>Ga0209098_1002525_pt1 | contig 16046 bp, 13 predicted proteins | sample AD_JPNHW1_MetaG_FD_184429 | JGI IMG/M metagenome (GOLD analysis project Ga0209098, IMG submission 184429) | Active sludge microbial communities of municipal wastewater-treating anaerobic digesters from Japan - AD_JPNHW1_MetaG (SPAdes) (version 2) | ecosystem: Engineered > Bioreactor > Anaerobic... | reverse complement strand
CAACACTTTGCATGGAAGCCAAGATGAAGCAGAAGTAAAGTTGAAAGGCTAAAGGCTAAAGGCTAAAGGCTGAAGTTACTTAAAGATAAAAATGAACCCCGTACTGCACAGTGCGGGGTTTTTTCTACTCCCTTCCCCCGCTCCGGGGGAAGGGCCGGGAATGGGGGTTACCTCTTTCTGATCACCACCTTCACCATCTGCTCCTCGATGTCAATCTCCTTTACATCAGCTCCGGAGAGAGAGGCGGTGAGCACGATGCTGCCGGCAAGAGTCTGCGATGCTATATAATCACTGTGCTTCCTGACGGCTTCATGCACAAACTCAAGATCCTCGATCTGCACATCAATCTTATCGGTGACCTCATAACCACTTTCCTTGCGTATGTTCTGTATCCGGTTCACAAACTCACGGGCAATGCCTTCATGCAAAAGCTCAGGCGTGACAGTGATATCAAGAGCTACAGTCAGACGTCCCTCATTTGCCACCAGCCATCCGGGAATATCCTCGGAGATGATCTCAACATCCTCGGTGGTTATCTTATAGGTGTTACCATCAATTACAAGCTGATACTCCCCAGCCTTCTCAAATTGTTCAATGTCCTTCTGCGACATTGCCTGTATAGCTGCCCCGGCATCTTTCATGGCTTTGCCAAAGCGCGGGCCCAACAGCTTGAAGTTGGGTTTCACCTTACGTATAAGAAGCCCGGATGTGTCGTCGATATATTCAACCTCACGAACGTTTACCTCTGCCAGTACCAGATCTCTCACAGCTTCAAATTTAGCCCTGAAGCTGCTGTCAGTTACAGGCACCATGATACGTGCCAGCGGCTGACGAACCCTGATATTTACCTTGCGCCGCAGCGCAAGTATCATTGAGGAGACTTTTTGTGCTATCTCCATGCGTTCCTCCAGATCCTTATCTATAAGATCCTTATCCCATGAGGGGAAGTGAACAAGATGCACCGATGTGTCCCTGCCATCACCTCTGACAGCATTCAGGTCGGTGTAGATACGATCGGCAAAGAACGGTATCATCGGGGCTGAGAGTATGCTTATGGTCTCAAGACATGTGAAGAGCGTCTGGTATGCAGCCAGTTTATCTTCATCAAGACCACCTCCCCAGTAACGTTTACGGTTGAGTCTCACATACCAGTTTGAAAGATTCTCTGTTACAAACTCGGAGATAGCCCTGCCTGCCGGTGTAATATCGTAATCATCAAGGCGTTCAGTTACCTCCTTAACAAGAGTGTTAAGCAGTGAGATGATCCAACGGTCTATCTCAGGTCTCTTTTCAACAGGCACCTGTGGTTCATTGCCAGCGAAGCCGTCCACGTTGGCATAAAGGGCAAAAAACGAATAAGTATTATATAATGTTCCGAAGAATTTGCGTTTTACCTCATCAACACCGGATATGTCAAAGCGCAGGTTATCCCATGGCTGGGCGTTCGTGAGCATATACCAGCGGAGAGGGTCAGAGCCATGCTCCTCGATAGCAGTGAAGGGATCGACGGCATTGCCAAGACGCTTTGACATCTTGTTCCCGTTTTTGTCGAGTACAAGACCGTTTGATATAATGTTCCTGAACGATACCGAGTCAGATATCATTGTGGCGATAGCATGGAGTGTAAAGAACCAGCCACGTGTCTGGTCAACGCCTTCAGCAATAAAATCGGCCGGGAAGACTCTGTCAAACTCCTCCTTGTTCTCAAAAGGATAATGTACCTGGGCATAAGGCATGGCGCCTGAGTCAAACCATACGTCGATGAGGTCTGATTCGCGTTTCATTGGTTTGCCAGAAGCACTAACCAGGATGATGTCGTCAACGAACGGACGGTGCAGGTCGAAGAGAGAGTAGTTTTCAGCACTGTTGTCGCCCTCGGTGAATTTTGCAAGGGGGTTTGTTTTCATGAAACCGGCTGCAACGCTCTTTTCAATCTCGCTCTTCAGTTCAGTCACGGAGCCAATGCATATCTCCTCCTTACGGTCTTCGGTCATCCATATTGGCAGCGGTGTTCCCCAGTAGCGTGATCGCGACAGGTTCCAGTCAACCAGGTTTTCAAGCCACTTTCCAAAACGGCCGGTACCGGTGCTCTCAGGCTTCCATTTTATTGTGTTGTTCAGTTCTATCATGCGGTCACGCACAGCCGTGGTGCGGATAAACCATGAGTCGAGAGGATAGTAAAGTACCGGTTTGTCGGTGCGCCAGCAGTGCGGGTAGTTATGCACATGCTTCTCGATACGAAACACCTTGCCCTCCTGCTTCAGCATAACAGCAATGTCAACATCAAGCGTTGAGTCCTCTGCTGTGAGAGACGGGTCATAATCATTCTTGACAAAACGACCGGCATATGTGCCATAGGTATCAAGATTGACGTTTGTCTTAACAAATGCCTGGTCCATATCTTCTACAGGTACCATACGGCCCTTCTTATCAACGAGAGGGCCATTGAACCCATCGCTCATCTTCACGAGCATGGGTGGTATGTTGTTCTGCAGCCCGGCACGATAGTCGTCGGCACCAAAGGTAGGTGCAATATGCACTATGCCGGTACCATCGGTGGTGGTGACAAAGTCGCCTACTATAACGCGGAAGGCGCCCTCTCCCGGGTTAACCCAGTCGATGAGCTGCTCATAATCAATATCTTTTAGCTGTTTGCCGGTCCAGCTGCCTGATACTTTGAAAGGTATCTTCTTGTCTCCCGGCTTGTATTCGTCGAGGCTCAGTCCTTCGTTGGCCTGAGGGAAGAACTGTGGAACAAGCTCCTGCGCAAGCACTACGGTAACAGGTTCGGATGTATAAGGGTTAAAAGTACGTACACGAACATATTTTATCTCAGCGCCTACTGCCAGTGCCGTGTTTGATGGAAGGGTCCAGGGTGTGGTGGTCCATGCCATGATGCTTACTCCCGGGGTGTCGATGCCGTCGAAGAGGAAAGCCGATTTTTTGTTGTTTTTTACGCGGAAGAGGGCCACGCAGGTGGTGTCTTTCACGTCGCGGTAGCAACCGGGCAGGTTAAGCTCGTGTGAGCTGAGGCCGGTGCCTGCTGCAGGCGAATATGGTTGAATAGTATAACCCTCGTAAAGAAACCCTTTGCTATAAAGCTGTTTGAGAAGCCACCACAGTGTCTCAATATACCTGTTGTCATAGGTGATATATGGGTTATGCATGTCGACCCAGTAACCCATACGGCGTGTGAGGTCTACCCATGCGTCGGTATACTTCATAACGTCACGGCGGCATTCGGCGTTATATTCCTCCACGGAGATGGTCTTGCCGATGTCTTCCTTTGTTATGCCAAGTGCTTTCTCTACGCCAAGCTCCACCGGCAGGCCATGAGTGTCCCATCCGGCCTTGCGGTCGACCCTGTAACCCTGCAAAGTCTTATAACGACAGATAGCATCTTTAATAGAGCGGGCCATAACGTGGTGTATGCCGGGCATGCCGTTTGCGGAAGGAGGTCCTTCGTAAAATATGAATTCTTTGTGACCTTCGCGCAGCTGCAGGCTACGATCAAACGTGTCGTTCTCGTCCCATTTCTTCAACACTTCTTCGTTAATCTTTGAAAGATTAAGTCCTTTATACTCCGGAAACTTCTTTGACATATAAACCTTTATAACTGAAATTTTTTCAAGCTGCAAAGATAAGAAAAATCGGCATGCGATGGATAGCTAAAAAAAAGACCCCCTTGTTCAGGGAGTCTCTCTATGAAATGAAGGCCGGAAAAAAATTTAAGTATCTGTAATAAATTGGTCAGCAACATATTTCAGGGCTTATTGGCCCTGTGTGATAATCCCGGCCTTCACTAATTCCTCTTTTGTAAGTGTTGGCATTTTGCCATGCTGTAACTTTTTCAATACAATCCTGCCTGTCTTTGCTGCATCGTGTTTTGTTGAGAAAGGCGTTTTTCCGGCTATCGCAGGGATGAACGGTTGATGTATCACCTCCTTATTCTTCACCATTATTGAGTAGCCCCATCCTCCTTCAACCCTGTATGTCTTTACCGTCCTGCCATTATGCTTTTTAATGACACCCGTTACAGGAACAGCTACTGCAGCAAGAAGCAATATCAGCAGTAGAACTTTTAACCTTCTAGTGATTTGCATCGTTTTTCTGCTTCGGAAGGAATTCCCAAACATCGTCGAACCTGTAAATAGAGTTGCGACCTGTCAGAATAATTCCTCTGCCGTTTACAGTAAGTCCGACAGCCTGTACTCTTGATGTTCCCTGGAATTCGGTTGTAGTCTTCCATCTGTCTTTGGTAAAATCATATTCCCAGGTATCTTTAAGAAGTGTTCCACCCTTCTGACCGCAGGTCATATATGCTTTTACAGGTCCTTCTTTTGATTCAATAACAAATACGCATGGATATTCACGAGCAAGGTTGTCATAGTTATCATCAAAGCCTTCAGTGGTTGCATCACTCATGGTTTCCAGAGCATTCCCATTCTCCTTGCTTGACCATGTCTGGGTAGAAGGTGTGAATTTTTGAAATTCAGGTACAGCTGCACCATCTTTGGAACCACCCAGAACGTATGCCTCGTTGTTATAAACAAAAGCTGCAGCGTTAACGCGTTTGTTACCAAGAGCAGCTGTCTGTGTCCATGTGTCAGCAGCCGGGTCATACCTGTAAAAATCATTCTGATATTTATCATCGTATCCTGTACCCATATATCCTTTACCGTCGAGTGCAAATCCAACTGCGCCATAACGTGCTGAGCCTGCAAAGTCAGCTTTTCTTGTCCAGGTATTTGTGAGTGAGTTATACTGCCAGAAATCTTTCAGGTAGTCATTACCGTCAAAACCGAGGCCAACATAACCGTTTGTTCCTATTGCAAACGCTGAAGCTGAGTTACGAGCTACACCGCCGAAATCAGCCAGATTGGCCATCTGTGTCCATGAATCATTTTCGGGATTCATCACCCACAGGTCACTAAGCCTATAGTCGCCATCATAGCCGCCAAACAAATATGCATTATTACCAATGACAAAAGATGCAGCATCGCTGCGTGTTGTACCTGTAAACTCCTCCATCTCAACCCAGTCACCCCAGTCAGTAGATTCGTTACAAGCACTGAAAAAGGCAGTGGAAGGAAGAAGTAATGCCAACAATAAAAGTTTATTAATATTTTTCATTTTACAGCATATTAATTTAAAACTTCGGTGAAAATACCGGTACAGTATCCCATTTCAAAAAATATTCTACCGGAAGGTAAGAATAAGGTGTAATTTATATATTTTTGCCGGTAAACCAGTGGTTCTTTCCGGTGAACGATTCACCCGCGATTGTGGGGATTCTACCTGTCATAGAACTTCTTTGGTATAAATGATTTTAATCTGTTGCATTATGGTGCTTTATTTGTCACCAGTGAAAAAACCGATTGGGCAAGTAATGAAATTTATTCAGCACATTTTTTGGATCCTGGTACCTGCAGTAGCAATTGCTCTTTCAGGATGCAGTAACGGTGAGTATGTTCTGGGAGGTCAGTACCTCGACAGCCATATGCACACAGTTATTATTGATACCTGTACAGTAAAACTCTCAACTGTTCAAATTGACTCTGTGGAAACGAGAAACACCGGAAGAGGTATGGTTGGCAGATTTACAGATGACAGATATTTTGGCAAAGTAGAAGCGACAACATACCTTTCCTATTCTATTCCTCCAAGTGTACCTGCCTTGCTCGATATAAAAAGGGAAAAAATAATGATGGACTCTTGTGTACTGATCATGATTTTAAGAGGATCATACATAGGTGATACTTTGAAGACTCATGATATAGAAGTTCATAAGCTTAAAGAGGCAATTGAGGAACCGATATCAACAGAGTCCTTCTGGAGCAATGATAGCAGGGAATACAATGAACCTGCTCTCGCCACTTACAAGCTTCATCCACGGCCAGGTACCATCTTCAAATCGAGCCTGCAATTCCCATACCATAACTATACTAACCACTTTTACGTTCGACTGCCTGATACCCTGGGCATTGGCCTTCTCAACAAGATGCTTGATAATAATTCAAGCACCACTCCAACCGCAACCGAAGCTGCTATAATCGAAAAGAGCTGGCTAAAATATTTCCCGGGTATTGCCATCACTGCCGGTGCAAATAACAGTGGCATATTCGGGTTCGGAGTACGCACAGATTCTCTCTGCGCAATAAGAGTTTACTACCACTATGTAGATTATAAAAAGATTAAGGGTTCATTTAACATTCCTGTTAACACCAATCGTTACTTTTATGGTGTTAAATGCGACCGTAAAACCGGATTGCCTTTCAGCGATCTGCATGTAGGGACCGACGATCCACTGACCGGAGAAAAAGAGGTGGATTCAAAAAAGAGTGGTAATGTAGGACTGATACAGGCATTAACATCAACATATGTAAAGGTTGAATTCCCTTATCTTAACAACCTGCTTGAACTGGGTGATTTCTGTGCAATAACTGATGCTGCCCTGTTGTTATATCCTGCGGATAAGTCCTATTCCGATTCCATGCCATTGCCTGGCAAAATGTCGATGTACATCTCAGATGAACATGATTCACAGCTGGCACAGGTTACCAGCTCGGCAGGAACAGCGCTTACAGGCAACCTGAAAGAGGATGAATACAAAAAAGACACATATTATACCTACGACATTTCTTCATTCCTGAGCGGCCAGCTTGGCAAGACAGGTATGTATAAACGTTACCTGCAGTTTTCTCCTTCCAGTGATACGCTTACAAGCTCAGTCAATACAATGTTGTTGGCTGATCCTAAGTTAAAGAGCGATGCAACCAGGGTTATCATTAAGTTCCTTATTTATGAAAACGAATAAACTAACAATTCTAATATCGGCTTTGCTCCTGATATCCCCGGCTCTGGCATATTCACAGGAATATTCAGTTAACCCCTATTCCATATTCGGAGTAGGAGATGTTAACATGACTGATGGCGGAAGGCTGGCAGGAATGGGAGGATCGGGCATCAGCCTGCGTAACGGAAGGGTTCTTAATACTCTTAACCCGGCAGCACTCTCAGCCCTCGACAGCACAACTTTTATTTTCGATGTTTCAGGCTCAGGCAAAGGCTCCAGGTTTACCTCCGGATCAGTGGTGCAGACCAACTTCAACGCCAACTTCACTAAAATAGCCCTGGGTTGGAGAATGACACCCAAATGGGTTGTAGGCGCATTCGTCCAGCCTTATTCAACAGTAAGTTACAAGGTTAAAACCACAAGCGACATGGGTGGCGGATACACCACCACAACTACTTATATAGGTAACGGAGGCCTTAACCGCTTTTGTATTACCAACTCATTTAATCTTACCAAATCACTGTCGGCAGGTTTTAACACTACCTTCATCTTTGGTGGTATTGAAAGAAGTTCCGAACAGGTTTACCTGGTAAAGGAAAATTCAAGAACATCCAAAATAACTTTTGACTTTGGCCTGCAATATCACAAGCCGATAGGTGCCTATGAGTTAGGCTTCGGCCTTGTTGGCGGTTACCGTAATGTACTTACCTGGAAGAATACAAGACAGGTATATGACAACAGCTATTCACTTGTAGAGGAATACAATAAATACAGTACACAGATAACCATACCTGAATATTACGGAGGTGGTATAGCTTTATCCAAAGGCTCCTCCTTTATGGCATCACTTGATTACCGCTTTCAGAGATGGTCGCTTACCACTGACCATACATACGGAATGACCTTTGTTGATACTCACAAGCTGCTTGGCGGCGTGGCATTCATACCAAACGAACAGCATGCCACATCATACTTTGGCATTATTCAGTACCAGGCTGGATTTTCAGTAGGTAACTCATACCTTAATATAAATGAGCATAAAACCACTGACTATGAGTTATTCTTTGGTGGTTCATTCCCGTTCAGGGGAGGAACACTGATGAATGTGGCACTGTCTTATGGGAAAAAAGGATCCAATTCGTTTGAACTGATACGTGAAGATTACGTCAGGGCAACCTTTACCTTCTCAATACTTGAGAGGTGGTTCATTAAGAGGCTCTACGATTAGCCCTGTGCCGGTGCTGTGGCATCTATTGCCTGAAGAAGCACCGGGTAATAGGAACTGCTTACAGGTATAATCTTCTCTCCTATCTTGATACGCTTTCTCTCAATGGAATCGATGCGTCCCAATGAGACTATATAGGAACGATGTACACGACAGAAATGACCATGTGGCAGCTTCTTCTCGATATTCTTCATATTCATTGAAGCCAGCGCCGGACGCTGTCCTGCGGTATAAATACGAACATAGTCGTTACATCCCTCAATAAACAGTATCTCATCAACGCTGAACCGCTGCATTCGGTTGTCAACCTTCATGAAGAGATACCTGCTCCCTTCTACCAGGGTACTGTTACTGTGACCACGAGTATCGTCAGGAATAAGCAGCTCATAGGCCCTTGTGACAGCCCGTATAAGACGTTCAATGGATAAAGGCTTTATTATGTAGTCAAGCACACCGGCATTATATGCATCAACAGCGTAATCCCGGTTGTTGGTTATAAACACTACCATGGGACTGTAATTAAGACTCTTTATGAAGTCTATTCCGTTTATTACATCCATGTCAGGATCGGCAAAAATCAGATCTGCACTTCTCCGTGCCAGGAGACCGTTTGCGTCAAGAGGATTCCTGAAGGTATCAAGAAGAGTAAGAAAAGGGACCTTTTCTATCAGACTCTTTAATTCTGACAGAGCTTCCTCATCCTTATCTATTGCAATGCATCTTATCATCGTTTTCGTGTTTTCTTTCAGGTTATACTATTGAGTTACGGCCCAGTAACACATCCCTGCCCGATGATCATCTCATCTGGAAGAAGAGAAGCATACGAAATGCACCCAGATATCTTTAAGATTTCGGGCAACACTAGTAATGCGCTGATAATAAAGGATATCAGCAAGTTAACGAATAAACGCCTCCTTGTGAAAAGCTTCATATCACAATGTTCTGACCGATGTAAAAATAGCAAACAAAAACCATACCTGAATAAATTTTTTTCGGTGAATAAGATTTTTTTTCAGGTGAATTATTTATTTGACACGGAAAATGGTTTTTTAGGCTCCCAATTGCGGTGAAGCAAATATGAGTGTGGCTACAATTTTAATATCTTTGAATCAGCTAAAATAATATCATATGTTTTCAGGAATTGTAGAAGAAGCTGCACCTGTTGTAGCATTAAGGCATGAGAAAGACAACCTGCATATAACGATGCAGTGTTCATTCACAAAGGAGTTGAAGATAGACCAGAGTATCTCACACAATGGTGTATGCCTCACGGTGGTTGATATAAAGGATGATACGTATACCGTTACTGCAATACGTGAGACACTGGACAAGACCAACCTTGGACTGCTTAAGCCGGGAGACAAGGTAAACCTGGAACGCAGCACACGTCTGGATGCACGTCTGGATGGTCACATGGTTCAGGGTCATGTTGACCTGACAGCAAGATGCACCGACGTGAAGGAAGCAGAGGGCAGCTGGTACTACTCATTTGAATATACCCCGACGAGTCCTGAACATATCACGGTGGAAAAGGGCTCTGTGTCGGTGAATGGTGTAAGTCTGACGGTCGTTAACTCAAAAAACAACTCTTTCCAGGTTGCTATCATTCCTTTTACGCACCAGGTGACAAACTTTCACCAGATAATTCCGGGAAGTGTTGTAAACATTGAGTTTGACATCCTGGGTAAATATATTGCACGTATCCTCAGTCAACAGCTTGGCAAATGAGCAGAGAGAGACCACATCTTGTTGTACTCTCCGGTGCAGGAATGAGTGCTGAAAGTGGTATCCGCACTTTTCGCGACAGCAACGGACTGTGGGAAGAATATCGTGTTGAAGATGTTGCCTCTCCGGAGGGGTGGTTCAGAGACTCTGAGCTTGTGACACGCTTTTACAATGAACGGCGGAGACAGCTCTGTAACGCTCAGCCAAACGAGGGTCATAAAGGACTGGCAGCCCTTGAGTCGTTTTTTAAAGTAAGCATCATCACACAAAACATAGATAACCTTCATGAGAGAGCCGGGAGCACTTCCGTTATTCACCTGCATGGCGAACTCACCAAGGCTCGCAGTACCGTTGATCCTTCTCTGGTATACGATATAGGCTATAAAGACCTTAGCGCCGATGACAAATGTGAAAAAGGATCTCGTCTGAGACCTCACATAGTCTGGTTTGGAGAAGCTGTTCCTGCCATGGACGAGGCAATAACAACAGTTGAACAGGCCGATATCTTCCTGGTGATAGGAACCTCACTGGTGGTTTATCCTGCAGCCGGACTGATAAACTATGCCCCTCCAGCGGCAGAGAGGTACCTGATTGACCCAAACAATGTCCCTCTTCCACGAGCTCTCAATTTTTATAAAATAACTGCCGGAGCATCAGAAGGGGTAAAAGCCTTTACGGAGATAATAAAAAAGAAGTATGGAATCGGCTGACAGGAAAATAATCGTTGCCATAAGTGGCGCCAGCGGATCTATTTACGGCCTGAGACTGCTTGAAGAGCTGCGCAGGCTTGAAAACCAGCCTGCTGAAGTAGCTGTGCTGTTCACCTCCAATGCCAGGGAGATAATGCTCCAGGAGACAGGCTCAATCTATTCTCCACATGGCAGAGAAAAGATCTATGATATTCACGACTTCAATGCTCCTTTTGCGTCGGGATCATCATCCTTTGACACAATAATTATATGTCCTGCCTCGATGGGCATGGTGGGACGCATTGCCTCGGGCGTATCTGATGACCTGGTTACCCGTGCCGCAGATGTAATGCTAAAGGAAAAGAGAAGAGTAATAATTGTACCCAGGGAAACACCCTACAACCTGATACATCTGACAAACATGAAGCTCCTGTGCGAGGCAGGAGCAGTCATTCTGCCTGCATCACCATCGTTCTACAGCAATCCTGCCACTATCGATGAACTGGTAATGACAGTTGTGGAACGAATATTAATTATTGCAGGCTTCAATGCCAGAACATACAAATGGAAAGAGTAGAGATGCATCCCCGGATGGTGAAGCTGTTAAAACATCACCATCTGCTTGCCATAGCCACATCAGCAAATGACATTCCGTGGTGTGCCAGTTGCTTTTACGTGTGGAACAACAAAGAGCAATGGTTTGTAATAACAACCGATCCTGAAACCAGGCATGGAAGCCAGTTTCTTTCCAACTCAAATGTCGCCGGCATCATTGCCCTTGAAACACATCGTGTTGGAAGAATAAGAGGGGTTCAGTTTACCGGCACGGTGACAGAGGCAACAGGAGATACCCTCACCAGCGCGCGTAAAGACTACCTTCTTCGTTTCCCGTATGCACTGGCTGCTGACCTTCACCTTTGGATTATCAGGCCCGATCATATAAAGCTTACGGATAACCGGATGGGGTTTGGGAAGAAGATAGCGTGGAAAAGTAAGTAGCAGGTAGGTCGCCCCTAACCCCGGCACTCCGTCATGATATGCCCCTAACCCCAACCCTTCCCCCGGCGCGGGGGAAGGGTGAGGCTCTTTAATGGATTGAGGACTTTATTTTGATTATTACAGATTCTATATCGTTAAATATCTCTTCATTTTTGAATCGAAGAACTTTTATACCGAAATCATTTATTATTTGCTGACGGGCAAGGTCTTTTTCTTTCTGCTCGGGATCATCATGTACACCTCCGTCTATTTCTATTACTAATTTTGCTTCATGGCAATAGAAGTCGGCAACAAAATTATTTATCGGATGTTGTCGTCTAAACTTTAGCCCTTCTATCTGTCTTCTTCTGAGACTTTGCCATATTATCTTTTCAGCCTCTGTCTGATCCTTCCTTAATCGTATGGCCCTTTTCATTATCTCTACTGACGTCCCGAAATACATTGGCAAATCCTCTGCACCTTTTAGCCTTGCCATTTTTCTTTATTTTTCTGTCTAAATTACATCTCTCTGAATCCATTAACAAACCATTTTAGCATCGATACCCTTCCCCCGCGCCGGGGGAAGGGCAGGGGATAGGGGCAGATAGTTTATGCCTGGAAAAGTACCATTAGCGGTCTTTTCCCTTTCCTTTTATCTTTTCCCTTCCGCCTCCGCCATACTACGTCGGACAAGTTTATCTTTTATCTTTTCACTTTCCCCTTTTATCTTTTTCCTTTTATTTTTTATCTTTTAACTTTAGCCTTTTGACTTTGGCCTTTAAACTTTAGCCTTTTGATTGATCACTCAACCATAGAACGTATTCTCGATGCCGCACAGATAACTGATGTGGTGCAGGAGTTCATCTCGCTGAAGAAGAGAGGTGTCAATTACCTGGGGCTATGTCCTTTTCATAACGAGAAGACACCCTCGTTCACCGTCTCTCCCGCCAAGGGAATATTCAAATGCTTTGGCTGTGGCAAAGGTGGTAACTCTGTAAACTTCATCATGGAGCATGAGCATCTCTCATACCCCGAAGCACTGAGGTGGCTGGCAAAGAAGTATCATATTGAGGTAGAAGAAAAAGAGGTAACAGCCGAGGAGATACAAAAACAAAATGAGAGGGAGAGTCTGCTGGTTGTGTCACAATACGCTTCAAAAATCTTTAAGGAGAATCTCTTCAATGGTCACGAGGGTATAGCTGTAGGATTATCCTATTTCCGCGAGAGAGGCTTCCGCGATGATGTGCTGCGTAAGTTCGAGGTGGGCTACAGTAACGAAAAAAGGGATGACTTTACAAAAAGGGCACTTGAAGCAGGTTATAAGAAAGAGTACCTGACACAGAGCGGGCTGACAATAGAAAAAGAGAACTATGTCTTCGACCGCTTTGCCGGACGTGTAATGTTCCCCATTCACTCGCTCTCGGGCCAGGTGCTGGGCTTTGGCGGAAGAATTATTAAGAAAGACCCGCACTCGGCCAAATATGTTAACACACCTGAGACCGAGATATACCATAAGAGTCGTATTGTTTATGGTATCTACCAGGCGCGACAGGCCATAACTCATAACGACCGATGCTACCTGGTTGAGGGATACACCGATGTCCTGTCGATGCATGAAGCAGGCATTGAAAATGTGGTTGCCTCCTCGGGCACTGCCCTCACTCAGGAACAGATACGTCTTGTGAAAAGGTTCACCCCTAACATAACCATGCTCTACGATGGCGATTATGCCGGGATAAAGGCATCCCTTCGCGGAACAGACATGGTGCTTGAAGAGGGGATGAACGTAAGGATTGTAGTGCTGCCTGATGGTGAGGATCCTGACTCGTACTCCAAGAAGGTATCAAACGAGGAATTCAGGAAATACCTCGAAGAGAAAGAGACTGACTTCATCCGTTTCAAGACAGCCATTCTTCTTGATGAGGCAAAGAGTGACCCGGTGACAAGAGCCGGCCTGGTGAGAGAGGTGGTACGCTCCATCGCCGTCATCCCCGACCAGATAAGCCGCACCATATATATTAAAGAGTGCAGCAACCAGCTCAGCATATCCGAAGAGGTGATCCTCGACGAAGTGATGAAACTGCGTAAACAGCAGTCTTTTCGCGAGAGGAACAACTATCCGGCAGCCGACACCATAAGCACAGCTCCTGTCACCGCCAGAAAAGAGACTCCCAAAAAAGTCATCACAGCCTACTACTCTGAAAGAGAAGTCATAAGACTGCTGATAAGGTACGGGGGTGAAATAATAGAACGTTACACCGACAGGGAGACGGGAACGGAGACCATTACCACCGTGGCCGACTACATCATCTCACAGATAACCGAAGATGAGCTTCTGTTTGACGACTCAGTCTTCGCATCCATCTTTGAAGAGGTACAGTTCCATGCCGGACAGGGGATACTCCCAAATGACAAACAGTTTGTACATCATCCAAACCCTGCCATTAGCTCAGTGGCCGTGGATCTGCTGACCGAGAAATATACTCTTGATCCGATTTTCGAAAGACGTGGCGCATGGGTTGAGACTGAACAGATGAAGCTAAAAGTGGTAGTCACTGATACGGTCCTGAAATTCAAGGGAGATAAGCTGAAGATGATGCAGGAGGAGATTAAGAAAAAGCTCCGCGAAGCAGCAGGCGATGAGGAGAAAATACAAAACCTCCTTCAGAAAAGCACCCTGATGTCAAAACTTCAGAAAGAGATATCTGCTCTTCTGGGCAACAGGATATTGCCTTAGCCATTAATTTGCAACATCTTTTTTTTATCTTAGACTCAAATTTGGTCTGATGAAAAAGATTGTCTTATTAGTCTTTGCATTTTTATTACTATTTTTTTATGGCTCTTCCTGTAAAAAGAAAGAGAAATCGCCTATAACACAACCTGTCTTCTCAACATACCTTCCGAAGACAGCAATAGATACTAACCAGCTGAGAGAGATTTACTACGGGCTTATGACCCCTGTAGAAGTATGCAATATCTTCGAAAAACTTCAACTTACCTACGACGACAATGTAGTTAACCCTTCGGAAAATGCCAATTTATACATGAGTAGTTATAAGGCTGCAATGAATATGGGCGTTTACGGTGTTGACATAGGGTATATGAAGATATTTGGTATGAACAGGAAGATGATCGCATATTATTCCACCCTCCGCTCTCTTAGTGAAAGAATAAATGTGCCTCCGGATGTTCTTGTGGATGACATAAGGAGGCTGGACCGTTCTATGGGAAATGCCGACACTCTCACCAGCCTGATGACAGAAGCATACGAAGGCATCGACGAGTGCCTGCGGAAAGAAGGAAATGAATCGACCCTCGGACTTATGATGATGGGAGGATGGATAGAATCGATGTACATTGCAACAAATGTGGCTTACAACCCTGAACATCCCGACCCGCTGATAATTGAGAAGATTGCTGAGCAGAAATACTCACTTCTTACCCTTCTGGTATATATGAAAAACTACTACGATGACCCCATGGTAGTGTTTTATACCAAGAAACTAAAATACCTCGACAGATACTTTAATTCTTTCAACATCTATTATCAGAAGGGAGATGTCAGTATTGATACACAGAAGCAGGTCATCAGGAGTACCGGCAGCGAGATGACAGTGACTATTGAAACCATTAACAAAATCAGAGATTATATATCAAAGCTGCGACGGGAGATTGTGATGGTATAACCTATTTCGCCAGCAGACCTGTCAGAAGTGATCTATATATGATGTTCCATTAAATAAAAACCCTGTTCTAAAAATTTTACCATGAAACGCCATCTTGTACCGTTTTCCATTGCTGTCATCCTCATGTTTGTGACATGCGGAAGAGATCCGGGAAGCATCCGGAACAGAGTAGTAAGCGAGGCCCTTACTGTCATCAATAAAAATTTTGACAGGTATATCTCGGCTTATACTTCGGGTATTGTTCCTTCAAACGGAACGATAAAAGTGGTTTTTACCAAAGAGTTTGCCGCTCTTGTTGATAAAACCAAGACTTCAAACCTGTTCTCCTTCTCTCCGTCACTGAAAGGAGTGGCAGAGTGGACCGATGATCTGACTCTTGTTTTTAAGCCATCATCACTTCTTAAGTCGGGTGAGCATTATAAAGGGACGCTGAATCTCTCGAAGCTGGGGTCAACCGAAAACGACTGCCGCACTTTCCCCATCAGTGTGCGTACGGTGGCTAAGGATTTCTCGGTGGATGTCAATCCGGTCGCCTGTGAACTTCCCCTGGGAGAGAGTTATACGGTAAGCGGAGTGGTGTCAACATCTGATTATGTTGAACCGGCCGAGGTGGAGAGATACCTGAATGTAAAACTTGGGCACAAGAGAAAGGATATTCGCTGGGAACATAACGGTGGAAACGTTCACTCATTCTTTATTGAAAACGTGGCAAGAACAGACAGAAATAACGAGCTCGATCTGGCATGGAATGGAGCTCATTTCGGTGCAGGGGCAAAAGGAAAGATCTCTGTTGAAATACCGGCAAAGGATGTCTTTAAGGCCACAGGTATAAAAGTTAAGACAGGAGACACAAAAAGCATTGAGGTGGTCTTCTCAGATCAGCTTGATGCCTCCGCAGACATAGAAGGCCTGGTGACGATGCAGCCTTCACACGATCTCACCTGTGA
>Ga0209098_1002523_pt1 | contig 16051 bp, 14 predicted proteins | sample AD_JPNHW1_MetaG_FD_184429 | JGI IMG/M metagenome (GOLD analysis project Ga0209098, IMG submission 184429) | Active sludge microbial communities of municipal wastewater-treating anaerobic digesters from Japan - AD_JPNHW1_MetaG (SPAdes) (version 2) | ecosystem: Engineered > Bioreactor > Anaerobic... | reverse complement strand
CCCGAAACCGCCCATGAAAATCACCCGCCTCGATCCCCAGACCCGCCAGCCCACCGCGGATTCCTGGACCCTTTCCCGCGCGTGCCGCCAGTTGACCATCGGCCGCGCGGCGCCGGCGGAAATCCTCTTGGATTCTCCCGACGTCTCCCCGCGCCACGCCGCGCTCGTCTGGCAATCCGGCACGCTCGTCGTCCGCGACCTCGCGTCCATCAACGGCATCGTCCTGCGCAACGCCCGCGTCCTCCGCGCGACCCTCCAAGACCGCGACGTGTTTTCCATCGGCGGCATGCCCTTCCAGGTCGCCGCCGAACCCGCCGACTACGCCGCGCGGCGCGCGCGCCTGCTGCTGCTCGGCGGCCTGACGCTCGGCGTCCTCCTGCTCGCCGCGCTGGTGTCCGCGCTGATCCGCGACGCCAAAACCGCCGCGCCCGCCGCGGCGCCCGAAGAACCCAGCCCCCTCGCCCCGCTCTCCGCCGATCCCGCCTTCCAGAAAATGAGCGACCAATATGCGTCGGCCGCCGAACTCCTCGACGAATCCCGCCGGATCATCGCCGACGGCCTCGACGATCTCGGCGCCGCGGAACGCCTCCAGCAGGCGCTCGCCCTCAATCCCAACTTGTCGGAAGCCGCCCTGCTCCTCGCGGGGCTGCAAGGCTCCCATTCCGCCGCCATCCAGAAGCAGATCGACGACCTCGTCGCCGCCGGCCAGTTCACCGAAGCCCTCGCCGCGCTCGAACGCCAGAAGGCCTTGGTCGGCGCGCCGGATGCCGTCCAGCAGACGCAGGCGAAAATCTCCCAGCGCATCCAATATCGGCAGGCCCTCGCCGCGCTGGACCAAGGCGAACTCGATCAGGCCGAAACATTGCTCAAGAGTCTCTCCGCCGAGGCCATCCCCGAATTGCCCGACACGTGGACGCGCCTCGCCAAGTGCCGCGCGGCCGTCACCTGGGCCGACCTGCTCGAACGCAAGGCCGACGAGAACGACTTGACCGCCGTCCAAAAAATGGCCGACGCCGAAACCCAGCATGCGCCCTACCTCTCCGCCGACGCCTTGAGCGAAGTCCACGGCGCGCTGGCCCGCGCCAACGCGTTCGGCGACATCCAAAAGCTCGTCGCCGCCGGCAACGTCTACGTGCTCGCGCAATATCTGCGCAGCGGCGTGCCCGGCCTCGACGACCTGCTCCGCCCGCTCCGCGCTTCCCTCGCGCCCCGCACCGACGAATTCCGGCGCGACGCCGAACAGGCGGCCGCCCGCACCGGCGCCGCGCCCGTGCCGGCCGATCTGGACGACGCCAGCGCCTCCTATGCCGCCGCCCAGGCTTTCGCCGCCCTCTGCATCGTCCGCGGCGCCGACGACGATTTCCGCCAGCAGCGCCGGCACGCCGAACGCTGGAACGCCTATCTCGCCACCGTGGCCGCCCGCGCGCAGACCTACGTCGCGCAAGGCGCCCGCGCGGAAGCCCGCGCCATTCTCGACCCCCTGCTGCCGCACCTCGACGAATACGACGAAGCCACCCAGCCCCTCCGCCAACTGGCCGCCCAGATCGCGCCGGTCCCCTTCACCCCCGAAACCGCCCATTACCTCGCCGATCGGCCGTCGTCCAAATCGGACGCGCCTTGATCCGGAATTTCCCGGCGGTTTGGGCACCGCTCGCAGCCCCGCCGCAACGTCGCGCCGGGATCCGGATCCATAAATAATATGCGGTTGACGCTACCGCCGCACTGCGCGTAGAATTCGAGGAAAAGGCAGGGTTTCATCGTGGCTCCGCAGAAAATCTCCGCCCGCGCGCATTCGGCCGCCTCGGATATTTTTGCGCCGGCGGAAGCAGCCGACCGGCTGAAGGCCACCCTCGCCGCCCTCTCCGATCTCTATTTCATCCTCGACCGCCAAGGCCGGATTCTCGATTGCCGCGCCACGCCCGCCAATCAACCGTTCTTGCCGCCGCGCCGCTTCCTCGGCCGCAAAATGACGGACGTCTTGCCGGAACCGGCTGCCGGCATCATCCGGAAAGCGCTGGCGTGCGCCGCCCGGTGCGGCCGGAGCGCAAGCGCGGCCTATTCGCTGCCCTATCGCGGCGGCGAACGCTGGTACGAAGCATCCATCGCCGTCCAAGGCTCGCGGCGCAGTCCCGACCGCCGGTTCATCTACCTGGCGCGCGACATCACCGAACGCGTCCGCGCCGAACGGGCGCTGCGCGAAAGCGAACGGATGAACCGCATGCTGACGGAAAGCATGAAGGACGTGGTCTGGGTGCTGGACCTCGAAAGCCGCCGGTTCGTCTACGTCAGTCCGTCGATCGTGCGCCTGCGCGGCTACACGCCCGCGGAGATCATGGCCCGGCCGTTCAAAGACGCGTGCGTACCGGAACAGCGACGGGAGCTGGAAGAATTCACCCGCAAAGCCGTCGCGGATTTTCTCGCCGGCCGAATCACGTCCGACACCTACGTCACATATGAGATGCTCCAACCGCACAAGGACGGCTCCACCGTTCCTTCCGAAGTCGTCGCCAACGTGGTGCGCAATCCCCAGACCGGGCGACTCGAGGCCCACGGCGTCACGCGCGACGTCTCGGAACGCAAGCGCCTGGAAGCGGTCTGGAGAGAAAGCGAGATGCGCTTCGCCGAAAGCGCCCGGCAGAGCCGCACCTACCTTTGGGAAGTGGACGCCGCCGGCCTCTACACCTACGTCAGCCCCGTCGTCGCGGACGTGCTGGGCTACGCGCCCGAGGAAATCGCCGGGAAAATGCATTTCCACGATCTGTTTCCACCGGCGATGCGCGCGCAACTGACGGAGGGAGTCCTGGCCATCATCAACCGGCGACGCAGTTTCCGCGATTACGACCCCCCCCTGCGGGCCAAGGACGGCCGCACGGTCTGGGTGATCACTTCCGCCATCCCCCAGCAGGCGCCCGACGGTTCCTTCGCCGGCTACCGGGGCAGCGACACGGACATCACCGAACGCAAGGAAGCCGAGTTGGCCCTGCGGGAAAGCGAAACGCAGCGCCGCGCCATCAACGACAACCTGCCCGACGGCTTCATTTACCAGATGGATTCAGGCGTGAACGGCGAAGACCGGCGCTACACCTACCTCAGCCAAGGCATCGAACGGCTGCATGGCGTGACGGCCGAAGAGGCCATGCGGAATCCGGCGCTCGTCTACCGCCAGATCGTCGCCGAAGACCGGCCGGCGGTGATTGCGCAGGAAGCCCGCGCCTTGGCGACCATGAGTCCCTTCCAAGTGATCACGCGCGTGCGCATCCCCTCCGGCGAAATCCGCTGGCGGCTGTTTTCTTCCGCCCCGCGGCGCCTGTCCAACGGCCACCTCGTCTGGGACGGCGTCGAACTGGACATCACCGAGCGCAAGCAAGCCGAATTGGCCCTGCAAGAGAGCGAAGCCCAGCGCCGCGCCATCCACGACAATCTCCCCAACGGTTTGGTCTACCACGTCGATTCCGGCGTGCGGGGAAATCAACGCCGCCTGATCTTCATCAGCAAGGGCGTGGAGCGACTGCATGGGGTTTCCGTGGAAGCCGCCTTGCAAGATGCAAGTTTCATTTATGCGCAGATGCTGCCGGAGGACCGCGACCGGTTGGTGCAGTGCGAACGAAAAGCCGTCGCCGCCCGACGACCTTTTAGCGCGGAAACACGCGTTCGCCTGCCTTCCGGCGAAATCCGTTGGCGGCTGTTTTCTTCCGCCCCGCGCCGCCTGCCCAACGGCCACCTCGTCTGGGACGGCATCGAGCTGGACATCACCAAGCGCAAGCAGGCCGAGGAAGCCTTGCAGCGCTCCGAGGCCAAATACCGCCAGTTGTACGAGGCCATGCGCGACCCTTTCGCCACGACGGATTCTGAAAGGCCGGCTGCTGGACTGCAATCCGGCCTTCCTGAACCTGCTCGGCTATGAACGCGACGAGCTTCTGGGCCGGAACTTCCGCGACGTCACGCCCCGCAAATGGCACGCCCGCGAAAACCGCATCGTCGTCGAGCAGGTGCGGAAACGCGGCTATTCCTCCGTCTACGAAAAGGAATACGTCCGCAAGGATGGCACGGTCGTGCCGGTCGAATTGCGCACCATGCTGGTCTGCGACGACGCCGGCCGCCCGGCGGGTCTGTCCGCCGTCGTTCGCGACGTGTCCGAACGCAAGCGGGCCGAACGGGCGCTGCGCGCGGCGCACGACGAGCTGGAGCAACGGGTGCGCGCGCGCACGGCGGAACTGGAGAAATCCCGCGCCGCGCTGGCCCGCAGCGAAGAGCAGTTCCGGCAGATGGCCCACAGCATCGAGGAGGCGTTCTGGCTCATCGACGCGCGGACCTGGAAGATCCTGTACGTCAGTCCCGCCTTCGACCGGATTTGGAACCGGCCCGCCCGAACGCGGGAAAGGCACATCGCCGATTGGCTTGCCGCCATTCATCCCGAAGATCGCAAGCGGGTCGAAAAATCCTTCGAACAGGGCATGAAAACCGGCGTGCCGGGCACGATCACCTATCGCCTGATCTGGCCAGACGGTTCGATCCGGTGGATCGAATCCTCCGGCTCCATGATCCGCGATCGGCAGGGACACCCGCTCCGCGCCGCGGGCGTGTTGCGGGACGTCACCGAACGCCACAAGCTCGAAGCGGAAATCCTGAACGCCGGCGAGGCCGAACGGCAGCGCATCGGCCGCGACCTGCACGACAGCCTGGGCCAGTCGCTCACCGGCATCGGCTATCTCGCCGAAGCCGTGCGCGAATCCCTCGCCCGCCGGAGCCAGCCCGAAGCCGCGGAGCTGCACACGCTGAGCCGCTTGATCGGCCAGACCGCCGACCAAGCGCATGCCCTCGCCCAAGGACTGCTGCTGGCGGACCTGAAGCGCGGCGGCCTGGGCTCCGCCCTGCAGGAACTGGCCTACCGCACGCAGGAACTGTTCGGCGCCGCCTGTCGCTATGCCGGGCCCGCCGGCGTGCCGCTGGCCGACGCCGCGACCGCCGGCCAACTCTATCGCATCGCCCAGGAGGCCGCCGCCAACGCCGCCAAGCACAGCCGCGCGAAAACCATCGAAATCCGGCTGGAAAACGCCGCCGACGGCCTGCATCTGGCCGTGCGCGACGACGGCCGGGGACTGGCCGCCCGAAAATCCCGAACCGGCGGCCTGGGCCTGGACATCATGCGCTACCGCGCCGGCCTCATCGGCGCCACATTGTGGATCGACAGCGCGCGGAATCGCGGCACGACGGTCCATTGCCTCGTGCCGCTCCCCGCCCCCCGAAGGAGACCCAAACGTGAAAACCAAGCCCGTCCCTAGCCGTTCTCCGCGACGCACCGTCCTGATCGTCGACGACCATCCGCTCCTGCGCGACGGCCTCGCCAAGGTCATCAACCAGCAGCCCGATCTCGCCGTCTGCGGCGAAGCCGCGAACGCGCGCGCGGGACTGGCCGCCGCCGTCAAGCTCCGTCCCGACGTCGCCATCGTGGATTTGAGCCTGGAAGACGGCAGCGGGTTGGATCTCATCAAGGACGTCCATGCCCGGAATCCGGCACTCCCCATGCTCGTGCTGTCCATGCACCCCGAACATCTCTATGCCGAACGCGCCATCCGCGCCGGGGCGCGGGGCTATCTCATGAAGCGCGAACCCGTCGAACGCGTGCTGGCCGCCCTGCGCAAGGTGCTGGCCGGCCAAATGGCCGTCAGCGACGACGTCGTGAGCCGCTTGCTGTCCGGCGCCAATGGCCGCGCCAAGCGCGAAGCGCCGATCGATCTCGCCGAACTGCTCAGCGACCGCGAACTCGACGTCTTCCGCGCCCTCGGCCAGGGCCTCGGCACGCGGCAAATCGCCGCCAAACTCCGCTTGGCCGTCAGCACCATCGAAACCCACCGGGCCAACATCAAGTTGAAGCTCGGCGTGACCCGCGCCCCGGAGCTGGTCGCCCGCGCCGCCCGGTTCGTCGCCAACGATTAAGCCGCCGCGCGCTTTCGCCCCATCCCGTTTTCCGCTACCCCACGCTCCTCTTTTCCATGATGTCAAGGCCTTGCGCGGAAATGCTATCTCTCTGGACAGCATGAGAGAAGCACGATCCTGACAAGGGTCTCGAGGAACGACCGCGATCACGTGATGAAATACGGAAAATCCATCGCCAGCGCCATCCATTGGGCATCCGTGCTGGGCAAGATTCCGGCCGACGTCGCCGAACGAATCCAGGGCAGCCTTGCGCACTTCAAGGAAGATACGGCTTTGTTCGACTCTCCCGGTTTGCGCGGATCGCCCAAGCGCGCGGAGTTGGTCATCAAACTGGGCTATTGGCTGGCCGTCGGCCAGCTTTCGGAAAGAGAGTTCCGCTGCTGGGTCGATTGCATTCCCGACGAAGACAACGCCGATTGGGACGTCGATTTGCTCCCCGCCGCAGTGAACGTGCCGTTCCCCAACGTCTTGAAAATGGGTCCGCTGGTCGCCAACCCGGAAGCGTGCCTGGTGCAGGCGCATCCCCTTGTCCCAAACCTCGATTTGTTGGCAGCCGAGGACATCTGAGGAGCGCGCATGGAACGAACCACGGACCGTCCGCCATCGATCGCCTTTCAACCGGGCATGCCCGACCGCCGCCGGGGAAAACCCGACGCCTGGTCGGTGGTGTTCCGCCTGCTCACGCTGTTGGTCTATCCCCTGCTCGTCGTCTTCCTGTTCATTTTCTTCGGCGTGGCGAGCCAAGACCACAGCCGCGCCCTGGCCATGCAGTTCGGCCGTTCCGACGGCGCCGGCTCCGTCAGCCATGCCGATTTGTACGCGGTTTTGCCGCTGCTGCTCGCCGGCTTGCTGATCGGCGCCGCGGGTCTCGTCTTGAGCCGCAAGCGGGCCCGTCGGCGCTGGGACTACAACTGCCAGACCCAGTTGGCGCTCGTGCTCCTGTCGGCAGGCGGATTGGCCGTGTTCTTCATTCTCCGCTAGCCGGGATGCCCGCATGCTGACGACGAAAATCGAAAATCGCGACGGCATCCAGTTGGTGCGCCTGGCGGGCGCGCTGGACGCCGCGACGCAGGCCGTGTTTCGAGAACAGCTCGGCATCTGGGCGCAACACGCCGGCGCCCGCATCGTGCTGGATTGCGCGGAACTGGCCTATGCGAACAGCGAAGGCCTTGCCTTGCTGGTCCAAGGGCCGCCGGGACATCCGCGCTTCTTCGGCATCGCCGGCCTCAACCGGCGCATTTCCGGCACCATCGAGCTGCTCGGCATGGACAAGCGGCTGAATCGGTTCGCGAGCATCGAACAAGCGCTCGCGGCGGCGGCCTCGTGACGCGTTCCGCCTGGCGGAAGCTCAATCCTTCCAGCCTGTGCCTTGGCATTTGAAGCATTCGGCGTAGTACGGATCCGTTCCGTCGTGGCACACGATCTTGCCGGTGCCGCCGCATTCCTTGCATTTTCGGGGCCGGAAACACCACAGCACGGCCCCCGCCACGGCCACCACCAGCACGCAGAAGATCGAATACGGATTCATGCACCGACTATGCCTGCGCCGCGCGGATTCGTCCATCCTGGAGTCGCCGTTTTCCGAAAAAGACTGCGGCGGGCAGCGCCGCATGGCATGCTGGCGCGCCATGAACGTTTCCCTGCTTCTCGCCCATCCGCAACCCGGCAGTTTCAACCACGCCATCGCCGAGGCGGCGCGGGCAGAACTCGCCGCCGCCGGCCACCGCGTCGCTTTCCACGATCTCTGCGCCGAACGTTTCGAGGCCCTGCTGCCGCCCGGCGAAAGCGCCCGCGACGCGCGCCTGCCGCCCGCCATTGCCGCCCATTGCGCCGAGATCGCGGCGGCGGACGGCATCGTGATCGTCCATCCCAACTGGTGGGGCCAGCCGCCGGCGATCCTCAAGGGCTGGGTGGACCGCGTGATCCGTCCCGGCGTCGCCTACGAATTCCTGACCGGCGATTCCGGCGAAGGCGTGCCCCGCGGCCTCCTGAAAGCCCGCGCCGCCGTCGTGTTCAACACCTCCAACACCGCGCCGGAACGCGAACGCGCCGTTTTCGGCGATCCACTCGAAACCCTTTGGCGCAACTGCATCTTCGGCTTGTGTGGCGTGACGAATTTCCACCGCCGCATGTTCGGCGTCGTGGTCGTCAGCACGGCGGAACAGCGCCGCGAATGGCTCGCGGAAGTCCGCCGCACCGTCGCCCGGGCTTTTGCCGAAAATTAGTGTGATCCCCCGAGCGGGCGGCGTATGCTTCCCCATGGAGGCGGAAACGCATGCAAATGAAGCGGGGCTGGATTTCGTTCGCGATTCTGATGCTGGCGGCCGGCGCCGCGCGCGGCCTCGACGCCTGGCCCGCCGAAACCAACATCGCCGCCGCGCGCCTGACGGACGTCGATTCCGGCCTGAACGTCGCCAATTGGAGCGGCGCCTGCTGGAACCCGGACACGCGCACGCTCTGGCTGGCCTGCAACAGCGGCTATTTCTGGGCGCTGGTCGAAAACGGCGCCGGCGGCTTCCGCGTGGCCACCAACGCCACGGGCGCAAAGGCCAAGTGGTCGCCCGGCGGCGATTTCGAAGGCATCTGCCAGACCGCCGCCGAATCCAATCGCGTCTACGTCATGGATGAAAACGGCTACATCCGCGAATACGACGTTTCCAACTACGCCGTCACCAACGCCACCCGCGTCTGGAACGTCACCAACCACTGCCCCGAAGTCGGCGGCTCGTCCGGCGGCGAAGGCATCGCCTTCGTGCCCGACGACTATCTCCGCCGCCAGCATTTCTGCGATTCCAACGGCGTCGCCTACGTCAGCACCAACGGCCTGGGCGGCCTCATGTTCGTCGGCTACCAATACGACGGCTTCGTCTACGCGCTCGATCTCAACCGCGCGACCAGCACCTACCGCCTCGTCGGCCGCTACAAAACGGGCCGCGCCGAAACCGCCGACCTGCACTTCGATCGCCGCACCGGCAAGCTCTACGTCTGGCACAACCCGGCCAACGTCAATTATCTGGAAGTCGTCGAACTGGGCTCCTATCTGGACGGCGCGGACCGGCGCCTGCGCCCGCTGGCCGAATATGCCGGCCCGCGCAACGGCAATCTCGAGGGCTTCACCGTCGCGCCTGCCGCCGCCACCAACGACGCTGGGGGGTGCATCGTCACCGACGACGACGACCTGAACCAGGAAGCCGTCATGTGGTATCGCCAGTTCCAGCCCGCCGACGACGTCGATGCCGACGACTTGTCCGACGTCGTGGAACTTTGGCATTTCGGGTCCGTCACCCAGACCGTCGGCTCCGCCGACGGCGATGGCGACGGTTTTTCCAACGCGCAGGAAATTCGGGCCGGCACCGATCCGACCAACGAGACCTCCCGGCTCGTTCAATACGCCCCGCGCGACGATGCCGTCCAACTGGTGCTGGCATGGCAGAGCGCCACCGACCGCACGTACCAAATCCAGGCCACCGCCGACCTCGCCGCCGGTTTCACCAACGTGGTCGCGGCCGCGATCCCGGCCGGCGCCTCGGCCAGCGTCGTCACCGTCGACGTTTCGGCCGTCGCCGGCCCCGCCTATTATCGCATTGCCGTCGAACCCTGACGCCGCGCGCCCGGCGCCTCACTTTTGGTCGTCGCGCTGGTATACGGGCTTTCCGTTTTCATCGACGCCATAGACCGGAAAGCCGCTGGGATCATGGCCAATGAGATGATCTTCGCGCGCCTGTTCGGCGCGCTGGCGGCTGAATTCGTCGGGGTTGGAGTTGGAGTTGCCGCACCCGGCGCCCCACGTCGCGCAGGCGACGCCAAGCGCCGCCAACCCGCCCCTTGTCCAGATGGTTTTCATCGCTTGCTCCCGTCTCGCTGGCCATTACGCCCGGACGCGCGGCGGCTGGCAAGCGCGAATTCGCGCGGCGGCGGCGTCCTTTCCGGCTTTCCAAGCCGCCCGCCAAGCGGTAGAACCGTTTCCCGTCAATCAGGAGCTTCCCGTGAATCCGAAACAACGAATCGAAACCCGCTGCGTGCAGGCCGGCTGGCAGCCCAAGAACGGCGAGCCCCGCGTGTTGCCGATTTTCCAAAGCACCACCTTCAAGTACGATTCCGCCGACTACCTGGGCAAGCTTTTCGACCTCGAAGCGCCCGGCCACTTCTACACGCGCCTGAGCAACCCCACCCTCGAGTGCGTCGAAAACAAGATCGCCGCCCTCGAAGGCGGCGTCGGCGCCCTGCTCACGTCTTCCGGCCAAGCGGCCTCGCTTTTCGCCATCCTCAACCTGTGCAAGGCCGGCGACCACGTCGTCAGCACCGTCGCCATCTATGGCGGCACGTTCAATCTCTTCGCCGTCACGCTCCGGCGCTTCGGCATCGAGTTCACCTTCGTGAACCAAAACGACGCGGCGGAAAAAATCGCCGCCGCGTTCCAGCCGAACACCAAGGCGTTTTTCGCCGAAACCGTCACCAATCCCTCCCTCGAGGTCGCCGATCTCGAAAAGCTCGCGGCGATTGCCCATGGCCAAGGCGTGCCGTTCATCGTGGACAACACCTTCCCCACGCCGATCCTGTGCCGGCCCATCGAGTGGGGCGCCGACGTCGTCACCCACTCCACGACCAAGTACATGGACGGCCATGCGCAAACACTCGGGGGCGTCGTCGTCGATGCCGGCACCTTCGACTGGACCAACGGCAAGTTTCCGGAATTCTGCGAACCCGATCCGTCCTATCACGGAATTTCCTACGCGAAGCGGTTCGGCGCTGCCGCCTTCATCGTGAAGGCGCGCGTCCAGCTCCAGCGCGACATCGGCGCCCAGCAGAGCCCCTTCGCCGCCTACATCGTCAATCTCGGCCTCGAAACCCTGCACTTGCGCATGCCGCGCCATTGCAGCAACGCGCTGGCCGTCGCCCGGCATTTGGAAAAGCATCCGGCCATCGCCTGGGTGAACTATCCCGGCTTGGAAAGCAACCCCTACCATCCGCTCGCGCAGAAATACCTGCCCGACGGCGTCGGCGGCGTCGTGTCGTTCGGCATTCGCGGCGGCCGCGAAGCCGCCACGCGCTTCATGGACGGCCTTCAGCTTGCGGCCATCGTCACGCACGTCGCCGACGCGCGCACCTGCGTCCTGCATCCCGCCAGCACCACCCACCGCCAGCTTTCCGACGACCAGCTCCGCGCCGCCGGAATTTCCGCCGACCTCGTGCGCCTCTCCGTCGGCATCGAGCACGTCGATGATATTCTCGCCGACCTCGATCAGGCGCTGGCGGCGTTTTAGGCTTCTTCGACCTTTCGCCATAAATCAACGCAATCGATTCCTCTCCATTTGATTAAGGATATATTTCGCCGTTTTTCGCACGGCCACCTATTTATAAAAAGGTGGCCGTCGAAAATCCTCTGGAATTCTCCTTGGATGGAGGCGCCCGGACGCCCAAACGCTCCGTTCTTTCGGCGGCGGCGAACATGTGGTAGTTTTCCACGCCATGGAAAAAACTTTTCCACTGTGTGGAAAACCCGCGACCCGCGACGACTTGTTGCCGCTGCTGCGCGCCGCCGGCGACGACTTGGCCGCGCTGTATGCCCGCGCCGACGCCGTCCGCCGCGAACGCTGCGGCGACGCCGTGCCCATCCGCGCGATCATCGAGTTTTCCAACTTCTGCGCCAACGAGTGCCTCTACTGCGGCATCCGCGCCTCCAATCCCGGCCCCACGCGCTACCGGATGTCGCCCGACGAAATCCTCGCGTCCGTGCGCCAAATCGCCGCCGCCGGCGTCGCGGGCACCGTCGTGCTGCAAGCCGGCGAAACGCCCGGCTACGCCGACGACGAAATCGCCGCACTCCTGCGCCGCATCAAAACGGAAGTGCCCGGCCTGGCCATCACGCTCTCCGTCGGCAACCGCCCGCGCGACGTCTACGCCCGCTGGCGCGACGCCGGCATGGATCGCTACCTGCTGCGCTTCGAAACCTCCGACGCCGCGCTGTTCGCCCACCTGCATCCCGATTGCACCCTCGCCGCGCGCCTGCAATGCCTGCGCGACCTGAAGTCGCTCGGCGTCCAGACCGGCAGCGGCTTCATGATCGGCCTGCCGGGCGAAACCCTCGACGTCCTCGCCGACAACGTCTGGCTCTGCCGCGAATTCGATTTCGACATGATCGGCATCGGCCCCTACATCCCCCATCCCGACACGCCGCTCGGCGACCAACCCAACGCCTATGCGAACAATCCCGAGACGTTCTTCCGCGCCATCGCGGTCCTGCGCCTCGCGAATCCCGACGCGCACGTTCCCGCCACCACCGCCTTCGACGCCGTCTTTCCCAACGGCCGCGACCTCGCCCTCCAGCGCGGCGCCAACGTCTTCATGCCCAACGCGACGCCCGGCCGGCTACGCAAGGATTACCAGCTTTATCCCGGCAAGCCGTGCATCGACGAAGATGCCTCCGATTGCACACTCTGCGTCCAAGCCCGCCTGCGCGCCCTCGGACGCCCCATCGCTCGGGGCCCTTCCCATTCCCTGAAGCGTCCCCCAAACACTTGATGATTGGACATTGGAAATTGAACATTGGATATTGAGTCCCCCCGGTTTTCCTCCTCCGCCTTACTTCTGAATCCTGAATACTCTGCCCTGTTCCCATGCCCGAATTGCCCGAAGTCGAAACCGTCGTGCGCGATCTGCGCGCCGCCCGCTTGATCGGCCGGCGCATCGTCCGCGCGCGCGTTTTCTGGAACAAAACCGTCGCCGCGCCCGCCCCCGCGAAGTTCGCGCGCGAAATCCGCGGCCGGAAAATCCTCGCCTTGTCGCGCCGGGGCAAATTCATCGCCGCCGCGCTCTCCGGCGGCCGCACCTTGCTCGTCCATCTGCGCATGAGCGGCCACATGGACCTCGCGCCCGCCGGTTCCCGACCGCGGCGCCACGACCGCGTCGTCTGGACGCTCGACGACGGCCGCCAGCTCCGCTTCGAGGACGTGCGCAAATTCGGCCGGGTCTGGCTCGTGGACGATCCCGCGCAGGTGCTCGGCGAACTCGGTCCTGAACCGCTGGCGATTTCTCCGGCCGTGTTCGCGGCCGGCCTCGCCGCCCGCGCGCGGCTGCTCAAGCCCCTGCTGCTCGACCAGACCTTCCTCGCCGGCGTCGGCAACATCTACTCCGACGAAGCCCTCTGGGCCGCGCGCCTGCATCCCCGGCGCCGCGCGGACGCGCTGTCGTCGGCGCAGGCCACGGCGTTGCTGCAGGCGATCCAGGCCGTCCTGCGCAAGGGCATCCGCAACCTCGGCACGACGTTCGGCGCGGGCAAAACCCATTTCGTCCTGCCCCGCGGCGAGCGCGGCCGAAACCAAGAACATCTGAACGCCTACGGCCAAACCGGCGCGCCGTGTCCCCGCTGCGGCACCCCCATCCGGCGCATCCTCGTCGGCCAGCGCTCCACCCACTTCTGCCCGAAGTGCCAGCCCGCCCCGAAACGAAAGAAACCAGGATCTAGACAGGATTAACCAGTTTCACGGGATATGATCCGGGCAGAGTTGTGTCCGTCAAGTTCAGCAAATGGGTTGAGCTGGCGTTTCTCGGGTTGGGTTCCGGACGCCGAGGCGCAAGCGGCGCCTAACCGCATGGGGGACCGCGGGGCGGCTTGCGGGTCGAGCCGCCCTGCCCCGTCCGGCGCCGAGCGAACCGCGCGCGGGCGCGGCTACGGATAGATGCCGCGGAGAGCGGCAGCGCGGGCGACGCGGTTGACGGCGAGGATCTGCGCGGCGAGGCGGAGGTCGCATTTCTCGCGCGCGGCCACATCGTACACGTCGTGGAAGCTGCGCATCATCAGCCGGTCCAGGCTGCGGTTCACGTCTTCCTCGTCCCAGAAGTTGGATTGCAGATCCTGCACCCACTCGAAGTAGGAGACGGTCACGCCGCCGGCGTTGGCCAGGATGTCCGGGACGACGACGACGCCCTGCTGGGCGAGGATTTCGTCGGCCTCGGGCGAAGTGGGACCGTTGGCGCCTTCGACGATGATCTTGGCCTTGATGGCCGCCGCGTTGTCGGCGGTGATCTGGTTTTCCAGCGCGCAAGGCGCGAGGATGTCCACGGGCAGCGCGAGCAGCCGCGCGTTGGCGGCATCGTGGCCTTCGACGTATTCGCCGCCGCCAAAGCCCTTGATCTGCCGGTGGGGGTTGGTCCGCGCGTAATTCAGCAGTGCGGGCACGTCGAGTCCGCGGGGGTTGAAGATGCCGCCGCCGACGTCTGTGACGCCAATGATCTTGAAGCCTTTGCCATGGAGAAACTTGGCCACGGCGCCGCCGACGTTGCCCAAGCCTTGGATGGCCACCGTGCTCTGCGCGGGGTGCAGGCCGAGGCGTTCCGCCGCCGCGATCAGCACCGTCGCCACGCCGCGGCCGGTGGCGTCGCCCCGGCCCTGGCTGCCGCCGATTTCGATCGGCTTGCCGGTCACGACGCCGGGCACCGAATAGCCGACGGTCATCGAATAGGTGTCCATCATCCACGCCATGGTCTGGGGGTTGGTGTTGACGTCGGGCGCGGGGATGTCCTTGGCGGGGCCGATGATGATGGAGATTTCGCTGGTGTAGCGGCGGGTCATGCGTTCGATTTCGCCGAGGCTCATGGCGGATGGATCGCAGACGATGCCGCCCTTGGCGCCGCCGTAGGGCAGACCGATCACGGCGCACTTCCAGGTCATGAGCATGGCCAGCGCCTTGACTTCGTCGAGGGTGACGTTGGGGTGGTAGCGCACGCCGCCCTTGGTGGGTCCGCGCTCGGAATTGTGCTGGACGCGATAGCCTTCGAAGACCTGCACGCGTCCGTCGTCCATCCGGATCGGCACGGACACGACCAGGGCGCGCTGGCAGTGGCGCATCTTGGCGTGGACGTTGGGATCGAGATTCATCCGCTTGGCTACGCGGTCGAGCTGTTGGCAAGCCATGTTCCAGAAACTGAACGATTCGCTCATGGGATCCTCCGAATTGTTTCGCTTATGAAAAATCCTAATCTTTCCGCCGGCGCGGGAACAGTCCCTCTTGCGGTCGCCTACACGCCCACCGAACCTCGCAACATGGGAGGACACAAGCTGACGTTGACCTCGCGCGCAGGGCCGTCGGCCACCAGCCACACGCCGTCGGGGTTCAGATCGTCGGCGCGGACGACCCGCAGCACGGGCGCCAGGTGCGCCACGTCCGGCGCCAATTCCGCCAGCCGGTTCGGCGCCTGCATCACGGCGGCGAGGTTCAGCCGATTGCCGTCGCGGCCGGGAAAATGCGCGAAATAGAGGATGTTCATTTCCACGAGTTCGCCGAAGAAATGCGTGCCCAGGGAGACGTCGGGGGTGAGGAACTCGTGCATCATCATCAGCTCGCAGATGGCCGTCATGCGGCTGATTTCCGAAAAGCGCACGGGGACGCCGAGCGACGGCATGTGGGTGCCCCAGCGGCCGGGGCCGATGGCCAGCACGCCGACTTCGACGGCGCCGAGCGCGCGGTTGACGGCGCCGACGGCGCGCGCGACGGCATGGCGGTCGCGCTCGGGCAGCGGTCCGTAGATTTCGGGCACGACGAGCACCAGCCAGTCGAGCCGTTCCACGCGGCTGTGGCCCACCACGGCGCCCCGCCCCGCCAGCAACACGCCATCGGCGGGGCATTCCACCGCCGGCACCTCGGGATGGTGCGTGCCCTGCACCTGGAGCGGCCGGCATTGCAGGAGGTTGATCGAGTAGTTCCGGCCGTCGGGCAAAAAATTGACGGCGAATTCGACGTCCACCGGCTTGCCGTAGACGCGTTCCAGGGTGCCCAGCAATTTCCGGAAGTCCGCCACGAAATCCGTGCGCGTGAGCAGGCCGTCGAAGGTCAGGAAGCGGCCGCCGCCGTCGGTCTCGGTGGTGAACAGGTCGATCGGCACGCCCTCGGCGCGGGCAACCAGGTCGGCGAAGTCGCCGGCGGCGAGACGGCCGCCTTCGAGATCGACGTAATCCACGCGCCGCTGGGTGTGGCGGACGATTTCGTCGAGGGAGCCTTCGGGGCGGCGCAGGGGTGCGTTGAGCGCCACCACGCGGGTGTAGTCGTCGTCCACGCGGTCCACGGCGCGGGTGCCGAGGCCGTAGACCAGCCGGAGCACGCCGGCCTGCGGATCG
>Ga0209098_1002521_pt1 | contig 16060 bp, 22 predicted proteins | sample AD_JPNHW1_MetaG_FD_184429 | JGI IMG/M metagenome (GOLD analysis project Ga0209098, IMG submission 184429) | Active sludge microbial communities of municipal wastewater-treating anaerobic digesters from Japan - AD_JPNHW1_MetaG (SPAdes) (version 2) | ecosystem: Engineered > Bioreactor > Anaerobic... | reverse complement strand
CAGAAACCCTATAACCAAACCAAGCTTTTATAAAATAATCACAATGCTCCACGAACTCTCGATTCCACTGACGATGAAGATCATGGCTCTCGGCCACCCGCTGCATGCAGCGCAGTGTTTAGCTGCCGTGATCCTCATCCATGTGGTCCTGCTCTGTACGGTGATGGGGTACCGGGTTGTCCTGCCAGATGCAATAAGCCGGCCGGACCTGCCGTTCATCCTCAACTGTGACAGCAAGGCTGTAGTCGTGTGCATATGTGGGATTTTCCCGGCGCGTACCGGGACTGCAGCGGATACAAGCCGCGCTCTTCTGTTTACCCAATAATACGCCAGTAAACGGGCGGAATATGGCATTACCGTACCTGACAGGTTCAGTCCGTAGAATGCCAGTACGCCCGTTCGCAGGCATTGACATACGTCGTTCTGAGCAGAGCGCCTCATCCGCCATCGTGCTGTATTGCTGATGAACATACCAAAAAATCCGATCAACTATGACAGAAGATGGAAAGCAAACCAGAGACGCGGGATCCGATGGGATCCCGCAGCGGAACAGCACCGGTGTTCCGGGGCCTTCCCGCGAGGTATCGCAGACTGACCATACCGTGCCCGTACCTGAAGGGGGCGGGCCAGCAAATGAGGAACTTGAGTGGGCACGGAAGCATATGCCGGGCCACCGGACGGTGCGCAAGCCGGCCAAGTCAGTGTTCCGGAAGACGGAACTGCTGGGGATTGCACCGCCATCCGAACCGGATGCGATCAGGAAGGCCCGGCAGCGCACCCTTAAGAGCATCAGGGATCCGGACGGTGAAGTAGCGTACCGCCCGTTCGAGGACGCGTTCAGGGACTTTGTCTGCTCGCTTGTGGAGCGGCAGAACAACGTGTACGACGAGATGCTCCTGCATGCCGCAGATCTCCAGCAGCGGATCGACGCGCTCGAACGCCGGCTCGAAGAGCTCCGGCATGTATCGCCCGGAGATACGGAGGCGAAGGGATGAAGGACTGGTTTATCCTTCCCAAGAAATGGAGGCACCTGGTCTTCGTCCTTTCGGACCTGCAGGAAAAACTCTCCGGGCGCCTCAGGCACAAGATCGAACGGCTCAACCGCCGGATGGTGATCCTGGAGGCAAAACGGAGGCCCACGTGACAAGGCGCAGATCGCGGACCGAGAGCGGGATCCCGCTCTGGCTCCTCCCGCAGGCCCTTGCCCGCAAGGTCCGGGAATGGGGCGATGGGCTGTACCGCATCAGCGTGAAGCGGACGCACTGGCATCACTTCAACGTGACCGTCCGGACGCGGCCGATTCCCAAGGAACTCGCGACAGTGGAGGTCGCGACGATCTCCACGGATACACCAAGCGGGACGAAGAAACGGTCGCGGGCCGGCCACAAGGGGTGCCCGGCATGAAACGGAGAACGGAACCGGTGAAAGGTTTCGATGTGGCGATCCCGGTTGCGCTCAGGCGCGGCCGGGTGATGCACTTCCGTTCGTCGCCGGCGTATGTCGGCGAGTTCCTGTTCTACGGGAACGGGCTGCTTGTCCTGGTCAGTCTCCGGCTGGCCCGTCGGCTCTTCCATGCAACCCTCGCCAGGATCAGCGCAGAATATGCCGAAGCGATCGCCGGGCTCTGCACGGTCCCCGGAGGGGGACCGGTCTCCCGTGAGCTCTGGCTGTACTCGCGGTACGGGGCCCTGCGGTTCTTCCGGGTCGGGGCGGATGGCGGTCTTGAGGAAATTGACCGGGACGGGGTGCCGTTCGTAAACGGGAAGCCGGTTGGTACGAGCCTGCCGGCTTCGGATGATGGCGGGCTTCCGGTGCCGGCTGCCGGCGTACCAGCCATATCCGGCAGTACCGATCCCGGCAGCCGGATCATCCGGTGGCTGAAGAAAAGGAACGCCATGAAAAAAACCGGTGCGGACAGGGCCGACACAACCAGTGCGGCGGATCCGGGAAAAATCGCGGATGACGGAAGCCGGGGGCCGGCTTCCGGCATGAGCATGCCGGGCGATGCGCCATTCTCGTCCCCCGACAGCACTCCGGCAGCTGCTGTACCGGCAGGAGTCCCGGCTGCAGGCTCCCTTCCCGGGGAGCCGGGATCCTCCCTGGCACCTGATGAGGAGGGGGGATGATCCGGGGGTTAGGGTCAACGGAGGTCATTTCAGCCTCTGTTTCCCCCTTTTTCCGGTCCGTATGACACTGTGTCACGAAAAAATGACACCATTGTTTGAGGAAACGCCCATTTCAGTCCCCGATTGGTGCAAATCAACCTTTTCCATGCCCGGAATTGGCGGGCTGCTGCACTATTACAGCGAAGGTTCTGTCAGGGCACAGGCAGGTGGTTGCCTGGAGAAGGGGGGCTGGGAAAAGGGCCTGACGCCCCAACCGAGGGTTATTGGGAGATCTTCTGATAGAAGAGTTTGACACCTTCGGTTTTCAGCCCTCCCCGGGGGTTCGGGAGGGGTGCTGTCAACAGGGGTCATTTTAGCCTCCGATTACCTGTTTTTTGGGGCACGATGACACTGTTTCGTGAAAAAATGACACCATTGTTGGAGGAAACACCCGTTTCAGGCTCAAATTGGTTGGATTCCGCCATTTACTTGCCCGGAATTGGCGGGCTGCTGCACTGATACAGTGCTGGATCGGCAGGAACGTGGGCTGGTGGCTGTTGGGCGGAGCTGGTGAAATGGGGGGCTCCGGAGGAGTTTTTCGGATCACGTCGAATGAATGCTTTTCAGGAAGTATCAGAGAAAAGGCACTATAAAAAAAATCGCCTCAAAGATTCAATTAATATTTTTACATACCTTTTCCTTATGGTAAACGAGAGCAAAGTAATTCACTTCCCAAGAAAAGAACAACCTAGTCACGTGATCCTATGACCCAATCCATAAAATCCTACAACGAAGCCGTAGCATTCCACGGGCATGCATGCCCCGGACTTGCACTCGGCTACCGGGCGGCAGAGTACGCGATGGATGCCCTCAGGGCTGGCCGTTCGGATGATGAAGACCTTGTCTGTATTGTTGAGAACGATGCCTGCGGCGTGGATGCAATTCAGCTGGTTGCCGGCTGCTCGGTGGGCAAGGGCAACCTGATCCTCCATGACTTCGGGAAGCATGCATACACTTTCATCGACCGGAAATACAACCGTGCTATCCGCCTTGTCCAGAGGCCGGAACCGGTTGTCCAGCGCATCGACCCGGTCGCATCCGCACTCCGGGAAAAAGTGATTTGCGGGACAGCAACACCCGCTGAGGATAAAGAGTTCCACGAACGGCAGGCCGGCGTGATCGACCGGATCCTGAAGAAGCCGGTTGAGGAACTGTTTATCATCAAAGAAGTAAAGCCGGAGATTCCCGTGCGGGCAAAGATCTTCGCATCTGTCCCGTGTGCCAGCTGCGGTGAGATGGTTGCCGAGCACCGGGCCAGGGTCCGGGACGGGAAATTCGTCTGCATGCCCTGTGCCGGGGAGTATGGCCGGGGGTGGTGAACGAATATCTTCGGTGGAGAAAATATCTAAGCAACTTTTATTTAGTTAAAACAGGTACACTTGTTCCGTATTATTATGCATATCATGGAAGGTTTTTTACCCTGGCAATGGTGTATCGTCTGGTGGCTAATCGCTCTGCCATTCCTTATCATGGGAATCCTCGAGCTGCGGGCGATGATGAGAAAAGATCGCGAATACCTGCCGTTGCTCGGAGTCTGCGGTGCGTTCATCTTCATATTATCCGCTCTCAAACTCCCTTCGGTAACCGGGAGTTGCTCGCATCCAACCGGCACCGGGCTTTCGACAATGTGTTTTGGTGTCTTCATCACATCGATTGTCGGTGCAATCGTTCTGCTCTTCCAGGCACTCCTGCTTGCACATGGGGGTCTCTCAACAATGGGAGCCAACATGGTTTCGATGGCAATCGGGGGTCCGATTGCCGGGTACGTTGTTTACCGTCTCCTCAAAGACACGAAGGTCAATATCTATGTCACAGTTTTTCTCGTAACGGCAGTCGCCGATCTCGTGACGTATGTCATTACCTCATTCGAGCTTGCACTCGCTTATCCCGCACAGGTCGGAGGGATTCTTGCCTCGTTTGAAGCATTTTTTGCGATCTTTGCGATTACCCAGGTACCCCTTGCAATCGTGGAGGGGTGCATACTGGCATTGGTTTTCAAGTATATCGTGCAGCTTAAACCGGAAATTCTTGAAAAAATGAACGTCTTCTCCAATGAACAGATCGAAAAGGCAAGGATGGCCCAGGAACTGGTCTCTCCTGCAGAGGTGTGATTATGATCCGGAACTGGACACTCGAATTAATTACCGTAATTGCAGTCCTTGCCTTCATCGGCATCTTCCTCATGGTCAGTGCCGGTGGGACCCATGAGTTCAGCGGGTCCGATGATGTCGGGTCGCAGAAGATCGCTGAACTGACCGGTGTTTCTGTAAATTCCATTCAGCCCCTGATCCCGCAATATATTCCCCCGAGCGGCGAGATCGAGAGCTCTCTCTTCGCACTCCAGGCATCATTCGGTGGACTCATTCTCGGACTCGTCTTCGGGTACTGGGTCGGCCAGGCTGGCGGGAAGATTATTACGTGATTTTGGTTGGGGGGGGCGATGAAGAGAATTGTCGCATATCCTCATCCTCCAACCGTTTTTTCAGGCTCTTGAACAGAAAACCGGTACGCCCCTTTCGGCACGACCATCTCGAAACGTGCACCTTTACCGGATTCCCCGTTCTCATTGATGGTGATACCGGTTATCGAGAGAATTTCCCGGGAAAGGAAAAGGCCAAGACCGGTATGATGCCCGAACCCACGTTCGAACAGTCGTTTCTTATCCTCTGTGGATATCCCGATGCCATCGTCTTCAACAGCAATCACGAGACTCTGTCCGGACTCGTGATGCATGAACCGTATCGTGGTCATCTTCGGACACCCGTACCGGAGCGCATTGTCGATGAGGTTGTAGAATACTTTTTCAAAGAGAGGATCTGCATAGATTTCTAGACCCTGAACAACATCGATAACCTGGATATCCCTCATGGGAAGCGTTTGCACGGCATGGTTGATGCACAGGGAAATGTTCTGCCATACTGGCGCTTTGACACCAAGGTCCTGGTATTCCCTGGTAAAAACAATCTGCCGTTCAATGGCATTTGCAGCCCGTTCTTCCTTGATGATATACTCCGAGGTTTTTGCTGCATCGCCAAGGGTCTCCTTTGACAGCTCCAGGTATGCCGTCAGTGCGAGGAGCTGGTTGCGGATATCGTGACGGGTAATGCTTGAAAGGAGGTTTAGCTTTTTGTTCACCTCGCGGAGCGCAGTTTCCATCAGTTTTTGTTCAGTGATATCCCTGACAATCCCGAGGACCTCGTCTTTATTGAGCGCCACGATGCGTGCCTCAAACTGGCGCATTCCCTGCGGGATTGTGATATCGTATTCGAACTTCTGGAGTGTATTCGTATCGATAGCGCGGGCGATGTGCTGATGGATTTCCTCAGCAAGTTCATTCGAAAAACCAGAATCCCTGATGCTTTTGCCAATTATCTGATCGGGAGGAAGAAGAAGGGCGGCTTTTTCAGAAGCCCGGAAATCGCGATATACTCCGTCATGGGATATGACAAATATCATATCCGGTATCGCATCAAGCAGCATCGCGTGCCGGTGCTCGCTTTCCTGCATCCGCAGGGTCAGGAATGATACAACCGCTGCAATCAGGATGAACAAAATGATCCTCCCCCCGGCTGACAACAAATCACCGGGGATCGCGGGATTGATAAGATACGTCATCCCGCAGTAGATCGCTGAAATGACGAGTGCGAACAGTATCCCGCGACGGGGGAAAAAGTATGCGACAAGAATAATCGGGATATAAAAGAGATGGGGGAGGACATTGGTGATGCCAATCGTGAGCCCGTAACCGTTCAGGAGCAGGACAATTATACTAATCCCGGCGATCAGAAGCACAAGGATGCGGGGTCTTTGTTGTAGGTGAGCGATAATGGAGCGGCCCATGGGTCCTTCTTCCTGATGTTGACTCTATTCTTTTGTGAGGAGGGAATCTATAATACTTGCCACAGGAGGAGCCGCGCAGGCCTGGATTGTTTCACAATGAATATGACTTTATTCAGAAATACGATGCAGATACTCCGTGAAGGAACCCACAGAGAAGAAAAAGATTCAGGGGGTTATGTTCCCGGCTATTCAGCGGTGATCCGGTCGTAGAACACTGCTGCACCCACTGCACCGATGACCGGTCCGATGATATAGATCGGGAAGAACACCCAGAGATTTGAGCCACCAAGCAGGAAGTCCATGATATATGGCCCGAACGTGCGGGCCGGGTTAAGCGATGCACCAGAGATGTTGCCGGCCATCGTGATCATACCGGCAACAGTCAGGCCGATGATGAGCCCGGCAAATCCCTGCGGGGCACGTTCGTCCACCGCGACACCCATGATGACGAGCATCAGCACGAAAGTGGCTATGGTTTCAACGAGGATCGCCTGCCCGTACCCGATCCCCGGAAACGGTGCAGTGGCTCCGAGCCCGCCGATCGTGACTGCGTCCACCCCCACGGTCAGGAAGAAGAGCAGGCTTCCGATCGCTGCACCAATACACTGGGCAACAACATATGCGACCGCATCGCCGGCCGGGAATCGTTTCGTTGCGCAGAGCGCGATGGTCACGGCAGGGTTGATGTGGGCCCCCGAGACCCGGCCGAGTGAATAGATAATGGCAGCGATAACAATGCCGAACGTGATCCCGATCGCAAACCAGTCGCCGAGGCCGCCGAGCTGGCCGATCCCGATATTAAACGGGGTTGCCGGTTTTGTCCCATTGGCAATCATAAGCGTAATGGCAGCTGCCCCGGCACCGAAGTACACGAGGAGCGCCGTCCCGACACCCTCCGCAATACTGCGGCTTGTGAGCGATGCCATCACTTCCCCTCCCCGTAAGCCGCATTGCAATCCGGGCAGAGCATCCGGGGCATCTTCTTTGGCAGTTTCCGGGAGGGAAGTGGGTACCCGCCCTCCCAAACCTCCACTTCTTTCCGAATCGTGTGCTTCATGCAGGTCCCCATGCCGCAGGCCACACAGACCGCCACGGCGTCACTCTCTTTTCCTTCTTTTGCACAGACGTAACATTTCATGGTCTCACCTCATCCCGGTGCCGGGATCAGACCGCTTCCTTCCACTGGCAGGAGCAGTGCCGGAAATCCATCAGGGCCGCCGAGGCACAGTCCTTGCAGATCCGTGCCGGTGCGGCGGCAACATCCTTGTGCAGCGCAATGATGTTGGTCATCAGCGTTGCCGTCACCGGCTCGCTGGTCATGAGACATGGGTAATCGGAGAGCCGCATCATTGCCGAGAACCTCACGGTCATGGCACAGGCAGGATAAGCGTATCGCTGCGGGTTGGCCAGCACATCATTTTTGAGGATCGGTGAGAGATCGACATCGAACCCACCAACTTTTGGTTTCACGAGGCCTGGTTCGCTGCTCTGCATCCTCCGGGCCTTGTCCACCATCTTCCAGCCCCGGTAGATCATGTCCATGAAATCACAATTGTGGAGCTCGATCGCAGCACCGCGCTTCGGGTAGAGCTGGACATAGTTGTGGTATCGCTTGGTCAGCATATCCACGACCATGATCGCGTTGAACCCGTCGAGTTCGAGAATGTATTCCGCTGCACTGGCCGATGCCCCGGTTGCAACCGAGAGCACCTCGTTCTCCGTCTTCATCTTCGGAGCCGCTGCCTGGAGCGTCCTGTCCATCACTTCCGTGACCGCTTCGATCACGGCCATGATCACGTCGTCCTTGCACATGTTGTACGTGGACTGGGAGATGTGGTGGGCGATATCCCCCACGCAGTAGGCCGGGACGGTCACAATGTTCCCGTAGTGGACCCCCTCGTCGAGCGAGGCTTTGACCGCCCCGTTCATCTTCGTCCGGTACTCCTTCATATACTTCCGGCAGTCGAACGAGTTCTGGCCCACGCTGTCCATCAGCTTTGCCTGGGCCTCGACCGGCGCATCGTAGATGGACTGGATCATGGCAACCTCTTTTTTCACCGCATCGGCAAGGGTTGCCCCGCCTTCCACTGCGTGGGCGAAAACGTCCCCGATACCGTACGAGGTGTTCATGCCCCACGACTTTGAAGCGAGGATGGCCTGCTTGTGGGGGACCGGGATGTCCGTGGTCTTCAGGATCTGGTTGACGATGTTGCTGCTGCTGCCGGGGATCAGGGCAAAGTCCACTACGCAGGTCGGGCCGTAGAATCCCGCGTACCGGCGGGCAGATTCCTTGCCGATCAGGGCTTCGGCTTTCCCGACAGCCTTGATGAAAACGTCCACGCTCGTCCGGAACTTCGGGTCCGTATCATAGAGCATCTCCATGATGACCGGCGTCTGGTAGTGCTCTACGAAGGGGTCGTCCTCGGGGCGGATCGTGTTCGTCAGTCCCTTCAGGATCGTGTAATGGGCATTGACCGAGTCGGTGTGCAGGGCAAAGACCGCTTTGCTCTGGCCTCCTGCGGGTTTCATGCCTTTGACTGCGTCAACGTAGACTTTCGTGTCATCGATGACAAATTTTTCACCGCGTTTCTTTTTTATCTGGTTCACGTCAGCGTGCTGGGCTGCCATCGCTTCAGTGATCATTTTTTTGATTACTTCCTGCATGGTGCTGCAACTCCCGGCACCGGGATCTAACGGGGTGCCTACAGGCAACCATTGGCACATCCCATTATTAAATACATTTATGCAGACCATCAGATCGGAGTTCAAAATGAAAGCTGTAATGCCTCGTTACTTTTTTATCCCGTCCCGCCATTATCAGCAGGTAAGGTGAAAACGTTGCAGATCGGAGAAAAGAATGTTGGTATGATTGACCGTGTTGTCAGGATCATTCTTGGGATTGTGTTCATTGCTGTATTTGCCTTCAACATGGTTGCAGCGCCGTGGTCATATCTCGTTGCACTTATCGGGCTGATTGCGCTCGTCACCGGAGCTATCGGAACCTGCCCCTTGTATTCACTCATCGGATTGAACACGCTGGGAAAACAGGTGTAACGAAAATTCGGTTCGCGGGAAGAGCTTTCGCTCAGGGAAGTGTTCTCCTGTAGTCACCGGACCGCTCATGCGTACTTTGCCGGGTCCGTATTGAACTTCTTCTTGCATCCCGGGGCACAGAAATAGTATTTCTTTCCTTTGTATTCACTCGTGAACTTCGCGGTCTTCTCATCCACGGTCATTTTGCAGATAGGATCGATTGCCATATTATACCTCAGTCATGTTCCTTTCCTGAATACAGGTAAATATCTTTTCATCATATACCCGCATCTTCTAACATATCTCCACACGTCAGGAAATGTGCAATCATGCGGCTCCCAGGCAATATCTATATTCATCAGGATGTATGATCCTGTTCTGGTCTATGCAGTCTGATGTAACGGGTAACCTCCAGCTGAAACGTGAGATCGGTCTCTTCGATGCTACGGCGCTCGGTATCGGGGCAATCATCGGCTCCGGCATTTTCGTTGTCACCGGCATTGTCGCCGGTATAGCCGGGCCGGCGATAGTCTTCTCCATCATCATAGCCGGTGTTATTGCTGTCTTCTCGGCAATGAGTGTTGCCGAACTGGGGGCGTATCTTCCGGAAGAAGGCGGGACCTATGCATATGCACAGAAACTCATCTCCCCGTTCGCGGGATTCATCGCCGGCTGGATATGGATCTTCTCCAACATCTTTGTCGGTGCGGCAGTCTCGCTGGGCTTTGCCCACTATTTCGTCACGATCTTCCCGTCAGTACCGGTTAAATTCATCGCTGTCGTAATCTGCCTCATTTTCATCCTCATCAATTATCTGGGCCTGAAAGGATCGGTCCTTTTCAACAACCTCCTTGTCATGGCAAAGATCCTGATTCTCCTATTCTTCATCGCATTCGGTCTGGGATTTGTCAGGCTAGGAACCTTCACCCCCTTTATACCGGAGGGATCGGTGGGAATCCTCAGCGGAGCAGCCCTCATCTTTTTTGCCTATACAGGATTTGCCCGGGTTACCATCATGGCCGAGGAAGTAAAGGATCCGGAAATAACCATTCCCCGTTCTATTTTCCTTGCGCTTGGAATCTCGACGGTTATCTATCTGCTCGTGAGCATTGTTGCTGTCGGCCTTGCCGGCGCCCCAGCCCTCGCACAATCCGGCTCGCCTCTTGCCGATGCAATCGGGATGACCGGGAATTCCGGGGCGGTCTTGGTGATCTCACTGGGTGCGATGATCGCAACGGCAAGCGTGCTGCTGACCACCATCATGGGGATATCCCGGATTGTCTTTTCCATGGCCCGCAGCCAGGACCTCCCCCTGCTGTTTGGCAGGATTCATCCCCGGTTCAGTACGCCCCATTACGCGATTGTGATCACCGGTGCCTGCATGATCGCCGCCCTCCTTCTCGCGGACCTTGCGCTGGTCGTCTCGGTCAGCACGTTTGCCATGCTGCTCTATTACCTGATCGCCAACATCGCCGCACTGCGGCTGCCCCGGGAGCACCGTAAATATCCCGCGTTTGTGCCGGTCACCGGGGTGCTGAGTTGTCTTGGGCTTATTGTATTTCTCAGCCCTGCAACGTGGATCATCGGGTGCATTGGCCTTATAATCGGGGGAGCGTGGTTTATTTTCCGCAGGAAATTCACTTCCTTATCCGATTCGCCCCATCGCATTTATTAATCCGGACATCTTCAGAGAATCGTAAGGAATCCTCATGAAACGCAATACTCTCAACGCATTGGTCGATATTGCCTGCCTGATAACGTTCATCCCGTCATTGATCTCCGGGCTGGTATTGTTCTTATTCCTGCCATCCGGTAGCGGAAGGGGAGGAAACTGGGCTACCTACCTGGGTATTGCCCGGGACCAGTGGCTGAATATGCACAACTACTGGAGCCTGGCCTTTACTGCCCTGCTCATCATTCACCTGCTCCTGCACTGGAAGTTTTTCAGGAATATAAAAAAGAGTTTCAAAGCGGACGGAAAGGAACCGGACGATTGCTCAACGTGATTGTTATTACACAATATGCAGGAGTTTGAGGATCAGCTGAATCGCAAATATCCAGAGGATCACCCCGAAACCTGCTTTGATATACGTACCAGGAATCTTCACCATGCTTCGGGCGCCAATCGTTGCACCGACAAACACAGCGACAACGGTACCGAGGATCAGGGGAATATCAAAACCGCCGCTCGTCATATGTCCGAATACGCCGAACAGAGATGAGAAGATCACGATAAAACTGACCACGCCGGCAGAATTCTTGGTGGGATACCGGCACAGGAAGATCAGGAACGGCACGATAAGGATCCCGCCCCCGACTCCCAGGAGACCGGAGACAATGCCTACAAAAAAACTGAAGACAACGATGAGGGCATACATCCCTTTGGAATAGTGCACAGGGCATGCACCCTCCGGTGATGATTTCTCCCAGTATGTGTAGACCATCCGACCCCCCGCACCGATGAGGAAGATGACAAACAGCCACATAAGGATCACGGGATTGATAGAAGCAGCTGCGACCCCTCCAAGGAACGCACCAAGGCAGATGCCCGGGACAAACCAGAGCGCGAACCTGACGTCAACGAGGTTCGAGCGGTAATAGACGATTGATGCGGACAGCGCGGTGACGAGATTGAGGACGAGCGAAGTGGATATCGAGGTCCGTGTCGCGTATCCCAGCAGAAAGAGAATCGGGGTATAGAGCGATCCGCCACCCTGCCCGAACATCGAGAAAATGATGGAGACGATAAAGACCGCCGCGATCGCGATCAGGAGGGTGCTGTCCATTGTTCACCGGATTACTGCGTGCCGTTCAGGACGTTCACCCAGGTCTGGTCATAGGCCGAACAGGGAATGCATTCGGGCTTGCCATCCACCATCCTTACGTACCGCTCGAATACATATTCGCCGCATTTACTGCACTTTGTTTTGTTAAACGAACCTTTCGGGCGGCTGAACGTGAAGTCCGGGAGTTTTGTCACCGTGAACATCTCCGTCTCCGGTGCGGTCAGGACCATATCCACAACCTTTTTCACCACGTCTGCCGGGACCTGCGATGGCTCGATCCCTTTCTTCCGGTACACAAAGAATTCCTGCTTGCCGAGCGCGTCCTGGAACTCTGATTTCAGGTAAACGCGGACGGCCCCTTTCCCCGGAACTACGAGCAGGCACGCGACTTTTCCGTAGTTGAGCCGCTCCATCATGAGCTTGCCATACGTGCAACCGGTGACGGCCATGAACCCGTCAATCATGCAGGTCTGCGGGTGGCCGATACCCATCTCAGAGAGGCCAAACGCCCCATGGTCGCCGATGTGCGAAACGCCCAGTTCCCGCATGGCGACCTGTCCCATCCGGTACCCGATCGGCATGAACGGGCAGATGTGTCCGTGGAAGTCCCAGACTCCCTGCGGGATTTCAACTTTTCCAGAAGTGGTCATGGGAAATACCTCATGGCAGTCAGTTTAAATATTTTACCGAATGTTGCATTTTCTGTTGGATGCATCCAGCTGCTATGATCCGATCCTTTAAATGATTTATGCGCATATGAGTAATTATCGTACGATACCCGTACGATTGGTGAATACATGCCAGAAATTACCCAGTCATCATCAAGCACTACAAAGAAATCCAATGACGAGAACGAATCCACCACCCTGCACACCTGCGCCTGTGGCGAGCAGCACGAAGACCTTCCGGGTTCCCCCAGCCACCGGGATGCCTGCACGTCCCCGAAGAAATTCGGCAATACCTGCTGCTGTGGATCCGGCGAGGCTGCGAAAGTTGCACGTCACCCCTGCGGCCATGGGCCGAGATGCCAGTAAAGAGAGCATTCTTTTTTCCCCAAAAAAACCTGCCATGACCCATCACCCGGAAGTTCCCGACCTGCTGGAACAGTACATGGAGGCTTCAGGTTCGGCAGAATGCTGGGTCACGGTCAGGGAACTCCGGTTATATTTTCAGCTGGATGAATCAGCAGGACCGGCATTATCCGGATTTCTCCAGAAGATCCATCACGGGTCGTTCTTAACCTGCCGGTACAAGGTAGCCCGCATGGAAAAATTCCGGGACACAACACCACCATACCGGATTATCAAGAAATATCTTATCCAGGAACGCCCGGTCCACAAGGGTCATCAGGTTACCGGTACCAGAGAATTCATCCGGTAAAAACCGGTAAACATGTTATACTATTCCGGATACACATACTATTCAGGAGCAGGAAATGGCAGCGGATGAAACCAATGAGGCAATTGAGTGCCCCCGGCGGGGAAGGCCGCGTCTCAGGCGCACCATAGCCGGCAGCCCGGAATCCCGCTGTTACAAACCCTGCTGCTGTCCCGAGAAAGAGGGGCAGGGCATCTCGTTGCAGCCAGATGAGATCGAATTGATCCGGCTCATCGATCTGGAGGGGCTCGAACAGGAGGAGGCGGCAGAAAAACTCGGGGTCTCCCGCAAGACAGCATGGCGCGACCTGCACGAGGCCCGTCGGAAAATTGCCGATGCACTTGTCAACGGGAAAGGGATCGAGATGACCGGCTGCACAAAAGCTGCTGAAGGCCGGTGCCCGAAGTGCCCGAAGGATGCTGCTGACCAGAACTAAAGCAACTATCAACTTTTTTTTTAGCGGGTCGGATGCCCGGCATGCCGGTACCATGATGGCAACCGGGAGATGCATACCGGCTCCCGCTCCGCATACTTTCCTGTGATCCCGATCCTTAAATCTTTATGCTCATATGCGTAATAATTCCCTATAAAGGGTGTGTGGATTTACTATGCCGAATTTTGATGGAAACGGCCCGCTGAAACGGGGGCGGATCATCGGGCGGGGCCGGGGATCCTGCAAACAGACCAGCCCCGAATGCCCGCGGGAAGATATCAATCCGGAAACCCGGCATGAGGTCAGGACCTCTGCAAAATAACCATACCAGAGGAAAGGAGAACATGCCAAAACCATTTATCAGCGTACACGACCTCTGCATGGATTTCGATGATACCCGGGTCCTGAACAAGGTATCATTCGAGATCCCGGAAGGCGAGATCATGGGTGTCATCGGCAGGAGCGGGGCAGGGAAGAGCGTGCTCATGCACCTCCTCCGGGGCGTTGAACAGCCACCGACCAAAGGCTCTATCGTCTACCACATGGCGGCCTGTGATCGCTGCACCTTCATGGATGTGCAGAGCCGGGCCGGGGGGAAATGTCCGGAGTGCGGGGGCGAACTCGTAGCGGTGGATGTCGATCTCTGGGATGCAAAGACCGATGGTATGAAGTCCCGGGTCATGAACCGGACCGCGATCATGTTCCAGCGCACGTTCGCACTCTATGGCGATGACCGGGTGATCGAGAACATCCTGCATGCACTTGATGATATCCGGTACCCGCAGGAACTGGCAATCGGCCGGGCCGCAGATCTCATCGACCAGGTACGACTCTCGCACCGGATGATGCACATCGCCCGTGACCTCTCCGGCGGCGAGAAACAGCGGGTCGTGCTGGCCCGGCAGCTGGCAAAGAACCCGTCCATGCTTTTTGCCGATGAACCCACAGGCACCCTTGATCCCGAAACCGCCCGGCTGGTGCACGGGATGCTGATCGAAGCGGCAAAGAAGAACTCGATGGGCATGGTCGTCACCTCGCACTTTTCGCAGGTGATCGAGGACATGGCGAACCGTGCAATGCTGCTTGTCGACGGCGAGATCGCATCTATCGGTTCGCCAAAGACGGTGATCCGCTCGTTTGCCAAAGATTACCATGAGATTGAATCACAGGAACCCGTGGAACTGGGCGGGCAGATCCTCCAGGCGCGTGACGTGAACAAGCGATACATCTCGGTCGATCGCGGCGTGATAAAAGCGGTGAACATGGTCACGTTCGATGTCGCACAGAAGGAGATCTTCGGCATTATCGGGAAGAGCGGGGCAGGGAAGACCACGCTCTCGCAAATCATCTCCGGTATCATTGAACCCACCAGCGGAGAGATGAATATCCTGATCGGCGATGACTGGGTGGACATGACCAGGCCCGGTATCGACCAGCGGGGCAGGGCGAAGGAGTACATCGGGCTGCTGCACCAGGAGTACGACCTCTTCCCGCACCGCACGGTCATCGACAACCTGACCGATTCGATCGGGCTGGATTTCCCTAAGGAACTGGCAGTAAGAAAAGCGGTTATCACCCTCCGTATGGCCGGGTTCACAGAAGAGAAAGCAAAGGGGATCCTGAACCGGTTCCCGGGCGAACTCTCGGACGGGGAGCGGCACCGGGTTGCCCTTGCGCAGGTACTCATCCGTGAGCCGCGTCTCGTGGTCCTTGACGAACCGACCGGCACCATGGACCCGATAACAAAACAGGACGTGAAGCACTCGATCCTGAATGCCCGTGACGAGATGGACGAGACCTTCATCGTGGTCTCCCATGACATGGATTTTGTCCGGGATATCTGCGACCGGGTTGCACTCATGCGGGGCGGGAAGATCGTCGATATCGGGCCGACAAAGGCGATCCTCGCACAGGTCACCGACGACGATAAAAAAGACTAACGATTTTTCAAAGGATTTGCTATGACAGAAAACCAGCAGAACGACGCAACCGGCTGCAGCGGGAACAGCAGCACCTGTGCCTCGGCTCAGCAGCCGCACAATGCCCCAAAAGGGCTGCCACCGAAAGCAAAGATCGATGTGAAACACGTCATCCTCGTCCTGAGCGGGAAAGGAGGCGTCGGGAAATCAACGGTCTCAACCAACCTCGCATCCGCACTCGCGGCGCATGGCAGGCAGGTCGGCCTTCTCGATCTCGACATCCACGGCCCCAACATCCCCAAAATGCTGGGTATCGAGGACAAGCGGCCGGCCGTGCTGGAAAACCACATGGACCCGGTCCACGTGACCGGGAATCTCTCCGTCATGTCGATGGCATTCCTGCTTCCCGATACCAGTTCGCCGGTCATCTGGCGCGGGCCGATGAAGATGGCTGTAATCGGGCAGTTCCTCTCGGACGTAAACTGGGGGGCACTCGATTACCTGATC
>Ga0209098_1002517_pt1 | contig 16067 bp, 16 predicted proteins | sample AD_JPNHW1_MetaG_FD_184429 | JGI IMG/M metagenome (GOLD analysis project Ga0209098, IMG submission 184429) | Active sludge microbial communities of municipal wastewater-treating anaerobic digesters from Japan - AD_JPNHW1_MetaG (SPAdes) (version 2) | ecosystem: Engineered > Bioreactor > Anaerobic... | reverse complement strand
GCATGTTGGGAACCACTTTTGGTGGTAATTACCTGGCTTGTGCCGCAAGTTTAGCCGTTCTGGAAATAATGGAAGAAGAGAAGTTAGTTGAAAATGCAGCAGAAGTTGGTGAATATCTGATCAATAAGCTTAAGGCTGTGTCAGGAATTAAAGAGGTTCGCGGACTTGGTTTAATGATAGGTTTAGAATTCGAGCAACAAATTAATGACATTCGTCATGTTTTATTAAAAAAACATCATATTTTTACCGGCGTTAGCGGAACAAATACAATTCGATTGTTGTCTCCATTAACTTTGACAAAGCAACAAGCTGACACATTTGTTGACGCATTGCTTGAAACGCTTAAAAATTAAAATGCGGCATGATTGACCAGAGAATCACGATTATTGGCGGTGGAAATTTAGGTGGCGCAATTGCTTTTGGCCTCATAAAGTCAAAACAGATTGAGCCTTCGGCCATAACGGTAACCCGACGCCGGTTGAATTTGCTTGATAAGCTGAAAGAAGAAGGCGTAAACATTACCAGCGACAATGTTGAAGCTGCTAAAGATGCTGATATCATTATTTTAGCGATTAAACCTTACCAGGTTCTGGCTATTGTTGATGAAATTTTACCTGTTCTTAAACTAAGTCAAATTGTTATTTCGCTGGTTGCTGGAGTGGGACTTCAGAAGTTAGAAGAATCCATCGGTTTAAGAGCATTGATATTCAGGGCTATGCCGAACACTGCAATCGCAATTCAGGAATCGATGACGTTGATTTCGACGAATGTGAAGTCAGAAGAATCAAGAAATCTTGTAGTTAAAATTTTCAATCAGCTTGGGGAAACGCTCATTATTTCAGAAGAACTGATGGCTGCAGCAACAGTTTTAGCATCGTGCGGCATTGCCTATGCGTTGAGGTACATGCGTGCCGCTATGCAAGGGGGAATCGAAATTGGTTTTGGTGCTGAGATGGCTCAGTTTATTACAGCACAGACAGTAAAAGGCGCAACCGGGTTGATTCTGGAATCTGGTCGCCATCCGGAGCAGGAAATCGACAAAGTAACTACCCCTCGGGGTATTACCATCACCGGACTCAATGAAATGGAACACAAGGGATTCAGTTCTTCTTTGATTCAGGGGATTATTGCTTCTTTCAACAAAATTGAAAAAGGCTAATCGAATACAAGTTGGAAACAAATTTTAGATATAACAAAATCACTGTCAAAGTTGGCAGTAACGTTCTAACTAAGTCTGATGGTACATTAAATGATGCCAACATTTTTCATATCGTCGATCAGATTGCGGCGTTGTGGCAGGAAGGCGTAGAAATTGTCCTTGTGTCGTCGGGAGCTGTTGCCGCCGGGCGTGGTGAAATTGGAAATGGACGTAAACTTGATACGGTGTCGGCCCGACAATTGTGGTCGGCAGTTGGCCAGGTTAAAATGATCAATAAATGGGCAAAAGGGTTCAGCAGATACGGAATTGTTTGTGCCCAGGTGTTGACTACCAAAGAAAATTTCAGCGACAGGGTTCATTACCTGAACATGAAAAACTGTATTTCGACACTGATTGAAAACAAGGTTATCCCGATTGTAAATGAAAACGATACGATTTCTGTTACCGAATTGATGTTTACCGATAATGACGAGCTTTCAGGATTGATTGCTTCGATGGAGAACTCGGAAGCGCTAATTATCTTAAGCAACATCGATGGTATTTACGACGGTTCGCCTGATTTGCCTGAATCGAAAGTCATTCGGGAAGTCACGGCCAAAAGCAAGCCTCTTAACGAAGCCATTTCTACTAGTAAATCCAGTTTCGGGCGTGGGGGAATGCTGACAAAATACAGCATTGCCAAAAAAGTTGCCCGCGGTGGAATCAATGTACACATTGCCAATGGAATGAAAGAAAATACGTTGCAGAAAATCATGGACCCTTCGTTTGATTTGGTGCATACAGTTTTTCTTTCGGCCAAACGAAAGTCTTCGAATGTCAAAAAATGGATTTCGTATTCCGAAAGCTTTGCCAAAGGCGAGTTGGTTGTTAACGATGGAGCCCGGAAAGCACTTCTAGCAGAGCAAGCTTCAAGCCTTCTGCCAATTGGAGTTATTTCAATTGAAGGAACTTTTGAAAAAGGCGACCTTGTTAAAATAAAAGACGATGCCGGAAATTTGATTGGAATTGGTAAAACTGAGTATAACTCGGAAAGGGCAGAAAAATTAATTGGAAATAAAAATAAAAAGGCCATAATTCATTACGATTATTTGTATATTATGGAATAAAATTTTGACTCAGGATTTATTATGTATATATACCCTTTTTAGATACCCCTTAAATTGCCTTCTTTAGGCATCTAATAACCTGAGTTATCTTCCCCCTTCCTCCCCTCATGGAAGGGGGTTCTTTTTTAATGGGAATTGAATTTAGTGGCATAAATATGATGAGAACAGAGCTACGTTTTTAATGATTTTGAGTGTAGAAACCAGATAAAATGAATTTAAAATGACAATGAAAGAGCAACTTAACGCTGTGTTGCAGGCAAGTAGGAAACTAAATTTAGTCTCGGTTGAAACAATAAATAAAGTACTATCTGAAGTTGCAGAAGCTGCAATTGATAACACCGAATTTATTTTGTCGGAAAACGCTAAGGATTTGGGCAGAATGGAGTTTACTGACCCAAAATACGACAGGCTGATGTTAACTGCCGATCGTATTAAAAGTATTGCTGCCGACATTCGAAATGTAGCTTCGCTCCCCTCTCCTCTTGGGCGGATATTGGGTGAGACTATCCGACCCAATGGATTAAAAATTACAAAACTATCGGTTCCTTTTGGAGTAATCGGGATTATATATGAAGCTCGGCCAAATGTGACCCTCGATGTTTTTTCGTTATGTCTTAAATCAGGAAACGCATGCGTGTTAAAAGGAGGAAGCGACGCAAACGATTCGAACCAAGCGATTGTTAAGGTTATTAAAGAAGTGCTTGTGAAGAATAACCTTGACGAAAACACATTGGCATTGTTGCCTCCCGATAGAGAAGCAACATCGCAGCTATTACACGCTCACGGATACGTTGATTTAATTATTCCGCGGGGCTCTCAGAACCTTATTAATTTCGTTCGTGAAAATTCTTCCATTCCGGTAATCGAGACTGGCGCCGGAATTTGCCATACCTACTTTAACCAATATGGCGATTTGGGCAAAGGAAAAGAAATAATAAACAATGCAAAGACTCGCAGGCCAAGTGTTTGCAATGCACTCGACTGCGTTTTAATTGACCAAAGCCGGCTTGCTGATTTACCTCAGTTAGTAGAAATGCTTCCTGAAAGCAATGTCATCATTTATGCTGACTCAAAAGCTTACCAGGCGCTGGATGGCAAGTATCCCGCCCAACTTTTGCAGCACGCAACCGAAGAATCATTCGGAACAGAATTTTTGTCGTATAAAATGGCAATCAAAACAGTGGGCAGTTTAGCTGAAGCTCTTGATCACATTGCCAATTACGGATCAAAACATTCAGAAGCAATAATTTCTGACGATCCGGAGTCATTGGAACTATTCAGAAAATCAGTTGACGCTGCGGCAGTGTATTGCAATGCCTCCACAGCTTTTACAGATGGCGCACAATTTGGTTTGGGAGCCGAAATTGGAATCTCAACTCAAAAGCTTCACGCACGTGGTCCAATGGCTCTTGAGGAGCTTACAAGCTATAAATGGATCATTGATGGGGATGGACAAATCAGGCCAAAATAAACGTGAAAAAGGTGGCGTGTCAAAATATAAAAGAAAAAAATACACTTATATTTACGCTATCAATAAAGTTGATTTATTGATCTTAAAATCAACTAATTAGTTTTTAATAAATACGAATAATGAGACAATTTACCTCAGTCCACGATCTAAACAATCTGGATGAAGCTTTGAAATTGGCTTTTGAACTTAAAAAATCGCCATACAAATACCAGGAATTGGGCAAAAACAAAACGCTTTTACTTGTTTTCTTCAATTCGAGTTTGCGCACACGCCTCAGTACGCAAAAAGCCGGGCTAAATTTAGGCATGAATGTTATTGTATTCGATATCAACGAAGGTGGATGGAAGCTGGAAACTGAGCTTGGCGTAGTTATGGACGGCGACAAACCCGAACACATTCGGGAAGCTGTTCCGGTTATTGGCCGCTATTGCGACATAATTGGTGTACGTTCTTTTGCTCGTTACGAGAATAAGGAAGATGACTATCAGGAAAAAATACTGCAGCAGTTTATCGACTATTCCGGTGTTCCGGTTGTAAGCATGGAAGCAGCAACACGACACCCGCTTCAATCGTTTGCCGACCATTTAACCATCGAAGAATACAAAACCAAGGCTCGCCCGAAAGTTGTTCTGAGTTGGGCTCCGCATCCAAGAGCGTTGCCGCAGGCTGTTCCAAACTCGTTTGTAGAATGGATGCGCGCGGCTGACTATGAAGTCGTTGTAACTCATCCTGAAGGATATGAATTGGCTCCTGAGTTTATGGGTGATTTGAAACCCGAATACGACCAAATGAAAGCCTTTGAAGGTGCCGATTTTATTTATGCAAAGAATTGGGCTTCATATACAAACTACGGCCAGATTTTGTCAAAAGATCGTTCGTGGACCGTCTCTGAGCGACAAATGGCAGTAACAAACAACGCTAAGTTTATGCATTGTCTCCCGGTTCGTCGCAATATGATTGTTGCCGACGAAGTTATCGACGGGCCAAATTCGATAGTTATTCCTGAAGCCGAAAACCGTTTGTTCTCAGCCCAGGCAGTGTTAAAAATGATGTTGGACGAATTAAAATAAACTCATTCATATTTTTTATGGAAAGATTGACCATTGTAAAAGTTGGTGGGAAGGTTGTTGAAGAGAAAGAATCACTTGATCTGCTATTGAATCATTTTTCGCAGATTCGTGGCAAACGAATACTTGTGCATGGAGGCGGGCGTTTGGCCACTACCCTTTCCGAGAAACTCGGTATTGAAACAAAGATGGTCGATGGCAGGCGAATTACCGACGAAGCAACGCTCGACGTTGTAACAATGGTTTATGCAGGATTAGTTAATAAAAAGATCGTGGCTGGGTTACAAGCCCGTGGATGTAACTCAATCGGGCTAACAGGTGCCGATCTTAATCTCATCGAGGCCAGAAAGAGACCGGTTAAAGATATTGACTACGGATTTGTTGGAGATATAATGGGTGTCAGCACTTCGGAGTTGAGACTACTACTAAATGAGGAAGTTGTTCCAATCGTTGCTCCAATTACCCATGATAGTCGTGGCCAGCTCTTAAATACAAATGCCGATACTATTGCTGCCGATTTAGCAATTGAGCTTTCAAATTATTTCAGCGTCAATCTTTTCTATTGTTTTGAGAAAAAAGGAGTTTTACTGAATTCTGAAGATGAAAATTCGGTTATTTCAGAACTAACTTATAACCGCTTTAAAGAACTTCAGGAAGAAGGCATAATTAAAGAAGGCATGATTCCTAAACTCGACAATGGATTTAACGCAATGAGAAATGGAGTTAGCCAGATTTTAATTACAAATCCGAACCTAATAGCTATGGCAAGAGGTACCCGACTTAGCTTAAAAGAAGATTAAAATTCTATATTTCATTAAAGAAAATCCGGTCATGCAAACCGGATTTTTTTATTCCTTTTTAGCAGGAGAAAATATGACAAAAAATAAGTTCTAACTTGCTGAAAAATAAATGGCTATCACTAAAACTTTTTTTTGCCACTTTCGTTAATGTAACTGTATTTAGAAGCAGAAAAAAGTTAAAAGAGAAAATAAGAGGTTAGTAAAGTGGTGATTGGTTTTTTAGTGTGGATTGATTGTGTGAATTGGAAGAACCGTTTCAGATATTGATTTGAAACGGTTTCTTGTTTTTATCAGATTTCTTTGAATTGACAAAGATTTATTAAACAAATTTTATCCGACTTTGTCAGGAAAATTATAAATTCGTGGCGCAATTAAAAAACTTGTTGTCTAAAGTCGCTGGAGCTATTTTCAGAACTTAGTAACTTGATTTGTAAATTGACTCGGGGTGTAGCACAGTTGGCTAGCGCGCCACGTTCGGGACGTGGAGGTCGGAAGTTCGAGTCTTCTCACCCCGACATTTTTGAGAATTAAAACATACTAAAAGACCGCAAAATATTGATTTTGAGGTCTTTTTGATTTTTTAACATTTCAAAATAAACCACTTCATATCAGATTGTATGTGAACTATCCGGTGACCTTTTAAAGTTTTTATATTTGGTTCACGAATGTTGTAATAATTAATTGATTAACAAATTGTTACAAACATTTTAGGTGATGGATTTTGATGTTTTTTGATTCGATTTCGAATTAAATTTTATTAAAACCGGTGACCTTTTTTCAATTATAAATATTAAAAGGGAAAAATCATGGAAAAAGTAACTTTAGGAATTCATTTTGTACTACGTACTAATAAGATTAACAATGGATTAGCTCCAATTTATGCAAGAATTACAGTGAATTCAAAACGCTGCGAGCTTTCTGTCAAACGTAGTATTTTAAGCAGTGCATGGAATGTTGGCAAAGGAATGGCTAAACCAAGTTGTCCAGAAAACAAACAATTGAACTCGTATTTGGAGCAAATTCGAAAAATGATGGTTGAAGCATATCAGGACCTTGTAATTAGCAAACAAGTTGTCACCGCAGAAGCTATCAAAAACAAATTTTATGGTTTAGATATTTCTGATATGACTTTGATTAAGTTAATTGATTATCACAATTTAAACTGCAAGGAAACTCTCCGTTGGGGAACGCTAAAAAATTACTACACAACAAAAAAATATATCGAGCTATTTTTAAAACAGAAACATAGGACAAGCGACATCTTTTTAAAGAGCCTTAATTATAAATTCTTAATGGATTTCGAATATTTTATGCGCAACTATCAACCAGAAGACTTTCATTCACCGATGGGTAATAATACTGTAATGAAGCATATTGAAAGGTTGAGAAAAATGATAAAAATGGCTATGCGATATGAATGGCTTGAAAAGGATCCTTTTGCTGCTTTTCGGCAAAAGTTTCACCACGTTGAAAGGGGTTATCTTTCTGAAGAAGAATTGAAAATTATCGAGGAAAGAGATTTTTCAATATCCAGGCTAAAGTATATCAAGGACCTATTTGTTTTCGCGTGTTATACTGGTTTTGCTTATGTTGATGTGATGAAGCTGACACCAAATGATATACAAATCGGGATAGATAAAAAGATGTGGATTTTCACCAAAAGGGAAAAGACAGATAATCCAGTTCGGATTCCACTATTGCCAAAACCTTTGGAAATAATAAATGAATATAAGACAGATATCCAAGCAGTCAGTCATGGTCGCCTCTTCCCTCCTATTTCTAATCAGAAATTAAATAGCTATCTGAAGGAGGTTGCAGACATTTGTGGAATAAAGAAAAACCTAACATTCCATTTGGCAAGACACACATTTGCAACGACGGTGACTTTGTCCAATGGGGTTCCAATAGAATCAGTCAGTAAAATGCTTGGACATTCATTGATCTCGACCACTCAGATTTATGCTAAAGTCGTTGAAAAAAAGCTGGGTGAAGATATGGACATGTTAAACGAGAAACTGAAAAGCAAGAAGGATAATCAAAGAAATGAGAGTAACGCTAAAGCATGTTAATGATACCCCGCTGCTATTTTCTCACAAATTTATTGATCGCTTCCCGGAAAAGTCAAGGGTCTGATAAACGCCATTTTATTTTTTGTTGCCTGGCAAACTATCGAATGGCGCCCTTGACTACAATCCGGTCTGCTCAAAATTCCGGGTTCAAAATTAACCGGCGGGCCAGACCTATCCAGAGATTTACTCAGGAGCCAAAATAAGCCTCCAGGGCAGGAGCAAAAAATAATGAAACCAGATAAATTAATTTACAAGGTAAGAATCACGGCCGGACTGGCGGATCTGGCTTACCGTTCAAAGCTGATTTGGATAACAGGTGTTCTTGGAGCTGATCATGCATTGCAAACGGCTATTTTCTGGGCAGAGTCCTATTGGTATCCGGATTGGCTGACTATTGAAGTTACACCTTTAACCAAGGACTTTTGTCCGGTTTCCTCTCCTATGGTATTCAAACGCCAGTTTCCAACTTTCTTTCAGGCCAAAGAGACCTCGATATGCATTGAATCTGAATAAGCAGAATCTACAATGGAAATCCCTGCTGCCAGTTCATTTCGTTTGCTTCGCACTTCATCAACAAGCCTCGGTCAACAGGGAAAGCGTAACCTTTTCAGGATTTAGAAATGCTTTTCCAGGCAAAAACCTAACTAAATTTAGTCATCCTGAAAAGTCCACCCTTTCCTGTTTTATAAGTCAGCGTCATACTTTCAATCCGCTAAAAAAATGACGCCCAATTTTAAATATTCGTTGTAATCGGTTGATTTTGATTTGCTTTGGCGCAAATTGACACTTTCAGGATTTGGCTGGTTGACTTACCTTTAGAAGACAGCAAATGACCGTGCGGGAGGTTGAGCAAGTTTATGTTTTGGTAATACCAAAACGATTGTTTCATCCCGCTGGTCTAATTAAAAAGGTTCAAAATAGTAGAAACATCAGAAAATGAAAACAGGAAACAAAACAGGACGTCCAGCAAAAGCAGCTGGACGAAAAAAAGGGTATTGTGTCAGCCTGAAGATGGATACTCAACAGTATTATACCCTGAAAGCCAAAGCCCGGGAAGCTGGAATCTCCATCAGTGAATGTATTCGGCAATCGGTAATGGAAGGCACTATCAAACAAAGATTAAATCCGGAGACGCTCGATTTGATCCGAAAGCTTTGCGGAATAGCCAACAATCTGAACCAGGTCGCACGAAAGGCGAATACAGGTGGGTATGAAAATGCCCGAAAGGAAAACCTTCAACTGTCAAGTCAAATCCGTCAACTGGTCAACAGCATTCGCCATGATGGCTAAGATCGTCAAAGGTCAGGATTTTGGAGGAGTAGTGAACTACATTCTGAATCCGCAAAAGAGAGCAGAGATTCTGGATAGCAATGGAATAATGCTTGAGGACAGCCATGCTATTGTTGAGAGTTTTAACATCCAGTCAGAATTAAACCCTCGCCTGTCGAAATTCGTTGGCCATATCTCTTTAAATTTTTCAGTTCAGGATATGGAAAGGCTTACAAATCAGTTAATCGTTCAGATTGCCGCAGACTACATGAACAGAATGGGAATAATAAATACCCAATACCTGATTGCCCGGCACTATGACAAAGAACATCCTCATGTTCACCTCGTGTTTAACAGAATTGATTACAATGGTGAAACAATCTCAGATCGAAACGACCGGATTCGAAGTTCAAAGATTTGTAAGGAACTAACCAGAGAGTACAAGTTGTATTTTGCGCCAGGGAAAGAGAAAGTGAAAGAAAACAGGTTAAAAGAACCGGATAAAACCAGGTACGAGATTTACTACAAATTGAAGGAAAGCGTTTCCAGGTGCCAAAACTGGAATCAGCTCGCAGAAACGTTGAACAACCAGGGAATAAAAGTAAGTTTCAAATGCAAAGGAAAAACCAAAGAAATTCAGGGCGTCATCTTTGAGAAGAACGGATACTCGTTTAGCGGATCAAAAGTGGATCGTCAGTTCAGCTTTTCCAAGACCAGTTACCAACTGCTCCTGAATCAGCAAAAGACTTTACAAAACACAAATCAACCCGGACAAACTCTATCGAGTCAATCAAAACTTATTCTTACCGGAATTTTAAATCAGTGGCAGAAGCAGTCAGATTACCAGAAACAGAAAGAAAAGAAAGCGGCATTGTTGAAGCAGCAGCAGAAAAACCGAGGCTTTAGAAGGTAGCATTTTAGGCGATAACAAAAATCAGAAACTCAAAAAAGGAAAACCATGGGAAACAACAATTTAATGCTTACAGAGATGTTTGAAGAAATCAAGTCTTTACTTGTCTCAATTGAGAAAAAACTGGATGCTGAAGCGAGCAAAAACAGCAAATCAAACCCAGATATCGAACGGCGATCGCAAACTACACAACCCAAAGTTGATTTTCAAAAGCTGGAACAGATATTCAAAGCGATATATGCCTATCTGCAAAACTCAGATTACAAGACATCAGAGACAAACCAAAGTATCAGAGATTCGGAAAAGCGGATTTTGTCTCAGTTGCAAGATATTAAGTATTCGATTAACACACAGGAAAAGGAAAGAATCGTTCGTCATCAGCATTCAGTTGACCTGAAGTCTATAAAAGTCGTAGTTACTATTGCCGCACTTACAGCTCTGCTTTTGGCATCTTTATTTGGAAACTTTAAGCAATCAGAAACAAATTCCAGAATGGCTGATAATGATCTGAAGTACAGGTATATCAAATCTCAAAATGGAATAAATTCAGAAAAACTAAAAAAGCTTGAAAAAGCCTTTGAATATCCAAAAGATAAAAAAATGATAAATGCAATAAAAGCGGCAGTCCATGATATCGGAAAGAACGATTAAATAAGCGGCCTACTTACGGGTCTGCTGACGTTTGACGATTTCTTTCACTTGTTCAACGTTCAGCTAAAATTAGTTGATATTGCCTGGGAAAAAACCTTTGACTCTAGTAAAACCCTCAGTCCAATAGCCTATAAATTGGGGGTTGAACACACCCAGTATTTTAACAGGCTTTTTAAGAGTGAAACGAGACTTACGCCAAATGAATACAGGTTGAAGAATTTGGATTTTATAGAAAACAAAAGAGTCAGTAGTCGTGGAGAAATCTTTCGAATGACTACTGACATTTTTATGAATCTAAAATTCCTACTGAGCAACTTTCACGCACATCATCCGGCTTTGGTCGCGGATGAGCAGTTTACCATCGGCAAGTGCCAAGGGCGCCCAGTTTTGGGTAGGACCGCCGAAATTGGTCATGCGGTTGCTGGTATTCACGCCGCCAGGTTTCAGCAAATCTGCCGAGGCAAGCGGTTTAAAACCAGCTGGGTCGGGTTCAATCAGGTACAATTTATTAGCGCCGTCAGTGGCAAGGATCAACCCATCGGCCAGAATCATGCTGCCTTTATCGAATTTGGGTTCAGTTTTGGTTTTCCACATCACTTTTCCGTCCATATTCATGCAAGCCAATCCGTCGCGCTTGCTGTTGGTTCCGAACTGCGCGTAAAAATAACCGTTGACCAAAACAGGTGGTTTGGTCTGGTCGCCAAATTCGTTATGTCTGAAAAGCTCGGAAACAGTAAACGTTTTATCAGCCTTCCTATCAACTTTAATCATCACACAACCAAGTTCATAACCACCAACAACCAATAATTTGTTATCTCCGGCTTCAAGCGCGCTTGAACAAGAAATATGACAATCCCAATTTTTGTATTCCCACAACACTTTTCCGGTAAGCGGTTCGATACCGATGATCTTTCCCAAGGTTTTTTCAGCGCCCGGATGCCCGAACGGGTTGGTTGAGGAGGTTACCATCACTACCTGGTCTTCTCCTGATATTTTTGCGATAGAAGGACTTACATAGGTTTCATTTCCAAGATTCGGGGTTTTCCATACAATTTCACCGTTAAGTTTGTTGTAGGCAACCACCCCAGCTTCAGGCGCATGAGAGGAAACAATCACCAGATTGCCATAAACAAGCGGGCACTGAGAAATTGCCCAAATGGGTAATTCTTTTCCACCAAAATCCGTCCAGATATTTTTGTGCCATACCAGTTTGTGAGTTGTAATATTGACGCAAAACAAATCGCCAATGGCGCCACAGGCATACACGCAATTTCCGTCAACCGCTGGAACACTGCGTGAGCCGGGAAAAGGGAAAGTTCCCGGTGAAGCAATCGTGCAATTCCAAAGTTCCTTGCCGGTCGCAAGCTCGAAGCTTCGCATGATGTCGCCGATACTATCTTTTCTATCGAGCAGGTAAACTTTTCCATCTTTCACCACCGGCCCGCCATAACCGATGCCCACGTTTACCGACCATAAAACTTCAGGACCTGTTGCAGGCCAGGCTCTTAAAAGGTTTTTCTGTGGCGAGGTGCTGTTCCGCTCAGGTCCGAGAAACTGCGGCCAGTCTTGTGCATAAATACTGCTTGTTAAAGCCATCAGTAAAAATGCGGATACATAAGTTAGCAGGTTTTTCATTTTGGTTAATTTTTAGTTGACATTGGTTTATGATGTAATCTACTGATTATTATGGGATAATCCTATTTGTAGTTCCTATAAAGGTACATTATTTTGCCGACTGATTGTATTCTTCATCAGTCACAGGCTGCAACCATTCTGTTGGTCCTCCCTGCCTGCTTGTTATTGCAACCTGAACAAACTCTTGATCAGGGCCAGCACCATGCCAATGTTGAATATTTGGCGGACACTTTACCACATCACCTTTATGAAGAATTATTTTAGGGCTTCCTTTTTCCTGATAGTAACCTATCCCTGAAATTGCCAATAAAATCTGGCCACTTGGGTGCAGATGCCAATTTGATCGGGCACCCGGCTCAAAAGTTACACATGCTACAGAATTTTGATTGATGCTGTCAGCTTCAATCAGGTTTTTTAGCCATACCGTACCGGTAAAATTGTTGTTGGTAATTTTTTCACCTTTGGGAAAAACTGGCTCTGTTTTTTGTTCCATCATTTTATCCGACTTTATATTGTTACATGCCATCAATAAAATAATCAAAAACAATAGGTTAAATTTTAAAATATGCTTCATTTTGCTGCTCTTTTGAGTTCAATTATTTGCGGTTTTTCAGTACTTCTTTCAGGACTGTCTGGGTATCGTTGGCCTCTTTTTCGCCAAGGGTTGATTTTATGACACTTACAAATTCATTCAGTTGAGCAGGAGTTAACCCAACATTCAGGCAGATATTCAAATGTGAATTTAACATTGCCTCAACTCCACCAATAGCACTGAGTACAGAGATTGTAACCAGCTCCCGTTCGGCATAAGTTAAAACATCACGTTCAAAAATATCGGCAAACAGATGCTCTTTCAGAAAAGTATCAATTGCGGGGGCAAATGCGCCGTAACCGGTCAATGGTCTGTCTTGCGGCATTTTAGTCAACTCACCTAAAACCTTCTTTCCCCGATCGTATTTGCTTTGCTCCTGATTTATTGGTGAAGCATCTGCACCCCTTTTATCGCTGATTCCTTTGGCTTTTCTTTCATCGAGCACCTCTATGAAAGTTTGTAACCCACGAATACTACGCGGAAACCCGCAATAGGCATAAAGATGAACCAAAACTTCTTTGATTTCATTTACGGTTAAACCGGCGTCCAGTCCTTTATACAATGCAGGTTTTAAAGCCTGAAGCTCGCCTTTGGCAGTGAATACTGCAATCTGAACAATACTTCGCTGCTTTGCAGTTAAAGCTTGATTGGTATTCATTTCATTTTGCGCGTTAAGATGAAAGGATAGAAAAACTATGGCAATAACGACCACCAAAATTTTTCCAAATGCGTTTTTTTTCAAAAGATTAAATGCCATTGGGTTGTAGTTTATCGACCTTGTTTATTGCCTTTTCAATTACATCCAGTCTTGCTTTCGTTGGATCAGGTTTACCGACTGGCTGACCATCAGGTTGAACATCGAGAATCTCGTTCGTTTTGGGAGTGTAAAGGGGCCATTTCGGAAGACCTTTTCCATTCGGATTGCCAGTCTTGGCGAAGTTTACCCAATATGTGTTCATTATTCTGGCTACTTCTTTGTCCTCGGGCGATGGAGGTGGAGGAGGTGGTCCAAAGCCTCCAGCTCCCAGGTTGTCAAATGCAAACGAAATATCGGTTCCATGTCCAGGACCGTATTTCATCCGTTCCTTCATGGCAGAAGGTACGTACGAAAAGAGAAAAACGTAGGATGGATCACCAACAGCGGCAAAAGACCGTGCTGTAAATCGGGCAGGTTCTGCCCATACCTTGTCGGTGTTAAATCGTGTTTGTACCTCTGCAAATTCTTTGTTCCCATCAGGATCGTATGCTGCTTTTGCTTCATCCTTCAGCTCACCGAATAATGAAAACAGCTCCTCTTTTGAACTGCTGGCGTTGACAAAAGGACCACCTATTTCAGCACTATTGCACCCGATCATAAGTGGTACGTGTGCCTGTCGGCCTGCCTTGTAGGCACTTTCAGAAGTTTCGGTAACAAATTTACCGTCGAGGATCGGGCCTGAATAGATACGAGGTCCCCCAGTGCCATCAGTTTCCCCACCCGTCACAATCTGCTCTACTGGCAACGCGCGTAACTTAGCCAATGCGGCCGCGTCAGTACCTTCGATTCCAAGTTTACTGGCGAAATTCAGGCCAATGGTTTCTGCTGAAACCGGGTAGTGTGGACTTGCATTTTCTTTGTCAATTGGCCTACCGGTCAAAACACCATCACGGCCACCGCTGGAATGTCCGATTGCCTTTTGGAAAAGACCTTTCGCTGCCGGGATGGTCAGGAGTGAATGTATTGAAACGCCACCGGCAGAGAAACCGAAAATGGTCACATTTTTAGGATCGCCTCCAAATGCGGCAATATTCTGCTGTACCCACTTGAGTGCGGCGATTTGATCCATGAAGGCGTAACTGCCTTTGGGTTCTTCCGGATGCTCCTTGCTTAATGCTGGAAATGCGAAATGCCCCAGACGACCCAGGCGGTAATTGATGCTAACCAGAACAACTCCCTTTTTTGCGAATCCGTCTCCGGATGTGTTACCGTTGCCGCCTGTGAAGCCTCCACCATGAATCCATACCATGACTGGTAGTTTTGTATTTTTTACGGTACCGGCAGGTCGCCAAATGTTCAGGTAGAGGCAATCTTCAGACGAGCCGGCCTGAATGGTTCCGGGAGCCGCGCCCCATCCTGCCTGTGCGCAACTTGCACCAAACTTGCTTGCATCCAACTCTCCCTGCCATGCTTTCACGGGTTGTGGTGGACGCCAGCGGAACTCACCCACTGGCGGAGCAGCATATGGAATCCCTTTGAAACTATCGACATCACCATCATTTACACCTCGAACAATACCCGAGGCTGTTTTAACTTTCGGTGCTGAACTGGAAGATGTATTAACCACCGCTTGCTGTGCCTGCAAGCTGAAGCTAATAACTATGCCTGCAATTATTAATATCTTCTTCATGAGTTAGTTATTTTAGTATTGTTATTTCTGTTATAAATCAATTTTACGTTCGCCCATCCATTTTACAATTGCCGGGTCGCGATGATCAAAAAAGCTGCTGGTTTTCATATCGAGAGTTGTAATGGCTTCCATATCTTCAGAACTTAGCCTAAAATCGAAAATTTCAAAGTTTTCCTTCATTCGTTCTTTCCTGACTGATTTTGGAATAGCAACCACTCCGCGTTGAATAAGCCAGCGAAGAATTACCTGGGCAATGGTTTTGTTGTATTTTTTGCCGATGGAAGCCAGCAAATCGTTTTGAAAGATGTTGTTTTTGCCTTCGGCAAAAGGTCCCCAGGATTCAATCTGGACGTTATTTTCAACCAGGAATTTCTGTGTTTCTGTTTGCTGATTGAATGGATGCGTTTCAATCTGATTGACAGCCGGAGCAATCTCATTGAAAGTAATAATGTCCATAACCCGGTCAGGGTGGAAGTTGCTTACACCAATGGCTCTTACTTTGCCTTCCTGATATAGGTCTTCCATAGCCCTCCACGAGCCATGTATGTCGCCATAAGGCTGGTGGATCAGGTATAAATCCAGATAATCGAGTTGCAGCTTTTCCAACGATCTTTCAAATGCCTCTTTCGTTTTTTCATACCCCGTGTGCTGAACCCAAAGTTTTGTAGTAATAAATAAGTCTTCTCTCGACACTCCGCTATTTTTAAGCGCATTACCGACGGCAACTTCATTCATATACGAAGCGGCCGTGTCAATTAACCGATAACCGGTTTCAAGGGCATCGAGCACGCCTCTTTCACATTCTTTCAGATCTGGTATCTGAAAAACGCCATATCCCAGGATCGGCATTTCAACCCCATTGTTCAATTTTACTGTTTCCATCTAATTTCTATAAATATTTACCAAAAAACTCGTTCAGTTTGTTCATTGCCTGAGCTACGTATGTGGGTA
>Ga0209098_1002515_pt1 | contig 16076 bp, 11 predicted proteins | sample AD_JPNHW1_MetaG_FD_184429 | JGI IMG/M metagenome (GOLD analysis project Ga0209098, IMG submission 184429) | Active sludge microbial communities of municipal wastewater-treating anaerobic digesters from Japan - AD_JPNHW1_MetaG (SPAdes) (version 2) | ecosystem: Engineered > Bioreactor > Anaerobic... | reverse complement strand
GGACTGATATATGCATTCTTGGATGCGCGGTTTTTGAATGCTTTTGCCATATTTTCATGCATTTTTATTCTACAAATATGCAGATAATTCCTGAAAATAAAGCATCTTCGAATTTTTCAGCAACCCCTACTTATGTTTTAAAAGGCAATTTGGTTCACTTTGCCGCAATGAAAAATCATATAGGGTTTTATCCAACATCATCAGGAATTGCAAATTTCAAAAACGAATTATCTGTTTACAAAAGCGGAAAAGGTTCGGTGCAATTTCCTCTCAACAAGCCGCTGCCACTAAATCTTATTACAAAAATTGTAAAGTTCAGAGTAAAAGAAAATTTGGAAAGAGCTGTTGTAAAAAAGAAATAAGTTTAATTTTGATAATAAAATAAAAACAAAAAATGTATTTCAATCTATTCAATGATTACAAGATTGCTCTACTTTTGTTAAAGTAATAAATAAGTTAGCAAACATAATTAGAAACATTAAATAAAAAAATATGAAAAAAATGAATCTAGCTTTAATCTGTTTGTCATTTATAGCATTGACAACTAATGCACAAATAGTAAATATTCCTGATGCTAACTTTAAAGCAGCTTTAATAGCACCTCCAAATAATGTTGATATAAACCATGACAGTGAGATACAGCTTAGCGAAGCACAAGTGATAACATGGTTAAGACTGAATAATAAATCAATATCAGATTTAACCGGCATAGAGACATTTACTGCATTATATCAATTAGAATGCGACTCCAACCAACTTACCAGTCTCAATGTGACTCAAAATACTGCTTTGTTTGATTTAGAATGTGATTACAATCAACTTACAAGTCTTGATGTAAGCCAAAACACTGCTTTGGCGGGTTTATATTGCTCGTACAATCAACTTACGAGTCTTGATGTAAGTAAAAATATTGCTTTGGAGGCTCTATATTTCTCATCTAATAAACTCACAAGCATTGATGTTACTAATAATACAGCATTGCAGCAATTATGTTGCGCATATGACAGCCTGTTAACAAGCATAATTGGTGCAAATAATAAATCTGCTTTATCTTTGGTAGTTTTTCAATATAACACCCAACTCACAAGTCTTGATGTTAGTAATGATCCTGCATTAACAGATTTATATTGCGATTATAATCAACTCACGAGCATTAATCTTACAAACAATACTGCGCTAAAAACCATACAGTGTCCCGGTAACAAACTTACAAGTATAAATGTTAGTACAAACACAGCATTGGAAAGTTTATTCTGTGATGACAACCAACTCACGAACATTGATGTTTCTAATAATACCGAATTGTGGGGATTATCATGTCCCACGAACCAAATTACGAACCTTGATGTTACCAATAATACTGCGTTATCAACTCTTTGGTGCTACGACAACCCGAATCTATTCGAAATATGTGTTAACAGCACCCAACTAGGACTAACAACTACCGACCCTACTAATTGGACAAAAGACAGCTTCGCTTCATGGAGTACAAATTGTACTACTTCAATTGATGAAAATTTAACTTTACACGCACCTAAGCTATTATATATATTCAACCTTATGGGACAAAAAGTAAACCCAGAGAAAATAGAAAATGGTATTTTTATATATCAATATAATGATGGTAGTATAAGAAAAATAGGCAAATTTGATACTTTTAAATAAATTACGTTTGCTAACATTTTATAATTAAAACCAGACAATGAAAAAAAAGATCCCATTAGAAGTTTTAGAAATTATACAGCCATTTTTAGACAAGAAAGGTTCTAATTTTGAAATTGCTCAACCAAACAATTTCCTATTGTGTTTTAAAGATAAAGATATTGATTCGGATTTTTATTTTAATGTTGAGGAATTTAAGTATGAAAAAGAATTGCAATTTAAAATTGACTGGAAGCCACAACATAAATTAACAACAGCTAATGGTAATATTTGGGTAAAAGGTGGGCAATTAGAAGATCGATTTTCTAATTGGCTTCAGCTTCTTGATGGTTATGACAAAGTAAAATCTGTTTATGATGACCCAATAATTAAAGCATATTCTGATGAATTTTATGCTGAATTTGAAATAATAGATGAAGATGCTGACTCAAGTCCACTTTCGACGAAACAAGTTCTTTTACTTGACTCACACTTAGAAAATATTGAGAATAAGATTGAGGATTTTCAATCTGATTCTAACAAAGAAGAAATCCTGCAAATCAAAAGTGATGTCATAGAACTAAGAAAGATACTGACAAAAAAGTCTAAAAAAATTATCATTAAAAGTCTTTCGAAAATTTGGGGTAAAATTGCAAAGCAAGGAACTAGTTTATTAAAGGAATTCTTGACTGAAGGGAAAAAGCATGTTATAAAACAAGCGATAAATTTTTTATATGATAATGGGATGGATTTGATTCAGAAACAATAAAACGTTTGCTAACTTTATGTTATTTTAAAGGCTCGTGGTTGACGGTGGAGCGATTAGCAACTTATTATTTTATCACAACAGACTCGTCTCTGTCTTCGCATGACAGTCAGCCATTGCAAGAAATACAGTTTCGTTAATAATTATTTTACAACCTTAATCAACAATTATGAACTATAAAATAAGACATGAATTCCATCAGGATAAAGAATATATTCTTGCCACAATCAGGAAAAGATTTTTTGCTTTCCTTATTGACTGGATAGCACTCATTATAATTTATTTTGGTATAATTCTCCTGTTTGCTCTATTCAATATGAACATTACAAAGATCGATGTCCATAGTGCATTTGATGTAGAAATTGAAATAAGCAATACACATTCATATTTCATTACCGTTTTGAAATATATATTGGGACTTTTGCCTGTCATTTATTTTGTGATATTCTTTTATTTCTGCAAAGGACAAACCATTGGGAAATATTTTCTTAGGATAAAGGTACTTTCATTGTACCATGAACATATCGGTTTGTGGCATTGTATCGAACGAAGTTTGGGTTATTATGCATCTGCTGTTGAGTTTGGATTTGGATATATACAAGCTTTTTGGAATCCCAACAGGATGACACTTCATGATAAAATTGGCGAGACAATTGTAATAAATGTAAAAAAATCAAAATAATTACAACTTACAACTTTCGTCTTACTACTTACGACTCCCAGAAATTCAAAAAGGTATCAAGTTATTTTTATTTCATCAAAGCACTCATCTCATCACGCATGACTTTGGCTTCATCAGCGGCTTTAACCGCAAAATCTTCATTTGCCGAAGCATAAAGAATACTGCGCGATGCATTAATTAACAAGCCAATTTCTTTATTCATTCCGTATTTTACCACTTCCTGCAAACTGCCGCCCTGTGCGCCAACACCGGGAACCAGAAGAAAATGATCGGGAACAATTTTACGAATATCGGCCAGCATTTTTGCTTGTGTAGCGCCAACCACGTACATCATATTTTCGGAATTCGCCCACTGCTGCGATCTTTCAAGTACCTGCTCGAATAAACGTTTTCCGTTATTATTGAAAAACTGAAAATCGTTTGCGCCTTTATTCGAAGTCAACGCCAACAGAATAACCCATTTGTTCGGATATTCAAGAAAAGGTTTTACTGAATCTTCGCCCATGTATGGAGCAACCGTTACCGCATCAAAATTCAAAGCATTTTCTTCATTACCAAAAAACGAACGCGCATACATTTTCGAAGTGTTTCCAATATCACCACGCTTGGCATCGGCAATAGTAAAAAATTCTCCCGGAAATTTATTTAAATAACGAATGGTTTTTTCGAAACTCTGCATTCCTTTAATACCAAGGCATTCGTAAAAAGCCAGATTTGGTTTGTATGCAACGGCAAATTCTTTTGTAGCATCAATAATTTGTTTGTTGAATTCAAAAACGGGATCATCAGAATTCAATAAATGCTTAGGCAATTTCTGAACATCAGGGTCGAGACCAACACATAAAAATGATCTTTTCTGATTAATTAATTTTACTAATTCCTGTTTATTCATGATATTATTTTTTTATTCTTTTTACTTTTCCTTATTGTGTCAGTCTTCGATAAACTCAGACTGACAACTCAACTAGATTATCAAAAAACGCTGGGTCATATTGAGTTCATCGAAATAGTGCGAAGGAAAAAAGTAAAGTGATTCATTATTATTTTTCTTTTTTCTTGGTCAGTCTTCGATAAACTCTGACTGACTAATTATTTTCATCAAAACACATAACTCTTATTCTCCTGCAGCTTTAAGCCTTTCAGCATTTTCAGCAAGCTGTAATGCATCGATCATATCCTGGATTTCACCACCCATATAAGCAGGAAGGTTGTGAGTAGAAACACCAATACGATGGTCGGTAACACGGCTTTGCGGATAATTATAAGTACGGATCTTTGCCGAGCGATCACCTGTAGAAACCATTGTTTTGCGCTTCTTCGAAATTTCATCAAGATATTTTTGATATTCCATTTCATATAATCGTGAACGTAAAACCTTCATTGCTTTATCCAGGTTTTTTATTTGCGATTTTTCATCCTGGCACGAAACAACAATTCCTGTTGGGATATGTGTAAGACGTATCGCGGAATAGGTTGTATTTACTGATTGTCCGCCGGGACCCGAAGAACAGAATGTATCTTTACGAATATCCGAAACCTTCAGGTCCACATCAAACTCATCTGCTTCGGGCAACACCACTACCGATGCTGCTGAAGTATGAACCCTGCCCTGCGTTTCGGTTTGCGGAACGCGTTGCACACGATGCACACCCGATTCGTATTTCAACTGACCGTAAACATTTTCGCCTGACACGTTAAATATAACTTCCTTATACCCGCCAACAGTGCCTTCGGTACATTCAACCAACTCCACTTTCCATTTTTTTATTTCGCAGAAACGTGTGTACATACGGTAAAGGTCGCCTGCAAAAATACTGGCTTCATCCCCGCCTGTTCCCGCGCGAATTTCCATGATCGCATTCTTCCCATCCTGCGGGTCAGCAGGAATAAGCATTACACGAATCTCCTCCTCTAATGAATCTTTTCTTTCTATTAATTCATCCAATTCTGCTTTTGCCATTTCGCGAAACTCTTCATCTTTTTCTTTTGAAAGGATCTCTTTCGATGAAGTAATATTGTCCAATACAAGTTTGTATTCTTTATAAGCATCAATAATAGGTTGTAATTCTTTATAATCTTTACTGAGCTTAATATACCGCTTCATATCCGACATAACTTCAGGATCGGCAATTTGACAACCGATCTCTTCCCATCTTTTATATATGGCATCTAATTTATCTAGCATAACTTTAATTTATTTTAATATTCAAACTTTCCAAACTCACTGGTAATCGTAAGTTTTTTTCCTTTATATTTTTCGCAGTGTCCAACAATTTTTGCATCTACTCCAAATGATTTACTGATGTTGATTATTTCTGATGCAAAATCTTTTTTAATGTATATTTCAAAACGATAACCCATGTTAAACACCTTGTACATCTCTTCCCACGGGGTTTTCGATTCTTTCTGAATCAACCTGAACAATGGAGGAACATCAAACAAATCATTTTTTACGACATGCAAATTCTCAACAAAGTTAAGCACTTTTGTTTGCGCTCCCCCCGAACAATGAACCATACCATGAATTTCATTGCGATATTTTTCAAGAATTTTTTTCACAACAGGTGCATATGTACGCGTTGGAGATAACACCAGTTTCCCTGCATTCACACCTGCTTCGCCAATAATGTCAATCAACTTCCGTGAACCGGAATAAACAAATTCGTCAGGAATAGCATCATCAAAACTTTCGGGATATTTTTTTGCATACAGTTTGGAAAACACATCATGACGCGCTGAAGTCAATCCATTGCTTCCCATACCTCCATTGTAACTATCTTCATAATTGGCTTTACCAAAAGAAGCTAATCCAACAATAACATCATCTTCGGAAATATTAGAATTATCAATCACTTCAGAACGTTTCATTCTGCATGCAACGGTTGAGTCGACAATAATGGTACGAACCAAATCGCCTACATCAGCCGTCTCTCCGCCTGTTGAATAAATTCCTATTCCAAAGCTTCTGAGTTTTTCGAGAAAAGATTCGGTACCCGAAATAATTTCTGAAATAACTTCACCGGGAATTAAATTTTTATTTCTCCCGATTGTTGATGATAAAAGAATATTATCGGTGGCACCAACACAAAGCAGATCATCGGTGTTCATCACAATGGCATCCTGTGCAATTCCGCGCCATACGCTTAAATCGCCGGTTTCTTTCCAATAGATATAAGCAAGCGAAGACTTTGTTCCTGCGCCATCAGCATGCATCACCACACAATATTCACTATCCGCACCAAGAAAATCGGGAATAATTTTGCAAAATGCATTTGGAAATAAACCCTTGTCGAGCCCGGCAATAGCTTTGTGCACATCTTCTTTCGATGCTGAAACTCCGCGCTTATTATATTTTAATTCATTCATTGTTTTAAAATCAAAAAAAGCGTCCCGATTGTAAATCGGGACGCTTTTTAAATATTTAAACTAAGCTATTTATTTTTAGTTCCGGTATTATTAGTTGTATTAGTTTTTTTATTCTGTGGTACTGTTGAATTTTTCTTGTTGTCAGCAGGTACAGCTTTATCATTTTTTTCATTTTTATCCTGAGGAGTAACTTTATTATTTTCTGGTTGTTGTTCTTTTATTTCCTCATTATCCGATGGTTCATTTCCGGTTTTAATATCAATTACAGGAGCCACTTTACTTGAATCAGGTACAGCTTTAGGTACATAATCATCACGCAATACTCTGAATTCAGTACGCCTGTTCAACTGGTGAGCTGATTCAAATTTCTGTTCATCTTTAGCCAGGTCGTTAATATAAGCCTCATTCAATGTTGTTCCTTTAGTGAATAACAATGGTGTAGTAAGTTTAACTACCTGTCCGCCTTTCACGTATTCCACAACAGTGATATCTTTTGTAAGTGTTCGGGGAACTCTTTTACCGTAACCATGAGGTACAACCCGGTCAGAAGCAATACCTTGAGAAATCAGGTAATCAACAACTGATTTAGCACGTTTGTATGATAACGAATCGTTGTATTCATCGGAACCACGGGCATCAGTATGAGAACCCAATTCAATAACCAAATTTTCATTGCCTTTCATTGTTGAAATCAAATCGTTAAGTGAATCCTGGTACTGTGGTTTTAAATCCCATTTATTGAATTCATAACGAATTTCGGGAAGAACAATCGGAGTTGGCGGAATAGGAATTAAACAAAAATCGCGAATAAATTCTTTACTTCTTTCTAAGCCAACTGTGCTTTCTTTTCCTTTTGCTCCAAAATAAGATTTTGCCTCTACTTTAATTTCGTATGAAGTATTTGCAAGGAATTGTGTTTTTTCAAATTTAAAAGAACCTGTTGCATCACTAGTGTCAGTAATAATAGTTCCATCGGAGCCTGATAAAGTAATTATCACACCTTTGATTTTTTCTTTGGGAGAAGTTTTACTGCTATCGTTGCAAATTGTTCCCTGGAGTGTAAATACTAAAGGAGGTTGATAGAATGAATAAATATCATCACTTCCTTTTCCACCTTTACGGTTTGAAGTGAAAAAACCTTTATCTAAATTACCTTCAAAAATAATTGCAAAATCATCACCTGAAGAATTAAGAGGAAATTTCATATTTTCTGGAGTTCCGAATTTATCACCAACTTTTTCCGCTTTAAAAATATCAAGTCCGCCCATTCCCAATAAACCATTTGAGGAAAAATACAAAGTACCGTTATCACGAATATAAGGATACATTTCATTGTCTTCTGTATTGATATTGTTTCCAAGGTTAACCGGTTTATCCCAGGGTTTGGTTTTCTTAGTGCGTTTAATCACCCATATATCTTTACCTCCAAAACCACCTTCCATATCTGAAGAAAAATATAATGAAAGTTCATCACTGGATATTGAAGGATGACCGTATGTAAAGCTGTCAGGCCCTAAAGGTAACACTTCAGGAAGATCCCATTCATTACCTTTTTTCTTAGCAACATAAATCTGGCACCTGATTTCTTTTTTCTTTTCAACACCACAACGGGTAAAATACATTTCATTGCATTTATCATTCAGGCAAGCTGCGCCTTCATTGAACTTAGTGTTTATGCTTTCACCAAAAGCAGCAGGAGTACTCCATGTTCCTTTTTTATCCTGTGCTGAAAGATAAATATCGCTGAAATTTTGCCCGGTCCATACATCATAATCATTTCCTGTTGCACCTTCGCGTGTTGAAGTAAAAACAATCTGTTTATACTTTTTATCATAGTATGAAGGTGCAAAATCCATGTCTTTTGTATTGAACTGTTTTGCATTTTCAACTTCAATACGCGTTGGATTATCCTTCCACTGCTGTGCTAATGCACAGGATTCAGCACCTTTAGCGCCACGTGGATCGGAAGGATCAAGATCTTTATAAACATTATACTGCACTATAGCCTCATCATATTTTTCATTTGCTTTCAGCATATCAGCATAGTAAAGTGTAGCTAATTTATCCGGGTATTTAATTCCGATAGCTTTTTTGTACCATATTTCAGCTTGTTTTGTATCATTAGAAAAACGATAGCACTCTGCTGATTGAAAAATAATACGGGCTTTTTCTGCTTTATTCTTTTTAACTTTTGAATATGCCTTTTTATACAGGCTGACAGCTTCATAGTATTGTTTATATTTAAAAGCATTATCAGCATCCTGAGCCCAGTTTTTTTGCGAAAATAAATTTGTTGCAAATAAAACGGAAACAATGAAAGTTGTAAAAAATAGCCTTCTAATTTTCATAGTAATTTGTTTAAGTTCACTAAAACGTTGCTAAAATAAAGAAAATATTTTCAAGAAAAAAAATAAATTCACCAACTTTGAATATATTTTTTTACTCTTCCTGACTTAACTGAATTTAATAATGTTCTAATCCTCTTATAATCCTGTATGTTTTTATATTTTACTTCTTCTGATTCTGAACAGAATTATTTTAATTTAAAATTCAACCTAACTAATAAAACAATTAAATTTTAACTTTCCCTATATCAGAAATTCATTTTATGAAATATTTTATCCTACAGGTTTATTATTATCGGGTTTATTTTGATTCCCGTTTTTATTAGAATTTTTATCTTCTTCAAATTCTTTTTTTATCGGACCAATTGTATTATTTACTTCATCGCGAAAACCATCAGTTGTCTTTTTTATATCATTTAAACCTTTTGCAATTTTCCTTGCTATTTCAGGTATTTTATTTGGTCCGAATAATAAAAAAACCGCCAAAAGGACTAATATCAACTCGCCACCGCTGACATCCTGAAAAAGTAATAAAACATAAAGCAGGTTATTCATACAACAAAAATAAATAAAAAAGCCCTGTAAAAAACAGGGCTATGTAAGTATTTTATTTAACCAGCTGAGCTTCTTTTTTAGCTTTTCGCCTTTCGAGCCATTTGATGGTATCATAAGCTATAGGTGTTGCATTCAATACTGATGAATATGTACCTACTGCTACACCAAGTAATAATGCGAAACAGAATCCCCTGATCACTTCACCACCGAATATGAACATTGCAAGCAATACCATGAATGTAATACCGGAGGTAATCAATGTACGGCTTAATGTGCTATTAATTGCATCATTCATATTTTGTTTTAAATCACGTTTAGGATAAAGTGCTTGAAATTCACGAATTCTATCAAAGATAATTACCGAGTCCATGATGGAATAACCAATGATTGTTAAAATAGCTGCAATAAAATGCTGATCGATTTCAAGGGTGAAAGGTAATACGCCATAAAACAACGAGAATGCCGTAACTACAATAAATGTATCATGGAAAAGAGACATTACTCCACCAAAACCCCATTGCCATTTTTTAAAGCGGAATGCAATGTAAATAAATATAATCAACAGGGAGAAGAATACTGCTAAATATGCTTTCTTCAATAAACTATAAGCAATCATTGGCTCAACTTTTTGTGAACTGAGTTTACCAATTACTTTACCCTCCTCGTGGGTCATAAATTCATCTTCGGAAATTTTGGTATTAAAATAAGGAAGAAGTCCACTGAAAAGTTTTGATTCCACAATAGAATCAGCTTTAGTGGTCTTATCCTCGATCATGTATGCGGTAGTTATTTTCACCTGGTTATTTCCACCGAAAGTCTTCACTTCAGGTTCATCACCAAATACTTTTCCCAATGAGGTCCTGATCTCATTTGTTTTCACATCTTGATCAAAGCGTACTACATAAGTTCTTCCTCCAAGAAAATCTATACCATAACTTAATCCCCTTGTAGAAAGTGAAACAATTCCAATAAGGATAAGGGTACCTGATATAATGTAATATGTTTTACGTATTCCAATAAAATCAACATTTACATTGGTAAGAATATTCTTTGTTGCTTTACTCCATACCGTAACTTCCATATTTTTATCCATCATCCAAATGAAAACAAGACGAGTTATAAATATCGCACAGAATAACGAACTGATGATACCAATAATCAAGGTGGTAGCAAAGCCCTGGATTGGTCCTGAACCAAATACATAAAGTACAATACCTGTAAGTAAAGTGGTAACATTACTGTCAATAATTGATGAATAAGCATGTTTATAACCATCGTTTACAGCAAGCCTAATCCCCTTACCTGCTCTTATTTCTTCACGGATACGTTCATAGATAATAACGTTTTTATCAACGTCCATACCTAATGTAAGTACAAGACCTGCAATACCCGGCAATGTAAGAACTGCGCCCAGTGATGCTAATATACCGAACACAAAGAACATGTTTACAAACAATGCGATATCAGCAACCATTCCAGCTTTATGATAATAAAAGATCATAAATAATAATGTAACTAAAAATGCTGCTATAAACGACCATAATCCTGAATTAATAGCTTCACTACCAAGTGTAGGTCCAACAATATTTTCTTCAACAATTTTTGCAGGAGCCGGAAGTTTACCTGCCTTTAAAACGTTAGCAAGGTCTTTTCCTTCTTCTATTGTGAAATTACCTGAAATCTGGGAATGTCCATTAGGGATTTCACCATTAACAACAGGTGCTGAATAAACATAATTATCAAGAACAATTGCAATGCACTTTCCTACATTATCTCCGGTTAACCTTTTCCATATCGCTGCACCTTCTGAATTCATTGACATAGATACAACAACTTTATTTGTATTCTGGTCCATATCCTGGCTGGCATTAGTAATCACAGAACCATCAAGCGCTGCATTACCATCACGGTCATCTATTCTGATAGCCACTAAATACAACATCGTTTTCTTTTCATCAAAAGGTTTTACCTCCCAAAGAAATTTTACATCATTTTTAAAAAGGTTTCTTTCGTATGCAAGTGCTAACATTTTATTAACTTTAGGCGTATCTATTACCGCACAATAACCTACATTAGGACCTTTACCAAGGTACATTTTCCCATCTTCGCCTTTTTGAATATTTCGTTGTAAATAAGCAAATAATGGATGTTCTTTTGCATATTCTTCAAAAGATTTTTTATCAGCAAGATTCTTGCTTCCTGTAGTATCTTTCTTTAGTTTATTAACCAGTGAGGTCGTATCTGTTTTTGAATTATTTTTAGCAGTATCTTTTTTTAATGCCAACTCTTTTTTTGCATTTTTTAAGGTATCCGTTAAAGTAGTATCCAAAGCAGTTTTAGTAGTATCGGTTCCTTTTAATATATCTACTAATTTGGTATCGGCAGCTTCCAGCTGGCTATATACATCCGTAACTTCCCATGTTCTCCAGAATTCAAGTTTTGCAGTTCCCTGTAAAAGTTTTCTGACACGTTTAGGATCTTTAACACCAGGTAGTTCAACTAATATCCGACCGGCTGTTCCCAGTTTCTGAATGTTTGGCTGTGTAACTCCGAATTTATCGATACGGGTACGAAGAATATTGAAAGTACGGTCAATTGCACCATCCGTTTCTTCTTTAATTATTTTAAGTACATCTTCATTGGTTGAATTATAATTTATCTTATCTTTCAACTCAACCGTGTTAAATATTGAGGATAGTTTAAAACCCGGGTCAATTTCCTTAATGGCTTCACCAAAAAGAGTAACATAATCTTTGGTACTCGATTTTTCCATTTCTGAAGCTTTATCAAGGGCTTTAACAAAAACAGGACTTTTATTGTTATTTGACATTTCGCGGATAACATCCACAACTGAAATTTCAAGGGTTACGTTCATACCCCCTTTAAGGTCAAGACCAAGATTGATTTCTCTGTCTTTACATTTTTTATATGTATATATCCAAAGCCATACTACTTCATTTTGCATGGAATCGAGATAATATTCTTCCTTGTCCTTAACTAACGAATCATAAATGATTTTTTCCTTGATTGCATCGCCTTTGGCTAATTGTTTTGCCTGTGCCGATACGATATCGGAAGTTGCATATTCTTTAGCTTTACTTTCAGTACGGTTGGTGAAGAAAGTAAACGACAATTGAAAAAGACAAACTAGTGCAAATGCAATTGCAAACAATTTAATAGCACCTTTATTCTGCATAACTTTAAAATTATATGAACTTTAAGATTAAAAAATTAGGGTGCAAAATTAGAATATAAATTGATATAAACCAATTTTCTTCATTTTTTCAAAAAAATTATTACACAACAGGTTAACCCAAATGCTTTTACATCATTAGGAAGCAAATAAAGTAAAATATAAAACCATTATTTTAGGGATTCCTTTGGAGTATCTCTTAAAAGGCTATAATTCGGTTTGGCTTCTTTATAACCAAAAATAAAATTTATTCCAAAATGAACATTTGCTGTTCGTGCACCTTCAGGGTCAAAAAGGCAATAAATATTATCTGTAGCAACATAAGTTTGCCATGGACCAAGGTTAAACGCCATGGCAAAACCAAGGTTCATATAGCTTCTGTTCATCACAGAGTAACTGACACCAGCACTTAACATATTTCCAAACCATTTGTTATACGAAGCCGTGAATGAAGGATAAAGGCGCTTATTAAAAAAATCGCCCCGCATTAATAACCCAACTTTGTCGTGTTTGGTAATAGTATAAATTGCTGTCAGATATATTTTGGTTGGCAAAGGGGCCTTATAACTATTTTTAGTAGTAGAAACATTGAAAATATCAGCAATGGAATCCATTGCCTCATTAAAATTCTCCTTGACAATAGAATCATCTTTCCCAAAAAAATCATTGAAATCAATACCATAAAATACAAAATCCTGAACATTGCTGGAATAATTCCTTACACTAGATCCGCCACCCGTCTGCCATTTGATATAGCCCAAATCAACAATACTTGCACCGAAAGAAAAGCTACTGTTCAATTTATAAAAAACACCCAGGTCAATACCGAATCCTTTATTTGAATTATTGGTAAAAAAATCTACTGGATTGAAATTAAAATCTTCATTAATCGTATCCTTCCCATTAATACTATCAATATTCATTGCTAATGTATCGGGGACACACATATTTACCTGGAAACCGGTATTGGTTGTATGGGCATAATCATTATCGTCAATGCCAATAGTAAGGTCGTTTTTTTGAGTATAAACATTCATTAATCCTCTGAGCATTTTTATTCTTCCGCCAAAAACAAAATTCTGATTTTTAATTCGTACATCATGCATATAACCTATGGATATTTCATGGTAAGCCGCAGCGTTAATATTTATTCCGCTCAGGTCCATTGTTTCACCAATAAATTGACTGTTTCCTTTCCATAATAATGAAATTAAATCTTTCGGGTACCCTACACGGGAAGTAATTTTTTCGGATAAACTGAAACTGAAATAGCTTTTCCTGGCTTTGAAACCAAATGCCAAAATTTCTTCCGAAACATTGGCTGAAACATAATTAGTATTTGCAAGTTTGCCGATCATGTTATCCATGCGAAGTTCCAGTGAGTCATCAGCACGCCTTTGAATTAAATGACGATAAGCAAAACCGTTATGTGCCAATCCTCCATAAACAGAAGAAAGTGCAGGAAAGCCTATATAGAATTTTGCTTTAGGCTTAAATGCAGGATTGGTATACGCCGATTGCGGAATTACCGGCAAAAGATGAATCATATTATCCTGTTGCGAAAAACTTTGCTGATTATATCCTGCTATAAGAATAAATATAATGATACATTTTACAGATATTATTTTTATGACTTTCATATGCTTAATCATTGTTAGAAGGAACAACAGTAGTTTTAATTTGAGCCTGAATACCAATTTTAATATCAATATTATAATCGGAATACATTTTTATAATCGTATTTCCGCTATTGGCTGTTTCGAGTTTTGAATAAATATATATTTTCTTTACATTGATCATATTCATCAAACGGTCGTGGCTAATTTTATCTGTTGTAAGTTTATGAGTGGGTGAAACTACTTTATAATCGGGAGCCGGTCCTATCACTCCGGAAGTGATAACCTGTTCTTCCGGAACTAATAGTGAATCGATTTTTTTCTCCAAAGAATCAACAAAATATATTTGCATGGTTGCATCTAAAGGAAAGCCATTTAAGGTATTCACCCTGAATATTAGCCAATCTATTTTCTCAATATCTTCGCTCAAACTAAAATCAACAGTATCCTGAAGTGCATAATCAGAAACAGAACCATGAAAAGGTATTTCCACTTCTACATCAAGCGAAATTTTACTGGTATCAATAACAAAATTTTTATCTGTCAGAGGATTATTCGGAAGAGGATTTGCCTGAGCATTAGCAATGCATGAAAAATATTGTGGTGAAATATTTACAGCCTGCCGTATATTTGAATTTGTTGAATCCAATGTAAATATCGTTTCTTTACTTTGTCCTATTTCGGAATACGAGGGATAATTAATTTGCCAGGGATATGGATTTACAAATGGCGTAACAAGAACTGTATTTGAAGAAGACATTGCAGCCAGAGTGTTTATTGTAAAATTTATCGGCAAGCCTAAAGAATTATTTAAATATAGCCTGACTTTAGGATCAGCAAGATATATTGACCCTGACAACGTATTATTAAAAATACTTACATCAACAGAATCCTGGTTAAAGTCTAAATCTATCGTGCCCATGAATCCAAAAATCATATTAAATCCGATATCAGTAAATGACTCTCCCATATTTAAATTATATGGAGAGTAATCAGAATTATTATCGCCATATACGGTTAAATCATAATTTATATTAATATTATTTCCCGAACTAAATGTTAATTTATATCCACTTAAATCAAAATTATTATGGATTGTTACAGGTAATGATCCCGTATAGTTATAGTTAATTATTTTTTTAAAGCTTTGCCCATTTTTTAATAAGCCAGGAATATTAACATTAATTTTTAAATTATGATTAACATCCCCATTTATATTAAAATCAAGCACTCCCGATTTAATGAATATACTGTCAAATCTTTCACCATTCGATGAATTAAAAGTATAAGCCGTTGTATAAGTTGGCATTATTAAACTATCTCCTGCCGGAATTGAAACAGTTGAAAAATTAATAGAAGTATTTATTGTTTGATTCGGGATATCAATTAATTCATCAATCTTTTTAGAAAATACCGTTGTCCGGTATATTAATGTAAGAAAGTTATTTGCATCCTCATGGATCAGTTGATTTGACGCCAGTAGATCATCCATTGTCAGGCTGGTATGAATAATCGGAGCCACTAAATTGGGCGAATATTCAAAACTGGCCATTTTCTTAAAATCAAAATCATCTTTTTTAATACATGACTGTTGCACCAGCACAGTCATTAATATTAAGAACAGTGAAAATACTTTTTCCTTAACCGGAAAATTGTTTTTCCAAGAATAAATTTTTCTCATAATAATGATTTAAAAAAATAAAGCATAAATATATAATAAAAGAAACGAAAATGCAAGAAATACTTTTTTTACAATTTTAATTCATCCATTTAACTTCTGATAACTATACTAATGCTGAACAAAAATAGAAAAAATAATTAACAACCCAATGGTTAAAAAAATATTTTAAAATGACACAAGGAAAGAATATTTGATATTCCTTTGTCCTGTAATGAAAGACTTTTTAACAAC
>Ga0209098_1002514_pt1 | contig 16081 bp, 11 predicted proteins | sample AD_JPNHW1_MetaG_FD_184429 | JGI IMG/M metagenome (GOLD analysis project Ga0209098, IMG submission 184429) | Active sludge microbial communities of municipal wastewater-treating anaerobic digesters from Japan - AD_JPNHW1_MetaG (SPAdes) (version 2) | ecosystem: Engineered > Bioreactor > Anaerobic... | reverse complement strand
TTCGCCTCGATGAACCGGATGATGTCCTGCTTCGTGAAGTCCGCCGCGGGCTTCTCCAGCGCCCTGACGATCTTGTTCGGATTCAACATGATGGATTCATGCATGGCATCACCTCGGGATGAAGTCCTGAAAGTCTGGCACGGGGAGGCTCGACAAATGGGGCTGTTTTACGTTTTGTGCGAATTTCTAGCAGCGAACCCCGTTCCTTGCAAGAGGCCGCGAGGTTTCGAAATGTCAATGATCCTTTCGTTGCCCGGCGAGGGGGTGGGAATCGCCTCTTGGTGGTGGGCGGGCTTCAGGCGATCCTGGTGTCTCCGCACGTCCCGGGCAAGGGGTCCGGGAAAGGGGCGGATCGGGCGCCGATGGCGCGGGAAGGTGAATCCGACGTGCGATACCTGGGACCTCACGCCTGCGAAGAAGCCCTGGGGCGGGGCGAGCTGCACGCGCTCCGCATCGCCCCGGCGGCCTGGGAGAGGTGCGCGAAGCTCCGGGCGGAGGCCCGCGAGCAGGGAGTCGTCATCCACCGCGAGCCTGCGGAAAGTCTCGACCGCCGTGCCCAGGGCCAGCGTCACCAAGGGGTGCTGGGGGAAGGCGAGGCCCTCGCCTTCAGCGGGATGGAGGATCTGCGGACCAGGCTGGCCGGGCGCGGAGACGCCGGGCTGGTGCTGGTCCTGGACGGCGTCACGGATCCGCACAACTTCGGGGCGATCCTGCGGAGCGCCGCCGCCGCCGCCGTGGACGGGGTGGTGTTCCCCGAGCGGCGCTCCGCCCAGATCAGCGAGACGGTGGTCCGGGCCAGTGCCGGCACCGCAGGGCGCGTCCCCCTGGTGCGCGTGGTGAACCTGGGCCGGGCGCTGGACGAGCTGAAGGATGCCGGCTGCTGGATCTACGGGCTGTCTGCCGGTCCGGCCTCCCGGGACTACCTGGGAGAGCCCTTCGATCGCCCGACGGCCCTGGTCCTCGGCTCGGAGGGCGAAGGCCTGCACCAGAAGATCGCGGAGCGCTGCGACGCGCTGCTCCGGATCCCGATGCCGGGGGGGATCGAGAGCCTCAACGTATCCGCGGCCGCGTCCGTCATGCTCTTCCGGGTCCTGGCCCGGCGGGGAAGGGAGGTGCGTTGAACATTTCCGGTTGTAGTCCCGAGGAGGCCGTGTTATCTTTCGAATTCGCCTATCAGGAAAGCTTTGCCTTTCGGGGCTAGAGCAGGCGGATTGAAAATGCAAGAGACATGCCGAGATGGCCGAGTGGTTAATGGCAGCAGACTGTAAATCTGCCGCGCCCTGCGCTACGGAGGTTCGAATCCTTCTCTCGGCACCAGTCGCCGGCCTTTCGAGGAAGGCCGGCCGATCAAGCGGGAATAGCTCAGTTGGTAGAGCGTCAGCCTTCCAAGCTGAATGTCGCGGGTTCGAACCCCGTTTCCCGCTCCAGCCCGCGCGGAGCAGGATTTTCCGCGTGGTTTCAAAGCCCAAATAGCTCAGTGGCAGAGCGCGTCCTTGGTAAGGACGAGGTCGCCGGTTCAATCCCGGCTTTGGGCTCCACTTTCCGAGATCCACTACACACTCTCTCAATCTTCCAGGAGGCACCTGTGGCCAAAGAAAAATTCGATCGCTCCAAGCCCCATGTAAACATCGGCACCATCGGCCACGTGGACCACGGCAAGACGACCCTGACCGCAGCCATCTCCTTCCTCATGGCCAAGAAGTTCGGCGGGACGACCAAGAGCTACGAGCAGATCGACTCCGCGCCCGAAGAGAAGGCCCGTGGGATCACGATCAACACCGCCCACGTCGAGTACCAGACTGAGAGGCGCCACTACGCGCACGTGGACTGCCCCGGCCACGCCGACTACATCAAGAACATGATCACCGGCGCGGCCCAGATGGACGGCGCCATCCTGGTCGTGGCCGCCACCGACGGTCCCATGCCCCAGACCCGTGAGCACATCCTCTTGGCTCGTCAGGTCGGCGTGCCCGCCATGGTCGTCTACATGAACAAGATCGACATCGCCGATCCCGAGCTGACCGACCTGGTCGAGATGGAGCTCCGCGAGCTGCTCTCCTCCTACGGCTTCCCCGGCGACGACATTCCCATCATCCGCGGCTCCGCCAAGCTCGCCATGGATGACGCGGTGGCCGGCAACATCGAGACCGAGAACACCAAGAGCGTCTACGAGCTGATGGACGCCGTGGACAGCTACATTCCCGATCCCGGCCGTCCCACCGACAAGCCCTTCCTGATGCCCGTGGAAGACGTCTTCACCATCACCGGCCGCGGCACCGTGGTGACCGGCCGCATCGAGCAGGGCGTCGTCAAGGTCGGCGAGGAGATCGAGATCGTCGGCATCCGTCCCACCATGAAGAAGGTCGTGACCGGCGTCGAGATGTTCAAGAAGACCCTCGACGAAGGCCGCGCCGGCGACAACGCGGGCATCCTGCTCCGCGGCGTCGAGCGCAAGGACGTCGAGCGCGGCCAGGTGCTCGCCAAGCCCGGCAGCATCACCCCGCACACCAAGTTCACGGCCGCTGTCTACGTCCTGACCAAGGAAGAAGGCGGACGCCACACCCCGTTCTTCAACAAGTATCGCCCGCAGTTCTACTTCCGGACCACGGACGTGACGGGTTCCATCGTCCTCGAGGCCGGCCGCGAGATGGTCATGCCCGGCGACAACGTCACCCTGACGGTCGAGCTGATCCAGCCCATCGCCATGGAAAAGGGCCTCAAGTTCGCCATCCGCGAAGGCGGCCGCACGGTCGGTTCCGGTCGCGTCGACGAAGTCATCGAGTAGGGGAAACCACCACGGAGGCAGCTTCGAGTTCCCGGGGCCTCCGTGGTGATGTCTTTTTGAGGTAAGCCGCCATGAGCGACATCATTCAGCTGCAGTGCACCGAGTGCAAGCGCAAGAACTACACGACCACGAAGAACAAGAAGACCAACACGGGCAAGCTGGAGTTCAAGAAGCACTGCCGTTTCTGCGGCGGCCACAAGGTTCATCGCGAGTCCAAGTGACCCATCCCCGGTGGGCCCGCTTCGGCAGGCCCGCTCCTGGATCCTTGGGAATGAAATAGGGGAGTAGCTCAGCTGGTAGAGCAGCGGACTCCAAATCCGCAGGTCGCGGGTTCGAAACCTGTCTCCCCTGCCACTCTCGCTTCGGCCCCGGCCACCCGTGCTGGGGCCACTTTTTTCATGATTGTCAGCCCTTTTGGGGTTCGCCTTGATCGCCACAATCAAAAAACAGGCCAAAGATCTTTGGGCCGAACTGGACCGCGTGGATTGGCCCGACAAGCAGAAGGTTCTCGGCGCCACCTATGCGGTCGTCGCCGTCTCCGTCTTCGTGGGGTTCTTTCTCTGGGGTGCGGACCTGCTGATCTCCTGGGGGATGTCGCACATTCTCCCGTACCTATAGTCCGGAGGACGCGATGACCGATCTCGTCGAATCCCAGCAAGCGGCCCCGGTGGAGGAGCCGGCTTCCGACCGGAAGCTCGCCTGGTTCATCATCCACACCTATTCGGGCTACGAGGCCAAGGTGATGGAGAGCCTCCGCCAGCGCATCAAGATGGAAGAGCGCGAGGACCACTTCGGGGACATCCAGATCCCGGAAGAGACCTACGAAGAGATGAAGCTGGACGCCAGGAGCGGCCGCAAGGAGCGCGTCGTCAAGAAGCGCAAGTCCTTCCCGGGCTACCTGCTGGTCCAGATCGCGGTGGCCAGGAAGGGCACCAGCTTCGAGATGGAGGACGCCGACTGGCATCTGGTCCGGAACACGCCCAAGGTCACGAGCTTCGTGGGGGCCAACAAGAAGCGCCCCACGCCCCTGACCGATGACGAAGTCCGCCAGATCATGAACCACACGGAAGAGACGCAGGAGCGTCCCAAGCCGAAGTTCCACTTTGAAAAGGGCGAAAAGGTCCGTATCATAGATGGCCCCTTCGCCAACTTCGAGGGGGACGTGGAGGAGATCCACGAGGAACGTTCCACCATCAAGGTGATGGTGACCGTCTTCGGCCGGAGCACTCCCGTGGAGCTAGATTTCATCCAGGTCGAGAAGCGCTAGCTTCCCGTCCTCTCGCAACCCGGTGGCGCGGTGACCCTGCCGCCCGCCCTACAAGGCAACAGTCGCCGGCATGGGCCGGAATCCGTTGCGGACAAGGAAGGTAGTCATGGCCAAGAAGATCACGGGTTACATCAAGCTGCAGCTTCCCGCCGGCGAAGCCACCCCGGCGCCTCCCGTCGGCCCGGCCCTCGGCCAGCACGGCGTGAACATCATGGAGTTCGTGAAGCAGTTCAACGCGAAGTCCGTCGGCCAGGTGGAGAAGGGCACGATCCTGCCCGTCGTCATCACCGTCTACGGCGACCGCAGCTTCAGCTTCATCCTCAAGACCCCGCCCGCGGCCGTCCTCATCAAGAAGAAGATCGGCCTCGAGAAGGGCAGCGCCACTCCCAACAAGGAGCGGGTGGGCAAGATCACCAGGAAGCAGCTCGAAGAGATCGCCAAGGTCAAGATGCCCGACCTGAACGCCGGGAGCCTCGAAGCCGCCATGAAGTCCATCGCCGGTTCCGCCCGCTCCATGGGCGTGGACGTCGTGGACTGAGATATCTCGCCACGGAGACAAGAACACGGAGAAAGATGAGCATCGTTTCTGCCTTTCTCCGTGAAACCTCAGGGCTCTCCGTGTCCCCGTGGTGAACCAGTCTTTCTCGGAAACCCGCGTCGTGCGGGAATCCCGGTAACCGCGACCGTCATCGCGGAAGATCTTCAAAGCAGGAGCATTTATGGCAAAACCTGGAAAGAAGTACCGGGCTGCCGCCTCCAAGATCGAAGATCGCCAGTATGACCTCAAGGATGCCATCACCGTCATCAAGGACACGGCTTTCGCCAAGTTCGACGAGACGGTCGAAGTGCACATGAGGCTAGGCGTCGACCCACGCCATGCGGACCAGATGGTCCGCGGGACCATCGTGCTGCCCAACGGAACGGGCAAGCAGATGCGCGTGGCCGTCATCGCGACCGGCGAGAAGATCAAGGATGCGGAAGCGGCAGGTGCTGACATCGTGGGCGGGAATGAGCTCGTGGAGCGCATCGCCGGCGGTTTCCTCGAGTTCGACGCCCTGGTGGCGACCCCCGACATGATGAAGGGCGTCGGCCGGCTGGGCAAGGTGCTGGGGCCCCGCGGCCTCATGCCGAACCCCAAGACCGGGACCGTGACCTTCGAAGTGGCCAAGGCCATCAAGGAAATCAAGGCCGGCAAGGTGGAATACCGCGTCGACAAGACCGGCATCATCCACGCGCCCGTAGGGAAGATCTCCTTCGGCGTCGAGAAGCTCCTCGAGAACGCCAAGGCCCTCATCGATGCCGTCAACAAGGCGAAGCCTTCCGCTGCCAAGGGCAAGTACGTCAAGGCCATCCACATGGCTTCGACCATGGGCCCCAGCGTGACCGTGTCCACCGCTGTTATCGAGAAGTGAGGGGACCATGGATCGCGAAACCAAACGAACTGAAGTGGCCCGGCTCCAGGGTACGTTCACGGCGGCCAAGTCCGCGGTGGTCCTGGAATTCAAGGGCCTGACCGTAGACAAGGACACGGCGTTCCGCAAGAGCATCCGCGAGAGCAAGGCCCAGTACCGTGTCTCGAAGAACACGCTGCTCCGCCTGGCCGTCAAGTCGACCGCCTTCGAGACGCTGACGCCTCATTTCAAGGGCGCTACGGCCGTCGCGACCACCGAGCATGACGTCGTCGCTCTGGCCAAGGCCGTCGACACTTTCCTGAAGGACAACCCGGCCGCCATCTTCAAGGGCGCCATCCTCGATGGAAAGACCGTCACCGCCCAGGAGTTCAAGATGATCGCCGAACTCCCGAGCCGTGAAACGCTCATCAGCAAGCTGCTCTATCTCATCCAGTTCCCTGTCTCCGGCTTGGTCCAGACCCTGGACCAGATCCGGAAGCAGAAGGAAGGCGCAGCTTAGTCTCCTCAACCCCGAACATCAAAATCCCAAGATAGGAGTATTTCGATGGCTCTCACTGCTGATCAGTTGATCCAGGAAATCGAAACCATGACCGTGCTCGAGTTGGCCAACCTGGTCAAGGCCCTCGAGGAGCGGTTCGGCGTCAGCGCCGCCGTGGCCGCCGCCCCCGCCGCCGGTGGCGCCGCCCCCGCGGCCGCCGCCGAGGAGCAGACCGAATTCAACGTCGAGCTGACCGAAGCCGGCGCCAACAAGCTGAACGTCATCAAGGCGGTCCGCGAGCTCGTTTCCGGCCTCGGCCTCAAGGAAGCCAAGGACCTGGTCGACGGCGCTCCCAAGATCGTCAAGGAAGGCGTCTCCAAGGACGAAGCCGCCAAGATCAAGGAAAAGCTCGAGGCCGCCGGCGCCAAGGTCACGGTCAAGTAGCCCGGCTGCGCCAAGAAACGCAAAGCGCAAGGCGCCGGGGGTATGCACCCCGCGCTTTGCGCTTTGCGTCCCTTTCGGAAAGTGGTATACTTATTTCTTGCGCCCGTGATAAATTACCGGGCGATCGGGTCTCCGTCATACACGAAGGGCTTCGGTTGCAACACATACTGTGCACCAGCACCTCCAGGTCAACCGCGTCGACCTCCCCCGGCAACGGGCGGGAAGTCGGCCCGCGGTCTATCATAGACCCCCCTTTCTGCGAACCCCATCCCGTGACTGCCCTGGGCTGGCCTCTGGTCCATGCGGGCTGTATCTGGAGTGAAGCATGAGCGTCCAACAGAACATCTATCGTCAGCGCGTCCAGTTCTCGAAGATCCGCTCCCTGGTCCCAATCCCGAACCTGATCGACATCCAGAAGCGCAGCTACGATGAGTTCCTGCAGATGAACCTGCTCCACGAGGAACGGGAGAATCGCGGCCTCAAGTCCGTCTTCGAGTCCATGTTCCCCGTCCACAACGGGAAGAACGCGGACGGGACGGACGCCTCCCTCGAGGTGGAGTTCGTCGACTACACCGTGGGGCACTGGGCCTGCAAGTGCGGCAAGAACGAGGGCCTGGCCCACCTGCGCACCACCTGCAAGAACTGCGGCTACCACGTCGTCGCCGAGCATCCCAAGGACCCGACGGTGGACTGCCCCAAGTGCGGCGAGCGCAACAAGAACGCCGCCACCATCTGCGACGTGTGCAACGAGCCCGTGGGCCTGCACTCCAAGATGAGCATGGAGGAGTGCGTCGAGCGCGGCGCCACCATGTCCGCCCCCCTGAAGATCCGCGTGCGGCTCAACCAGTTCGACAAGGACGAGAAGGGGAACCGCAAGTACAAGCAGAGCCAGGAGTCCGAGGTCTACTTCGGGGACATCCCCACCATGACCGACCGCGGCACCTTCGTCATCAACGGCACCGAGCGCGTGATCGTGTCCCAGCTGCACCGGAGCCCGGGCGTCTTCTTCGCCATCTCCTCCGACAAGTCCCTCTACAGCGCCCAGGTCATTCCCTACCGCGGCAGCTGGATCGAGTTCGAGCTGGACACCAAGGGCCTCCTCTACGCCCGCATCGACCGCAAGCGCAAGTTCCTGGGCGTCACCTTCCTGCGCGCCCTGGGCCTCTTCGACGAACAGCTCGCGGACAACCAGGCCCTGCTCGGGCACTTCTACACGCCCCAGCACTTCGTCCTGAAGGGCGAGCACATCCACATGGTGCCCAGCGAGATGCTCGTGGGCCAGAAGGCCCTCGAGGACATCAAGGATCCCAAGACCAAGGACGTCCTCGTGGAGAAGGGCAAGGCCATCAGCCGCCGCCTCCTCGACAAGGTGGTCAAGGCGGGGATCAAGCAGGTGCCCATCGACCGCAGCCTCCTGGACGGCGCCGTGCTGCTGGAGGACGTGGTCAACATGAACACCGGCGAGGTGCTGCTCGAGGCCAACGACGCCTTCGTGCAGACCCACCTGGAGATGTTCCTGGCCAACAACGTCCAGGAGTTCAGCGTCTGCTTCCCCGAGCAGGACCCCACCGGCAAGATCTTCAGCGAGACGGTGTCCAAGGACCACACCGAGGATCCCGAGGAGGCCGCCAAGGAGCTCTTCAAGAAGATCCGGCCCGGCGAGCCCGCCACCCTGGAGTCCAGCAAGAAGCTGCTCCAGTCGATGTTCTTCGACCCCCAGAAGTACGACCTGTCCAAGGTCGGCCGGCACAAGATGAACGCCAAGCTCGGCCTCGACACGAACCTGGACCTGCGCACCCTGAGGACCGAGGACTTCATCCAGACGGTGCACTACCTCCTGCGCCTCAAGAAGTACGACACGACCCGCTCCGACCGCGTGGACGAAGTGGCCCCGGTCCGCAAGGACGACATCGACCACCTCGGCAACCGCCGCGTCCGCAGCGTCGGCGAGCTCCTGGAGAACTGCTTCCGGGTGGGCCTCGTCCGCGTCCAGCGCGCCATCAAGGAGAAGTTCTCCATGGCGCAGGACCCCAACAGCCCCCTGCAGCCCCACGACCTGATCAATTCCAAGCCCGTCATCGCCGCCATGAAGGAGTTCTTCGGCTCCAGCCAGCTCTCCCAGTTCATGGACCAGACGAACCCCCTCTCCGAGATCACCCACAAGCGCCGCCTCTCGGCCCTCGGACCGGGCGGGCTGTCCCGCGACCGCGCAGGGTTCGAGGTGCGCGACGTGCACACCTCCCACTACGGCCGCATCTGCCCCATCGAGACTCCTGAAGGCCCGAACATCGGCCTCATCTCCAGCCTCTCCTGCTACGCCCGCATCAACGAGTTCGGCTTCATCGAGAGCCCCTACCTGAAGGTGGAGAACGGGAAGATCATCCAGTTCGCGAAGATCACCTCCGTGGGCGACCTGAAGATGGGCGACATCCCCCTCGTCGATCCCAAGACCGGCGCCCCCCTGAAGGAGGAGATCGCCGGTTCCCTGGCCTCCCTCTACCAGCAGGTGGTCCCCCTGGCCGAGCTGGAAGCCCAGAACAGGAAGCTGGAGGCCGACGGCAAGCGCGGCGCCAAGTTCGAGATGCACGCCTTCTACCTCTCCGCGTGGGAGGAGGACGAGCACATCATCGCCCAGGCCAACGTGCCCGTGGGCGAGGACGGGCAGATCCTGGAGGAGACCGTCGCCGCCCGCATGGCCGGTGAGACCAAGACCGTCGAGCGCGAGAAGGTCACCCTCATGGACGTGAGTCCCAAGCAGGTGGTCTCCGTCGCGGCCTCGCTGATCCCCTTCCTCGAGAACGACGACGCGAACCGGGCCCTCATGGGCGCCAACATGCAGCGCCAGGCCGTTCCCCTCGTCCGCACCGAGGCCCCCGTCGTGGGCACCGGCATGGAGTACTACGCGGCCAAGGATTCCGGCGCCTGCGTCCTCTGCCGCCGCAGCGGCATCGTCGAGACCGTGGACGCCAACCGCATCGTGGTGCGCGTCGAGGACGAGCTGGACACCGAGGCCGACGAGAGCGGCGTGGACATCTACACCCTCACCAAGTACGCCCGTTCCAACCAGAACACCTGCCTCAACCAGGTCCCCCTCGTGAAGAAGGGCGAGTACGTCGCCGCCGGCCAGATCCTGGCGGACGGCCCCTGCACCGAGCGGGGCGAGCTGGCCCTGGGCCGGAACCTCATCGTGGCCTACATGCCCTGGCGCGGCTACAACTTCGAGGACGCCATCCTGATCTCCGAGCGCGTGGTGAAGGAGGACCTCTACACCACCATCCACATCGAGGAGTTCGAGGTCCACGCCCGCGACACCAAGCTGGGACCCGAGGAGATCACCCGCGACATCCCCCAGATCCGCGAGGAGATGCTCAAGAACCTCGACGAGTCCGGCATCATCCGCATCGGCGCCACCGTCCGCCACGGCGACATCCTGGTGGGCAAGGTCACCCCCAAGGGCGAGACCATCCTCTCCCCCGAGGAGAAGCTGCTCCGCGCCATCTTCGGCGAGAAGGCCAGCGACGTGAAGGACGCCAGCCTCACCGTGGGCCCCGGCATCGAGGGCACCGTGGTGGACGTCAAGGTCTTCACCCGCAAGGGCCAGGAGAAGGACCTCCGCACCAAGCAGATCGAGCACGAGCAGATCCTCAAGTGGCACAAGGACCTCGAGGACGAGGAGCGGATCATCCGCGCCGAGGCCAAGAAGAAGATCGTGGCCCTCCTCAAGAACAAGGAACTCGCCGAGCCCCTCACCGACGAGAAGGGCCGGGACCTCCTGCCCAAGGGCAAGAAGCTCACGCAGAACATGCTCGAGTCCGTGCCCTACCAGCGCTTCCGCCAGGTCACCGTGGCCGCCGGCAAGGAGCGCCTCGAGGCCCAGGTGCTGGACATCCTGGACAAGACCGAGAGCCAGCTCAAGGTCCTCCGCGACATCCTCAACGAGCGCCAGGAGCGCCTGGAGAAGGGCGACGAGCTGATGCCCGGCGTCCTGAAGACCGTCAAGGTCTACGTGGCCGTGAAGCGCAAGCTGCAGGTCGGCGACAAGATGGCCGGCCGCCACGGCAACAAGGGCGTCGTGAGCCGCATCCTCCCCATCGAGGACATGCCCTACCTGCCCGACGGCACCTCGGTGGACATCGTGCTGAATCCCCTCGGCGTGCCCTCCCGCATGAACATCGGCCAGATCCTCGAGGCCCACCTGGGCTGGGCCGGCAAGGCCCTGGGCGTCTGCTTCTCGACCCCCGTCTTCGACGGCGCCCGCGAGATCGACATCAAGCGGTGGCTCACCTTCGCCCACGAGCTGGGCGGCATCGGCCTGTCCCTGGAACGCGGCGACTGCCCCGAGGCGGACCGGAAGGCCCTCGAGAAGCGCAAGGAGGAACTCCTCAAGCGCCTCAACGACCAGCTGGAGCGCGACGGCGCCAAGTCCACCTTCCGCGGCATCACCCGCCACGTGCCCTACGGACCGGACTCCACCGGCAAGACGAGGCTCTTCGACGGCATGACCGGCGAGTCCTTCGAGCAGCCCGTGGTGGTGGGATGCACCTACATGCTGAAGCTGCACCACCTCGTGGACAACAAGATCCACGCCCGGAGCATCGGGCCCTACTCGCTCATCACGCAGCAGCCCCTGGGCGGCAAGGCCCAGTTCGGCGGCCAGCGCTTCGGCGAGATGGAAGTGTGGGCCCTGGAAGCCTACGGCGCATCCCACGTCCTCCAGGAACTCCTCACCTACAAGTCCGACGACATGCATGGCCGCACCCAGATCTACCAGGCCATCATCAAGGGCGAGACGATCAAGGATCCGGGCCTGCCCGAGTCCTTCAACGTGGTGAAGAAGGAGCTGAACGCCCTGTGCATCGACATGGCCATGCTCACCCGCGAAGAGCTGGAGCCGCTGCAGGAGGTTGCGGAACCCGCATTCTCCATCGAGGGGTAACCCTTCCAGTTTTCCCTCCGTGTCTCCGTGGTGAATCCTTTTTGAGGTCCCTATGTTCCCCGAGCAGCAGAACATCAACGCCTATGAATGCATCCGGGTCACCCTGGCCTCGCCGGACGTGATCCGATCCTGGTCGCGCGGCGAGGTCACCAAGCCCGAAACCATCAACTACCGGAGCCTCAAGCCCGAGCGGGACGGCCTGTTCTGCGCCCGGATCTTCGGGCCCGTGAACGACTGGGAATGCCTGTGCGGGAAGTACAAGCGCCAGAAGTTCAAGGGCGTCGTCTGCGACAAGTGCGGCGTCGAGGTCACCAAGAAGGCCGTCCGCCGCGAGCGCATGGGGCACATCCAGCTGGCCTCCCCCGTGAGCCACGTCTGGTTCTTCAAGGGCGTCCCCAGCCGCATCGGCTACCTCCTCGACATCCCCCTCAAGGACCTGGAGCGCGTGCTCTACTTCGAGGCCTACGCGGTCGTCGACGCGGGGGATACCGCCCTCAAGGAGAAGGAGATCCTCGGCGAGGACAAGTACCGCGAGTACAAGCAGGAGTACGGCGAGCGCTTCAAGGCCATGATGGGCGCGGAGGCCATCAAGGAACTCCTGAAGAACGTCGACGTGGAGGCCCTCGCCATCGAGCTCCGCCACGCCATGAAGAACGAGAGCTCCGCCCAGAAGCGGCTCAAGATCGCCAAGCGCCTCAAGGTCACCGAGGCCTTCAAGCGCAGCGGCAACAAGCCCGAGTGGATGATCCTGGACGTCGTGCCGGTGCTGCCTCCCGAGCTGCGGCCCCTGGTGCCCCTGGACGGCGGCCGCTTCGCCACCTCCGACCTCAACGACCTCTACCGCCGCGTCATCAACCGCAACAACCGCCTGAAGAAGCTCCTCGAGCTCCGCGCCCCCGACGTCATCGTGCGCAACGAGAAGCGCATGCTCCAGGAGGCCGTGGACGCCCTCTTCGAGAACGGCAAGCGCGGCCGCCTCCTCCGCGGCGTCTCCAACCGTCCCCTCAAGTCCCTCTCCGACGCCCTCAAGGGCAAGCAGGGCCGGTTCCGCCAGAACCTGCTCGGCAAGCGCGTGGACTACTCGGGCCGTTCCGTCATCGTGGTGGGCCCCGACCTCAAGCTGCACCAGTGCGGCCTGCCCAAGAAGATGGCCCTGGAGCTCTTCAAGCCCTTCATCTTCAACCGCCTCGAGCACAAGGGCCACGCGGCCACCATCCGCCAGGCCAAGGAAATGGTCGAACAGGGCGTTCCGGAGGTCTGGGACGTGCTGGACGAGGTCATCCAGAACCACCCGGTGCTCCTCAACCGCGCCCCGACCCTCCACCGCCTGGGCATCCAGGCCTTCCAGCCCGTCCTGGTGGAAGGCAAGGCCATCCGGCTGCATCCCCTCGTCTGCACCGCCTTCAACGCCGACTTCGACGGCGACCAGATGGCCGTGCACGTGCCCCTCAGCCCCATGGCCCAGATCGAGGCCCGGGTGCTGATGATGTCCACCCAGAACATCCTCAACCCCGCCAACGGGAAGCCCAACGTCGTGCCCAGCCAGGACATCGTGCTCGGCGCCTACTACCTCACCAAGAAGCGCTTCGGGCGCAAGGGCGAGGGCATGGTCTTCGGCAACGTGAACGACGTCGTCGCCGCCCACGACGCCAAGGTCGTGGACACCCACGCGATCATCCAGATCCGGCACTCCGGCGAGCTGGTCGACACCGAGGCCTGGCACAAGAAGGACCCCAAGAAGCACTCCGAGCAGGAAGTCTTCGAGTGCCCCGCCGTGCCCGTGAAGAACGAGCTCATCACCACGACGGTGGGCCGCGTGATCTTCAACCGCGCCCTGCCCGAGGAGATCCCCTTCATCAACGGCCTGCTGAAGAAGGAGGGCCTGCTCTCCCTGGTGAACCGCGCCTACAAGCTCAACGGCCCCGAGGTCACCATCAAGATGCTCGACGCCATGAAGGACGTCGGCTTCCTGTGGGCCATGCGGGCGGGCGTCTCCGTGGGCATCGACGACCTGGTGGTGCCCGAGACCAAGCCGAAGCTCCTCAAGGAAGCCTCCGACGAGGTCAAGGCCATCGAGTACGAGTACTACCACGAGGGCAAGCTCGACGCCGCCACCCGGTACAACCGCATCCTGGAGGTCTGGGGACGCGCCTCCGAGGACGTCGCCAAGGACATGATGAAGGAGCTGGAGCGCCGGAACGATTCCGATCCCTACCTCAACTCCATCTACATCATGGCCGACTCCGGCGCCCGCGGCTCCAAGACCCAGATCCGGCAGGTGGCCGGCATGCGCGGCCTCATGGCCAAGCCCTCCGGCGACATCATCGAGACGCCCATCCGCTCCAACTTCAAGGAAGGCCTCTCGGTGCTGGAATACTTCACCTCGACCCATGGCGCCCGCAAGGGCCTCGCGGACACCGCCCTGAAGACCGCCGACTCCGGCTACCTCACCCGCAAGCTGGTGGACGTGGCCCAGGACGTGATCATCAACGAGATGGACTGCCAGACCCTGGACGGCATCGAGGTGACGGCCATCGTCAACAGCGACGGCACCATCCGCTCCCGCCTCCGCGACCGCATCATGGGCCGCGTGGTCCTCGAGGACGTGGTCGATCCCTACAACAAGACGGTGATCGCCCCGGCCGGCACCCTCCTCTCCGAGGACCTGGCCTTCAAGATCGAGACCTCCGGCATCCAGAGCGTCCGCATCCGTTCCGTCCTCACCTGCGAGGCCCGCCGCGGCGTCTGCGCCATGTGCTACGGCCTGAACCTCTCCTCGGGCAAGCTCGTGGACCTCGGCGAGGCCGCCGGCGTGATCGCCGCCCAGTCCATCGGCGAGCCCGGCACCCAGCTCACCATGCGCACCTTCCACGTGGGCGGCGCGGCCAGCCGCGCCTCCGAGAAGTCCACCCACGAGGCCCAGATCCACGGCATCGTGCGGCTGGACGGCATCAAGTCCGTGGAGGACCGCAACGGCGACGTGCGCGCCCTCAGCCGCTCCGGCTACATCCTCGTGGTGGACCAGGACGGCAACGAGCGCGAGCGCTACAAGGTCGCCCCCGGCGCCACCATCCGCGTCAAGGACGGGGAGACCGTGGAGCCCAAGACCGTCCTGGCCGAGTGGGACCCCTACAACGACTACCTCATCAACGAGAAGCCCGGCATCGCCGACTTCAAGGAGTTCGAGCTCAACAGCAGCTACCAGGAAGAGAAGGACCAGATCACCGGCCGCTTCCGCAAGCGCATCATCGATCCCACCGACGACAAGCTGCACCCCCACATCAACATCAAGGGGGACAACCACAAGGTGCTCCAGCGCTACAACATCCCCACCGGCGCCTACATCGAAGTGGAGGACGGCCAGGAGCTGGCGGCCGGCGACGTCCTTGCCAAGACCCCGCGCCAGCAGGCCAAGACCTCCGACATCACCGGCGGCCTGCCCCGCGTCACGGAGCTCTTCGAGGGCCGCAAGCCCAAGGATCCCGCCATCATCAGCGAGGTCACCGGCCTCGTGAAGTACGGGAACCGCGTCCGCGGCCAGCAGAAGGTCATCGTCGAGAACCCCGAGTCCGGGGAGAAGGGCGAGTACCTCATCCCGCGCGGCAAGCACATCCAGGTCCAGGAGGGCGACGAGATCCGCGCCGGCGAGAAGCTCACCGAAGGCGCCGTCTCTCCCCACGACCTCCTCAAGGTCCAGGGCGAGAAGGCCCTCCAGGCCTTCCTCGTCAACGAGGTCCAGGAGGTCTACCGGGCCCAGGGCGTGACCATCAACGACAAGCACATCGAGACGATCATCCGCCAGATGATGCGCTGGGTCATGATCACCGACGTGGGCGACACCCCGCTGATCGTCGAGGAGAAGGTGGACAAGCACCGCTTCAAGGAGATCAACGAGCAGGCCATGAAGGACGGCGGCGCCCCCGCCACCTGCGAGCCCCAGCTCCTGGGCATCACCAAGGCCGCCCTCACCTCCGAGAGCTTCATCTCCGCCGCCTCCTTCCAGGAGACGACCCGGGTGCTCACCGAGGCCGCCCTCGAAGGCCGCGTGGACTACCTGCGCGGGCTCAAGGAGAACGTCATCCTCGGCCGCCTGATCCCTGCCGGAACCGGCATGAACATCTACCGGAACCTCGAGATCGAGGAGGGCCAGTACCCCGAGATCTCGGACACCGACAACATCGGTCCCGACGACTTCGACGACGAGTACAGCCGCATGGCCCAGCACGTCGAGGAACTCCAGGGCATGACCGAGGTGGAGGGCGAGGACATCTAGGCTTTTTCCGGCCCTTGCGCGAAGGCGGCAGGAACGGGACTTCTCCCGCGCCTGCCGCCTTCGTCCGGAAGGAATCCGTCCTTGACGCGCCGGCTTCCTATGGGAAAATTTAATCTCGGTTGAGCCCAGCGTGGAGCCTAGATTGTATCTGATCTCCTCCGTTGAGTCGCTTGCGAGGACGAAGCCCATGCTGATTGAGACTCCACCTTCAGAAATCCGTCCGGGAACCCGTGCCCGGACGGCGACTTTCCCCTGGCGCCACGGGCTCCTGGGCCTTGCGCTCCCCCTCCTGCTGGCGGGCTGCCAGGCGCCCGGCATGAAGTTCGACACCCAGCCCACGGAGGTCCAGACCCAGGTCCAGCAGGTCCAGATGAACGGCCAGGAGGTGACCCTGCGGCCCCTGAACCCTGAGACCGTCAAGGCTTTCGGCGCCCGGCCCCCCGTCCAGGGCTTCGAGGACCTCCTGGTGGCCAAGCCCGAGCCCTA
>Ga0209098_1002513_pt1 | contig 16082 bp, 12 predicted proteins | sample AD_JPNHW1_MetaG_FD_184429 | JGI IMG/M metagenome (GOLD analysis project Ga0209098, IMG submission 184429) | Active sludge microbial communities of municipal wastewater-treating anaerobic digesters from Japan - AD_JPNHW1_MetaG (SPAdes) (version 2) | ecosystem: Engineered > Bioreactor > Anaerobic... | reverse complement strand
CTTTTTTTCAACCAACTTCTCAAAACAGCAAACCGGTAAAAACCCTTTCTCTAAACGGGAGTGCAAAGGTAGACAAAGTTTTGAATTGAACAAAATAAAATACCAAAAAATTGTGCTATAAAACATATATTTTTACATAACCCGCTTGATATCAGCATTAATTAGTTAAATTTATTTTAAATAAATCTTTGGATAATGAGCTTTCAAGTAATCTTTCTATTTAAAAATACTGTTGATTATTTCCGATTTAGAATTAATAATAATAAATAAGGACTGTTTTTCCCGTGATTTTTAATTATAAATCTGTATTTTTGTAGTTCAAATCTTATAAAACAATCAGTATTATGAAAGAAATCGCCGAACAATTTCAGCTAAAATCCGAAATAGGGTCTATTCGTCCTTTGAAAATCGGATTTATAAACGATTCATTTATTGTAGAAAGTAAAGACCCAGCCGACGAATGGTATTTCCTACAGAGAATAAATCACAACATTTTCAAAAATGTGCCCGGATTACAACAAAATATCAGTATTGTAACTGATCATTTACGAATGAAACTGGCCGAAAGAGGTGTGGAGGGACTTGAAAGAAGGGTATTGCAAATAATTCCCGCAAAAGACGGTAAACTGTTTTACCAGGATGATGCAGGTAATTATTGGCGTGTGTACGTCCACATTAAGAACACAAAAAGTTACGACACTATAAATCCCGAACTGGCATACAAAGCCGGTGTTGCATTCGGTGATTTTCAGGCTATGCTATCAGATGTGCCACTGGACAACATGATTGAAACCATACCCAATTTTCACAACATGGAGTTCAGGCTGGAAGAATTCAGAGAAGCGGTGAAAAATAACGCTGCCGGTCGTCTGGCACAAACACAATGGATGGTGGACGAAATAGAGAAGCGTGCTGATGAAATGTGCATTCCGGAACGACTGCATCGTGAAGGTAAGCTGCCAAAGCGCATTAATCATTGTGATACCAAGGTAAATAATATGCTTTTTGATGATAACGATGAGCCTATTTGTATTGTGGATCTGGATACGGTGATGCCCGGTTTTGTACTTTCTGATTTTGGTGACTTCATGCGTACAGCTGCAAACACAGGCGCAGAAGATGATGTGAACTTAGAAAAAATCGGCGTAAACATTGAAATTTTTAAGGCGTACACTCGTGGATACCTTGAAAAAGCTACCTTTCTAACTCCTTCGGAACTTGGAAATCTCGCTTTCGGTGCTAAACTGTTGAGCTATATGCAGACTGTACGGTTCTTCACCGATTACCTGAACGGTGATACCTATTATAAAATACAACATGAAGAACATAACTGGCAACGGACGCTGGCTCAATTTGAGTTACTGCAAAGCCAGGAAAAAAATTATGATCTGATGCAGCAAATAGTATTTGAAAATTCAAACGGGTAGTAAATACGGGACAAATACAGAAAAAACGGGATAATTCACATTGTCCCGTTTTTTAGTTTTCACACACATTTAATTTTATTTTTCAACGCACAACTACTGCACCCTCCACAGGTAGAGTCGGGCGGTGGTTTAAATGTGATGGTTCTGTATATTTTATAAATAACATAACCAAAAACAAAAACCCCAATCAAGATTACAAATAGTTGTTGCATTGGAAAAAACTGTAATTATAACAATTCAATTAATAATTTGTTCATTAAACTATACTTTGCACTAAAAAAGCAACCATCCATGCCAACACCAGCGAATATCCGGCAGCAAACAAAGCCCATTTCCAGGATCCGGTTTCATTTTTAATGGCCACAACAGTGGCTAAACAGGGAAAATAGATCAACACAAAAATCATAAAAGCCAGTGCAGTACCGCCATCATAGACTGGTAAACCATTGGGCCTGACCTCCGATTTCATTTTGGCCGACAGTGAAGCGGTTTCTTCATCGGCATTGCCCGAATAAAGAACGCCCAGGGTGCTTACCACAATTTCTTTGGCCGCAACACCCGAAAGGAGTGATACACTTATTTTCCAGTCAAACCCCAGAGGTGCCAATACCGGCTGAATGGCATGACCAATTTTGCCGATATAGGAATTTTCCAGTTGCCCGGTAGTATTTACGGTTGATGGTTTTTCCGGTTGAGTAGATCGGGGATAATATCCTAAAAACCAGATAATAATAGAACCCACCAGTATAATTGTACCCATTTTACGGAGGTATTGCTGCCCCTTTTCCCAGGTATGATTCCACATTGATTTCAGTGTTGGCACCCGATACGGCGGCAATTCCATTACAAACGGAGATTCGTCGCCCCGGAATAAAAATTTTTTCAATAAGCGGGCAATAATAATGGCCAACAAGATACCGGCTGCATACATGCCAAAAAGCACTAAACCGGCATAGCGGGGGAAAAACGTTCCGGCCAGCAGCAAATATACCGGCAACCGCGCACTGCACGACATGAGTGGATTGATGAGGATAGTAATCATGCGGCTGTTTCGGTTCTCGATGGTGCGGGTAGCCATAATAGCAGGTACATTGCATCCAAAACCCATAATCAGTGGGATGAATGACTTGCCATGCAGCCCCATCCGGTGCATGATTTTATCCATAATAAAGGCAGCACGCGCCATATATCCCGTATCTTCCATGAATGAAATGAAAAAATACAGTATAAGAATATTAGGAAGAAATACAATAACGCCACCAACGCCGCCCAGTACTCCGTCGACTAACAAATCCTTCAATGGTCCATCGGCCATAAGGTTATGAATTACATCGTTGAGCCAGGCAACGAGGCTCTCTATCCAGCCCATGGGATATTTACCCAGCGAAAATGTGGACTGAAACATAATGTAAATAAAGAGGATAAACACCGGATAACCCCAATATTTATGGGTAACAATGGCGTCGAGGCGGGATGTAGTACTATTGGCTGGTTTTTTCTTGTTTTCGGAAAATGTTTCTTTCAACGCACCCGCAATAAAACCAAATTTAGCATCGGTTATGGCTGCCTCGGCATCGGTTTTGAGTTCGATTGCAATTCTGTTAATTTCCTCGTCACGCATCCTGAAGATTTCACTGGCATTGGATTCCTGTGAAATTAACTTATCAATCTCCTTATCTTTTTCGAGCAGGTGAATGGAAAGGTACCGGAGAGAATATTTTGTTTGCAAATGATGATTTTCACTTACCAGCAAATGCCGCAGACGTAAAATGCTTTTTTCAAGTCCGGGGCCATGATTGATGTGGATGTGACGGGCTATTTCGTGGATTTTGTGTTCACCTTCCAGATCGGAGAAGCGATTTTTATTTCCATGCTGATGATGTATTTTTATTTCGTGATGATAGGAATCAAGCAAATCATCGTCCTTGGCTGCAGGGATAAGCAATCCACTTTCACTGATGATATTGCTTCCTTCGTATAATTTGATTACAGTGCGAAAAAGATTAACGACTCCAAAACCGGTTTTTGCTATGAGTGGTACGAACGGAATTCCAAGTAATTTTCCCAGTGTGGTATAATCCAGTTTGTCGCCGCTTTTCTGCAACTCGTCGTACATATTGAGTGCCACCACCGTCTGCAGGTGCATATCTATGAGTTGGGTGGTGAGAAACAGGTTTCGTTCGAGATTGGAACTATCTACAATATTAATTACCACATCGGGCATTTCGTCCACAATAAAACTCCGGACATATTTCTCTTCGGGCGAATAAGCTGAAAGTGAATATGTTCCGGGCAAGTCCACTATTTCGAACCGGTAACCGTCCTGTTCGAAAACACCCTGTCGGGCATCCACAGTGACACCGCTGTAATTTCCAACATGTTCGTGCTGGCCCGATACTTTATTGAAGAGTGTTGTTTTACCACAGTTGGGATTACCCACCAGGGCCACTTTTATATGTTTACGCTTATTGAGCGCCTGCTTCCGAACTTCGATTTCCTCCATTACAGGTGAAAGAACATCTTTAGTCCGTCTTACTTTGAGAGCCTCCTCCTCGCTTACCACTTCGATGAGCTGAGCCTCGCTCCTGCGCAGGGAAACTTCATAGCCCATCACCCGGTACTTCACCGGATCGTTAAGCGGTGCATCCAGCAGCGATTCCACCACCTTGCCCTTCACAAAACCCATTTCGATAATTCGTTTGCGAAAACCTCCGTGTCCAGAGACCTTTACTATTGAGGCTTTCTCACCCGTTTTTAATTCAGAAAGTTTCATCTGTATCTGCTGTCATTTGAGTTTGCAAAGATAACTTATATAGATTAATTCTAAACAAGAAAGTTGGAGATTTAGTGTAATACTTGAATTTTTAACAAAACAAACAACGCTTCGTAAAGGACGAAGCGCTGTTTGTATATCTCTGAAAGTAAAGGATTATTCCATATCCATGCCTTCCACAGCAGGCTCAGTGGAATTTCCATTCTTTCTGTCGGCGGGTTTTGGTTTCATGTTTCCAAAGTTATAAGTAACGGTGAGTCCGATCATACGCCCGCTGAACCGGTTTTCGGAAACCTGGTAAAAACCATCGCCCCAGCTTGTGGCACTCATTTTTCGCGAATTGAGCAAGTCGCGCACCATCAGGTTGAGGTTAATTTTTTTATCCATAAAGGTTTTGCGCAATCCCAGATCGACCGAATAATCCTGAGCCCGTTTGCCCTGCGCGATTATTTGCGGGGCGCTGTACATTCCGGTAATTTGACCGGAGAAAGTGCGTGAAAACATCAGATTGGCCAACACACGAGTATCCCACGAAAAATTGCTGTTGCCGGGGATATTCACTTTAATGGCGGCATTGAAAGGATCCTGATAAGTGGCTTCGTTTAGCCTGGCATGATATAAATTCACCGAAGTGGTCAGATTAACGAATTTGAAGAGTCTGTTCTTGGATACCAGTTCCAGTCCGGTATTTTGCTGTTTGGTCAAATTCATAAATGTACTTTCCATGATACTATTTCGCATAAAGCGCACATTTTGAATAACATCGTCGGTAAAGCGGTAATACGCCGATGCCGACAGGGTGTGATTGTCCCAGTTTTTCACATAGTTGAGTTCAAATGCGGAGGCAAATTCGGGAAGCAGTGCGGGATTTCCGTAAGAAATGGTTGTAGCGTCGGAATAATCGCGGAACGAATTGATCTGACGGCCCCGGGGACGATTGACGCGTCGGGTGTAATTCAACTGCAGTTCGTTATTTTTGGGCAGTGAATACGCCATATACACACTTGGAAATAACTCTAAATAGGACTGAGGATCGAGTTTGTTAGTTTCAGAAATCGATGTAATCAGGTTTTTGGAAGTGCTTGTCAGTTGTTTTTGCAGGTATTCGGCACGAAGTCCGGCCTGTAGCGAAAGATTACTGATGCGGGTTCCATAAGTTGCATACGCTGCATGAATTTGCTCCTGATAGGTAAATTTGTTGTAGTAACTTAGAATTTCACTCTTATTAATATTGTCGTAGCCATCAGCTAACGAAATCCGGTTCTGCCAGGTACTGTTCCACCCGAGTTCCAGTCGGGTATTTTCACCTATTTTTTTGGTGAAATCTGTTTTTGCCTCCAGTTCTTTGTTTGAGTTGTCGGCAGTTTGATTTATATCCAGTTTGTTCAATGTATTAAGTTTGTCGGTCTGAACGAACTGGTCGTTGCCATTGCGGGAATGACCTGAATAAGAAAGATTGGTAATAATATTTGATCCTTTGGTATCAAAATCGTACTTGTGATTCAAATTGAGGTTATAGCCTCCGTGGGAATTAACTTCGCTATTGTCGCGGGTATAATTTCTGAGGGTGGCAGCTGTCGATTTATCGGTAAGCAGATAACTGATGTTGGATGTACCGCTGGGTGATCCCGAATGTCCAAATCCTGAAATTCCGATTGTATTTTTGCTGTTGAGATGATAGTCCACTCCTGCTCTGAAAAAAGTTCCACCGAATGAGCGTTTATCCTCACTGGATTGATTGAGTAGTGTAGTGTCACCGTTATTGAAATTCTGACGGTCGGTTAATCCGGTTCCGGTCATGTTCATTTGTCTGTGTCCAATATTGGCAAATGCATCAATTTTACTGCTGCTGTAATTGATACTTGCTCCGGCATTAATACCCGGTTTAGAACCCTGAGTATACATGCTACCAGCCGAAAGGCTTCCGTAGTATCCGGCTTTTCGGTTTTTTTTCATCACCAGATTAATGATTCCCGCCGTTCCCTCGGGCTTGAACTTTGCCGAAGGATTAGTCATCACTTCGATGGCTTCAATACTTTCAGCGGGCATCTGTTGTAGTACCTGAGCCCGGTTCTCGGCCGTAAGTCCGGAGGGCTTTCCATTTATCCATACTTCCACACTTTCGTTGTTCCGAAGTGAGACATTGCCTTCATTATCCACATTGACTGAAGGGATATTTTGCAGCACATCAGTAGCTGAACCACCGGCTGCAGCTATGTTCTGATCGACGCTGAACACTTTCTTGTCAATATCGAAACGCATCTGTGAGCCTTGTCCCACGACTTCAATTTCTTTCAGAGTTTTGGCATCTTCGCTAAGCGGTATATTTCCCATAGCAACGGCTTTGCCGCTAACTTTTACCGGTTTGGAAATGCTGTTATAACCCACAACACTTGCACGCAGTTCGTAGTCTCCATTTGCCACCGAAGGAATACTGAAAGCGCCATCCTGATTGGTTAATGTACCTGCGACATTTTTACCTGTTTGCGGGTTATATACAGAAACAGTTACAAATTCAATTGGTTTTTGTGTAATTGCATCAATGATTCGTCCGAAAATGGTAACATTGGCAAAAACTGAAACAGAAATAACGTGAAGCAATAAAAACAAAAAATACTTTTTCATAAAAATCGTTTTGACTTTACCGGGCGGATATATTACCTGCACACAGCAATAAATGAATAATCAGAGTATGACAACTGATAAGGGAAAAAGTTTAAACAACGAGGAAAATTATTGGATATTTTGGCTGAAAAGAACTCTATAGTTATTTTATGTTAATTAAATGCAGATTTTGATACTTATATTTGGTTTATATTATAAACCGATTTACATTTGCATCGACATTCATAATTCAATTTACCCAACAAATAATTAACTCAATGGAAGAAAAACCTTTGAACGAGAAAGAAAGTTTAGAACTTATCACTCGCATGATTAAAAACACGCATCAAAAACTTGAAGAAGGTAATGGAATTCCCTTTCTGGTTTGGGGATATACCTCCATTATAGTTTCGATACTTGTATGGTATCAGCTAAAAATCACTCAGGATTATCTTTGGAATCTCCTGTGGTTTCTGATCCCTCTGATCGGATTTCCTATTCAGATGCTTCTGCAAAGAAAAAGAGAAAGAGGAATAAAAACGTATCTGGAAAAAATTATTAAATATGTCTGGACAGTAATTGGTGTAGCAGGTTTTGTAGTTTCAATGGGTGCCATGTTTTACTGGAAAATACCCATTCTGTTCATTATAATTGTATTGATGGCTACAGGAACAGCCATTACAGGCTTGATCATTCAGTTCAAACCGATCATCATATCCGGATTTGTAAGCATTTTGCTCTCTTTTGGATGTCTGATTTTCAGTCATTTATATTCCATACTGGTTTTTGCCCTGGTGTTTTTTCTGATGATGGTAATCCCCGGGCATATTTTAAACTTCAAAAACCGTAAAAGGCATGTTTAAGGAACTTGACCCGCTGCTACATTCTGAACTCCGGCTGGCCGTTATGTCCATTCTACTTTCGGTAGCTGAAGCCGATTTCGTTTACATCAGGGAAACGACAAAAGCTACTGCGGGAAATCTGAGTGTTCAGATTGATAAATTGAGCGAGGCAGGCTACGTTGAAGTCGAGCGGGGATTTCTGGGAAAGCGCACTCGCACCGTTTGCAAAATCACCCCTAAAGGCGTGGAAGCTTTTAATAATTATGTGGAAGCGCTGAAAGGTTATTTAAATATTAACTGAGACACAATCCGGGTGTCTGTATAGCTGTTACATTAGCATTCATCGGTATTATTATCCAAAAAACTATCCTAAAAAACCAAATTCACCAAAAAAATGAAAAATCGAATTCAGGGAATTACAAAGATCAGGTTCATTTGTTTCTGCTGCCTGTTTGTTTTCCTGCCCTTAGTTCTTTCGGCACAAAATCAACGACTTACCGTAAATTTCATTGACCTGCAAAGCAACGACGGCCGAATTTTAGTAAGTCTTTACAACGGAAAAGCGGATTATTCTGCTCATAAATCGGCGAAATCTACAGCTCTCACCATCAACAACGGATCAGCTACCTGGACGCTCGACAGTATTTCGGCAGGGGAATACATTCTATCGGCATTTCACGATGAAAATGTAAACGGAAAACTGGATGCATCTGAGAACGGCATACCCGTAGAAGGATTTGCATTCTCCAACAACGCCCAACCCAAAATGGGACCTCCAAACCCTCAGGATATGCTTTTCAGCATCAAAGAAAACGAGAATGCGACCCAAAACATCCGGATGATTTATTTCGGCATAAAACCAAAGGAACTGAAAACAGTAGAAGTGGTGGGAGAGAAAAAACAATTTGTAAATGCGGATGCCGACAAAACAACGTATCAGGTAAAAGACAATGCGGCACTTTCGACGGGCTCCATGCGAGACGCCGTAAGGAAACTGCCGGGAGTGGTAATCGGTTCTTCGGGTGATCTGAATTTGAACGGGAAAACGGTAAGTATATATGTAGATGGCATTCCGAGTAACCTGTCGGGATCAGATCTGAAAAATTACATGGACGGTTTGCCCGCCAATACGATTGAAAAAATTGAGCTGATTGAAAATCCGGGCGCATCGTACGAAGCTAAAGCAAATGGCGGAATTATCAACATTATTACACGAAATACGGCACCCGATAACTTCGGTGGCACACTCAACCTGCATTACGGCAACAGCCAAAACCACAAATGGTCTCCTTCGCTGATGCTGAACGGACGCAATAAAAAAATAAACTGGCAGCTGCAATCGGGGTATAACTGGCATCAGCAGGACCAGTTTACGGACATTAAACAACTGTATACCACGTTTACACCAAACGTAATTTTCACTAATAAATCTACACAGAAAAACCTGAACCGAAATTTTTATATTCGTCCGATGATGAATTACCGGCTGAGTGAGAATTCGTACATCATTTTAAACTACAATTTCAACTCCTACAACAACGAACACGCGAGCAATTCTATCCGCGAAAGTTACAACCTTACTCCCGCTATAAAATATTCATCCGTATTCAACAATCCCGAAGCCACCCGCAACAACGAACTTGTTCTGAAATACAAAACAATGCTTGACACGCTGGGTCGGTCGCTGCAGGTAACAGGTTATTATTCAAACTACCACAAAGTGGCCGGGGCGCAATCCACACAAAATTTTTCCACTCCGCTGTATGGTATCAGTGCCAACAACCTGAACCTGAACAACGCCTACGGAAAAGTAGATCTGGAACTTCCGTTCAAAATAATAAGGCTGACTGCCGGTGCCAAATACAACATCACGAATGCGCACAATTTGGGTAAATACAACTTCAACGTGCTTTCGTCCACCATTTTTGATAATCCGGCTTACAATCAGCAAATCGACTTCAGCTACCACGAACAAAACATAGCCGGATATCTGGAAGCGCGCAAAAAACTGGGGAAACTGTCGGCAACTGTCGGCATAAGGCTTGAAGACCTGCTTTATGAAAGCGAAGTTGCAGGTGCCGACAGCGTTGTGGGGGGCAGAATTACCCAATTTTTCCCTACCCTTAATATGTTATACACTGTAATTCCAAATATTAATCTTTCGGGGAAATACTCACGCAAAATAACGATGCCCGCTTACGACCAACTCGACCCGAACGTAAACGGCTATTTCGACAGCTACAGCAAATCGGCCGGAAATCAAAACCTGAAGCCCAACTTTTACGATAATTATTCGCTGAGTGTCACCGCTTTTAATTATGCCACCCTGGGAAGTTACCTCAGCTACTCGAAAAACATCAGTTTACTTTCCACCACCGTAAAGCCACAATCTTTCATTTCCGAAAAAACTTCAAACGACTTCAGTAATATAAAAATGTACGGTTTGTACATGTCGCTTCCGGTTCCTTTCGGACTGATTACAAAAGGGGCTGAATTTTTCAAAAAACCGGCCAACATGTCCGACATGAGTTATGTGCATTTTTATGTGTCCTGTAATTTTAACCAGATAAAAGGGCTGGAAAACCCCAACACCACAAAACCGCTCTGGATGTACAATATTAATACACACATCGGGTTGCCCTACCAATTCTCGCTGGATGCCAACTGGTTTCACATGTTTAAGGGCAATTTTCAGATCTACTCGTTCGGCCAGCCGATGGATTATTGGCAGGTGGATTTGTCGCGAAAATTCCTGAAAGAAAAACTGCAACTGACAGCCGAAGTGACACAAATGACAGCCCAGTTTGTAAAATTCAGCGTACCGAATGCCGACACCGACTTTATAAGCCGAACGGATGGTGTAACCTTTTGGCTGAAAGCATCGTATCGTTTCGGTGGTTTCAAAAGCAAGGAGGAGACGCAAATTGAAGTTGAGAAAAAAGCGCTGGAAGGCGGCCAGATAAACGTGAGGAAATAGACACTAACTGAAAACAACAGAGACACCCGGTTTTGGATGTCTCTGTTTGGTTTTTAACACTGTTGTCCGATAAGATTTAATATATTGCCACTCTGTGGCAATAAGTTCTTTTTTTCTCATCTTACTACAAAGATTTAGCCACGCTGTGGCTGTTTTTGCAACAGCGTTGCAAAATATTTGTAGCGATTTGGCAACAACAGAAAAGCAAGCCCCTGCGGGGCTTAATGCTATTATTTGTTTCGATTACAACAAATTATAAACTTTTCAATGTTTTTCGTCGGGCGGCAATGGTTTTTATCTTATTTCTTTAATGTATAATTATCGATTTCGGAGAGCAAGGTATTCGCCGTATTTATTTCCAGAAATGTAGTACCGAACGAGCCACTGGTAGGTCCGCTCAGGTAGCAGATAATATCTTCGGGGGAAATAATGCCGCGACCGATGATATTATGCAGCAGTGTGGTGAAATAATTTCTTTCATCTTCCACCAGTTCTTCCTTGTAATAAGAATACACGCCGTAGGATAATGCCAGTTCCCTGGAAGCCCGTTCGTTGTAGCAAAAGGCAAGGATAGGATCGGAGCTGCGGTACGAAGCCAGGTATCGGGCAGTTCGGCCACTGAAAGTATCGGTAATGATGGCTTTGATATCAATATTTTTTCCGGCTTCGGCTGCTGCATGTGCCAGATAGGCTGTTACATTGCCTTTACCAAATTCAATCGGGATATCGTTTTCGGGCATTTTGGTGTTTTCGGCTTCCAGTGCAATTGTTGCCATTGTCCTCACGGCTTCAATCGGATATTTTCCGTAAGCCGTTTCGCCGCTGAGCATCAATGCATCGGTGCGGTAATAGATGGCATTGGCCACATCGTTCACTTCGGCGCGGGTGGGGCGCGGATTTTCAATCATCGAATGAAGCATTTGAGTAGCCACAATCACAGGTTTATGGGCCTTTACACACTTGCGGATAAGCTTGCGCTGAATGCCTGGAATGCGTTCCTGAGGTACTTCGATACCGAGGTCGCCGCGGGCAACCATCACCCCGTAGCAATGCTGAATAATTTCATCGATATTATCAACACCCTCCTGGTTTTCTATTTTTGAAATAATTTTTATCGGGCTGTTGTGCGCGTCGAGAATTTCCTGAATATCGAGCAAATCCTGTTTGGAGCGAACAAACGAATGGGCAATAAAATCCACATTTTGTTCGATAGCGAAGAGGATGTTTTCTTTGTCCTTTGGTGTGAGAGAAGGTAAATTAATACGAACACCCGGCACATTAACACTTTTACGACTTCCGAGTTTGCCGTCATTGAGTACCGTGCAAATTAAAAAATTATCGTCTTTTGTTACAACCTTCAGATCAATTTCTCCATCGTCTATCAGTATATCGTCGCCCACGTGCAGATCGCGTACAAAATGAGGGTAGTTCACGGCTATGCAGTCTTTGGTTGAGACCAGGTCAACATCACCTGTTACTTTTACGGTATCGCCGGTTTTCAACAGTATACTGTCATTTTCGGCAATGGTAGTACGGACTTCAGGTCCTTTGGTATCGATGAGTATCGCTATCCGGTGGCTCACTTCACGTACATTGTTTATAATTCTGAGGAAACCTTCGCGTTGCAGGTGTGCAGAATTCATCCTCACCACGTTCATTCCTTCCTGATAAAGCTGTCTGATAAAATCCACTTCACAGCGTTTGTCGCTGATGGTGGCTACTATTTTTGTAAATTTTTGTGTCATTGTGGGGCTTTTTACTGAAAACTACTTACAGCCAGGCTGTATGACTTTAATCCAAATCCTACAATACAGCCCTTGCAGGCTGCTGAGAGGTAGGAATGATGACGATACGATTCGCGGGCAAAAACGTTGGAAATATGCACCTCTACCACCGGTGCGTTAATGGAGCGAATGGAGTCGGCAATAGCCAGCGAGGTGTGCGTATAGGCACCTGCGTTAAGTACAATGCCGTCGAAGGTAAAACCGGTTTCCTGCAATTTGTCGATAATTTCACCTTCGGAATTTGACTGATAATAAGACAATTCCATATCTGGAAATTCACTTTTCAGTGTTGAAAAAAATGTTTCGAAATCCGTGTTTCCATAAACTTCAGGTTCCCGCTTACCAAGTAGATTGAGGTTGGGACCATTAATGATGATAATCTTTTTCATCGGCGAGTTGCTTTGAATTCGGGGCAAAATTACGAAAATAAATCAGTAACCGAAAATAACATTAAGTCCCGGTTCGTGTTTTATTCAGATGATTAAACAATTGAAACAAATAAGAGTTTATCATTTTGATTGATTTTGATTTTACTTTGGGATTTTATCAAAATATAACTGAACATACAGCGATACAAAAATAATTCAGTATTTTTGGCAAAAATATGGAAACAGCAAATTCTATTTTGAACAAATACAAACCCGGTGTAACGAAACGTGTCCTGTTGATCGTTGCCGGACTGGTTTGGACTTTTGCAGGAGGAATGTTGCTTATCAAAGGCTTTCAAATGCTGTCAGTTCAACCGCATAATTTGTGGATTAAACTGATTGTCAGTTTTATGGGAGGAGTTTTATTTTTCGTATTGCTTTTCAACAAATTGTCGTTAAAACACATAAAACGCATCCTGTTTTCGGAGGTTGAAAAACCCTGTGCATTCTCGTTTTTCAACTGGAAAGGCTACTTAATGATGATACTGATGATAACAACCGGAATTACTTTACGAACAACCGGTGTTGTTTCTCCCGATATTTTGTCCGTTTTGTATATCATGATGGGCATTCCACTGCTTTCGTCGGCCTTGCGTTTCTATATCAACGGTTTTATAAATCATTCAACTAACAAAAAATAATACGCTCATGCAATTCCCGTTAAATTTCACATTTAAGATTACCACCATTAGCAATGATTTCAGGGTAAATGATGCCACAGGCGCGGAAGTTGCGTTTGTGCGCCAAAAATTATTCAAACTCAAAGAAGAAGTCCAGGTTTTCAACGACGAAAGCCGATCACAACTCAATTTCACAGTAAAAGCCAATAAATGGCTCGATTTTTCGGCTGCCTATGTATTTTATGATAATCAGCAACGGGAACTGGGACGTATAGTGCGCCGGGGCTGGAAGTCATTGTGGAAATCGTCTTACGACATTTATGATGAAAACCAGAAACAGGATTTCAGTGTGAACGAAGAAAACCCGCTTATCAAGGTTTTTGACGGATTGTTCGGCGACATACCCATACTCGGTATGTTTACGGGCTATTTTTTCAATCCGACCTACCTGGTTACCCGTCCTGATGGAACAGCGATAGCGCGCTTATCAAAAGAAAAATCATTTTTCGGGCGCCGGTTTAGTGTTGACAAACTGGCTGAATTCGAATCGGGTGAAGAAAATCGCTTGCTACTGGGTCTGATGATGATGATTCTGCTTGAGAGACAGCGCGGATAACACCTGAAAAAATTAAATCCTTGAATAATAAACACCCTGTCATGTCGCGCATAACGAGAAAACGAAAAGAAGATATCGGTCTGTCGCCTTACGAAATGAAATTTCGTGGCCAGAAAAAGGTTGAAAGAACCACGATGGAGTTGTTCGATTTCAACCTGGATTTTGTACATGAACTGCCGGTCAAATCGCCGGATAAGTTGACGGCTTACCAGACCAAAGACACCATTTCGTGGCTCAATGTCGATGGGCTTGACGACGTGACCCTGATGAAAAAGTTGGCAGAAATATTCAGAATTGACAATAATATTATGTCAGAAATCATGAATCCGGCTGGCCGGCCCAAGGTTCAGGAATTCGAAGAGGGACTGCTCGTAACACTCAAAATGCTGCAAATCAACGAACGCACCAACAAACTGGGAGTGGAAAATCTCAGTCTTGTAATTAAAAATGACTTTCTGATATCTTTTCAGGAAGACAAAGGCGATTTCTTCGACACGGTACGCGAACGGATACGCAAACATAAAAACAAGATACGCACCGCCGGACCCGATTATCTGGCATTTGCGCTGCTCGATATGGTTGTGGACAACTACATTTATATTGTTGGGATTTTGGGTGAAAAAATTGAAAATCTTGAAGAAAAAATGACCGGAAATGTCAATAAACAGTTGCCTGAGCTGATTAACCTTTACAAACAGGAACTCAACTTTCTGCGCCGTTACATAAAACCAGCCAAAGAGATGATACTCACCCTGGCTAAAATGGAGTCTGAATTTATTCATGACGAAAACAGGATGAACTACAAGGAGTTGCAGGACAATATCAACGAAGCCAACGACCTGACGGACAGCTACCGCGAAATGCTCTACGACCTGCTCAACATCTACCATACCTCCGCCACAACCCGACTGAATGACATAATGAAAGTATTGACGATGATCTCGGTAATTTTCATTCCGCTTACCTTTATTGTGGGTGTATACGGCACCAATTTCGACTATTTACCAGAGCTTAACTGGCATTACGGTTACTTTATCATGTGGGGAATTATGGTGGTGGTTGCTCTACTGATGATCTGGTATTTCCGAAGAAAAAAATGGTACTGATGAACTTCAGTATCGTTTAGTTGTTTAATTCCTACTCAGCCCCCTAAATCCCCCGAAGGGGAACTTTTTTATACTACAGAAATTGAGCACTTTACAAATTGTAATGGCAGCAAATCGAGTAAAATAAAATGAGTTGGTAGGAAGGGGGAAAAATATTATTCTGTTATTGAAAAAGCATCAAAGTTAAATATGTCATACATCCCATCAGCACCCAATAAAACCGGAGTTTATTACCTGACAGACATCAGTCTGCGTGAAATTGTTCCATTTATCGACTGGCGGTTTTATTTTCTTGCCTGGCGACTTTCGGGGCACTACGAAGGAATTGATACTGTACACGATTGCCCGTCGTGCCAGGCCGGTTGGCTTCACGGGTTCGACGAAAAAGACCGGCCGAAAGCCGAAGAAGCGCTGAAACTTTACCGCGATACACAGGAAATGCTACGGGATATTCTGGAAAATAAATTATTGACATTAAATGCCGTTTACGCCATTTATCCGGCTCATTCAGAGGACGACAATATTGTAGTTGAAACCGAAAGCGCAACGATCAACATACCCGTTCTGCGTCAGCAACATCCATCAGCCGATGGGTTTTGCTATTCCCTGGCCGATTTTTTATCTGAAGAAAACGATTACCTGGGCGCATTTGCCAATACAGTTACCGGCACAGAAGCGATGGCTCAACAATTTGAAGCAGAAGATGATGTTTATAAATCCATTCTGATAAAAACACTCTCCGACCGACTGGCAGAAGCTACCGCCGAATGGCTGCACTGGAAAGTGCGTAAAGAATTTTGGGGTTATGCTCCCGACGAAAATCTCTCGACAGTAGAAATGCTGAAAACCATATACAAAGGCATTAGACCTGCTGTGGGCTATCCTTCATTACCTGACCAATCCAT
>Ga0209098_1002512_pt1 | contig 16083 bp, 15 predicted proteins | sample AD_JPNHW1_MetaG_FD_184429 | JGI IMG/M metagenome (GOLD analysis project Ga0209098, IMG submission 184429) | Active sludge microbial communities of municipal wastewater-treating anaerobic digesters from Japan - AD_JPNHW1_MetaG (SPAdes) (version 2) | ecosystem: Engineered > Bioreactor > Anaerobic... | reverse complement strand
AGGCGGGCGACCGCAAGCGCTACTACCGCAGCGCGGACGACGTCGGTTCGGCGTTGCGGCACGGCATTCTGAAGTTCGCCCGCGCGAAGGCCGTCGCGCTCGATGCGGACTTGCAGGCCGCGGAAGAGTCGCTGGCGGGCTTGAAGCGGGAAGCGGGCGCGCGCTTTCTGGCCGCGCGCGTGAAGCGGGTGCGCGACCTGAACCGGCAGGCAGAGCGCCTGCTGGGAAATCCGCTGGTGAAATGGTTCGCGAAATTGGGATGAAACGAGATGCGACCGACCCTCATTCGAGCCAACGTGCCTTGGTGGCGGATCGATTTCCGGGAAATCTGGGAATACCGCGACCTGATCGGGATCATGGCTCAGCGGGATCTGACCTCCGCCTACAAGCAAAGCGTGCTGGGGCCGACCTGGTTCGTGATCCAGCCGCTGCTGACGACGCTGGTGTTCACCGTGGTGTTCGGCCACATCGCGAAGATCGGCACGGACGGCGTGCCGCCGATCTTGTTCTACATGGGCGGCATGCTGGCCTGGAATTTCTTCGCGAACTGCATGAATTCCATCGCGGGCACGCTGACGGGCAATGCGGGCCTGTTTCAAAAAGTGTATTTTCCGCGTTTGTGCATTCCGGTCGTAAAAATCATGGGGACATTTGTCAAGACGGCCTTAAATTTCATCATGTTCCTGGGTTTCTGGTTTTATTACCGGCATTTCACGGATGTGGTGCTGCCGCCAGCTTGGCACATGCTGGGCCTGCTGCCGATCTTGGTTTTCTGCGCTGTGATGGGCATGGGCATGGGCCTGTTGTTGTCGTCCATGACGATTAAATATCGGGATATATCCTTCTTTCTTCCGTTTTTCGCACAGTTGTGGATGTATGCCTCGCCTGTGATCTATCCTGCCAGCACTGTTCAGGTTTCATGGCGTTGGATCATCCTCTTCAATCCCATGTCATGGGCGCTCGAGGCGACCCGGCGATGTCTTGTCGGTCAAGGAACTTTCGATGGTACACAGATCGCCGGAAGTGTGATGGCCGCGATGATCATGCTGATCGCCGGTGTGATGATTTTCAACCGGGCCCAACGCACGTTTGTAGACATTGTGTAAGGCGAGAACCAGGCATGAACAGCCAAGCCATTTCCGTCAGGAACATTTCCAAGATGTACCACCTCGGCACCATCAACCGGCGTACGCTGGCAGACGAGATCCGCTACGGCTGGTTGAAGTTGCGCGGAAAAGACCCCGTCGCGCACATGGGCAAGATCGGGGCGAAGGCGAAAGACAGGAATCCGGAGTTCTGGGCGCTGCGGGATGTGTCGTTCGATGTGCAGCCGGGGGAGGTGGTCGGCGTCATCGGGCGCAACGGGGCGGGCAAGTCCACGCTATTGAAGATCCTGACGCGGATCACCGAACCGACGGCCGGCGAAGCCGTTATCAATGGCCGGGTGGGGTCGCTGTTGGAAGTGGGCACGGGGTTCCATCCAGAGCTGACGGGGCGGGAAAATGTCTATATGAACGGGACGATTCTGGGCATGAAGAAGCGCGAAATCGCGGCGAAGTTCGAAGAGATCGTGGCGTTTTCGGAGATCGAGAAGTTCATCGACACGCCGGTGAAGCGCTACTCGAGCGGGATGTACGTGCGGTTGGCGTTCGCGGTGGCGGCGCATCTGGAGCCGGAGATCCTGCTGGTGGACGAGGTGCTGGCGGTGGGCGACGTGTCGTTCCAGAAGAAATGTCTGGGAAAAATGGAAGATGTCGCCAAGCAGGGGCGGACCGTCCTGTTCGTAAGTCACAACATGGCGGCTGTGCAAAATCTATGCCAACGGGTGATCCTGTTGCAGAACGGAAGACTGGTTGCAGTTGGATCGCAGTTGGAGATCATTTCAGCCTATCTGGGTGCGGTGGGTGACAAGAGCGGACAATTGCGCAACAGGGCTGATCGCACAGGCACGGGCGAGGTGCGTGTGTGTGAAATCGAATTGGTTGATCGGGATGGCCGGACCATTGAATCAGCTATCTGCGGACAAGAGGTCGGAATCAGATTGTATTTTTCGAGGCTGGACACGGCGCTCTGGTCCCGACTCTGTGCCAGCATCATGGTCAAAACCCAGTTCGACGTGCCAGTTTTTTTGCACCACAACCGACTAACCCGTCAAGAATTTGGTGTCCTGCCAAAACATGGATATTTTGAATTAAGAATCGGTCGGTTGCCGCTATCGCCCGGAAAATACAGCATCACGTATGGATTGATAAATGATGGAAAATGCATAGATAAGATTGAGAATGCGATGGAGTTGGCCATCAACCGCGGCGATTATTATGGCTCCGGGGAGGTTCCCCCGGAAACGCATGGGGTTTGCCTGGTGGATGGGAGCTGGAAAATGGAATCGACGTCGAATTCATTCGGCCGAAATGGAGAGACATGAGACTTGCAACCCACTTGGCGAGGGGCTGTCAGGCGCTGAAACTGATATTAGGGACCCGGCGTTTGCGGCGTTTCGATCCGCAGGAGGTGGAAAGAGCGGAACTGGGGTTTTACATCCAATTCTTGCGACCCGGCATGGTGGCGTTTGATGTTGGCGCCAATACCGGCGAATTGTCGCTGTTGTTTTCTCGATTAGTCGGGCCAACGGGTCGGGTGCACTCTTTTGAAGCGAGCCCGGAAACGTTTGCCAGGCTGAAATCCATTGTCGATCTGGCCGGCAACCAGAACATACAGTTGAACAGTTGCGCCGTTGCGGATCGTGTCGGCACCGTTCAGTTGCACATCTATGATCGGCAACATGCAGGGTGGACTACGCTGGCCGACAGACCATTGGCCAACTATGGCATCGATCTTGTTCCTGTGAAAACAGAGGCGATTGTATCGACCACGGTGGATGCATATTGCGAGAAAAACGGCATCAACCAGATTGACCTGCTCAAAATCGATGTGGAAGGAGCGGAATATCAAGTGCTGTTGGGGACTGAGAAGATGTTGCGCGAACGACGGGTGCAATGCTGTGTGTTTGAGTTTGGCCAGACCACCTTTGACATGGGTGTCCGGCCGGAACAAATCCAGGATATTTTGAACCGGTGTGGATATGCCGTGGAAAACATCATACCCGGCGCTCCAGTTTTTCCTGGCGGTGATTCCTCCGCAAAGGCGCAATTTTCCATGCATATCAGCCGGCCGCGCAGATGAAAATCAATAGACTCCTTATTCGCGAAATGTACTGGATGATTCGGTACGCTCATCGCGAGCTGAATTGGAAACGAAAATTGCAGGGATGGGGGGCGCAGATCCGCGCTTGGCAACGATTCTGGAACAGCTACCGCGCGTATGTGGAACTCGCCGGTCCGGCTGAACGGCAGTCACTTTGGAATTTCCTTTATCCTTGCCTGGGCGACGATGTTTCGGACACGCCTATTGAACCGGTCTATTTTTATCAAGATTCATGGGCATTTGATCGGATTGTTCGCGAGCGGCCGGCTTTCCACGTTGATATCGGCTCCCACCACAAGTTTGTCGCGCTGTTGTCCAAGGTTGTCCCTTTGACCATGGTGGATATCCGCCCGCTTTCGCTTCCCATGGACACGATAACCTTTCGGAAAGGGTCGATCTTGGCCCTGCCGTATGAAGACGGTTCGGTTCCATCGGTTTCCAGCTTGTGCGTGGTTGAGCATATTGGCCTTGGCCGTTATGGAGATCCATTGGATCCAAAGGGCTCGGAAAAGGCGGTTGCCGAGTTGAAGCGAATCGTTCAGCCGGGGGGGGATTTGTATCTCTCCGTTCCCCTGTGCGATGTGCCCCGCACCTATTTCAATGCCCATCGCGCGTTTGCGGAGAGCTGCATATTGGAATGGTTCAAGCCGTTTGTAGTGACGGATGCTCAATATATCTATCGCGGCAAATTCGGCAAAGTTCAGGGCAATGGGTTTGGGATCGGGTGCTACCACCTCAAGAGGATTTCCTCGGGTGGCTGACTTGAGAACACGCGGTAATTCAATCGGTTGAGGTGGAAGATGGGAATCATTCAGATGGGACCGCCCAAGGCGCTTATCCTTGCTCTTGCCAAGGAACATCGGTTGGCTGAGTTCATAGAGACGGGAACATATCGCGGGAACACTGCGCAATGGGCGGCTCGGCATTTTGATCGAGTCCATACGATCGAAAATTCACGCGTCATATTTGAAAAAACAGCCGTCCAGCTGAGGACGGTCGCAAACGTTGATTTCCGGTATGGCGATTCGCGGATACAGCTTGAGGCGATTGTCTCGGACTTGAAATCGTCCGCGGTCATTTGGCTGGATAGCCATTGGTGTGGAGGCGAGAGTTACGGAGAAAACGACCAGTGTCCTCTGCTGGAGGAAATCGCCATTATCAACCGAGTCCCGACAGAGCATTTTGTGTTTATTGACGACGCGCGGCTTTTTCTGTCTCCGCCGCCGCTGCCCAACACCATCGACGCGTGGCCGACGGTCAGCCAGATCATCCAATTGTTGAACCAAGGACGCTATCAGCGGTACGTCGTGGTTGTTGAAGATGTCATTATTGCGGTGCCCTTGTCCGCACGGCTCGCGGTGGCCCAATGGTGCCAACAAGTCAATACGACGGCTTGGGAAGAGCATGGATCGACGTGTCAAAAAGCAGCCGTGCCATCAATTCAAGGGGGCGCGCGCGAGATCTTTCATGGCATGGGTTCCATCTGCGGCGGTTTGATGCGGCAAATCCGACGCCCCTTCTCACCCCAAGGGGAAAAAGCATGATTGGCCTCATTCCTGAGCCAAAGCCATTTCATCGGTGTCCGGTTTGCGGGTGCCGTTTGGAAGTCAAGGGGTGGTGCATCCCGGGAATGCGTAATCTGGCCGATTTGGCCTGTCCGGAATGCGGAAAGACGTATTACGGCGATCTTTTGGCGGGTCATGGCTTGTATTTTCCGATGCTGCTGGATAAATCGAATGGACATGTTTACGACCGGCTTCGCGTGCCGTGGTTTGCCCAGTGGCTTGAAAAATCCTATCGCGAACGTCGCGCAACTCCGCTGGTTTTGCACGCGGAAGCTCTGCGTCCGATTCGGCGTCCCCTGCTGCTGAACTGCTTGGATGTTTTATACGGTCATTCACTTTTGAAATTGCTGAATGCCCAGTATTACCTGGATCACGCGCCAGAATATGATCTCATTTTGCTCATTCCGCATTTTTTGAGGTGGATGGTTCCGGATGGCGCTTCAGCTATTTGGACCGTCGATTGGTCTTTGAAGAATGGCGCGCAATGGCACGATCGTCTCGATGCCGAATTGCATCAGCGGTTGGATTCATTTCCTGAGGTATTCTTAAGCAAGGCTTTTTCCCATCCGCATCCCAAGGATTACGATATTTCGCGATTCACGGGGGTGAGGCCGTTCCGCATCGACCGTTGGGATGAAGGCTTGCAACGGCCCAAGGTGACTTTCATATGGCGCGATGACCGTCCATGGACAACCAGCCGTCCGCAGAAATCCCGTGGCCTGGGCAACTTCTTTACCGCATGGCAAGCCCCATCGCGAGATCCCGTGAAAGATCAATTGTCCAAAGTCATCTCGTTGGATTCACATTTGCGTTCCCGTTTTGGAAATCTTCAATTTGCCGTGGCAGGCATCGGCGACCCCGGGGGCTTGCCTGCGTGGATCGACGACATGCGATGTCGCCGCGTAGACGCCGATCGGGAAAAAGAATGGTGTGAGCTATATGCCCGCAGCCATGTGGTCATCGGCGTCCATGGATCCAATATGCTGTTGCCTTCCGGCCATGCAGGGGCCAGCATAGACCTAATGCCAGAAGACCGGTGGGGCAACATGCTGCAAGATATTTTGTTTCGACCCGGCGATGAACGTGAACTGATGTTCCGACATCGATTCATCCAGATTTCAACCGGCCCGATGGAACTTGCGGTCGTTGCGCGATCGTTGCTGGAACATCACCGTGACATGCAAATCAACATGGGGCCTGATTTTTGCGAACACGACACTGGCCTCGATCTGGGCAAATGGGCGGCGGCGCGGAAAAACCATCTGCGGCAATGGGGCGGTTAAGTGCGAGAACCAACAATGGAAACCGGGCATACCACACCGATATTATTTCTGATTTTCAACCGCCCGGAGCTGGCGCGGCGGGTGTTCGCGCGGATTCGGGCGGCGCGTCCGGCGCGCCTGTTCGTGGCGGCCGACGGCGCCCGGCCGAATCGTCCGGACGACGAGGCGGCCTGCCGGGAATGCCGCCGTTTGGTCGAACAGGTGGATTGGCCGTGCGAGGTGCGCACCTTGTTTCGGGAGACCAATCTGGGGTGCCGGGCCGCGGTGGGTTCCGCCATCACGTGGTTTTTCGAACAGGTCGAAGCCGGCATCGTCCTGGAAGACGATTGCCTGCCGGATCCGTCGTTTTTTCCCTACTGCGCCGAATTGCTCGCGCGCTATCGCGACGACGAGCGGGTCACGACGATCAGCGGCATGGGGTATCGCCGTCCGGGTTTGTGCGGGCGGAATTCCTACGCCTTCACGACCTATCAGCTGATCTGGGGCTGGGCGACGTGGCGCCGGGCCTGGCGCCGGTACGAACCGACGTTGGAGCGTTGGCCGTTTCTGTCCGATCCCGCCTGGCTCCGGCGGCACCTGGGCGACGCGCGCGCGGCGCGCATCTGGAGCCAGCTCGTCGCCGCCTATCGCCGGCAGCAGGTGGACACGTGGGACTATCCATGGAATTTTTCCTGCTGGGCCCATGGAGGACTGGGCATCGTGCCCGCGGTCAATCTCGTGGACAACATCGGCTTCGGGCCGGGCGGCACGCACACGACGGAAGGCGATTCGCAGTTGGCGCCGGCGACGGCGCTGTCGTTTCCCCTGCGGCATCCGCGCCGCGTGAAGTGCAACCGCCGGCTGGACCGCGAATACGAACGGCTCTATCTGCCCGCCGAGCGGCCGCGGCCCGGCCTGGGTGCGCGTTTGGCCGCGCGGCTGCTGGCCGCGCGGCGGAACCTGGGCCGGCGGGCGGCGATTTGGCTGGGGGCTTGGCGCGCGCACCGCGCGTTCGCGCGCGCGCGGCAGCTGGATTTGCCGGGCCGGGATTTCTATCGCCTGGGCCGCCGAATGGGATGGCGCCTGCGGCGGCGGGATCCGGCGGCGGCCCAAGCGCTGCTGGCGTGCCCGGTCAGCAGCACCCGCTATTTCGAATTCGATTTCGCGCGGCGCGCGCTGGCGCAGGACGGGTTCGCACCCCGGCGCTGCCTCGACGTCAGTTCGCCGTTCCTGTTCAGCTTCGACGTCGCGCGGCGCCTGCCGGAGGTGCAGGTGCGGATGTTGAATCCGGATGCGCGCGACCTGCGCCGGACGCGGCGCCTGCGGGATCTCCTGCGCTGGCCGGGGATCGAGCTGGAAGAGGCCGGCGTCGAATCGCTGGACGCGGCGGCCGGCGGCTACGATGCGGTTTGGTCGCTGTCCGTGATCGAACACATCGCGGGCGCCGGCGGCGACGATCGCGATGCCGTGCGGCGGCTGTGGAAAGCCGTGCGTCCCGGCGGGCGCCTGATTTTGACGGTGCCGACGGATCGGCAGGCGTGGGACGAGTATCGCGACCGCGATGCCTACGGCACCCAGCCGCGGGACGCCGCGACCGCGCGCTACTTTTTCCAGCGCTTCTACGACGAAGCGGCCATTCGCGCGCGCCTCGTCGAGACGATCGGCCGGGAACCGGCGCGGATGGAATGGTTCGGCGAAAAAACGTCCGGCCATTTCCACGCCTACATCGACCGGTGGCGGCGGGAGGGCGCCGTGGCGACCCGGGACGACCCGTGGGACATCGCCGCCCATTATCGGACGTATCCCTCGTTCGGCGCCATGCCTGGCGCCGGGGTGTGCGGACTGCTCTTCATCAAACCATGAAAAACGTCTACGTCGATGGCATCATCTATCGTTTGAATCCGGGCGGAGGCATCACCCGCTACTGGACCGAAACGCTGAAGGCCCTGGCGCGGCTTCCGGCTCCCGTGCGCTGCCACTTGCTGCTGCCGCCCCAGGCGACGCCGCCGGCGGATGCGCCCTGGCGCGCGCGCCGGAGTTGGCGCGGCCGGTTGGCCGCGTGGCGCGCGGACGTGTTCCACACCAGCTATTACACCCGGTGGCCGCGGATGGATGCGGCGTCCGTCGCGACCGCGTACGATTTCATCGACGCCGCGTTCCCCCTCCTGCGGCCCAACGGCGACGGCTTCGTGGAGCGCCAGTTCGGCGTCTTGCGGCGCGCGGCGGCGGTCGTCGCGATTTCCCAAGCCACCCGCGATTTGGCCGCGGAACGCGTCGGCCTCGATCCCGCGCGGATCTTCGTGGCCTATCCGGCGGTTTCCGCGCCGTTCGTCCTGCCGCCGCCCGCCGCGGCCGACGTGCGGGAATTCCGCCGGCAGCTGACGGGCGGCGCGCCCTACCTGCTGCACGTCGGCGCGCGCAAGAACTACAAGAATTTCCGCACGATCCTGCAGGCGTTCTGCCGCGCGGCGCGGGAAACCGACCGGCATCTGGTGATCCTGGGCGGTCGGCAGCCGCTGGCCGAAGACGAAATCGGCTGGGTGGTCGCCGCCCGGCTGCTGGATCGCATCCACTTCCGCCCCCGCGTGGACGATGCGACGTTGCGGCTGGCCTATGCGGGCGCGGACGCGATGGTGCATGCGTCCCTGATGGAAGGTTTCGGCATTCCCGTGATCGAAGCGCTGGCGTGCGGCACCGGCCTGATCCTGTCCGACGTTCCCGTGTACCGGGAAATCGCGGACGGCATGGCGACGTTCGTGGATCCCGCGGACCTCGACGCTTGGGCGGCAGCCTTGCGGGCGCCCGTCCCGGTGCGACCGACCTGGCGGGACGAAGTCCTGCGGCGCTACACGTGGGAAGCGACGGCGCAGGCGCACGTCCGGGCCTATGAAAGCGTGCGGACGTGAACGCCCCGGCCGCGCCCAAGGTCAGCTTCGTCACCGTCAACCGCAACCAGGCGACCGGCTTGGCCAAGACGCTGGACAGCGTGCGCGCGCAGACGTTCCGCGATTTCGAGCACGTCGTGATCGACGGCGCCAGCACGGACGGCAGCGTGGACGAAATCCGCGCGCGGGCGGACGGGCTGGCCCATTGGGTTTCCGAGCCGGACGGGGGCGTCTACGAAGCCATGAACAAGGGCATTCGCGCCGCGCGCGGCGAGTACGTGCATTTTCTCAACAGCGGGGACTGGCTGGCCGATCGCTGCGTGCTGGAGCGCGCGTTCGGTCCGGCGGGGCAAGACGTGGATTTGCTGTACGGCAACGTCTTGCGGCCGACGCCCGAGGGCGGCGTGCGGGAAGTCCGCTATCCCGACGAATTGACGATGGCCTGCTTCGCGATTCGCCAGGGCATTTGCCATCAGGCGATCTTCTACAAAAGGGAGCTGTTCGCCGTGTTGGGCGCCTACGACGAGTCCTTGCGGATCATGGCCGACTGGGATTTCACCCTGCGCGCGGTCGTGGCGGGGCGGTCCTGCCGGCATCTGCCTTTTCCGGTGGCGTTCTACGATGCGGGTGGGCTCAGCGCGCTGGATCCGGAACGGCTGGCGCGCGAAAAGAAAATCGTCTTGCGGCGCCACTTGCCGGCGGCGGTCTTGCGCGATTACGAACGCCTGAAATTCCTGGAAGAGGAGTGCCGCCGGCTTCGGAAGAACGCGCGCGAGTGGGAAGCGATCCGGAATCGAAACATTGCGTTCCAACTCGTCCAGATCGCGAAATGGTCCGCGGAAAAATGGCGCGGCCGTTTCCGGGCCTGGCGCGGGAACGAGTGATGTTCGCGCGGCCGGCCGTTCCCGCCTCTCACAGCGGCCGCCGCCGCGGTTCCTCGCGGCGCTCCAGGAAGCGCGCGGCGGCCCGCAGGCCGGCGCGGGTCGCGCGGTGGCGCTGCAGCCAGAAGAAGAAATCGATCCAGCGCCGCAGTTGACGGCGGAGCGGCGCGGAGGCGCGGACGAGATCGTGGCGGCGCCGCAGCAGTTCGTCCAGGATGGCTTCGTCGGGGGTGCGGTTGGCGCAGACCCGCGCAAAGTCGAGGGGGCGCAGGTGCGGCCGGAACAAGCGCTCGAGTTCGGCCTGCCGAAGTTCCGCGTGGCGCGGATCGTTGGAGATGCCGCCCCGGGGAAAATAGCTCACGAGCCGATCGACGTGGGCGAACGTGGCTTCGCCCCGCAAGTAGGTGCGGAAAAAGAACTCCCGGTCGGCGACGATGCGGTAATTTTCGTCGTAGCCGCGCTCCGCCAGCAGGCGGCGTCGGATGAAGGTCGCGCCGTGGGGCAGGGTGCCGCGGACCCAGAACGTGAAATTGAGGTCGGCGGGTTCGGGCGGCACCCACAACTTGCCGGGCTGGTCGCCGATCATGAACTGCAGGTTGCCGTATGCGACGTCGGTCGCCGGAAAATCGGCGAACGTGGCGGCCAAAACGTCGGGCGCCAGCCAGTCGCCGGAATTGAGAAAGAGCAGGAATTCGCCGCGGCTCCGGGCGATGCCCTTGTTCATGGCCGCGTAGATGCCGGCGTCCGGCTCCGAAACCCAATGCGCGAGCCGGTCGGCGTAGCGGCGAATCACGTCGATGCTGCCGTCGGTGGAGCCGCCGTCGATCACGAGGTGTTCGCATGCCGCGAACGACTGCTGTTCGTGGACGCTGGCCAAGGTCTTGGCCAAGCCGTCCCGATCGTTGCGGTTGACGGTGATGATGGAGAGCTGCGGAGCGGCGGTGCGCGGCGTGGTCATGGGCGGCCTGGGTCGGGGGTTGGACGTTCGTCCGCCGGGCGGAGCCGTTGGGCGAGCCGGCGGCGGAATTCGGGGAAAAAGCCCGGCAGCCGGAGGTCGCCCGCTTCCTGCCGGAACAGCATCCGGAGCAGGACGACGAGCAGCGTGCGGCCGCGCAGCAGCAGGAGGGGATCTTGGGCGACGATGCGGCGAGTGATGCTCCAGCGGCGGCAGCGGCGCAGGCAGACGTCGTGCAAGACGCGCCGTTGGCGGCGGGTGAGGCCGGCGGTCGGTGCCCAGGCCAGCAGCGCGGCGTAGACTTCCTGCTCGGCTCGACGCATGCGCTCGGGATGCCGGATGCGGTTGTCGCCGTGCACCCCGCGCATGGCCACGGGCGCGCGGGTCTGGCTGCCGGCCAAGCGGCACTTGGCGGCGAGCTGCATGCGCAGCAACGTGTCCTGCGACAGGCGCAGGTCGGAAAAATAGCCCCCGCGCTCGAACGCCCGGCGGCGGAACGTGGCCGCGTCGAAGGAAAACAGCCCGCGCTTGCCGAGCAGGCTCATTTCCACGAACAGGTCTTCCGGCGGCGGCGGATCCCAGATCGTCGTCAAGCGGGCGCGCGCGGGCTGCGCCCGCCACCAGCGCTCGCCTTCCTCATCGACGAACTCGACGCCGAGCGCGTTGTACGCGCCGTCCAGCGTTTCGTCGGCCAGCAGCAATTCGGCGTCGCGCGCAAACCGGTTTGGCAGATAGTAGTCGTCGGCGTCGAGGAAGGCGATGAACGGGAAGCGGGCTTGGCGGATGCCGAGATTGCGCGAGGGGCCGGCGCCGTGGTTCCGGCCGTCCGGATGCCGGAACAGCCGGACCCGATCGGGTTGTTCGGCGGCCAGGCGTTGGCAGACGGCGAGGGCTTGGTCGGGCGATTGGTCCTCGACCAAGACGACTTCGCCGACTTCCGGCTGCGCCAAGGCGGAGGCGACCGCCCGCGCGACGAATTTCTCCGCGTTGTAGACGGGGATGACCACCGAGACGACGAATGGTTCCGCTTGAGTCATCGGCAGCGAGAATAAAAAAACGCGGTTCGGAAAGAAACAAGAACCTGTCGGCGAAATCGCCGCCGCTAGGCCGGGCGGCGAGCGAACAGGCTGCGCAGCCGGGCCCGGACGATGTCGCGTAGGCGGGGATGGAACGCCAGCCGCGGATCGACTGCGAGCAGGCCCGGCAGCGCTTTCCAGCTGCGCAGCAGGCGCAGGTTCAAGCCTTGGATTTCCCGGCGCTGCGCGCGGGGCAACCGGCGTTGCCGGGCCCAGACGAGCAACGCGCGATAGACGGTCCGGCGGGCGGCCAGCATCTTCTGCGGATCCTGGATGCGGTTTTCGCCGTGTACGCCGCGCATCGCCACCGGTTCCCGCGTGTTGCCGCCGGCGAGGCGGCAGAGAGCGGCCAATTGGACGACCAGCAGAGTGTCCTGTCCCAGCCGCAAATCGGAAAACAGGCCCACCTTGTCGAAAACCTCGCGTCGCACCGTCAAGGCGTCGAGCACGAACCAGCCGCCGTTGCCGACGGGCTGCATTTCGAAGAACAGCCGTTCCGGCGGCGGCGAACTCCACACGCAGGTCGTGCGGGGACGTTCCTTGCCGGATGTCCACCATTGCCGTCCGGCTTCGTCCAGAATGTCGGCGCCGATGGCGTTGTAGACGCCGTCGAGCGTCGGATCGTCCCAGAGCAACTCGGCGTCGCGCGCGAACCGGCCGGGCAGATAGTAGTCGTCGGCGTCGAGGAAGGCGATGAAAGGACAGCGGGCGTGCCGAATGCCGAGGTTGCGGGAAGGGCCGGCGCCATGGTTTTTTCCGTCGGGATGGCGGAACACCCGGACCCGTTCCGGGTTTTCGGATTCCAGCCGCCGACAGACGGCAAGCGCCTGATCCGGAGAATCGTCCTCCACGAGAAGGACTTCCTCGACTTCGGGCTGGGCCAAGGCGGAAGCGACGGCGCGCGCCACGTACTTTTCGGCGTTGTAGACCGGAACGACGACGGAAACGCGAAATGGAACGGGTGAAACCACGACGCCGCTACCCTGTCACAGCGGGCGGCAACCTGCAATTCCGGAGATGCCCGGGAAATGGGCGCCTTATTCAATTCCAAACAGTTGCTCCGTTGACTCCCGCGGCGGCGGCGCCTTACAGTTTTCCTGCATTCTGGAAAAGAACCAATCGATGCAGCCAGAACAGAACGGGGAGGGAGTTCGGCGTCGCCCGCCATGGAAATGGACGGACGGCGCCGTTTATCGGCTGCTGCGGCGGGTGGAATGGGCGCGCCGCCGCCTGTGGTTCGATGGCTTTTGGGAGCGGCGCATTCGCCGGATGGCGCGATCCGCTGCGGGGCGGCGGCTGGAGCGACCGGTGGTGCATTTGTACGCGCCGTGCCGGAACGAGCAGCGGATCCTGCCCTATTTCATGGCCCACTACGGCCCCTTCGTGGATCGGTTTTTCATCTACGACAACATGTCCACCGATGCCACGCGTGCGTTGCTCGCCGGCCATTCGAACGTGGAGATCATTCCCTTGGACACCGGCGGACAATTCGCGCACGTGGAACGGGAGCGGATGAAAAACCACGCCTGGAAGGCCTCGGCGGGGAAGGCCGATTTCGTGCTGGTGTGCGATGTGGACGAATTTCTCTACCATCCGCATCTGGACGTGCTGCTGGCCTTGATGAAGCGGCACGGCTACACGGTGCTGCGGCCCCACGGCTACCAGATGGCGTGCGAAAAGCTGCCGGAATTCGACGGCACGCCCATCACGGCGCGGGTGCAGGCGGGCATGGACGTCGCCTGCCATTATTCCAAGACGATCTTGTTCGACCCCAACCGCGTGGAGGAAATCCACTTCAGCCAGGGCTGCCATTGTTCGCGGCCGACGGGACGCATCAAGACGTTCCATTCCAACCACGCCAAGCTGCTGCATTACAAATACGTCGATCGCGACGAAATCCTGCGCAAAACGCGGACCTATCGGGCGAACGTTTCCCCGGAAAGCCTGGCGAAGGGATACGGCCGGCATTATCTGCGGAGCGACGAAGAGGTCATGGCCTTGTACGACCGCATTCTGGCGGGCGCGCGGAAGGTGATCTGACGTGGTGCCGGACGGCGAAAGCGGCGCGGAATTGTCCAAGCGGGAACCGGTTTGTCCGGAAGCCGCGCCGCCCGCGATTATTTTGTCGGATCGCGGAGGGCGTTTCCGCTACCATGGCCGCCGACCATGAATCCTGACGTGCCCACGGTGTCGGTGCTGATCCCGACGTACAACTACGCGCAGTTTTTGCCGCAGGCCATCGACAGCGCGCTGGCGCAGACGGTGAAACCGTTGGAAATCGTCGTGGCCGACGACGGCTCGACGGACGACACGGCCGCCGTGGCGGCGCGCTACGGCGGCGCGGTGAAATACCGCCGCTTCGACCACGTGGGCGTCTACGCCGTCCGCCAAGCCATGCTGGCCGAATTGCGGGGCGATTGGTTCCTGAATCTCGACGCCGACGATTGGATCGATCCCGATTTCCTGGAACAGGCCTTGGCCATCGTCGCGCGGTCGGCGCGCGATGCGTCCCTGGCCTTCGTCTATCCCGACGTCCGGCGCTTCGGCGAGATCGTGGACGAACGGACGTTTCCGGACTTCAGCTTGGCCCAATTGAAGCGCGGAAATTATTTGGTGATGAGTTCCCTGATCCGTCTGGACGCCGCCCGCCAGGCGGGCTTCGACGAGCGTTTCAACGACGGGCAGGGAGATTACGATTTCTATCTGACGCTGGCGGAAAAGGGATTCCGGGGCGAGCGGCTGCCGGGCGGGCGGATGCACGTGCGCGTGCACGCCGACAGCATCAGCGGCGTCGGCCGGGCGCGCTTCCGGCACGTGGAACTGGCCGACCGGATTCTGGCCAAGCACGCCGCGCTGTTTTCGCCGGCGGAAGCCCGCGTCCTGCGGCGCAACGCCCGCCGCGGCGCGTGCCAAGCCATGTGGCGCGCCGCAGAACGCCTGCACGCCGCCGGCGCGCATGGAGCGGCGGCGGCGCTGGGCGCGCGCGCCATCGGACGCGATTGGCGGCAAACGTCGCGGAAATCGGCGGGCCTCTTGTGCCGGGCGCTGCTGGCCGGCGGCCGACGGCTGCTGCGGGGCGCCGCCGGCGCAGCGAATCCGCAAGCGTAGGGGCGGAAAAGGGGCGCCGTGCAAAATCGACCGGGCGGATGGAAAGAAATGGCCTGGTTCGTGCGCGCACGCCGGATCGTCCGCTTCGCCGGCTTGTACGTGTTCTGCCGGAACCGATTTTCGCGCGTGTTGGCGAACTTCCGGGAATTCGCGCGGATGCTGGACGACCGGGGCGTCGAATATTTCGTGGCCGGCGGATTTCTCGTGTCCCTGCTGGAGGGCCGGCAGTTCCGGCGCTTCAAGGACGTGGACCTGAACGTCGATGAACGGGAGCGCGTCCGCTTGCTGGAAATCTTGGCGAGCCTGGGCGTCGCGGTGCGCGTCAAATGGACCGGCAACGTCTCCTTCGTCTGGCGGGGCATTTCCTGCGACGTGATTTTCTTCCGGCGCGCGGCGGACCGGTGCCTGTTCGAATACAAGCCGCACCAGTTGACGCTCGACGTGCCGGCCGGCGCGCTGACGGACGATCGGTTTTGTCCGGCCACGTTCGCGGCCTACGGCGTCCGGATCCTGAATCCCGCCATCGTGTTCGGATTCGTCTATCTGGCCCGGAAGGCGGCGCACTACAAAAAGAAGGATCTCTACTGCCTCAACCGGCGCGTGCCCCGGGAGCGGCGGGCGGAAATCGCGGCGGCGAATCCGCGGCTGCGCGACGATCCCGATTTCCTGGACTGGAAATATTCGTACGGCGCTTGGCTCAAGGACGAACTGTTCGGCATTTCTCCGCCAGCCCGCCGCGCGCGGCCGTGACCGGCGGCTTCACGGCAGGTCGGATGTCCAGACCTGCGCCCGGGCCAGCCAGGAGAGCATTCCGGGCGGCAAGCGGCGCCACGCGTTGCGGAGCGGGAGCCACCGATCGGGCCGGAGCCGCAGCTGGCGGTGTGGCGCGAGATCTTGGACGAAACCGGGCCGCGGAACGAGGTGCTGCTGCAGGGCCCATTCCATGCGCTTGTAGCGGCGCACGTCGCCGGCGATGCCGGCCAAGCGGTACAGCTCCCGGTGCAGGCCGCCGAATTTCCGCCCGATCCATTCGTTGTAGGAATACAGGTAGCGGAAGGTTCGGTAGAGCACGTAACCGACCGGAATCGGGAAATCGAAGGTCCACTCGTAGTCGATCACGTGCCAGCGGCCGTCGCGCGCGATGAGG
>Ga0209098_1002511_pt1 | contig 16086 bp, 10 predicted proteins | sample AD_JPNHW1_MetaG_FD_184429 | JGI IMG/M metagenome (GOLD analysis project Ga0209098, IMG submission 184429) | Active sludge microbial communities of municipal wastewater-treating anaerobic digesters from Japan - AD_JPNHW1_MetaG (SPAdes) (version 2) | ecosystem: Engineered > Bioreactor > Anaerobic... | reverse complement strand
TCGGCGCGCTCTTTTTGGTGTTTTCTTACGGGCGTTACAGGCATGCCGCCGAGACGGAAGCGTCCGGCTCGCAGAGTCGGCGGCAGCGCTCATGCCCGTCGAATACGCCGCCGGGCTGACGGGCAGCATTGCGGACGCCGGAACGCCGGGCTACGAAACGCTCAAAGAGGGCCTCGCGCAGCTCACGCGGACGGCGCAACCCATCCGGTTCGCCTATCTGCTGGGGCTCAAAGACGGCGGCATCGTTTTTTTGGCCGATTCCGAGCCGGCCGATTCCCCCGATTATTCGCCGCCCGGGCAGGTTTACGTCGAGGAGAGTCTTACAACCCGAAAACCTTTTCTGACGGGCGAGACGGTGCTTTCCGAACCGGTAACTGACCGGTGGGGCACCTGGATCAGCGTGCTGGTGCCGGTGAAAAACGACGCCGGCAGCGTGATCGCCGTGTTCGGCGTCGATTATCCCGCGAAAGAGTGGAACGCGAATATCTTTTCAAAAGTGCTTCCCGAAGCGCTGGTCGTGCTTTGCGTCTGCCTGCTCGCCGGCCTCGCGGCTTTCGGCCACGGGCAGTATCAGAAGATCAAGCGCCTGAACGCGGAGCTCGATTATAAAAAAGCCGTCTATGAAAGCGTGTTCGAACAGGCACCCGTCGGCATCGCGCTGATGAGCGACAAGCATTTTTCTCACAAGTCCGAATACGGGTCCTTCGCGGTCAACCCGATGTTTGAAAAAATATTAGGCAGGGCCAAAGAGGAACTGGCGGAGGTCGACTGGACCGATATCACCCATCCCGACGACCTGCAGGCCGATTTGGAACAATATAAGCGTTTCAAAGCCGGTGAGATCAAACAGTATGAAATGGAGAAGCGCTATCTGAAACCCGACGGCTCGCCGGTCTGGGTGAACATGATCGTCACGGCGCACAAGCTCGGCAACAACGAAAACAATCATCTGTGCCCGGTCCAGGACATCACGAAGCAAAAAGAGCTCGACGCGAGTTTCGGGCGGTCGAAACTGATGCAGGCGACTTTTATCCAGTCGAGCACCGATATGATCTATCTCAAGGACGAAAACTTCCGCCATCTGATGGTCAACAAAGCGCTCGAGAAATTTTTTGATAAAGACGCCGCCGACATCCTCGGAAAAACCGATTTTGAGCTCAAAGATGAAGTTTTTGCCGAAACCTGCCGGAAAAGCGACGAGGAAGCGATCGCGAAACGCGCGACCGTCACGAGCGTCGAATTCGGAGAGGGCAGGGTGTTCGAAGCGAGCAAATTCCCGGTGCCGCTCGACAGCGGGAAAACGGGCGTCGGCGCCTACATCCGCGACGTCACCGCGCAGTACGAACAGGACGAGTATGTGAGAAAAACCGCCGAGGCCGAAAAGATCATCGTCGACTTTATGTTCGGCAATTTCACCGACGTTCGCGAACGGCTGGATTTTGCGCTGCAGGAGGCCATCCGCATCACCGGCAGCAAATACGGCTATATCTATTTTTACAGTGAGGAAAAGCGGGAATTCACCCTGAACTCCCGGACCGAAGGCGTGATGCGCGACTGCGCGGTGAAAAACGCGCCCGAAAGGTATCCGCTCGAAAAAACGGGCATCTGGGGCGAGGCGGTCCGGCAGCGGAAAGCCCTGATCGTCAACGATTTCGAAGCGGAAAATCCGCTCAAAAAAGGATTCCCCGAAGGCCACGTCCGGTTTCGCAAATATATGACCTTTCCGATCTTCGAAAACGACAAGATCGTCGCCGTCATCGGATTCGCCGACAAAGAGCGGGATTATACCCAAAACGACCTTGCGCTGATGACCGTGTTCATGAGCAGCATCTGGACGGCGGTCAAAAACAAAGAGCGCGAACAGGAAAACGAGCGGCTGCTCGAACAGACCCGCTCGATGTTCAGCGAGCACGACGCAGTGATGCTGCTCATCGAGCCGGAATCCGGCGCGATTCTGGACGCCAATCCCTCCGCAACGGCGTTTTACGGCTATACGAAAGAAGAACTCCGCGGCCTGACCATACAGGAAATCAACGCTCTGCCGCCGGAACAGGTCCGGGCGATGCGGGCGAACGCGATGAAGGAAAAACAAAAATTTTACGCCGTTTCGCACCGGATGAAAGACGGCTCGGTCAAAATGGTCGACGTGTATGCGAGCCCCATCCGCTATATGGGGAAAAAGGCGCTGTATTCCGTCGTCGTCGACGCGTCCGACCGGGAAGCCGCCTACGCGCGCATCGAGGACCTGAACATCCGCGATTTTCTCACGGGGATCTATAACCGCAATTATTACGAGCGGGCGCGCAAAGAACTCGACACCGACGCTTTTCTGCCGCTTTCGGTCATCGTCGCGGACATCAACGGCGTCCGGCTCATCAACGAGTCCTACGGCGCCGCGGCGGGCGACGCCCTCATCAAAGAGACCGCGGGACTGCTGCGCGGGTGCATGCGCGAAGGCGATGTGCTGGCCCGCACGGGCGGCGACGATTTCAGCATTTTGCTGCCGAACACCGATCGTGTGGACGCCGGCGCGATGCTTCATAAAATCGCGGAGGCGTGCGACGCCCGCAACGCCGCGCTCTCCGACGAGGCGTTCAAAATCAGCCTGAGCCTCGGTTACGGCGCCAAAGAAGGCCCGGACGAGCCGTTCGGCGCCGCCGAACAGGACGCCGACGCTTTTATGAGAAAACGGAAACTGCTGGAGCGGATGAGCCATCTGAACGCGACGTTCAACTCCATCATGGCGACGCTGGACGTCAAGAGCCACGAGACCGAGACCCACGCGCGCCGCATCGCCTGGCTGACCGGCATGATGGCCGAAAAACTCGGCCTCGCGCAGCAGGACACCGACAACCTGCGCCTGTTCTCGCTGCTGCACGACATCGGAAAGATCGGCGTGCCCGACAGCATTCTGAATAAACCCGGCCGGCTGACCCCGGACGAGTGGGCCGTGATGCAAAAGCACACCGTCATCGGAAAAAACATCGCGATGACCGTGCCGGACCTCGAGGGCATCGCGGAATATATCCTCTGTCACCACGAGCGGTGGGACGGCAGCGGCTATCCGCAGGGCCTGAAAGGGGAACAGATCCCGCTGCTCTCGCGCATCCTGGCGCTCGCCGACGCCTTTGACGCCATGACCGGCGAGCGGGTCTACCGCGACCCGACGAGCCGGGAGGAGGCCCTCTGGGAAATCGGCCGCTGCGCCGGAACCCAATTCGACCCCGAACTCGCGAAACTGTTCGTCACCCTTCCGATCGACAAAGAACCGGAGGACAAAAAGAGATGAAACCGCCGCGCGCGCCGTCGGGGACGCGAAAACCCCCGAAATACCCCATCCACGCCGATTTCAGGATGCTGAACTTCAGGCCCCGGCTGAATAAACTCACGCTCGCGCTGATGAAAACGACGATGAAGCCGTTGATCTTCAGAGAAAAATCCGACGGCAAGATCAAAGTCAGCCGGCTGTCGCTGCTTGCCGACAACGGAGAGACCCTTTTCGCACTGCTGTACGCGCCCGCCGGAATCGGACCCGACGCGCCCTGCCTCGTCTATTTTCACGGCGGGGGATTTGTGATGCGCGCCGCGCCGCATCATTTCAAACTCGCGCGGGAATACGCGCTGCGGGCTGACTGCAAAGTGCTGTTCGCCGATTACCGCCTCGCGCCGAAACACCCGTTCCCCGCGGCGGTGAATGACTGTTGGATGACCTATTTTTACGCCGTCAGCCACGCTTCGGAGCTGGGCATCGACCCGAACCGCATCGCGGTGGGCGGCGACAGCGCCGGGGGGATGCTGGCGGCGGCGGTATGTCTGATGGCGAAAGACCGCAAAAAGAAAATGCCCTGCGCCCAGATGCTCGTCTATCCGGCGACGGGCGACAACCGGGAGACCGGGTCGATGCTCCGCTATACGGACGTCCCGATGTGCTCAAGCAAAGACGTCGTCAAATACGCGAAACTCTATCTCCGCGGCCAAAGCGCCGAGAAGCGGGAATACGTTTCGCCCGTCGACGCCCCGTCGTTTGCGGGGCTCGCGCCCGCCTACGTCGAGACCGCGGAGTTCGACTGCCTGCGCGACGGCGGGATTTTATATGCGGAGCGCCTGAAAGCGGCCGGCGTCTCCGCGCGGGTTTTTAACACCGAGGGCACCGTCCACGGGTTTGACGTGATTTCACAAAGCCCGATCACCCGCGCCTGCATCGATTCGCGCGCCGCGTTTTTGAAAGAGGCCTTCAGCCGGAACGGACCGGACAAACCGCATGAATCCACGTAATGGATTTCGAACAGATTGACACGCGGATTGTGTTATGAATCCGTAGGGAGCGGCATCCCTGACGCTCCGTGTGCCCACAGGCACGAAAAATGTGGTACCGCTGCGGCGGGAGCGGCGCGTAAAGGATTCCGCGCCCTACATCGATGGGAAAAACGACGTACATCCGCGGACGGCCGTCGGACCGTGGCCGTGCGGACCGTGGCCCGTGACGCCCATACGGTATTGAAAGGTGAATTTATTCGTGAGCGATCTGCCGCAAAGAAAAACCATGAGATTAAAAGAATATGATTATTCGTCGGACGGCGCTTATTTCATCACAATTTGCGTAAAAAACCGCCGGGAATTGTTGGGCAAGATCAATGTAGGGCGCGGCATCCCTGACGCGCCGTCCAGATTTTCCGAGCCGGTTGTTGAATTGATGAAATTGGGAAAAAATTTAATTGAAACAATTGATTTCATAAATCAAAAAAATCATCAAATATGCATAGATAAATATGTCATTATGCCAAATCATGTGCATTTAATTGCCATTATCGATTTTTTGGATAACGGCGCGGAAATCCGTGCGACGGGAACAGGGATGCCGCGCCCTACTAATGCAATAATTCCAAAACTCATATCATCAATAAAACGTTATACAAATAAACAGGCAGGATTTGATATGTGGCAATCATCGTATCATGACCACATCATTCGGGATGAAGAGGATTATCAGAATCATTTTCGTTATATCGAAGAAAATCCCGTGAAATGGGCGGAGGATGAATATTTTATTGAGCCACGCGAAACCGGACCCGTTATCGGTGCCCCGGGGTGTGAATGATCGGCCCAAAGGCGCATATTTTACATGGGAAAGGCCCGGTCCCCCGCAAAAAATAAATCCGCACAAATAAATCAGACCAAAACCAAAAGGAGGATTCGTATGAAAACCACCCGAAAAGCAGTGCTCAACCTGGTATCCCTGCTCATCACCCTCGCCGTCAACACCCTGGGCGCCATCGGCCTGATCAACGGGCTGACCCAGAAGCAGATTTCGGACATGTACGTCACCCTCATCACGCCGGGCCCGCTCACCTTCAGCATCTGGAGCGTCATCTACGCCCTGCTGCTGATTTCCGTCATCGTGATGATCGCCCGGAAAAAAGACCCGTATTATCAGGAGGCGATCGAACGCATCACGGCGCTGTTTTGGCTGTCCTGCATCCTGAACGTCGCCTGGATCGTGATGTTCTCCTTCGTTCAGGTCGAGATTTCGACCCTGTTCATCGCCGCATTCCTCGTCACGCTGGCTCTGATCGACAAAAAACTGCTTGAGATCCGCCAAGGCAGACGCTGGCTGCTGCCCCTGACGTTCGGGCTCTATTCGGGGTGGCTCTTCATCGCGACGGTCGTCAACGCCGCCGCCGCGCTGACGAAACTCGGCTGGAACGGCTTCGGCCTTTCGAACGAACTCTGGGCGATCATCATGCTGTCGGTTGCCGTCGTGCTGCTGGGGTTGGTGATGCTCAAACTCCGCAACGCCGCGTTCCCGCTCCCCGTCGCCTGGGCGTATTTCGGAATTTATCTGTTTTTAAAAGCCCCGGAGGGCTTTCAAGGGCAATACGGCACCCTGGAGACCGTCTCGCTCGCGGGCGCCGCGCTGCTCGTTGTGATCGCCCTGATTGCGTTCCTGCGCAACCGCTTTTCCGTCCTGCCCGCCGGGGCGAAAAAATAAACCATCCCGAATCCGCCCCCGCGGCGGAACAGAGAAGGCGGACGCGCTGCGGTCAATTATTTTTTTCTTTAAAGGATCGGCCTCTCCCGAACGCGGAGTTTTGAGGCCGATTATTTTTGTGTCTGGCAGTTCCACGACCCCGTCGCCGACAAAGGGACGATTTTGGCCTTCCGCAGGAAGGAATGCGGGCAGGAAAGCGTTACGGTGAATTTGCAGGGTATAATCCCCGGCGGGCAATATGTGTTTGAGGATGCGGACGGCGGGACGGCGCGGACATCGGTGGGCGGGGAGTTTAAAATCACCCTGCCGGAAAAGGGCAGCAGCGGTTTGTGGTTTTATGAGAGCGACGGGAAAGGATTGTAGGGAGCGACGACCTCGTTCCCGTCGCACGGATTGCGCACCGTTTGCGGTTTTAAACGATGGAAAACCCCTCCCGAACGACGAATCCGGAGGGGTTTTAGATTCGGTTATATCAAGGAAAAACGGTGAGAAATTTGAGTTCTGTCGAAGGCCTGATTGAGTTTCAGGTTCGGTTTGATTTTGTTTACTTCCATTCGAGTGAACAAGCAGACCACCTTTTTTGATAATCCGAGCCCTCGATTGCCGCTTGAAAAGGTTCGGCGAGGAAAGTTTTTATCGTTTTCAGGATAACGTCGTAATCATCTGTCGTTATATCAATCTTACGGGTAAAGGCCTTCCACTTTTTATGCATGCCGTTATCGGTATTACAGGTCATGATCTGCGCAAACTGTTCGGCGAAAAAAGAACGATTTCGGTTTTCAAAGGTCTTTTGCAGTGCTTTACACAAGATGCCGCCGTCAAAATCGAATTTACCGGCAAGGTAATAAATATCGTAGTAGTCCTTCATTCTGCTCGAAAATTCCATCAAACTCAAAATCGCATCAAGTTTTTCGGCGATCGTGGTCTCAATTGAGTATGTATTAACCGTCGGCGCGTTGAAATCATTGAGCTGCGTCGGGATTTTTCGCTTTTTCAGTCCCGGAACGATAACATCACCGATGCCGAAATCAATACCGAATGTCGTACGGGTGTTTTTGATGCGGGCAACAATCGAAGCGCTGATTCCCGAATATTTTTTTCGAATTGAAACAGGCGCCACCTCTTTAATTTCAAACGTGATGAAATCGTTTTCGGTAGGTGCTGCGATGATCTGTTCAAGAACCGCTTTCAACCGCTGCGGTGTATTCGGGATCTGCCTGAGAAGGAAATCGACATCCGTGGTGACGCGGCTGTCGAAATCGGTAAGAGCATAGAGGAACAATCCGCCCTTTAAAACAAAATTTTCGGCATATTCGGATTTTTCCAAACGGCGCAAAAATTCTTCTTCGCAAAAAAGCTGCAAGCATAACGGATAGCTTCTTCCGCTTTCAAAAGATTTCTTTTTCAGCCGCGCAAGCACGGACGCTGCCGTATCGGTCATCCCAACAGCACCTCCATCAGCTCGGCCACTTTTTTGTAAAGCTTCATTTCCTTTGCGTATTTCGACAAATTCGCGAGATTTTTTTGGTCATCGGCAGCGTAGGCGTTCATCGCTTTGCCGAAGAGTTCATTGTCCAATTTCGTGCGGTATTTGAAACAATCGCAAATCGTGCGTTCACGGTCATAAATTGCAAGCGTCACGCCGTTAAAATCGGAAGTTTTTTTTCCGAGTTGATATTGCCCTTTTTGAATGTAATAGATTTTCACCGGAACAGCATCAATTTTCGATTTTACTTTAGCAATAGAGCGCGGAACGGCGATCGACCATTTTCTCGGGGCAAAATCGCTGTAACCGTAATGAAACAGCGCGGATTCCGCGCAGACGATGCCCTCCGGCAGCAATGCCGCAAGCAGCTGCTCTTCGCGGACATCGTTTTTTTCGGAAAGCTGATAATAACCGTGGCGAATACGCTGAATAAATCCGCCATGGCAAAGAAAAGCAACGTCGGATTTAGAAAGTCCGGCAGTGATGAGCTGCGCGGTTTTTGCAATACCGCCTGCTTCTGAAATTATTTTTTTTGCGGTTTCTTTTTTTTTCATTGATTTAACACCGACTTTTCAAACACAGTTTATAAAATTTGTGTTCGAAAAGTATTATACCACCGGCAACGGAAAATAACAACATTGATCTAAAATTTTTTTGAAATTGATTGATTATGATGAAACGAATATTCAAATAAACAGTTCGATGTTTCCTAGGACGATGCGGGTGAGGATGGCGGCGTATTCGCAATAGCCCTCGGGGCCGGCGGGAACGACTTTGTTGCTCTGCACCATATGATAACGCTCATACCAATAGCCGTCGTGGGCGAGGCCCATCTGACACACGAGTTTCACCGACTCGCGGATGCGGTCGTAATCGCGCATTTTTAAGCAGGCGTTGAGTTCGACGAACCAGACCCTGCCGATGGCGGCGATGTCGTAGATGGGGCCGTTCACCGAGAAATCCACCGGCCGGCCGAGCTCCCATTCGCGGTACAGAAACGGCATCGTGACCGCCTGCGTCGGCATACCGCCCCACCAGAAATTCTTCTGGGCTTTGAGCGTGTTCCACAACTGGTTGATCTGCCCGGCGTCGGCGAGGCCGTATCCGATGGCGGCGAAATCGGTGTCGGTATAGCCGTGGAAGGTGACGGGGCCGTGCTCGGGGTGGATATACTCGGCGAATCTTCCGTCTTTCCAATAGCTGCGGCGAAATGCCCGTCCGAGGGCGTCCGCTTCGGCTTGCCATACTTCCGCTTTCGCGTCGTCTTCGAGCACGCGGTAAAGCTCCGCAATCTCGTTGAACGCCTTATAACAATAGCACTGGGTGATGCCGTCCCACTCCGCGCGGGGCGGCAGTTCGATATAAAAACCCGCGCCGCCGATGAGTCCCGCAGGGCTTTTCTTGGTGAGGATATAGCGGCAGGCGCGCTCGACCGAGGGCAGTTTTTTGGCGAGCCAATGCTTGTCCCTTGTGGTCTGATAGATTTCGTAAGCGGTCAGGGGATAGCAGATCGTGCCGAGCAGGCACAGGGGGTTTTCGACGACCCAATGGGTGAACAGGCCGATCCATTTTTCGGGCTTATGTTTTTTGCCCTTGGGGATGAATTCAAACACGTCGTCGGGGTAGCGCAGACCTCGCGCGTGTGTCTGTCGATTTTTCGGGTCGGCGAAGTCCTCCGCACGCCACACGGCGAACGGGATGTTGCCGTCCTCGCGCTGGGAGGCCTCGACGAAATCGAAATAGCCGAGCACGATCTGCTCCATGCCCATCAGCAGGTAGGCGCCCGCGATCTGCCAGGAGTCGAGGCCCGGCCAGGTGCTGTATTCGCCGAAGCCCTTGCCGTCGGCGCAGATGCCGAAATGGCCGGGATAAGCGCGCTCGTGGCAGGCGGGGATCAGGTTTTTTTCGATGGCGGCGAGAACCCCGGCGCGGATGTCGGGGTCTTTGATTTTTTCGAGGACGGAAAGGTCTTTCATAGGACTTCCTCCGATGCGTGTTATTTGTTTTCATTGTAGCCGAATATGAGGGAAAGTCAAGGTAATTTATTTGTAGGGAACGGTCTTGACCGTTCCGAGCAAACACGGTTCGTTATCGAACCGTGTTTGCAATAAGTTGATTGATTTTGCCGGATCGTATTTATTCAATCAACATTAAAACGAAGCATTTTCGCGAACCAAAGTCCATGGGGATTTTAGCTCGCTCGGAACGGTCAAGACCGTTCCCTACAGGGACGGGAAGCCGGAGGTCATAAACACGGCATGTCAAGGATGCCATGCCCTACGAAAAAACGGAACGGTAATCCGCGCGGCGGGGACGGGAGATTAAAAAGAATCCCATCAACGCCGCGGCGGATACCGGAATGCCGAAGCATTTGAATGCCGAAGCATTTGATGCCGCAGCGTTTGATTGCCGCAGCGTTTGATTGCCGCAGTATTTGATTGTCCCCATTCCCCATCGCATGGATTTCGCATGGATTGTACCCATCACATTGATTGCCGCGCTTCGCTCGCAATGACGGGGGGTACGCGCCGATGACGGGGAGGGGGATAGGGACGGATTTTGAATTTTTTTATTGACTTTACTTGGATGATATGGTAAAATCTTCATAACTGATGATACTCGGCTGTACAGTTGACGGACGATCCGGATTTTAAACACGCTGCCGAAAAAGAAAATCAAAAAAGAGGAGACCGTGAAACAGATGAAAAAACGGATGATTGCGGCAATGCTCTGCCTTTGCCTGGCACTGGTTTTGATGCCCGTTACGGCGTCTGCCAAAAGCGCTGAAACCGCGCCTGCCATTGCGGGCCCGACGGCGATGCGGCTGACCATGGGATACTCCGCGGCATCGACGGACATGTTCACCCTGGAGGGTGATCCCGCCCCGTCGGTGACGCAGGATACATCCTATAACGGCAAGATCCTGTACAACAGCACGACACAGAAGCTCGAAATCGCCGAGGGACTTCCCGCCGGTATGTATCCCGTGGTGCTGACTGCTTCGAACGGGATATCTCCTGCCGCGGCCCACATATTTATGCTGACGGTGTCGGCCGATTCGCTTACAACACTTTTTGAAGGAGGCAACGGGCAAAACGGCGTCATGTTTGATATGGAAGTCATCGGAAACGTACCGATCACAGTTGACTCCTTCGATATCAATCTGTTAAAACTCCCGGAGACAACCTGCACGGTCAGCGTTTTTTACCGCGCCGGCGGATATGCGGGGCATGAGACAAATGCCTCGGAGTGGACGTTTCTCGGTTCTCAGACAGACGTACCCGGTGCGGGCAATAATCTGCCTACACCGCTTGCCGTCGGCGGTTTCTCCCTCCAACCGGGGATCCGTTACGGGTTTTATTTCGTCGTGAGCGGAACCTACAGCTCTTTTATTTATACCGACAAGCCTGCCGGAACCGTATATTCGGACGATCACTTGAAAATCATTTCCGGCATCGGCCGGGGAGAACCAAACTTTTCGGGTAACATATATTCCGACAGAGCCTGGAACGGGACCGTCTACTATACCCCGTATTCCGGCGACGCGACCCTTTCGAATTTGACCGTCGGGGGCGCGACGCTCAACGAGGCCTTTTCGCCCGATACGACCGCCTATACGGCGGCGACAAGAAATACGAGCGTTACCCTTGGAGCTTCCGTAAACAACCCGAATGCCACCATGACTTTACAGGCAGGCACAGGAACGCCTTTTGCCTGGGACGGCTCGGCTTCGATACAGAATCTCAATGTCGGCGTGAATGTGTTCACCATCACCGTCTTCGCGAAGGACGGCATCACTGAAAAGACTTACACCCTCACGGTCACGCGCAATATCGCGCCGACTCTTACGGGTTCGATGAGTATGAACCTGACGCCGGGATATTCTGCGGTTTCAACGGCGGCTTACACGCTGACGGGCACTCCCGAGCCGTCGGTGACGCAGGACACGACTTACGGCGGCAGGATCGTCTGGAATAACGCGACGAAAAAATTAGACATCGCGGCGGGGCTTGCGGTCGGGAGTTATCCCGTAGTGCTGACCGCTTCGAACGGGATATCCCCCGCAGCCACTCTGACCTTCACACTGACGGTGGGCGCGCAAGGCGCGCTGACGACCATATTTAAATCAGACAACAGATATGCCGGCAACATGTTCGACATGGAAGTCGTCGGCGCATATCCGATTCTCATCAACTCTTTCGATGTGAATCTCACTTCGTATAACGGTAATACGACCTGTACGGTCCGCGTTTATTACCGCGAGGGGGGCTATGCGGGTCATGAGTCGAATGCCTCGGCGTGGACGCTTGTCGGCTCGCAGTCGGGCATCACACCTGCTGGAACCGATCAACCCACGCCGCTCAATGTCGGAGGCGTCACCCTTCAACCGGGGATCCGCTGCGGATTTTATGTGACCGTCAGCGATTACTCGGCCACCGGATGTCAAATGCAGTATACCGATATGCCTGTCGGAACCGAATATTCGGACGGGATTTTGAAGATCATTGCCGGAAACGGCAGGGGAAATCCGGACTTTACCGGCAATTTGTATTCGGGCAGAATGTGGAACGGAACCGTTCACTATACGGCGATAACCCAAAACGCTTCGATCTCGGGCCCTGCCGAACTGACGCTTTCGGAGGGGTACGCATCGGCGCCGACGGCGGCTTTTGAATTGAAAGGCATTCCCGCGCCGACCGTGACGCAGGATAAGACCTACGGCGGCAAAATCGTCTGGAACAACACGACCAAGAAACTGGATATCGCGGCGGGGCTTGCGCCCGGGACTTATCCCGTGAAACTGACCGCGGATAACGGCGTTTCGAGTGCCTCGATGACGTTTACGCTGACAATTTTGCCGAAAGCCGGCCTGAGCCGGAATCTGACCGGCATCACCCCGCCGGCGGCGATCACGGGGCTTGCGAACGGCACCGCAAGGACCATCGACGCGCTCGGCCTGCCCCTGACGGCTGCGCTGATGACAGACGCCGGAAGCGAAGTCGGATCTGTAACGTGGGATCTGACTTCATGCGCCTATACCCCTTCGGTCAAAACCGCGCAGACCTTTACGGCAACCGGTACCGTAACGCTGCCGCTCAATGTGGCAAATCCGAACCGCATTCCCCTGACCGTCACGGTCAGCGTGACGGTCAACGCCGCGCCGGCTGTGTCGGCTGCATCGACAACCGCATCCGCATCGGCTCCGACCGGCAGTACGGTATCGGGCAGCACAAGTGCGGCGAGCGTTCCCGCGATGGGAAGCGGCGGCTCAGCGCTGCCTTTCGTTGCGGTTATGACGATGCTGGCGGCAGCGGGAGGGGTTATCACGATTGCGGTGCGCAGGCGCGATAGAAAAGTGAAATAAATAATCGTAAACGGAACGGCCGCCCGCGGATGCGGGCGGCCGTTTGCGTGTGATTTACTCAAATAACTCCATATTGCCGAGGACGAAACGGGTGAGGACGGCGGGGTATTCGCAATAGCCGTTGACGCATCCTGCGGGGACCGCTTTGCCGTCTTCGTCAAGCTGATATCTTTCGCTCCAATAACCGCCGTGGGCGAGGCCCATTTGGCAGACAAGCTTGACCGATTTGCGGATGCGGTCATATTCTTGCATACGCAGGCAGGCATTCAGCTCGGAAAACCAAACGCTTCCGAGCGCGGCGTTCAGATAAGTCGTGAAGTTTCCCGCCCGCCAAAGCCGGGCCGTTTCGAATTCCCGTTTCTCTTCCGGGTCGTCATCGACGGGATCCGTGACCAGCCGGGTCGGCATGCCGCCCGCCCAAAAATCTTGGGTCTTGAGGGCATCCCAAAGCCGCTGTTTTTGCCCCGCGTCGGCAAGGCCGCAGGCGATCGCGGCAAAATCGACGTCGGTATGGCCGTGGCGCGTGATGGCCCCGCGCTCGGGGTGGATGTATTCGGCGAACCGGTCGCCTTTCCAGAAAGCGCGGCGGAAAGACCACCCCAAAACGTCGGCTTCATGCCGCCAAACCTCCGCTTTCAACTCGTCGCCGAGTTCGCGGCAGAGCTCCGACATTTGATAAAATGCAAGATAACCGGCACACTGGGTGACGCCGCCCCACTCCGAGCGGGACGGGGCGTCGATATAAAAAGCCGCGCCGCCGATGAGGCCTTCGGGGCTCTTTTGAGTCAGAATATAGCGATAGGCCCGCTCGAGGGAGGGCATTTTTTCAAAAAGCCATTCCCTGTCGCGGGTCGTCTGATAAATTTCATAAGCCGTCAGCGGATAAGTGATCGTACCCTGCATCGAGAGCGGGTTCTGCGGCATCCAATGACGGAACAGGCCGATGTATTGTTCGGGCTTATAATTTTTGTCTTTCGGGGTGTAGGTGAAGATGTCTTCCGGCCAGCGCATCCCGCGCGCATAGGTCCAGCGGCTTTCGGGGGAGATATGGTCTTCGGCGCGCGCGATGATAAACGGAACGGCGCCGTCTTCGCGCTGAGATTTTTCGACAAAATCAAAATAACCGAGCGCGATCTGTTTCATGCCGAGCAGCAGATAGGCGCCGACCATCTGCCAGGAGATGAACCTCGGCCAGGTGGCATATTCGCCGTAGCTTTTGCCGTCGGCGCAGATGCTGAAATGCCCGGGGTAGGCGCGTTCATGGCAGGCGGGAATCAGGTTTTTTTCGATTGCGGCTCGGACTCCGGCACGGATCTCGGGGTCCCGGATTCTCTCAAGGACGGAAAGGTCTGTCATTGAACTTCCCCCGCTTCGATTTGGCTAAATCTCAATCAATTATGACAAAAAAACAACAAATAATATTCATATTTTACACTTTTTCCAACTGAATGTCAAGCGGTCTGAAGAAAAAAATCGGATAAATAAAATAAATGGGAAAAGGAAAAAGCCGGAATCGGACGGGGTATCCCGGGCAACGGGCAGAGGATAAAAGGCAACGGACAGAAGATAAAGGGCAACGGACAGAAGATAAAGGGCAACGGACTTTTGGGATAATGCCGAAAAACGGCATCGCAAAGCGGAAATTTCGGCTTTTCAACAAAATGCAAAACCGGGTAGCGAAACGGGTAATAGTTGTGCTATTGTATAAAACGTCAAGAGGGGATTATCGATTACCGAAATTACCGGGCTGCGGGTGGAAATTGAGGTGAAAAAGATAATGAAAAAAGCGCCAAAAGAGCCGGCCGAATATTCGGCGGAGTTTTGCGAAACGCTGCTGCGGTATTTTTGCGGCGCGCGGGAGACCATCGCGTACGACGAGGAATATTTGCCGTCCGGCGAAGTGAAACGGAAAAAGCCGGTTCTGTTCGCGCCCGAATATCCGACGCTCGACCGGTTCGCGCGGCAGATCGGCGTGACCGTATCGCGCCTGCTCGAATGGAAAGAGGGCCACCCCGAATTCGCCGAGGCCTGCGCGCACGCCGAAGAGGCGCAGAAGAGCTGCCTCATCGCCAATGCCCTGAACCGGAATTACGATGCCGGGTTTGCTAAGTTTTTGCTGTGCCGAAAGTTCCCGGGTGAATTTTCGGAAGAAGCGCAGCCGCCCGACCCGGGGCTGGACATCCGCGTCACTTACGGGAAAAACAACAATTCAGAATGAAGAATTCAGAATTAAGAATTGAATTGCGGGGCCGCCGATGCGGCGGCCGAATGTCCCGGGGCGTACGATTTATCAATAATCTTCCGGAGGATACGAACATATGGACAAAACCGGACCCGAAATGAAAACCGAAGACAGGCGGCTTTATGACAAGGGGTTCCGATATCTGCAGGCGCAGGGCGTGATCAAGAGATCGCGGGACGCGTGGCAGTTTTTCCACGACCGTCAGTGGGAAGGGCTCGAACAGTCCGAGGTGTTCGGCAAGGACGGTCCGCCGTTCATCAATTTCGTCAAGCCGGACGTGCTTTACAAAATGACGACGCTCGGGCAGCGGTCAACGCGTATCGTATTTCTGCCGGCTGATAACACGCGGCCCGAGTTCCTCGAAAACGCGAAGACGGCTTGTGACAACCTGACCGCATACGCAGCGGCGACGTGGGAAAACACGAAGTTGGATTCGATGCGGTGGAGAGCGATCCGAGATGCGATTGTAGTTGGGGATGGCCTGCTGCATTTCGCCGGGAAGGTCGAGAGCGACGGAGAAGTGAAGCCGGCGCCGGAGATCGTCGACGCGGTCAATGTATTCTACGGCGACGAGAACGAGAGCGACGTTCAAAAGCAGGAATATATCCTAATCTCCTATCGGCGCCCGGTCTCGGAGTTGCGCAAAGAGGCCAAAGAAAACGGCGTCGCGGACGACGAGCTCGAAGCGATCACGTCCGACGAGCAGACCGAGGGGCAGGCCAACGACGCCGGCGACAACGAGCTCGAGACAACGGGCCCGGACGAAGGAAAGGCGCTTGTCATTCTGAAATACTGGCGCGGGGAAGACGGGAAAATCATGATGCGGAAATCCGTCTCGCATTGTGTGATCATGCCGGACAAGGCAACCGGGCTTTCACTCTATCCTATCGCGAAAATGAGTTGGGAAGAAGTCAAGAACAGCGCAAGGGGAAACGGCATTGTGGCCGCGCAGATTCCGAACCAGGTCGAGTATAACAAGACGCTCGCCCGCCGGGCCGTAAAGG
>Ga0209098_1002509_pt1 | contig 16104 bp, 19 predicted proteins | sample AD_JPNHW1_MetaG_FD_184429 | JGI IMG/M metagenome (GOLD analysis project Ga0209098, IMG submission 184429) | Active sludge microbial communities of municipal wastewater-treating anaerobic digesters from Japan - AD_JPNHW1_MetaG (SPAdes) (version 2) | ecosystem: Engineered > Bioreactor > Anaerobic... | reverse complement strand
GACTGGTAAAAACCGGCCGCGGCCTGATGGAAGATTGATGGACAGGCTGCCGGCGCTGCGCTGAACGACTGTACTGCCTGTAAAAGAAAAGCCAACTTTAGTATCAGGAATTCCGCCGAATCAATTTCGATAAATCTCAAACACATTTTACCTGTACCGATGCCTGTCCCCGAAAATTGCGATAGCAAGAATTTTACTGTACGTGATTACAGGAATTCTGATTTTGAGAATATTCAGGCGCTCTGGATACCATTGGGCCTGGGAAGCCGCCAGCGGGGCGATACCGCGGAAGTGATTGAGCAAACGCTGAAAGCCGGCGGTAAACTCCTGGTGCTTGAAGAAACGCTGTCAGGAAAGTTGGTCGGGACATCCTGGATGACGGTGGACGGACGGCGTAACTACCTGCATCATTTCGGAATCGCAGAAACCTATCAAAACAAGGGGCTGGGAAGAATGCTGCTGGACGCGTCCATTGCTTTTGCCAGGGAAAAAGGTCTGCAACTGAAAATTGAAGTCCACCGCCGGAACCAGCATGCCATCAACCTGTATACCAGGAACGGGTTCAAATATCTGGGCGATTACGACGTTTATATAATTCGCGATATTTAAACACCGGAGCAATCATTCGCTCCTATTTCATACATTTGCAATCATTTCACTGCTATGAAACCAAAACTGCTGCTAACAGCCCTGATGGCTGTCCTTCTGATAACAGGCCAGTCGTGCAATAAAAGAGGTAAAAATGATTTACCGGCCGATGTTATCATGAATCCGAACACGGCTTCCGGGAAAGTTGATCCCAACACATTGCCGGTCATTGAGTTTGAAACCGATTTCCATGATTTCGGCAAACTTATGTCGGGCGAAAAAGTAACCTATTCCTTTAAATTTAAAAATAAGGGGAAAGGTATGCTGCTCATCTCAAAAGTGAGCACATCATGCGGATGTACTATTTCCGAATACCCCAAAGAACCGTTGAAATCAGGGGCGGAAGGTACTATCGACGTGAGTTTCGACAGTGAAGGAAGGATCGGTTTACAGAATAAAACCATCACGGTTTTCAGTAATACCCAGCCTTCCACTACGATGCTGCGTATCCAGGCCAGTGTTGTTGACGTAAAGGATATGTAGCAGTTAATTCTGAACCTGCTTACTTATGGGGTTCTGTCATGAACGCCTGATCAATAAATGCAAACAAAATAAAACAGATACAATGGAACAATTGACCATGTTATTAATGGCTCCGGCCGGCGGCGCCCAGAAGGGCGGAAGCGGATTAAGCTCACTCATTTTCCTTTTAGTCATCTTCGTCGTGTTTTACCTTTTCTTTATCCGTCCCCAGGTAAAACGTACCAAGGAACAGAAAAAGTACCGTGAGAACCTGCAGAAAGGGCAGAAAATCATCACCATCGGCGGAATTCACGGAAGGATAGTTGAAATGCAGGATACTACCGTTACCATTGAGGTGGAAGGCGGCACGAGGCTGCGTATTGAAAAATCGGCAGTAGCTGCCGACGCCCAGGACCAGCTTGGCACCGAAGCCAAATAGAAATCAGCCGTTTCGCAGAAGCATAATTATTCAGGCTTCGAATAGCCAATTGGGATGATGATGGAAAATGCCGACAGGCAGACGGATACAACCGAAAACATAGTTACCGTTCAACCGAAAAAATCATTTCGCAAAAAATTCGGTATTTTCGTGGTTTGCCTTGGCATATCTTCCCTGATGTGGCTTTTCATTGAGTTGACCCGGGATTATACCACCGACCTGAAATATGCGGTCTCCTTCACCAATGTTCCAAAGGATTTAATCCTGCAGAATCAGAATGATTCGAGCATTACGGTCGGCATCACGGCGCAGGGGTTTGAACTTCTGACCACACGGCTTTTCAGGAAACGGCATGAGTTAACCGTTGACTTGTCCGAAATCCGTATCCGCAAGCAAAGCCAGGGTTATTCGGCTTATGTCCCTGCTTCCAAGCTCCTTCAGCAGGTGGCACGACAGATCGGTTTCTCGAAAACGGTTTCCTATATTCGTCCCGATACCCTGTTTTTCATGTTTTCGGATGTTTACCGTAAGGAAGTACCCGTACGGCTGAATTTCTCCTATTCCTTTGAACAACAATTCCAGTTGTACGATTCAATAGAATGGTCGCCGAAGACAGTGATCGTCTCAAGTATAAAAGATGTAATCGACACGATACGCTTCGTTTCAACCGTCCGGACGGTGAAAACAGATATTGACAGCAGCCTGAGTTTTAAAATTCCGTTAAGCCGGCCTCTGGGTAGGGGAATGATCTCTTACTCCACAGATTCAATCCGGGTCCGGCTGCCGGTGCAAAAATTCACGGAAACTACTTTTACCATCCCGGTGAGGATTGTCGGAAATACATCGCAGTTAAAGATATTTCCCGATCAGGCCGAAATTAAATGCATGGTTCCCATGGTGGATTACCGTAACATTGAAGCGGATAATTTCCTGGCGACGGTGCAGGCCGATGGAAAAACGCTGACTCAGAATCCGAAACTCAGGATCAACCTGGTGAATGTGCCATTGGGTGTAAAAGTGATAAAGGTAAAGCCCGAATTTGTTGAATACATCATCATTTCGCCATGATCAGGGTAGGGCTCACGGGCGGAATCGGAAGCGGCAAATCGGTGGTTGCTGAAATTTTCCGGCATCTCGGAGTGCCGGTGTATCATGCCGACGCGGAAGCAAAAAAACTATACGACCTGCCTGATGTAGTTCAGGAAATCAGCCGAGAATTCGGCAGCGGGGTTATGGACTCCGGAGGCACAGTGGATTTCAAAGCCCTGGCTTCCATCGTGTTCCCCGATCCGCTGAAACTTCAGAAGTTAGATTCGATCATCCATCCGCTGGTGGAAGCTGGTTTTATATCCTGGTTGGCGGATTACCGGGATGCGCCCTACACGGTCATGGAAGCGGCCATCCTGTTCGAAAGCGGTTTCGACCATTTATTTGATAAAACCATCATGGTATTGGCTCCTGTTGAACTGTGCATTCGCCGGGTCATGGCGCGTGATTCTGTGACCAGGGAACAGGTCGGGCAGCGTATGAAAAACCAGTGGGATCCGGAATTAAAGGCTGAACGCGCCGATTACGTCCTGGTGAATGACGAACGGCAACTGTTGCTGCCCCATGTGATCGCTTTGCATCACACGCTGTCGGGCCTTGAAACGAAAGCCTGAAACGGATTTTCATGGTGTTTTTCCGGAAAGCCTGCAGGATCAAAGGAGTTTATACGATATAAGACGATGCCCCGGTATTTTTTTGCCGGGGTTTCTTATTTTTGTAAAAGAAAGTAATAGTCCGTAAAAACAAAACGATATGTCAGAACAGATTCTTGGAGTAGGTTCACGGGTGAGGCACCCGCAATTCGGAAAAGGGGTGGTGGTTCAGGTGCGCTCCGATGCATATGAAATCGGGTTTATTGAAACCGGCGTCAGGCAGATACTGCGCGATTTTGAAGGGATGGAAGTCATTGAAGCCGTGGAAACGCCTTCCGATCTTGCCACTTACGAAAAAATTGAAAAAAGCCTTGTGCGGATTCTCCGCCGCTTCAGCGATATTTCGGAGGTAACCCAGATGGGGCAAAGATGGAACAACGGCAGGATGGTGCTTTACCCGGGCGATGCCTCCACAAAAGAGAAAGAGGTTCCGCTTGATGCATTTTTTCATAAGATCGTAATGGTCCGCGACCGGCTGCGCGTGCTCGAAGCAAAGATCAATGCCAGCGGTCTCAGCGATGAAGATAAAGTTGAACTGCAGCAATATATAACCCGTTGTTACGGAAGCCTTACCACGTTCAATGTGCTCTTCAGGAACAAGGAAGACCAGTTTGTGGGGGAGAAAACGGCGTGACAAACGGGCATAACTAAAATTCATGCGCACGCATGCTACAAGAGCGCGAGCATGAGTGATGTGATTTTGTTAAGTTTGTAGTAATAAAGGGGGAAAGCCAGGTTAAAGCGAGGATTGAAACGCACGCACTGGAAGCGCGCGCGAGCAAGGGTAAAAAAAATCATTTTCCAGTCAAGCTAAATTAATATGCGGATGAAAACTAACAACTATTTTCAACTAATTGGGATCGTTTTTTTTTTCAGTGTGATCCATGGGTGCGATCGTTTTGATACTAGAGTAAAAATGATTAATACATCAAACCATTTAGTATATTATACATGGATGTCTGATAGTTCTTATAATCTATTATTTAAAAGGATAAATGCTCAGATGGAATCTGCCAGAGAGGATTCAATTATCTTGAACCGTTACTTCATATCTGTCAGACCTAAGATAGATACAATTGAGGAAGCAATCCCAGGTACTTGGGAAGAATACTTTGCAAATCCAAATAGAAAAATTTGGGTTTTCATTATTCCCGATTCGTTAATGAGTCAACATGTTGGGGAAATAACAAGTATTCAGTACCAAATTAAAAGGAAGTTCTTTGATAAAACCTATCTGCTAGAACATAATGGTATAATTGACTTATCTGATTGATGTTTTGCTTAAAAATAATCAATTGCCAGGTTAGGGAAGGTAATTCTAAAAAGGAACTTTTAGTAGTAATATAAAGCTTTGAATATCAGCAATTAAAGTTGATAACCATGCCCGTGCTCGCGCGCGCTTGTAGCGCGTGCGCAGCACAGCTCTCTCGTGACGTTAACAATCAAATTGAATTTTTGTAGCTTATTAGAGCGCGTTTGATTATATTTGTCTTATATCCGTTTCATCATAAGGGTTTTATGTTATATATGAAAAATGTCTGACAGATATAAGATATTCAAAGGTGATGAGCCATATTTTGTCACATTCACGATTACCAACTGGATCAAAGTCCTTGAGGATGATTCATTCAAAATGGTATTGATTGAGTCAATCAGATACTGCCAGGAACATAAAGGTTTGCAGGTATACGGATACTGTATTATGCCAACCCATGTTCATATGATGATTCAGGCTACAGGCGATAATTCCGTTTCCAGTATTTTACGTGATTTGAAAACACATACAGCTAAAGCGATTGTCAGGAAACTTAAGAATGAAAAACCTGATGGTTATCAGGAAATATTATCGGTATTTGCAAAAGCAGGCAGGGATTTGAAACGGATTCAGAATTACAAAGTCTGGCAGGATGGAAATATGGCAAAGATGTTATATAGTAACCGGTTTATGCTTGAAAAACTGAATTATATTCATAACAATCCCGTAAAATATGGTCTGTGCGAAGAGCCATGGGATTATGTATTCAGTTCTGCAACTAATTATTCAGGGAAAACATCTTTGATTGATGTTATTCTGTTAAGTTTGTGGTAATAAAGGGGAAAACCAGGTTAAAGCGAGGATGGAAACGCACGCGCTGCAAGCTCGCGAGCAGAGGCAAGCACGTTTAAACGCTGTTCGAAAAACATTTTTAGATCATATGATAAAAGATTTAGCACCAAACATTACACGTAAGAGACTTCTACTGGAAGGATTTTATACAATAGATGCTGATAAAGCAACGATAAAGGATTATTTTGATTACATAACCAAAGAGTTGAATGTAAGGACATACAGCGACCCAATCATTTTTGAAACTGGAAACCGAGGGAAAAAGGAAAACCAGGGGTTTGATGCTTTTGTTCCATTAATTGACTCTGGGATCTCTTGCTATGTTTGGGTATATATGAAATTTATTTCTGTGATTATTTATACTTGTAAGGATTTTGATGAGAAAAAAGCAGTGGATTCAACAAAGGCTTTCTTCAAGATAGGCAAGGTAGAGTGGAATATATTTTAATTGCGACTTTGCAGAGAATTGTTGATTTTCAAAATAAAACCAAATGATTTCAATAATTCTCTCAATAGTGATTCCGGATAATATTTATGGATAGCCTGTATAATCTGATAGATAATGCCAGCCGTCAATAATCAGGAATATGAGCGGTCTGCAATGCTTGTCGCTAAACGGGAATCCAGCGATTATTCATGAAGGGGGAAAATCCCTTCCCGAACTGTGACCCTCCGACCAATAACCCTTTCCTCCTGTGAACCAGAATGCGCAATTTGCAGTCAAAAAAATTTAGCCTGTCAGCAGAAGCAGCCCTAAAAAACAAAGCCTGCCATCAATGTGAAATTTGATGGCAGGCTTGTTATATAAAAGGATCAGAAACTGGCTTTCAGGGAGAAAACGAAGTTCCTCCCGGCTCCTGAAATTCCCGAGCTGTACGGGCGGTACCGCTGGTCGGTGATGTTTTCGATGCCGGCGCTTACCGAAAGCCGGTCGGTAAACGGGTACATGGCTTTAAAGTTAAGGGTGTACCACGCGGGGGAATAGTTGTTCCCGTCGGCGTCTTTGGCATATATTTCATCTTTCGATTGTTCTTCCTGGGGCAGGTCTTCAAATTTGCGTTCCCCCTGGTAAACGGCGTATATCTCCATGCTCAGTTTACCGGTGTTGTAACTCAGGCGGCTGATTCCGTATAAGGGGGCCGCATGACGCAACGGGCTGGTAGTGCCGTCATCGAGTTCTTCCTCCCCGACCTGGTAATTCAAGTCGGATGAAATGCTGAAACCGGCGGGCAGCTTAACTTCCAATCCAGCCTGGATACCATATACATAGGCCGACGCGGCATTCTGAATGGCTTGCACCCGGCTCAGTTCGCCCTCGTAAAGAATGCTGTCGAGTCCGTTGAGCTGGAAATTCCGGCGTACCATCGCATTCTGCAAAATGGTATAAAAGCCGGTGACATCCAGTTTTATAACATCGTCAAAAACTTTGGCGATTCCGAGGTCGAAATTGTAAGCGTATTCTGCTTTCAGGTCCGGGTTGGGAACGGTAACGGCTCCCGGTTCCGAGTCAAATACTTTGCCCAGGTCATCCACATTGGGCGAGCGGAAGGCGGTTCCGAAATTTGCGCTGATAACCCAGGTTTCATCGGGACGATATACCCCGCCGATGCTTCCGGTAAGCGCGCCTTCGTTGATTTCGGCTGTTGTAAACGGGAAAGGATAGAAAGTAGTGTCGAAGTCGGCATTCAGGATATACTGGTTATAACGAAGACCGGCCTGCAGGGTGCATTTTTCCGAAACCCTGAATTCATCGTTGGCATATACGGCCAGGGAACTCCAGTCCGACTGCGGGTAGCGCGAAGGGCCCGTTTCGCTGGTGCCCGTCGAAATATCCGTCAGCATTCCGGTAGAGGTAACATCGTTATAAACAAATTCAGCTCCGTAGAGCAGGGTATTCTTCGCATTGAGCGATTTGTTGAAATCGAGGTTTACTGACCAGGCTTCCACCTTTTCGGTCTGGGTGTTTCGTTCATCCTTGTTCAGCGACCGGTCAATACGGCTTTCTTCAAAGTATTGCTGGGCGATACGGATGCTCATCCCGTCATAAACGGCATTTTTCCCGGCATGGGTAATGTTCAGGTTGTTCATTATCCATAATTGCGGGCCATAATTCCATTCGGCATACCGGGCTGTTCCGTTTTTAACGCGGTTATGCCTGTCGTAACGGCCGTAGGATGACGTTTCGGAAAAATGGAATCCGTACTGGAAGTCCCACTTCTCGTTGGGCTTAAAGCGGACTTTCTGCATCATGTTGATCTGGGAGTAAGCGGTGGGAATCTGCAGCCTCGGGTCGTCCTGGGTGATCACCTTGTCCACACCGTCCTGACGCTGAACATAATATGGTTTCAGGTATTCGTCAGGGCCGTTGCTTCCCTGGCGCAGGTTGTCAAAGTCCCAGGAACTGATGCTGGTTACCAGCGCCCATTTTTTCCATCCGACATTAACGTCGAAATGAGCTGTTTTTTCATTATTGGCCGATGAATAGCGGGTGACGGCCTTTCCGGTGACCAGCGGTTTATCGGTGAGGGAAAGCTGGGGCGTTAACGTCTGAAAGCTCATCACTCCGCCGATAGCATCGCTGCCGTAAATTACCGATCCCGGTCCGAAAAGCACTTCCGTATTTTCGGTGGCAAAGGGATCGAGGTTGATGACGTTCTGGATGTTTCCCGACCTGAAGATGGCCGTGTTCATCCTTACCCCGTCCACAGTATAGAGCAGCCTGTTGGTGGCAAAACCTCTGATCATCGGGCTGCCGCCGCCTTGCTGGCTTTTCTGAATGAAAACCTCACCGGAAGCGCCCAACAGGTCGGCAGCAGTTTGCGGGTTCAGCAATGTCAGTTCTTTGGCCGGGATGGAGATGATCCTGGAAGGGACATTGCCTGATTTTTGTCTCCACCGTGTCGCCGAGATCACAACCTCATCCAGGTTCAGATTATTGATGGCCAGCAAAACTTCATAATTTCCTGATTTGAGTCCCTGGTAGCTGGTTATCACTGTTTTATAACCGAGCGACCGGATTTCGATTTTTGCGGCATCACGGAAGGCCGAGATATCGGCCTGGCCTTCTGCATTTGTGATCGCGGATACGTTGGGCGCTTCGCTGATCAGGGTCACCAGAGGTATGGGCTGTTTTGTTTCTTTTTCTCTGATGGTCACTATCTGGGAAAAGGCAATGCCTGAAATCCCAATAAACAACCATGTCAATAGTATATTTTTCATTATTGCATTCATTTAAAGGTAAGTGAATAAGCGCCTGAAAACAGGTGCGGCAAGCCCGGCGGCTTTTTGGCCGGCAGGTGCATTCCATTCGTTGATGTATGTTTAACTTACCCGGGGAGGAGGCGTCGGCGGCGGAAATGAAAATAAAAAAAGCCGGTTTGAATGAATGGTAAACCGTTTTGTTGCAATACTTTGAAGTGCAGTATGCCAGCCGGAATTTTCAGAAAAATATAGGGATTTGAAATAGGAACTAATCTGCTTTTGTTGTTCCCTGTTCCGGGGATCGGTGTGCAGTATCTTACCCGTCAACAGGGATAGCTGCCTGTTAAGCTTCGATTCTTCGTCGTCGCACCAGCACCAGTAAACGATTCCATTGGCGGTTGTATCGGTATCCACCACGTCGTACATCCGACCGTTGTATTCGAATTCTCCGGCATGTTCCCACCTGAGTTTATCGCGCGATTCGTTCCTGGCGAATTTTAACAGGACCAGTTGATCTTTGTCTATCCCGGCTATAATCTGCTTTTTTACCTCTTTCCTTACCGCGTATTTTTTGTATTTCAGCCATGCATAAGTTGTAATTATTGGCGATACCAGGCAAAAGATCAGGAAAATACCGGCAATTCTGCTTTTCATTGGTCACGGTCAGGGCTGGAATATAAAGCGCTTCATTTTAACTGATGCTTGCCGGGCTGCGATATAAAGCCGGGCAACGGACGACAGCCCTATGCGTAAACAAAAGTAAAAATTTTATTGAATATTAGCATTCCCGTTTCTGCTTTAGAGCGGGAAGGTGAGGCCATGCCTGAGGTATTTCAGGAAATACAACCCGGGCCGGGCATTTGTAATCCTGAAATCCTGTGCTCCGGTAATATCTCAGCCTGATCTGTCAAGCTGTCAGGATTGCAGAACATGAAGAAGACAATACAATAAATACCGCAGGTCTTACTATATTTGTTTCCGGTTAGCCACAGCCATACGATTTACTGAGGGTAAAACATGCCTGTGGTCGGTGTAAAGGCTCTACCGGCGGTTGCCAGATGAAGCCGGTGCATCGGAACCGATGGAACAGGTTCGTGGTATTCATTTAAAACAAGTTTAAAATGGAAAAAATCACCAGGTTCTTCATAACGGCAATGGTACTGTCCGTCATGATGCTTGTCACATCCTGCATCGATTGCATCGAAGGCGATGGCAATATGATCAGCAAAACGCTTGATGTCCCCGCTTTCAGCAAGATCAAGCTGAACGGCGATGCAAACATTACACTGACCAGTGACAGCACGGCGCTGTTCCTGATCAAAGGCGAAAAGAACATCCTGGATGAATACCGGGTGGAAGTGGTGAATAAAACGCTGGTTATCAAATCGGAACATTGCCTTAGGAGCCATGAGCAGGTTACGCTGCAGATTCCGTACACCGAACTGGAATCCGTTGTTATCAACGGTTCGGGATCGGTCTATGCCAATGAAACCGTAAGATCGGAGTCGCTGGATTTAAAAATCAACGGTTCCGGAGACTTTGAACTCCCGGTGGAGGTACAGGACCTGACGGGATCGATCAGCGGCTCAGGCGATCTGCTTCTCAAAGGTTCGGCGAAAAACCTGGAATATACCATCAATGGTTCGGGCAATATCGAGACGCCGGATCTCACATCTGAACAATGTTCCGTGACGGTGAACGGTTCGGGCGATTGCAGCGTATGGGCTACCGGAAACCTTAAAGTAAAGGTGCATGGCAGCGGAGATGTTTACTATAAAGGAAATCCTGCAATACAAACCGATATAAAAGGTTCAGGATCGGTAACTAAGAAAGAATAGCCCTGTTTGGAAAATCATTTTCAGGACAAATAATAAACGCGTCGCGGGATGCGTTATAGATGTCGTAACTAAAATCGCATCCCGGGTATCTCACTAATATTCCATTTTGTGAAAGCTGTATTCCAAACTTTATCCATCGCCTTAATCGTATTTCTTGCTTCGAACGGTTATGCCCAGACGGGCGGAAATAATGCTTACGAATTCCTGAACCTGTCCAATTCGGCCCGTATTGCGGCGATGGGCGGGAACTTTCTGGCCGTTGACGATAACGATATCACCCTTACCCAGGCCAATCCATCGTTGATCAATGCCTCGATGAATAAAAGCCTGGCGCTTGGTTTCGTTGATTATTACAGCGATATCAATTACGGCTTTGCCATGTACTGCCGTGACTTTAAAAAAGTAGGGAACCTGGCGGGAAGCCTTCAGTATATCAGTTACGGCGATTTCAAGCTGACCAACGAGCAGGGCGAAGTTCAGGGGAATTTCAATGCAGGAGAGTACGCCTTTAACGTTGGCTGGGGCCGTACGCTGGATACGGTTTTCAGGATTGGCGCCAACGCCAAAATGATACTTTCGAACCTTGAAACATATAATTCTTTGGGCGTTGCCGTGGATGTCGCCGGCAGTTATGTTCCCGACAACAATACCTGCGTTTCGCTACTTTTCAGGAATATCGGCAGGCAGATCACCGCTTATTCGTCAGGCGACGTTGAGCCGTTGCCGTTCGAAATCCAGTTGGGCATGTCGCACCGCCTGGAGCATATGCCTTTCAGGGTGTCGTTGCTGCTGACTCACCTTGAAAAATGGGATTTGACCTATGATGAACCCGACAATCAGACTTCGTCTGTAAACGAATCCTCATCCCGTTCCGACGTCGGCGAATTTGCCGATAAGGCATTCAGGCATGTTGTGATAGGCGGCGAATTCATGCCGGCAAAATTTCTGAGTATACGGCTTGGCTATAATTACCAGCGCCGCCAGGAAATGACCATCGCCTCAAAGACCGGAATGGTTGGCTTTTCCTGGGGACTCGGTATAAGGGTTTCGAAATTTGGCATCAACTATTCCCGGTCGCAATACCACCTCTCCGGATCGCCGAATTACATCACCATCACCACAAATCTCGGTGATTGGGCGAAGAAGTAACCGATTGCCGGCTCCTTATTTTTCGCTATTTTCGCCTCATAAAAGCCAGTTTATGAAAGTGACCATCGATCCGGATGCCGGGTTCTGCTTTGGTGTTTCGCGGGCTATCGAGGCTGCCGAAAAGGGATTATCGGCAGGGGAGGAGTTGTATTGCCTTGGCGATATAGTCCACAATTCCGGGGAACTGGAACGGCTGAAATCGAAAGGCCTGAAAATTATTTCCCATGAAGACCTGCCCGTTTTAGAGGGGAAAAAAGTGCTGATCCGTGCCCACGGCGAGCCGCCCGAAACTTTTGAAACGGCCAGGCGCTATAACATCACCCTGATTGATGCAACCTGCCCCATCGTCAGCAAATTACAACAACGCATCAGGAAAAGCCATGAAGAAGGATTGAAAACAGGCGGCACTGTCGTTATTTACGGCAAACCCGGCCATGCGGAGGTAGTAGGGCTCGTCGGGCAAACCGGAGGCCGGGCGGTTGTCGTCAGGAAACCCGAAGACCTTAATGGCATCATCCTTTCAAGCCCTGTTCATCTCTATTCACAAACCACCATGGATAAGGAAGGCCTGGATGCGATGGCGGCAGAGATCGAAAAACGCCTCAGGGAAAAAGGGAATGCCGGTCTGTTCGTTCATAATACCATCTGCGGACAGGTATCAGGACGTGCGCCCCTGGTCAGGAAATTTGCAAAACAGCATGATGTTGTAATTTTCGTCAGCGGGAAAAAGAGCTCGAATGGAGCCTGGCTGTTTTCGCTGTGCCTGTCGGAAAACCCTCGCTGCCATTTCGTTTCATCGAAAGAGGATATCCGGAAAGAATGGTTTAATGCCGGCGATTCGGTCGGGATAACCGGCGCTACCTCCACGCCTCCCTGGCTGATGGAGGAAATAGCGCGCGAAATATCAACATTTTCGTAAAATTGGACGAATAGGATTAAATTTGCCTGAACAGAACATCGGGAATTTTATCTATTTAAGTTGCTCACCAGTGTACCTTAGGCGTCTCCAGATCACCAACTTCAAAAATTACGCTGAAGCCGATCTTTCCTTTTCGGAAAAGATAAACTGCTTTGTCGGCAACAATGGCGAAGGCAAGACCAACCTGCTCGATGCCATTTATTATCTTTCGTATACCAAGAGCTATTTCGGGAATGTAGATTCTCAGAATATCCGCCATGGCGAGGATTTCTTTGCCGTGCACGGCACCTTTGCCCGCAACGGCAATACGCCGGACGTGGTAAGCTGCATCCAGAAGTCAGGCCAGAAAAAGCAGTTCCGCCTTAATAAAAAGGAATACGACCGCCTTTCGGACCATATCGGGCTGTTTCCCTGCGTGATGATCTCGCCTTATGATCGCGACCTGATCAACGAGGGCAGCGATATACGGAGGAAGTTCATCGACATGGTGATCTCGCAATTCGACAAGCCTTATCTTGCCGACCTGATCCGTTACAACCGTCTGCTGGAGCAACGCAATGCGCTGCTGAGGCAATTTGCCGAATTGCACCATGTTGACCGGGAGATGATCTCACTGCTGGATGAACAGATGGTGGCGCCGGCAACGGCTGTTTTTGAAAAACGCAGAAGTTTTATCGCCGATTTCCTGCCCATTTTCAGCCGTTATTTCGGGTTTATAAGCAACAACCGGGAAGAGGTCGGGATCAGGTACGAGTCGCAACTTCAACAGGCCGGTTACATCAATATGGTGAATGGTTGTTCCGAAAGGGATCTCGTGATGAAGTATTCAACTACGGGTATTCACAAGGACGACCTAATGTTCGAGATCGGGGGCTTTCCGGTGAAGCGGTTCGGCTCGCAGGGACAGCAAAAATCGTTTGTGGTGGCGCTGCGGCTTGCCCAGTACGATTTTACAAAAGCCCGCATCGGGTATAAGCCGGTGCTGCTGTTCGACGATATTTTCGATAAACTCGACCCGTCGCGGGTTGAGCAGCTCATCAAGCTGGTTGGCGATGAAAATTTCGGGCAGGTTTTTGTGACGGATACCGAACCCGACCGTATCCGCCGCATCTTCAGCCTCCTTGAAGCGGAACATAAAATTTTCAATATCGGCGCGGGCGCTGCCGTGGAAATGAGTTCATAAATGATCAGGAAATCGACGGAAATATTGCTCGGGAAAGCCATCGAGGAATGGCTGAGGACGAATCATTTTGATGAAAAGCTTAATGAAACGAGGCTGCTTTCCTCCTGGGAAAAGGTCGCGGGAAAGCTGATAGCGCGGCATACCGAAAATCTTTTTATCAAAGAAAGAGAATTGTTTGTAAAAGTGGATTCGGCAGCCCTGAAGCACGAACTTACCTATATGAAATCGAAGCTGCTGAAAAAGCTGAATAAAACGGCAGGGGCGGAGGTTATTGAGGATATCAGGTTTATTTAAAGGGATAAAGGTGATCGGCATTACCAGGCGGATGGACGAGTAAATGATTGAAGAAAGAGTGGCACCTCACCCCCGGCCCCTCTCCTTAAGGAGAGGGGGGGCTCCTGAAGAGAGGATACCGCACCACCTTCCTGCAAAACTTTTAAACGGAATGTTGTTTTGTCGATCACCCATGAATAATAATGCACATGAACATTAAAAATTTTGAATTTAAGGCCAGTGTTGACAATATTGAAAAATATGAAAATTTACTGCTGAAGCTGAATCCAAGGTTTCAGGGGACTGACCATCAGACCGACACCTATTTTAACACCGGCAAAGGAAGACTGAAACTGAGGGAAGGAAATATTGAAAATTCCCTCGTGGATTATAACCGGGAAAACCTTCAGGATAGTAAAAAATCAGAGGTTATCCTTTACAGGCATGCGCCTTCCGATTCGCTGAAAAGTATCCTGGTACATCAATTTGGAATCCTGGTGGTTGTTAAAAAGATAAGAAAAATCTACTTTATCGGCAATGTGAAGTTTCATTTTGATGAAGTTGAAAACCTGGGTTCTTTTATTGAGGTTGAAGCCATCGATGATCAGAATAAATTCAGTGATGAGGATTTGAAAGAACAATGTGATTACTATTACCGGTATTTTGGCATTCAGAAAGAGCAGCTTCAAAAATTGTCGTACAGTGATATGTTATTGAATTTTGAAAATAAAGAATAAAAAATATTTGCTTCTGGTAACCGTTTTTCACTTGATCTCCACGGCCAGCATTCTGTCCCCTTCCAGGAACCCCTCCAGCCGGTCGCCGATTTGAACCGGCCCGACGCCCGCCGGCGTCCCGGTGAAAATGTAGTCGCCGGTCCGCAGCGTCACAAACTTTGAAACATGGGAGATGATCCGGCCAAAGGAAAAGATCATATCCTTTGAATTTCCTTCCTGAACTACCTTCCCGTTGAGCTGAAGACTGAAGTTGACAGAATTTGCATCACGGAATTCCGATACCGGCACGAACCGGCTTACCGGCGCCGAAAAATCGAACGATTTGGCTCTTTCCCAGGGCAGCCCTTTTTCCATGGCTTCCCGCTGGAGATCGCGGGCGGTAAAATCGATACCGATCCCAACGGCATCATAATAGGTGCCGGCAAATTTTTCCGCGATATGCCGGCCGAGTTTACAGATACGAAGTACCAGCTCGCATTCGTAATGAAGTTCGGAAGTGAATTCAGGATAGTAGAAAGGCCGGTTGCGGATAAGCAGCGCCGTATCAGGCTTCATAAAGAACAGGGGCTCGGCGGGAATGTCATTTTCCATTTCCTCCACATGGGCAGGATAGTTGCGGCCGATACAAATGATCTTCATAGTATGCTATTCTTCAATCATCAACCTTTGTTAAAATTCCTGAGTTTGATGGCCGTCACCACTTTCTTGGTGGTGAGCGGGAAAGCGCTTTTCATGATCCAGTCGTAATAAGAAGGCTCTTTGGCGAATATTTCCTCCACCTTCGCGCCTTTGTATTTGCCGAAGTTAAACACTTCTTCGCCCTTGTCGTTGAAGATCACGTTACCCATCAAGTCGGCGCTGCGGCTGTAATAGGAGAACTCGTGTAACGCTTTGATGTCGTTCACAACCGGTTTCGAGATGTTGCCGTTCCTGTCCTCGTATTCAACGCCTTCGTAACGATCGAGCTGGGCCAGCAGGACTTCATAAGTGGCGCGGGTGTCGGCTTCGGCAGTATGGGCGTTTTCAAGCGGCTTGCCGCAATAGAACTTGTATGCGGCTTTCAGCGTGCGCGGTTCCATTTTATGGAAAATGTTCTGAACATCTACGACGCGCCGGTTTTTCATATCAAACTCTAGTCCGGCCCGCAGGAATTCCTCAACCAGCAGGGGAACATCGAATTTGATGTTGTTATACCCTGCCAGGTCGCTGTTGCCGATATAGGCGATCAGGTTTCCGGCCAGTTCTTTGAAGGAAGGCTTGTCTTTAACATCTTCATCTTTAATGCCGTGTATGGCGGTGACTTCGGCGGGAATGGGCATTCCGGGATTCACAAGGTTTACACGGATTTCCTCATGACCATCGGGATTGATCTTAAGGATGGCTATCTCCACGATACGGTCGTTGGCAATGTTGGTTCCGGTGGTTTCAAGGTCGAAAATGGCCAGGGG
>Ga0209098_1002507_pt1 | contig 16110 bp, 12 predicted proteins | sample AD_JPNHW1_MetaG_FD_184429 | JGI IMG/M metagenome (GOLD analysis project Ga0209098, IMG submission 184429) | Active sludge microbial communities of municipal wastewater-treating anaerobic digesters from Japan - AD_JPNHW1_MetaG (SPAdes) (version 2) | ecosystem: Engineered > Bioreactor > Anaerobic... | reverse complement strand
AGCCAAATTCCCGGTTACCGAAACCACAAGTACATCTAAATCAGCCCTTCGCAAAACGTCAATAATGCTAACGGCTTCAATCTCTTCGAAGCCTTGAGCCAAATGAACCGCAATTTTCTTATTCATAGTCTTTTTTATTTCAAAGATAAAAATAGATGGCCAGATTATTTATAGAATTTATTGGGAAACAGGTGAACGGCAATCATTCCGAAAACGCCGCAAACTGCAACAATCACCAAATCGGCAACGTGATTTCGAAATATTTTTTTCTTCCAATAGAGCCAGATTAGTTGTAAAATAACGAGAAAGAAGTTTAGTACAAGCCAGTAGAAACCTCCAGACAAATTAAAATAAAAGGAAACAAATTTGCTTGTGTCGCTCGTTAACGAGATTTGGGCAGGAAAAACTGAAGTAAAAATCTTCCCAACTTTAGTGTCTTCTCTTACAGGCCAGGTTTCGGTGTACGAATCAACATACTGGTAATTTTTGTCAAGAACCACGGCTTTAACTTCGCCTGGCGATTCCATAATTACCGTGTAATTATACAAATCTCCATAAATCTTTATATCAGTAATTTCAGGATTATATCCGTTCACTGGCCATCTCATCAACTTGTAATCGTCTTGTGTCAGAATATAGATTTCATTTTTTTCTGAAAACAAATAGGCATAAAAGGTTCTATTTTTGAAATCGACACAATCGATATGCCTAAATTTAAGACCAGCAGGTAAATCAATTTTCCTTACAAAAGGTTTTCCCTTAACCATTTTTAAATGAAAGAGCTGATCTCTTGAATCAACAATAAAATAGCCTTCATCCACTGATTTCTTTGGCGATGAAATTCCCCAAATATTTTTTGCCGGAAACACAAAACCATTATGGAACATTGCCGCAGAAAACATTTGGCTCTTCTCTTCCAGAACTTTATTGGTTGCCGCATCAATAAACTCAATTCGCCAGGTTATTCTGAAAAAATCATCTGGCCATTCGAGCATTGCCCTACCCGAGCGCGACTCGAACATGGGAAATAAATTATTTTTCGGAGCATCAATGTCCGCAGTCTTCAGCCGGAAAAATGATTTTTCGCGCGAAAGCGAACGCATATCCAGCGGCTGGTTGTTGACAGAATCAGGCAACGTTCCGGAGGTATATAGCTGCTTGAAAAAGAAAAGCGGAAGGCGTTGCTCATATTCGTCCCGCGTGTATTGGTTTCCCTTTGTATCCTGCCATTTTTTCTCGCCGGGCCTGTAAATAAGAAAATCGTGGTTAACACAGCTATATTGAACAAACGGAGTTTTAGCAGGCACCTCAAATGCGGTCCAGTAAAGTTGAGGCACAACAATGCTAAGTACAAAAATTGCAATAAACATCAACGTATATCTGCTCAGTTTCTCCATAGCTGCTTATCCCTTTCTAAATCTATAACCTGATGACAATGGCGCGGTAATAAGCAACAGGCTCATTAGAAATAACCCCGACAATGCTGGCCCATAACATGCAGTTCCGGCATGAACAAAGTGAAATGACAGAAACAGTCCTCCAACAATCGAATATAAAAATCTGAAAGGCCATCGGGGTTCCAAAATAATAAAGGAAACAATTGAATAAGCTGATAATCCGGAAACTGACCAGGGAAGAACAGTTAAAACGATATCCCATACCATTTGCACCGGGAAATAAATCAGGCCAAGAAAGTATATCAGGCCAAGAAAAACAAAAAAAGCAACAAGTAAGCTCAATGCTCCAAAGGCTTGCATCACCATAAGAGCTTTGTTTTCGCCAAGTGGCAGATGAAACGTGAGTTTAATCCGTTTGTCGTTTGCCTCAGGTAAATATTGAGCAATAGCAACAATAATTCCTCCGGCTAAAGGAATGAATTTGAAAATTTTGTAAAACTGGTTTCCCTGAAACAAAATTGTACTCCAAATACTTCTCGTTCCGGAGAAATTAAAGCTGTGTTTTAATGCCATGAAAATATAGCCAATAGCTACTATTCCCATCGCCGTGTACAGGATTACAAACCACCTTGTTTTCAACCATTCTTTATAAAAAACCGACAGCAACATGATTGTTTCAATATTTTCGGGTTAAACCAATAAATGCGTCTTCCAGATTCATAGTTACCTGCGAAAAATTAATCGGCGTCACCGATCTCTCTGCCAGATAATTTCTGATATCCCTCTCCGACGAATAAGTATAGAGTTCAACTTTATTTCTCACTTTTTCAATATTCACTATAAGCGTTTCATTATCAAGTTCAACATCATCGTTTTCAAGCTCGAAATCGAATCGCTTAAAATTCGACAGAAAATCGCTCACCGACGACTGAACCATCACTTTATTAAAATCGATAATCAGAACGTCGTCGATTAACCGCTCCATATCCTGAATTATATGAGATGTTGTAAAAATCGTTTTGTTTTCCGACTTGGCATATTCGCGCAGGTGATCGACAAACAAGCGGCGATAACCCGGGTCGAGCCCCATCGAGAAATCGTCGAGAATCAACAAATCGGGATCTTGTGCCAATATTATACCCAGTGCAACTTGAGACCTTTGCCCCCACGACATGGTCGAAATCTTTTGATTCTTAGAAACATCGAGTTTTTTGACGATCTCCCAAAAAGATCCGGGTTTCCATTTCGGGTAAAAGCCCGAATAAAATTTCTCGATTTGCTTCACATTCATAAACGAATACTGAACATGCCCTTCAATTAAAAATCCGATTCGGCTTTTTGTTGCCGGACTTAAACATTGCGTGTCTTCACCAAAAATGAGGCATTTCCCATCGGTCGGCCTCAAAAATCCGTTCAAAATATTGAATACTGTCGTTTTACCAGTCCCATTTTTGCCCAGCAATCCCAGAATAGTTCCTTCTTTAACCTGAAAATTCAGGTTTTCAACAATCCGCTTGCTGCCGTAATAATGAGTCAGGTTATTGCATTCAATAGCATTATTCATTTCCAACGAATTAAAAAATTACACCTGTGCTGAAGTTGAAGACAGTCCGGCTCATACTTTTTTCAGCACGAAACCAATCAAAATCTGCTTTAACGAAATATCTGCCCAATGTTTTAGTTATGGGAAACTGATAACTGATTGACATGCCTGGTGAAATAAATTCTGTGGTAAGGTAGGCATATTCGGGCAAAAATATCTTTTGTACAATAAAATTTTCGGCATCCAAATTCTGCTTCCGGTCAATATTAAATTGATACCTGAACTTTATTTCGCCCGAAATTTGCCCGCTGCCAATTTCATATAATTTCAGAAAAGATGCTTTTATATCGAAGTTGGAATAACTCTCTTCCAAATTTGGCGAGTAGTATTTTTCGTCGAAAGTCCCGTAATCCAATCCGGCACAAAACAGCGTTTTCAGCATGTTATTCTCGTCTTTGCTCGCCAACTTGTAACCGAGCGCAGACAGGGTTTCCAGGGAATAATACTTTCGCATTTCTCCATAAGTTTTCCATTGCTCCATCCCGGCGGTTCCAACTTCTTCGAGCCGCTGAATAAATTCTGTTCCTAGCTTATTTGTAAGATGAAATATAGCTGACAGTTGATGCAATTTTCGTCCCTGTTTTACAGAGAATACATCACTCAAATCCCAGTTAATTCCATCGAATTTTGAATCGTTTTTTACAGCCGCCCAGGTTGCTATACTTCCTCTTCGCCCATCGTCAATAACCTGCTGAAAATAGGAATAGTTGGAATGCAAAAGGTTGGAAATCCGATTTTGTTCCAATTCGATCTGTAATCCGCCTCCAACTTGCTGCTGCCGATAAAGGCGATAAAAAGAGCTTGAAGAATGGTATTGGTATATTCCAAGTCCGTCGATCTGAAACATAGTTTGCTGAACACCCTGTTCCACCACCGAGACGTCAATGTCTTCGTTGTAATAAGCATAGACAAGATTTGCTCCAATCTTTAATTTATTCACTTTCATCAACAATCCCGGAGCAATATTCATCTTCATCACTTTATTCTCAGGCCGCGGATCGCGATTTTGCACTGCATTACCAACCTGATAATTCAATCCCAAACCCCAGTCTATTTTGCTGTTTAGGTGGCCCGCTACCATTCCCGACAAATTGAAAAACTCGCGATTATACGCATCATTGCCAATTGTGTCGGCCAATAAATAAGGGTAGTTCTGCGCGGGATCATTTGTATCAGTATAATTTACCCCTTTTTCGAGACTTCGGCTGTAACCGAACGATCCGTAAAGGAAAGTATGATTGCTTTTTCGGAAACCCCTGGAGCTGAATTCGTATTCCTGGCTCGACTTTCCATTGAATATGGAATGAAAACTTCCGTCTGTCTGGCCATAGTTCATCTTTATTTCCGACGGAAAAAACAATGGCATTTGCGTTAATCCGGCAACGTTACCGGTTTGAAGCCAGGTACCTTCAACATCAATTTGCTTAAATGTCAGCAGATTATGATTTCTGATTCCTTCAGAACTCGCAGCAAAGATTTCAGGAACTATAAACAAAAGCAAAAAGATGAGAAAAAGCTTATTCATAAATCCTTGGCATTGGATCAACATCTTTCAGAAAATCATTGATCGAATTGTTTGTATCCTGATATATCACTCTTCCCGAAACGATTTCTTTAACTTTTCGTCGGATACATTTCCCGGAATAAGAACCGGTAGTAATGTATGTATATCCAGCGTCGATGTCGGCCGGCAAGCGCTTGTAAATAGCATGGGCTTCATCTTCAACCGTCTCAACCGCATCAATAACATATTTGTTGGCAATTTTCGGATAATACACTGCTGCTGAGCCCGAAACTGATGTTTTAACAACTAGATTTCTGGCAATGTAAGCTTTACGTTCGGCCTCAGAATTACCCGGCAGCTTTGCTATAACTAGCGCGCTTCCTCCCTGAACCCTAAAAGCAATTTCGCTAATATTTGTATTGGATAAATAATCGTCGAGCATATTTGCAACTGTGGGCGAATCAATGTCTTTATTGGTTTTTGTTGGCACATAAAATTCGAAGTCAGCATTTCCAAGATTTACCGGGCTTAGCGGATTTCCATTGGGATCGTTGCGATGATTGATTCCATCCTGTGCAATTAAAATACTTTTCCCTGGCTGAACCGGATATTGCTTACCGTTGCCCGGTATTGTCCAGATCATTTGCCCAACAATTGTATCCTTAATGCTTTCCCACATGTTAACACCTGTACCGCTCGACTCGTGTTCAAACACCGATATTCCGTCGGCATACCGAACTTCGTCGGTGTTGTTAAAAATCTCAATGTACTGATCAGCATAATACGATTTTCCGGCGGGAGTTCTGCTTCCGGCGAAATAAAATTCCTTAATAACAAATGTTCCTAAAACGCTCTTCTTAATAACAATTATATCAGTTTTATCAGAAAAAACCGAAATGCTACGCTGTCCGCTGTATTCCCCCGAACTTGATGTGTAAGAAACAACTACGCTGTAAATGCCGGGATCCAGCGATTGAAATTGAATTTCCCCCGACTCATCGGTTCTTGCCGACACTTTATAGTTCTTTTGCTGATTTGATAATGTTACAATAGCTCCCGATTTATTAGCCATCTGAATATCTGTCCCGAAATCAACTTTTAAGTCAAGAGAATAGCTAACGATGCTTGGTTCTTTCAAACATGAAGACACAATTAGAATCAAAGCTAAAAGAGGAAATATTTTCTTCATATCAAATCAGTATTTTTAGTTCGGCGCCAAAGTATATCGACGAGTTTCTTCGTATAAATGAATTCGATCGCTTCAGCTCATATTCTGGTCTGTAATTAACCAGATTGTTCACATAAAAGCTCAGCTTAATTTTCTCATAAATCTCTTTCGAAAGCTTAAAATTTACCTGCGGCAAAAAGGGCATCTTTTCGCGATTGTAGTAATTTCCGCTTTTCGCGATAACAAATCGGTCGTAGCTCGAATTTGTACTCATTTCAGTCGTAAAATTCTGAATGGTTCCGTCGGCATACCGCAAAAAGAGCGGTGTTTCATCGTATTTCGGGTAATAATACGTGTCGTACCAAATCATTTGAACTGTTGTTGTTACAATCATTCTCAATCGCGGAATTTGGGTAACCATTCTGCAATTTGTATTCAGTCGTTCGCTAATCTTGCTTTCACCCGACGGATAGATCCCAACATATCCATATGGCGTTGAAGTTGTTGATTCAGGCTGATATTGAACAGGAATCGTGCTGTAAACATGTTTAGTTCGTAACCAGGCACCGTCAACGGTAATTGAAGTGTAGACTGGTTTAATTTTCCCAAGCTCAACGGCGTATTCAATTCCTGTTTTTTGAGTCTCCTGATTATTCACCGGCATTTGATATGCAACGGGTTGACTAACTGAAATTTTACTTAACCTGGAAACATCGGGCTTTGTGCCAGCCGGCACATTAACTGCCAGGTACCGATTGTAATTCACAAACATATAATTGCTTGCAAATTCGAATCCATCCGTTAGTTTTTCCCTAAATGCTGTCACTGTAGCATTCACCCGATTTATCTTAAAAATCAGGCCAGCCTCCAATTTCAGGTTTTTCGACGGTTTCAAATCTGGATTCGCTGTATCAAATATTTTGGTACTAATTAAAGCAGTGTTGTATGCCGGGTTTCCAACGTAGTAATTCAGTGCGATAAAGTCGAAATAGGCTTTGTCAGGATACAAGTATATTAACGGCGGAGCTTTCACTGTTTTTCCGATACCTATCCTGATAGCCATCTTGTCGAAATAGTTGTTATTCTGTTTGGTCAAAAAGCTGTATTGCGCATTTAATCTGGGTTCCAGATAAAAACCGAGATCGCTTTTCAATAGGCCTGACGTTTGAAAATTATTCAGCCGCAGCCCGCCCTGCAAATCAAGTATTGTCTTTCCGAGTAAAGCAGACAACTTGTCTTCCAGATATATCGAGGAGTTCTGTAAAGCGGGAATATCTTTAAAACTTCTGGGACGCTGGGAATAGCTCGAAACAAAAAGTGGGTTCGAAACATCGTAAAGTTGTCCTGAGCCATAATTGGCATCCAACCGAAAGTCGCATCCGTAAAGAACTTTATTATTTACTTCTCTTTTGAAATTAAAAGTTCTGCTACCCGTAAGCTGGAAGAACATGTTTAACGGCTTTCCGTCGATGACATAACTTGCAAACTGCTCCGACGGAAGATAAATCCCATCGTTCTCACCTTCAGTCAACGAAGTTGATATCATTTGAACTCCGCCGGTTGATCTGTATTTTTCTTCGGAGCTGGTTTGATGAGCGTATGATAACGAAAACGAATAATCCAGATTTGATAATAGCATTGATTTGGTCGACCATTTGCCAAATATATTCAATCGCACTCCTTTGTTTTTCGATTTAATTTGCTCGCCTTTTACCATAGCGTCCGGATCTGTTTTCGAGTCATCAATGGTGCCATACCCACTTATCTTGGTATTAAAAGACAAGAGCGACTTTTTCAGACTGAAAATCTTTGAATAGCCCACATCGGCGTTAATTCGGTTAAAACCATTGTATTTACTTCTCAAATCATCAAAAGCCTGCAAATAATCGAGATTGAAATTGATGCTGTTTTTCTTTTTCAAATCAAAGCCCTTGCCAAAACTAACCTGCTTAATTAATGCATCTGTTTTTAGTTTCACCTCCCAGGGAGTATAACCAGCCTTGGTTTTAACAAGTATAGCTCCTGATGTCAGATCGCCATAAACTACAGAGGGAATTCCTTTCACAACCTCAACAGATTCAATGTTGTCGGTTGAGAATTGCCGCAAATCAACGCCCGAACCAACGCTGGTTATAAAATTATTGTCAGATTTTGAGGTCGAATAGTTTTGAAGATTCGCATTGTTCGAGATTGGAGCTCCATCAACTAAAACAGCGGTCCCCATTGCGCTGTTATCGTCAACATTTACCTCTCGCAACGATATCTTTTGTACTTTACTCAGATCGGGGTTTACCGAAATATTTCCCGGAATCAACTGCATCAGGTCGGCAAGACTTACCGGTTGAACTAGCTCAACCGCAGCATTACCAATCAGTGAGGAAGAAACCAGATCGTTGTTATTCTTTGCGAGAACTGTTATCTCTTCCATATCGTACGAAATCGGAACCATTTTTACATGAATGCCTGAATTATAAAAATCAGAAGCTTGAAACTTTTCCCGAATTGGCTCGAACCCTAAACAGCTTATTTCCAGCGTAATTATTTCATTATGAAGTGGACGGATATTAAAAGAGCCCGACAAATCGGTTGTTGTCCATAAGTCTGACTCAACAATGTGAACAGCTGCAAACCCAACTGCCTCATCCGTTTTTTTGTTGACTACTTTCCCTGAAATAATCTTTTCGGTTTGCGAGAAAACAGCTATTGATACAAGAAAAAAGCAACATCCAATTAAAACACATTTCAGCATAACAAAAGGCTCTAGATAACACGCGAGACTTACGTTTAAAGTGCCCTAAAATACTAATTTAAAACTACTTTCTGTGTATATTTTTTGCCGTTGATCAATGCCGAAATTATATAAATGCCTGGAGTAAATGAATTGTAATCAATTGAATATGTTGAAGATTTTGGATCTGCGATTGCCATCATCTGCCCTGAAATATTATAGATAAAACACCGATCAATATCACCTTCATCACAGGTGAGCTGAAGTGCTGAAGCACCATACAAAACCTTCAGAGCATTGGCTGCTTTTATATCGGCGACCAATGTTTTTATATCCAAATCAGAAACAGCAATTTTATAAACATTCGACTTTCCCAAAACATATAGCGAATCAGCCAAAACTTTACCGGCGGCGTAAATAACTCCCCCCAATTTGGCATCTTTCCAACTCAATCCGCCATCATTTGAGAACTTATTTAAAGTTGATGAACCAAGCGACATAAAAGAATTGTCGTCCAATGCAACAAAATCAAGCCCTCCGTTAACACCCGACAATTTCGAGAATGTACTTCCTCCATCTTTTGTATAAAATACGCCCTTATTATTAGAAGTCTGAAAATAGAGTTCATCTTTATTTCTCATTGTTATTGAGTTGATAATTAACAAACTGTCAGCACCAACTGTAATCTTGGGATATAAGTCTGTAAACGAATTGCCTCCATCACTAGTCTTCATCAATATCTTATTTCCTGAGATATAACCCGTCTCGCCCGAGAATTTGATGGATGTTATCACGGCGCTGCCAAAATCTTTAGTCACAGCAACCCATGAATTTCCGCCATCAGCAGTTTTAAATACCCTCGAGTGCTTGGTCGTTGTGTGTGAAACCGAAACAGAGTCATACCAGCAAACATTCAAATACGCGGTTTGCGCATTAACACATTCGATTGTGTAATTGTCCATCGCGTAGCAACCTGTCATCAATGGATATTTTGAAGCGTCGGTCGGGGCACTTTTACCAACATTCTTTGTGTTCAGCACTTTCCATGTTTTCCACGCGTCTTCAGTCTTAAATATTAGCCCGTTTAAAATATAGTCGTCGCCCGTAGGAAAATCGACAAGTTTATACATGCGTGTTGTAGCATATCCGACCAATTCTGAAGCGCTTACACTTCTATAGTCATAATTTCCATCGAATAAGTACATCGGCGGAAGCGATATGTCTGTCCAGGTCAGACCCTTGTCCACCGTTTTTTTTGCAATTTGATCATCTCCTACAATCATAGCAGAATTGGTGTCGAACTGATACATTTTCTGAAGATTGCTACTGCCGCTTGCAAGCGTCTTCGACACCCAGTGATAATTTCCTGCCTTCAAATCGCTAACCGACATTTTGTAAATTACCGGGGCCGACAAAACGTACAAAGAATCGTTAAACACACCTGGTATTTCAAAACATGTCTTCCCGGGAAAACAACTGACCCAGGTAACTCCCCCATCTTTTGTCGCTTTCGAAACCGATAAAGCACCCAATGAAATCATCGTTTTTTCGTCGAGCTGAAAGAAATCGAAACCACCGCTGGCACCTGTCAATTTATTAAACGTAACTCCTGAATCAGCAGAAGAATAAACGCCATTCGTTGTAACAATAGTCATTCTGCCTGAACCGAACGAGTGAATATCGTTTATAAAAGCAGTAGAGCCTGCAACAGCAGAAAAAGCCGGAAAAATATCTGTTGTTGTATCAGTCGATGTCGATCCTTTCAGTAGAATTTTATTGCCGCCAATATAAATATCAGTTCCAAACATTCGAATTGACGTTACAAAAGCTCCGGCAAAATCTCCGGTTATTGCCGTCCATTTGCCACCTCCATTCACGGTTTTAAAAACTGCGGAATGCGTTTTCCTCACACCAGAAATAATATCATACCACTGAAGGAATAACAGCGCCGTCGATTCATTGATAGTTAAAACAGAGTATGGATTAAGGGTGATGCATCCTTTCGCATTTGGGTTTAGTCCCGGATCAGTGCCTTCTCCGACATTAGAAAGATTCACAACGTTCCAGCTTTGCCCGCCATCGGTTGTTTTAAGCAAAACACCACTTATATATACATCATCTTCACCAGCAGATGGGTTATCTACCAGCAAAGTCTTTCGGGCAACCATATATCCTACATTCCCGGTAATACTTATATCATTAAAGTTATACTTAGGATTTAATAGACCAGCGTCATCCCATGAAATACCTTTGTCTCTTGTAATTTTAAATGTCTTTCCCATTCCGGCAATAACTGCAGTGTTATCATCGTGTACAGCCATTCCTTGCAGATTATTGTCTTTACTGATTTCCTGCGACTTCCAATTAAAAGCAGGTGAAGAAATTTGAGCTTTTGTAAGCAACGGAAGAAATAAAAGAACTATAAAAAAAATAACAAAATCTGATAGGAGCTTTTGATGTAAACTTTTCACACAACTATAGTTTTTCATGATAGGATAGCTAAAATTGAAATAACCAGATCTATGTTTTTCGAACTGTAAATCTATGATTTTCGTCTCAAAAACGGCGAAGGATATTGAAATAAAGCTAAAATATAAAACTATTAACACTAATGGGTTACCCTTAGTCCAGGATACTTTCTGTCGATATATTTAATTGCTTCTTCCCTGGTTCTGAAAATTTCTCCATATTCTTCGTCCCAACTTTGTCCCTTTTTAAAGCTAATTTTTTTGCACTCCAGCGTTTTGTTAGCCATCACATCTTCCAAAGCCTGCATTTTAATTTTATTGGAATCAATTTCTAAAACTCTAACGTGTACCTCTTTAATTCTGATAGGATTTCCTTCCAGATCACAAACCATAATTAATCCATAGCAATCTACGCCTTCTTTCACCCAGGGACCGACGCTTTTATCCACTTTAACCGTCATGATATTGGAAGTATCGTCATATTTATACTTCGCAATTTCTTTTGATTTGTCTGCTCGTTCACATCCTTCAATCGTCAGAAGCAGTAGAAAAATAAATAATATGTGGATGAAGTCCTTCATTATCTGTAAAGATCTTTTCAGCAAATTTTATTAAAATTTTTAGCAAATGTATAATTTAATTTTAGCCAACTTAGCTTGGTTGCCCGTAACTCCAATACAACTCAACCAATGCTCCCATCACCAACTTTAGCCCCATTATAAAAAAAATGACTCGCAAATGCGAGCCATTTCTACCAATAAAATCAACCTATTTTACGAATAATAAAACCTTCTTAAGCAGCATAGTCCTTCAATGATTTTTCAAGCTTTTTGCGAGTAAAGAAAATACGACTTTTAACTGTGCCAAGTGGCAAATCTAAGTCTTCTGCTATTTCCTTGTATTTATATCCATCAAGGAACATGTTGAATGGAACACGGTATTCATCTTCAAGGGCATTAATACACTTCACAATTTCTTTTGAACTGTATATCGATTCAGGTGACGGATAACTTTTGTCTTTCTGCATTTTCAGGTGCAAATCGTTATTCGATCCGTCGAAAGTATTTTTTGCTTTCACGTTTCTTCGATAATTATTAATGAATGTATTTTTCATGATTGTGTAAATCCATGCCTTGAAATTGGTGTTCTGAGTGAACTTGTCACGATACGTTAACGCTTTAAGAAACGTTTCCTGCAACAAATCCTGAGCCTTTTCGTGATCAGATGTAAGACTTAATGCATAGTACAACAACTTGTCTTGCAAACTTAAAAGTGCGGTGTTAAATTGAAGCTGTGTCATGGCGTTCGTTTTTTAATTTGTTAATTTTAGGACAAATATACTCAAACAAAATTTCGAATAAAGGATTTTAATGTCTTTTATTCTTCGATATTTTTGATTGCTTATAAAAAATATTTATTGAGGGGAGGAAACAACATCAGGTTGGTAAGCATACGAAGATTTACATAACCGTGTTCTTTCATTGTAATATGTTATTAAACAAACATTTCCGCCATTCGATACGCATTAAATTGAAAATTATTTTCTTATATTATAGAGCAAGCCTATTCCTCTCTGGCATTCATTTTTTTGTATTTTAGCCGCCTCAAATTTTTATTCTTATTTAATGAAACAAACATGCAGATCTTTAAAAAGGGCTGAAATGTTGACTTTCAGAAGATGGGGGCGAAAATCGTATTCGTTATTCAGTGTACTTAAAAAGCCTGTGCGCATTGGCGTTCTTCTGGCCGTTTATACTACAGCATTCGAAAACGAATATGTTTCGGCTCAAACCGATACTTCGAAAGTTAGCATGGAATACAACCTCGACGAAATTGAGGTTAGCGCCCAAAGATCACCTGTTGCTTTCTCGCAGGTGGCGCGGATTGCATCCGTAATTACCAGAGAAGAAATTGAAGCGGCACCGGTTCAAAGTATCCAGGAACTTTTGGAGTACGCGCTCAGTGTTGATGTCAGGCAGCGCGGTCCGCTTGGAGCCCAGGCCGATATTTCAGTAAGAGGTGGCTCATTCGATCAAACACTCATTTTAATCAATGGCATCAACGTCTCCGACTCACAAACCGGTCACCATTCTCTCGATCTTCCCGTTAGTCTAAAAAACATCCAGCGAATTGAAATTCTTGAAGGCCCTGCGGCCCGTGTTTTTGGTCCGAATGCTTTCTCCGGAGTAATTAATATTATTACGGGTGTAGAAGCACAAACAAATGTTAAAGTTGATGTAGTAGCAGGGCAACATAAACTTTCAGATTTAAACCTATCAGGAAATTTGATAAAAGGCTCATGGAGCCATTTTGCTGCCGTAAATCGGATCTCGACTGACGGTTATATTGATAATACCGATCTCAAAAATCTGAATGCCTTTTATCAGACAAGAGCAAATTTAAAGCCCGGAACACTCAATTTTCAGGTTGGACGCACAAATAAATCATTTGGAGCAAATAGCTTTTATACCGCAACTTACCCCAATCAATACGAAGAAACAAAAACTACATTTGCTTCGGTAAAATTTGAAACTGGCAAAAAAATACACATCAATCCTTCGTTATACTGGCGACGCCATCAGGACAAATTCGAACTTTTCCGCGACGATCCGCCAAATTGGTACAAAGGGCATAACTATCATTTAACCGATGTCTTCGGAAGCAAGCTTGATGCCTGGTTTTCCTCAAGTCTTGGGAAAACAGCTTTTGGTGGCGAAATCCGTTCTGAAAACATTTGGAGTAATGTTCTGGGAAACGCGCTGACAACACCGTTGGAAGTGCCCGGCGAAAAGGGCCAGTTTTTCACAAAATCGTACTCCCGCACAACGATCTCCTATTTTGCAGAACATTCGTTTTACATTAAAAATCTAGCAATTTCAGGAGGAGCAATGGCTAACCGAATATCTGATTTGGGTTTTGGCTGGAAAATTTATCCGGGCTTGGATATTTCGTATGAATTTGTCAATCATTATAAATTATACAGTTCAGCAAATTCAACCTTGCGGATGCCAACTTTCACCGACCTGTTCTACAATGGTCCCACAAACGTTGGCAATCCTAACCTTAAACCAGAAAAATCTCAAACCTACGAGGGCGGACTTAAAATTACCTACCCGGGATTTTTCGGGCATGCAGGCATATATTTTAGAAAAGGAAAAGATTTAATTGACTGGGTTCGGGCGAGTGACTCTGAAAAATGGCAGACCCAAAATCTTACGCGGATCAATACCACAGGAGTTGAAGTAAGCGGAACTCTTTCGCCTGAGAGAATATGGAAATCAAAGTTTTTCCTGACCAAACTGGGGATAAATTACGCATACAGTCATTTAGAAAAAGGCACAAACAATGTTTTTTCGTACTATGTACTCGACAATCTGAAAAACAAACTCGATTTCCAGGTTGAACACCGGATATGGCAGAAAATAGCCGCATCCTGGAGAATCAGCTACCAGGACCGGAATGGAATGAGAACGCCAACCGAACCGTACAAACCTTTTTGGATAGTAAACTCCCGAATATCGTGGAAATCACGCGATACAGAATTTTATGCATCAGCATCGAACTTATTGAATAAAAAATACTTCGATTTAGGACCGGTTGAGCAACCCGGGCGATGGATAAGTCTGGGGATCAGCTATCAACTCAACTTTAAATAAAACATGCTCCCGGTTATGCCGGGAGTTGTTTTTTACTTACAGGAAAATATTATCTTCGTGCCCTGAAAAAAACAAAAGGTATGTTAAAAGGAATTTTATCGATTAGCGGGCAACCGGGATTATTCAAATTAGTTGCCGAAACAAAAAACAGTATCATTGTTGAATCTCTGATAACAGGCAAAAGAATGCCAGCCTATTCAACATCCAAGATTAGCTCTCTTTCCGACATCTCGATTTTTACTGAGAGCGGAGAAATTCTCCTGACCGATTTACTCAAAAAAATAAAAGAAAGCGGAAAAACCGTTTCGTCAAAAGCATCAGCTAACGAAATAAAAGCACTTTTTGGCGAAGTTTTGCCCGATTACGATAAAGACCGCGTTTACGTGTCGGATATGAAGAAAGTGATTCAATGGTACGAATTGCTTACAGAGCTTAACCTTTTGATTGAAACAGAAGAAGAACAGAAGGAAGAAGCAAAGACTGAAGAGTAAAAGCCGAAGCTAAATACACAGCTTTTCGTTTTTAAAAAAGCTTTAATTGACCCGGAGGAATCCGGGTTTCTTTTTGCCTTTTCTTTTCCATGATTATTTCAAAAAGCTTTGTCGTAGCATAAGCATCTCCAGCCGCACGGTGTCGGCCATTTATAGAAATTCCCAACTCCTCACAAATATTTCCAAGTGAGTACGACCGGTGCCCCGGAATAAATTTTCGACCCAAACGCACCGTACACATCGTTTGCCGCTGATAGTCATAGCCCAGGCGTTTAAATTCCTCCTGAACAAAACGATAATCGAATTGTACATTGTGACCTACAAAAATCTTATCCTGAGTTATTTCCACTATTTTTCTGGCTATTTCATAAAATTTTGGCGCTCTTTTCACCATATCATTGCTAATTCCTGTCAGGTCAGTAATAAACTGAGGAATATAACACTCCGGATTTACCAAGCTTGAAAACGACTCAACTATTTCCGTTCCATCATGAATAAAAATAGCAATTTCCGTAATCTTACCTTTTAACGCCGATTGCCCTGTAGTTTCTATGTCAATTATAGCATACAAAACGAACTTCAGTTTTTTATTTCATTTTAAAATGTTAATTTTACCTACAATAACCATTAAAATTGATGCATCAAAGTTAGGAGTTTAATAATTTTGTGGTCATCAAAAAAAGCTAAAGGAAGTGCAAATTTCCGAAAGTTTTCTTAGCTACCTATTTAACCTTTGCAAACAAACTTTACCTAAAGTTGTTAATTGATTAAATGGAAACAAATTATCTTATATAGATTAAAAATCAGAAATCATGAAAAAATTTCTACTTCTTTCATTATTTGCAGCGCTTGTAGCTGTTACCAATGCACAAACATCTGAAAAGAAGTTTGGAATTGGTGCCGGAGTTGGTCCTTATGGCGGCCTTAACAAGTCAAGTGTTGGCTTCCTTCCGGAATTGTATTTGAGCACATATCTTAGTCCTCGTTTCGACCTGATGTTGAAAGGAGACATGGGACTCTTCAATTCAAAATTATCAAGCAATCTGGATATTGCTGATGCATTTTTGAACCTCCGTTTAAAATTGTCTGACGAAA
>Ga0209098_1002499_pt1 | contig 16155 bp, 8 predicted proteins | sample AD_JPNHW1_MetaG_FD_184429 | JGI IMG/M metagenome (GOLD analysis project Ga0209098, IMG submission 184429) | Active sludge microbial communities of municipal wastewater-treating anaerobic digesters from Japan - AD_JPNHW1_MetaG (SPAdes) (version 2) | ecosystem: Engineered > Bioreactor > Anaerobic >... | reverse complement strand
ATTTCTACTTATAATCTTTAGCGAAACTACCTGAAGAAATTTACAGCAGAATTACACAGTGATTAATAAAAAATTACAAAACACCCGAAACGAAGGATATTAAGTTGCATTTCAATTAAAGAACTGTTCAATCTCTAAAAAACTGAATTAAAGTTTAATCTGTGCCTGAAAATAATAGGAGGATTAGTTCTTCTCCGGTTTCTCCGGATACGACCGCTCACTGACAATTTCACCATTCTTCCCAAAGTTTCGCCAGATGCCTACCTTTTCGCCCATGTCGTAATGAAGTTCATACAACAAGTTCCCTGAAGCATCCCAGATCATCCAGGTTCCATGTTTCAATCCCTCTTTATAATTGGCTAAACCAATTAAAACTTTCTGCTCATTGTAGGTAATCCACGACCCGTGCATCAAGTTATTTTTATACGACCTCACTTCATTAATCTGGCCATTCTCGAAATAAACATTCACCGTTCCGTTTTTCATACCATTCAGCAGGTTCATTTCAATTTTAATATTTCCGTTGGAGTATCTGGTAACATATTTTCCGGTGTATGCAACGGTATCGGCGTAATACACGCCTTTAACTTCCTTTAATTCCTGAGCCTTTGCTCCGTAAGCAATAATGCAGACGAGAAAAATAACTGACAAACCTAGTTTCTTCATGGTGCGATTTTTTTGGGAAACGTCTGCATCTCCGTTGAAAAGCAAACTTTACCTTTTTAAAAAGAGCTTCACCAGCGCACTTGGCTGATGAAGCTAAACAACTAAAATCTATCTTAACTACCGATTAAAACGAAAGCATTTTAATGGTCTTTTGTTCGTTTCCGGCAATTACTTTTGCCAGGTAAATTCCTTTTGGCAGATTGGTTGCATCAAAAGTAAACTGATGTGAACCTTCTGTCAGCTTGCCTTCGTGCAAAACTGAAATTATCCGACCGGAAATGTCAAGAACAACTACTCTAACATATTCTGTATCTTCAAGTTTTATCTCAATTATTGAAACTCCGGAGAATGGATTTGGATAGCTCTTTACAGATGCTTCATTTGCCTTTACCGGATCAACGCCTGTTGCAAACCAATAGGATGCTTTTTGTACAGGAGAATCATTTGAAGGTTGGAAGTTTGGACTGGCAAAGTTGAACGGATCGGTAATTTTTACGTCAGTATTACTGGTGTAAACTTTATTGTGACGTGCTGTTGCTTTGTACCAGTTTTCCATAGTTGCTGCCGTCATTACCGTCGCACTTGGGTCTTGTATGAAATTATCGCCACGAATTCCCGCCATAATACAGTTTTGAACGGTCAAAGCATCAGTCCCAGCTGCTGTCTGACTACCATCCGATTCCAAACGAAGACCTTTTCCCCAGCCAAGAAATGCCGTGTTATAAATTTGCAAACGAGTATTTCGGCGCAGACGCATGGCCGAACCATCGGCGTGTTTGGCGGCTAAAGTAGCCGGATTTGTAGCCGTGATTGCCGGACCGAATGCGCTGATGTTGCTGAATATACCGTGGGTAAACGGCTCGGCAGTGCTTCCGCTGGCATCGTTGTCCGATTCAAAAGTGTTTGCTGCATCGGTGTCTACAATGTCGTTGGTGCGCAAAGCAATACCAAACTGAACCATTCCACGATAGCCGTTGTCGGTATCAAAATCGTCATCTTCAGTTTTATACGAAATCAGGTATTTAGCATTTACTGTTCCGCCAAACCATTCAAAAGCATCGTCGCCCGAGTAGGAAACCTGGATGTGATCAATGGTTGTTGCATTACCTACTGAATAAAAGGTCAAACCATTTATTTCTGAACCTGTTGCAATCTCGTATCCGGCAAACTCAATGCGCACATATTGCATTACACCCGAATTATCAGTATCGTCGCTACCACCATATTGAGAGGTAATGCCTCCTTCAGCAGTACCCACGCCGCCAGCAATGTTGTTCACGGCATTTCCGCAAAGAACCACGCCTCCCCAGTTACTGGTTGTGCGCAACCCGGCTGCCTGATTCGAGGTAAATACAATTGGATTAGTGCTCGTACCTACTGCATTAATTTTACCACCACGCTGAATAATCAAAGCACTTTTTTCTGTTCCGCGGATAATTGTTCCGGCATTGATTGTTAAAGTAGCTCCGGCGTCAACATAAACCCAACCGTCGAGTTTAATGTTGCCACTCCAGGTCTCGTTTGCATTAATGTGCGTACCAGTAGCCATTGCAAACTGCCCGTTCCCTTTTGTTACTGATCCTTCAGGATAAACTTTATTTACCGGGTCCCATTCTGTCCATCCTGTCGTCCAGTTTGTGGTCCCGTCGAAAGCTCCGATGTAGCTTACATGATCGAAGAAGCTGCTGTTTATTGATGCGGTGGTTGTATTGGTTGATGAACCGCTATACCAATAAGACGCATTTTTTGCAGGAGAATCGGCTGCTGGTTGAAAATTCGGACTTGCGTAGTTGTATGGATCAGAAATTTTGACATCGGCATTTGCATCAAGCACCTTGTTGTGGCGGGTGGTTGCTTTAAACCAGGCTTCCATTGTAGCGGCCGTCATAACCGTTGCACTAGGGTCCTGAATAAATTTATCGCCACGCACACCGGCTAGAATACAGTTCTGAACAGTTAGCAAATCGCTGTTGGCTGCTGTTTGAGAGCCATCCGATTCAATGCGCAAGCCTTTTCCGTTGCCCAGGAAAAGCGAGTTGTAGATTTGTAAACGAGTATTGCGGCGTAAACGCATAGCCGAACCATCGGCATGTTTAGCCTGAAGGGTTGCTGGATTGGTTGCGGTAATGGCTGGTCCAAATGCACTAATGTTACTAAAAACACCGTGAGTAAATGGATCGGCTGTACTTCCGGATGCATCGTTGTCCGATTCGAAAGTATTAGCTGCGTCGGTGTCAACAATGTCGTTAATGCGAAGAGCTACACCGTACTGCACCATTCCGCGGAAACCATTGTCTGTATCAAAATCATCGTCTTCAGTTTTGTATGAAATCAGGTATTTGGCATTAACAGTTCCGCCAAACCATTCGAAAGCGTCGTCGCCCGAGTAGGAAACCTGAATGTGGTCGATGGTTGTTCCGCTACCTACCGAGTACAATGTCAATCCATTGATTTCAGAACCAGTGGCAATTTCGTAACCGGCAAATTCGATGCGAACATATTGGAGTTTTCCTGAATTGTCGGTATCGTCGGTTCCACCATATTGCGAGGTTATGCCGCCTTCGGCCGTTCCTACGCCGCCAGCGATGTTGTTTTTGGCGTTTCCGCAAATAACCAAACCGCCCCAGTTACTGGTTGTGCGCAGGCCTGCTGCCTGGTTCGAGGTGAAAACAATCGGGTTGGCGCTTGTTCCGGAAGCCATGATTTTTGCGCCGCGTTGAATGATGAGTGCACTCTTTTCGGTGCCGCGAATAACCGTTCCAGCGTTGATAGTTAATGTTGCACCTGCGTCAACATACACCCAACCGTCGAGTTTTATCACACCGCTCCATGTTTCGTTAGCGGCAATGTGCGTACTTGTGGCAAAAGCAAACTGGCCATTACCTTTGGTTGTAGTTGTTTCTGAATAGGTTTTGGCAACCGGGTCCCATTCAGTCCATCCTTTGGTCCAATCGAATGTACCATCGAAGGCGCCAATGTAACTAACATGGTCGAAGAAACTGTTGTCGATAGAAGCAACAGTTGTATTTGTTGAAGTAGCGCTATACCAGATCGAAGCGTTTTTTGCTGGTGAGTCGGCAGCCGGTTGGAAATTCGGGCTTGCGTAATTGTATGGGTCAGAAACTTTTACGTCGCTGTTGGCGGTCAATACCGAGTTGTGGCGCGAGGCAGCTTTAAACCAGGCTTCCATGGTGGCAGCAGTCATAACTATTGCACTGGCATCCTGAATAAATTTGTCGCCGCGTGTTCCGGCCAAAATACAATTCTGAACAGTGAGCAAGTCGCTGTTTGCAGCTGTTTGAGAACCATCCGATTCAATGCGCAAACCTTTTCCATTTCCAAGGAAAACTGAGTTGTAGATTTGCAGGCGGGTATTGCGGCGCAAGCGCATGGCCGAACCATCGGCATGTTTGGCTGCAAGAGTGGCTGGGTCGGTAGCAGTTTTTGCGGGACCAAAAGCGCTGATATTACTGAAAACTCCATGAGTAAAGGGCTCGGCAGTGCTTCCCGATGCATCGTTATCCGATTCAAAGGTGTTGGCTGCATCGGTGTCCACAATGTCGTTGATGCGGAGAGCTACTCCATACTGCACCATTCCGCGGAAACCGTTGTCGGTATCAAAATCGTCGTCTTCAGTTTTGTACGAAATTAGGTATTTGGCATTTACGGTGCCACCAAACCATTCGTAAGCGTCGTCGCCCGAATACGAAACCTGGATATGGTCAATCGTTGTTCCTTTACCTACCGAACACAAGGTTAAGCCGTTTATTTCGGAGCCGGTAGCAATTTCGTAACCGGCAAACTCAATGCGAACGTACTGTAGTTTTCCTGAATTGTCGTTATCGTCAGTTCCACCATATTGAGCGGTGATTCCGCCTTCGGTTGTTCCAACGCCTCCGGCAATGTTGTTGGTTGCTTTTCCGCAGATTACCACGCCGCCCCAGTTGCTTTGAGCGCGCAAACCGGCAGCCTGGTTCGATGTGAATACAATGGGATTGGTGCTTGTTCCAACAGCGTTGATTTTACCACCACGCTGAATAATGAGCGCACTTTTTTCGGTACCACGGATAATGGTTCCGGCGCTGATGGTCAGTGTTGCATTTTCGTCAACATATACCCAACCGTCGAGTTTTACCACGCCGCTCCATGTTTCGTTGGCAGTGATGTGCGTTCCGGTTGCGAATGCAAACTGACCATTTCCTTTGTTAGTTGTGGTTTCGGAATACGTTTTGGCTACCGGGTCCCATTCGGCCCAGCCTTTGGTCCAGTCGTACGTGCCATCGAATGCGCCAACGTACGTTACATGATCGAAGAAACTGTCGGTTATGCTTTGAGCCGAAGCCCCGAAAGCAACAAACAGTACTGCAATAATTGAAAGTAAAGTTTTCTTCATAATTTGAATTTTAATATTCAGGAATTGTTTGTTTTCTGATTTATAAAGGCTTATAGCTTCACTACAATGCCAGCCGAGAAACTTCGGTTGGGGCGGTAATTGTATGTATCGGCCTCGATGTTTTCGTCGGCACCATAGTATTGTGTAAAGCGGATAGGTTCGTTCAGAATGTCTTTGATACCTGCCTTTACAGTCACACGTTTGCTCAACTCTTTCTGAAAAGTTAAATCGAGCGAATTGCGCGGCAGTTCCCAAGTGTGTGGGTTCAGAGGGTTGCCAACGTAGGCAATGCGTTTGCCCAGTCGGTTGTAATTAATTCCGATACTAAATTTGGCAGGCTCGCTGGCATAGTTTAAACCGAGGTTGATAATGTAAGGCGACTGGCCTTGCATGATGCGCTTTTTGTCGCGGGCAAATCCTTGTGCCGAGGTATTTATCTCACTTTTGATAAGCGATGTATTGAAAATGACTGTCAGGTTTTTCAGGTAACTGAGCATTCCTACAGCATCTTTAAACTCTGTAAATTGTTTGCGGGCATCAATTTCAATGCCCTTACTGTGAGCTTTTTCAGTATTAAACGGCTGGTAATCGTAGCCTGTTCCGGCGGGAATAAGGAATACTTCAATAGGATCTTTAAAATCTTTGTAGAAAGCGGCAACCGAAACAATTTCGCCTGGCGACGGATACCATTCGTAGCGTAAGTCGTAATTATCGATGTAAGCGCTTTGAAGTTTGTTGTTCCCGTGGATGATTGCAAATAAGTCAAAGTCCTGATAGTCGAGAAACGACATTTCGCGGAATTCGGCACGGTTGGTTGTTTTTCCGTACGAGAAGCGGAGCAGGTTCTTTTCGTTGATATTGTAGGTGAGGTTAACCGATGGAAAGTAATTCAGGGTATCACGAACAATGTCAAGATTTTCGGTATTGCCTGTTTTTTCGTAGAAGTTACTGATGTTTCGCTTGAACTTTTCGACACGCACACCTCCGTAAATGTTTATTTTAGGTGTGATCGGAATTTTCAGTCCCAGATAGCCGGCCACAATGCGGTCTTCTCCGTCGTAACTATCTTTGGCCCCTGTGTTATCGCGGTAGGTAATGCCATCCTGATTATAAGGCGGTGTTTGATCGAAGAAGATATTTTCTTGGGCAAAAATTTTGGAAGGTTTTTGATAAAAAATATCAGGTGGATTGTTGTAGGCCACTGCGCCAATCATGCGCTGACTAAACGAACGCTTTTTATGCTCATAAGCACCTCCGGCCTTTATGGTGTAGTTGGTTTTGCTATTCAGAAACTTAAAATTGTGTTCAAAATCTAATTTGTAGTTGTAAATATTTTCGGTTAAGCTAAGCCACAAACGACCTCCCAGATAGGCATTGGGTACATTTTGAATACGCATGAAATATTCACCATAATGGCCGCCGTCGCGATTATCATCGAAAACGTATGTTAATCTTCTATTGTCTGGTTGCGAATTTTTGGTATATCCGTAACCAGCCATCCAGTTCAACTTGGTTTTATCGTGATTGAAGTGCTGTTCACCTGCCAACTGACCCGAGTAAATAAACCGGCTCTCGTAGCGTAAGTCATAAACTCCGCGCAAAAAATCAGAAGATGCAACACCGCCATTTCGAATGGTGGTTGTTTTTTTCCCCATTTGATTGAAAAAATTTCTGAACTCAAGTTTTTGGTTATTACCATAAAGCAAGTTCCAATTGTGGATGAATCCTATTTTCACCGATTCTTTCGACCGTTGGTCAAGAAAATCAAAATCCGTATTTAATTTTTTTTGATCCTCTTCGTAATCCTCGTATTGTAAGCGCTTTACCCGGGTATAGTCGCTACTTGAGTTGTACGAAAGCGACGAGATATTTCCCAGTGATACCTTGCCCAAAACAAAGCGGCGTTGTGAGGTAATCGAAAAATTTTGATCAGGCAGAGGTGATTTGGATTTGTTTTCCCAGTTGTTGCTGAATAGCTTCGAGACTTTAACCAGTTCGGTAGTTTTTGACATGTAGTCGTCGATGCTTTTCCAGCTGTATAAATCTTTGAATTCGGTAGCTCCCGGAACGCCTTTCGGAATGTCGCGGGTTCCGTCGTCGAAACCCAGCCAGTCGGTTTTACCGCCTTCGTAAGTTTGAAATTTATTGCTGAAGGTGGTATTTTCAACATACTTGCCGGTGTACGAAATTACCAGGCTATTTTCGTCGGCATTGCTTTTGGTCTCCACGTTGATGGCCGCACCGGCAAAATCGGCAGGCAACTCAGGAGCTGGACTCTTGTATATTAATATATTGTCGATCATCCCGCTGGGAATGGCATCGAACGAAAAAGCACGTTTATCGGCCTCGAAGCTCGGAGCGCTCGATCCGTTGAGCATCACCGAATTATAGCGCTCTGTTAACCCTCGAACAATCACAAAACGCTCATCGGTAATTGTAATTCCCGGGACGCGGCGAATAACTTCAGCGGCATCCTTATCCTGCGATTTACCAATTTGCTGAGCCGTAATTCCGCTCACAATCAGGTTGCTCGATTTAATCGACGAGATCATCGAAACTTCAGTATTATCGCGGCGTTTAGCAGTAACTTTAACTTCGTCAATATTTAGAGTTGCCGATTTAAGCGCAATATTTAATATGGTTTCTTTTCCTTCAGCAACATCCACGCGAATAATCTGGTTGTCGTACGAGATGTAGGAAATTACGAGGTTGTAACTTCCGGCTTTAACTTTGTCAATTTGGTAATTTCCGTCGAAATCGGTTGATGCTCCTTTGGTTGTTCCCTGGATCACAACTGTGGCTCCGATTAACGATTCTTTGGTATTTGCATCAGTGATGATTCCTTTAATAAGTCCTGATTGGGACTTGCCCACAATAGAGATAACCAGCAGCGAGGCAAGCAACGCAATTTGTTTTAGATTCATTTAAAAAACGCTTTCGTTAATGTGATTTTTAGCTGTAACAAGTAAGATTTGAGTCGCTTTATATTCCGAAGCGAAGGAACTGGTTAATGGTTACAGAATGAATAATCTTCATTTACAGAAGCGTTACGTTTATATTAAAAGCGTTTTAATAATTGCACAGCACACTAATAATCAATATACTGAAGACACCATCGCATTAAAACAATTGAAAATTTCTATTACGTGAGCATTAATGAGGCAATACAAGTCCCGTCCGTTTTGATAACTTGCTTACGGATAATAGAATTAATAGGAGAACCAAAATATGCCACCAGCAGAAACTGTTGTAGGCTCTTCGAAATAGCCAAAATTAAACACCGGAAAAAAAATTTGAGAAAAGGAAGGCGATAGTTCTATTCGGCTACCTTCTGAACGATCATTATTCCGTCGCGAATGGGCAGAATGACATTTTTCACCCTTTTATCATTGTTAACCAACTCGTTGAAGTCGAGAATTCCACGAGTTTGCTCGTCGTTCGCCTCATCCGGATCAACAACTTTGCCATTCCACAATATGTTATCGGCAAGAATGAAGCCACCAACTGAGACCCGGTTAAAAACCAAATTGTAATATTCTGAATATTCTCGCTTGTCAGCATCAATAAAAACCAGGTCAAAACTTGGCTCCAGCGTTGAAATAATTTCTCTGGCGTCGCCAATGTGTTGTACTATTTTACTACCCATCCCCGATTTTTCGAAATATTTCCGGGCAATCGCCTCCAACTCGTCGTCAATCTCGATTGTATGCAATTTTCCATTGTCTTGCAATCCTTTGGCCAGGCATAGAGCAGAATAGCCGGTAAACGTTCCAAGCTCGAGAATATATTTTGGCCTGATCATACAGCTGATCATACTGAGAATTTGCCCTTGCAAATGTCCCGACAACATTCTCGAACGCAAAACTTTAAGATGCGTTTCACGATCCAGCTCTTTCAAAAAATCGTCTTCAGGAGAGGTGTGCTCAAGAATATACTGGTCGAGCTGCAAGCTATCGGTCATACTAAAGGTAAATTAACGTGCTGTTTGTATTTACATCGAAAACCAGGTTGGCAATCTCCATAATTTCGCTTGCTTCAATACTTTCTATCTTCTTAAAAACCGCTTCAAGTGGGTCAACCTGATTGAAAAACAACATGCTTTTACCAATAGAAAGCATCAAATCTTCCCTGGTTTCGGTTGAAATAGCCAATTGCCCGATCAATTGTTTCTTTGCCCGGCTCAACTGCACTATTCCCATAGGCGATTTCTGCATTTTCTGCAATTCCTTGTACACCAACGCCTGGGCATCGTCGAGGTTTTCCTTGTCTGTTCCGAAGTAAATGCTAAACTCACCGGTATCAGAATAAGCAGTGTAATTTGATTCAACATTGTATGCCATTCCGTTTCGCTCTCTCAGAGCCATATTCAGACGGGAATTCATCGATTGTCCGCCAAGGATATTATTCAACAGCACCATTGTCATTCGATTCGTACTGTAAACATCCGGCGCAATATTGCCAATGATGCAATGAGACTGAAACGTATCTTTCTGGACTGTCCTCGTTTCCGGCTTATATAAATAATGATTGACGCGGCTTTTTACTCTTAACCTCTGAGGAATGCTACCGAAATATTTTTCGGCCAGACGAATGATTTTCGACATTGGAATATTCCCGATGGAGCTCAAAACCATTTGATCGGTGTGGTAATTGCCGTCCATAAATTTCAGGATACTATCCTTATTGAAGCCCTTAATCTGCTCCGGAAGCCCAAGTATGTTGCGGGCAATCGGATGTCCGGCGAACAAAATCTCCTCAAATTCGTCAAAAATCAACTCCGATGGGCTGTCTTTATATGAGTTGATTTCCTCGAAAACCACCTCCTTCTCGCGTTCGAGCTCTTTTGCCGGGAACACACTATTAAAGAGAATATCACTGATTAGCTCTACCGACCGCTGATAATATTCGCTCAAAAAAGTTGCATAAACAGCTGTTTCTTCCTTCGTAGTGTACGCATTCAATTCTCCACCAACGTCTTCAATCCGGTTTAAAATATGGAAGGCTTTCCTGGTTTTGGTGCCTTTAAAAATAACATGCTCAATAAAATGAGCGATGCCCTGTTCGTTTTCTTCCTCGTCCCTTGATCCAGTGTTGATTATCACGCCAAAATGCGATACAGGCGAATTAACTTCCTGATGAACAATCCGAATACCATTTTTTAAAACGAAGGTTTGCAACATCGAGTAAATGAGTGAAATTTTGGACTGCAAAAGTATGAAATAGCTTCGATTTCGCTAAAAATCAAACCGATATTTACTTATTAGCCCTCAGAATTAATCTTCTAATCAGAAATTTCAGGCAGATTCCAATTTTCTTCGCCATATAACCAACTGATAACTAACATTTTGCCCCCAAAAGACAAAAAAAAATCAGCCAGATTGTTCCATTTGTTTTGTAGTTAAAATATTTGGTCTATATTTGCACCCCGTAAGCGAAACGGTTGTACCAACGCCGACAAAGTAACTTACAAACGATCCGCACCGGATTAAAAATGGTGCCTTAGCTCAGTTGGTAGAGCAATGGACTGAAAATCCATGTGTCCCTAGTTCGATTCTTGGAGGCACCACAAAAGGAAGCAAATTTGCTTCCTTTTGCTTTTTTATTCGGCCAGAAAATCAAGATTTCTTTTCAGTCCCTCAAATTTCGCGCGCTTCACCGCTGATTTTTTGAAAAGCTTATTAAAAGTTGCCTTATCAAGGCTGAACCATTCTTCTTTTTTCATTTTTAACACGCTTTCGTTGGCAACAAATGCTGGTTCTAAGTGTGGTACCGACTTCAGGTTCCACGGGCACACATCCTGGCAGATGTCGCAACCAAACATGCGGTTTTTAAACTTTCCTTTCAGCTCCGGATCAATTTTGCCCTTATTTTCAATGGTTTGGTACGAAATGCATTTTCTTGCATCAAGCACGTAAGGTTCAATAATTGCTTTTGTTGGGCAGGCATCAATGCAACGCGTGCAATTTCCGCAGTGGTTCCTAACAACTTTTTCATCAGCAGGTAATTCCAAATCGACAATTAGCTCGCCAATGAAGAAAAAACTGCCATGTTCAGGCGATATCAGATTTGTGTTTTTGCCAATCCAGCCCAAACCGGCACAGGCTGCCCACGCCCGGTCGAGCACCGGTGCCGAATCGACAAAACAACGTCCTTCGCATGGTGCAATTTCAGTTTGCAAAAAATGAAGTAACTCGGCCAGCTTATCCTTCATTACAAAATGATAATCAACGCCATATGCATATTTAGACAAAACGGGTGCATCTGGATCAGACTGACCTACTACGGGAAAGTAATTTAACAACACCGAGATAACCGACTTGGCATTTTCTACGAGAAGCCCCGGATTGAGCCTCTTTTCGAGGTTGTTCTCCATGTAGTTCATTTCGCCATTCATTTCTGCCTGAAGCCAACGCCTCAAACGGTCCTCTTCTTCTTTGAGAAAGTGAACTTCAGAAATTCCACAATCCAGAAAACCCAGTTCTTGCGCTCTCCGCTTGATTAAATGTGAGATATTTCCTGAGCTTTTTTCCATCTTCGTTTTTCTTCAATCAAAAATAAGTTATTCATTCGTATAATTTTTTTGTTTTTTAATCGTGTTTTGGCACGTACTCATGGAATAGCCATTTCTGCATTTTCGGTTGGTGCGAGCTTTAGCGCACATGGCTATTTCATTCCTTCTTTCTGCAATTACAATTTAATGCAAAATTGATCGAAAAGTTCAAGATGATAAATTCATTTGATTAAACCTTACATAAATCTTTTTGTCTAAAATACATTTAGTTAATTCTTAATTTCTAACTTTAGCCACCAGAATTCATTTAACCAACTGAAACCCAATTTGTGAAAAAAAACAACTTAACTATATTTCTCAAACTATTTTTTTCTATCGTTTTTGTTATCTGCCTGACTACAAGAATTTACGCTCAAAGCATACAAGAAACACTTATTAGTGGAGATTTCCAGAAAACAAAACTTGAAGATTTTTTCAAAACGATTGAAAAAGAATACAATATCCATTTTTATTATCGGCAAGAGTGGATTAAACCATATGTGATTAACCAGAAATTCAACAATCAGCCTTTAATTCAGGCATTAAACCTATTGTTCGACAAGCAATCACTCAACTACAAATTCTTTCAGAATAACTCCGTTGTAATTTTTCCAAAGGGCAGCGACGGAAAAATCGTTTCTGGATCGGGCGAATCGACTGTGATGATAATCGGAAATTTGCTTAACCAAGGTCGTTATGCCACCGCAAAACTTAAAGGCAAAATACTCGACGGAAAAAATAATGAGCCGCTGGCAGGAGCTGTGATATTTCATCCGCAAACCGGGATCGGGGTTACAAGTAATGCCTTGGGAAATTATGAACTTGAACTTCCGACTGGCGACTTTACATTACAGGTTTCGTTTATGGGATATGAGGTTTTGAACCAAAAAATAAAGTTAATTGAGACCGGCAAAGCTGACTTTGAATTATTTGAGGAGACGCATAATCTTGAGGAAGTAACCATAACTGGCGAAAGTGCCAAAGCATCGAAAGCACAAATGAGCATGGTGAAAGTGAATTCGAGAATAATCAAGGAACTGCCGGTGATGATGGGCGAAGCTGATATTATAAAGAGCGTGGTGATGATGCCGGGCGTGCAAAGTGTTGGAGAAATGTCTTCCGGATTTAACGTTCGGGGAGGTAACACCGATCAAAACCTGATCTTGTTGGAAGGTGCTCCTGTCTTCAACACATCGCACTTGTTTGGCTTTTTCTCTATGATTAATCCCGATGCTGTTCAGGATGTAACACTCTTCAAAGGAGGTATTCCGGCATCTTATGGAGAGCGCGTTTCGTCTATTATGGAAGTAAAACTGAAAGATGGGAATACAGAAAATTTGAAGCTATATGGCGGCATAGGATTAATTAACAGTAGAATTACGCTGGAAGGACCGCTCGTAAAAAAGAAAAAAAGTACCTTCCTCATCGGTGGCCGAACAACATATTCTGACTGGATAATGCGCCAGTCGAGAAACGCTCAATTTTTGAACTCGGTTGCACACTTTTATGATGTGAACGGAACGCTAAACCTAGTGCTAGGGCAAAACAATACTTTAAAAATTATGGGTTACGCAAGCAATGACGTTTTTAACCTAAACTCGAACTCTTTATATAACTACGGGAACCTTATCGGATCGGCGACGTGGAAAGCGGGAATATCGAAAAAGCTCCTCTCAAATTTAAATCTTTCATACAGCAGATACTCCTTCAAACTTGAACAAAAAGATGAAGACCAAGCTGAAAACGATTACCACTTGCTTACCGGGTTACAATATGGGAACTTAAAGTACATACTCTCCTGGCTACCAAACGAAAAACACCGTATAAATACAGGATTTCAGGCAATTGGATATAAAATTCAGCCCGGAGAAATAAAACCGGCAGGATCGTCAACAAATATAATCGGTGAGAAAATTCCTCATGACCAATCAATAGAATTGGGAGCATTTATTGACGATGACATCGATTTATCTACGTCAGCTGCACTGAATGTTGGATTACGTTACGCACATTTCATGAATCTTGGTCCGGCAACAGTACTAAAATACGACCCAGCCCAATCAATAAGTCCAACCACTGTTATCGACTCTACGATTTATGGCTCAGGAAAGATTATAAAAGCTTATAAAGGACTTGAGCCCCGCATTTCGCTTAAGTTAAACGGCGACAACAATGGATCTTTTCGGCTGAGCTATCAGCGGATACACCAGTTTATGAATCAAGTATCCAACACTTCAGTAATGTCTCCTGCCGATTTCTGGAAATCCAGCGATACCTACGTAAAACCATTAATCAGCGATCAGTTTGCCGTGGGTCTTTTCAAGAATCCCAAAAGAGGATTGTACGAAACTTCGGTAGAAGTCTATTACAAAAACCTTAAAAATTTGCTTGAATATAAAGATGGTGCCGTTCTTGTTATGAATAAGCACGTTGAAACCGATGTAATTAACGCAAAAGGCTACTCTTACGGACTCGAACTTTTCCTGAAGAAGAATACAGGGAGATTAAACGGGTGGATTAGTTACACATATTCCAGGACAATGCGCCAAACCGACAACAAATTCGACGAAGATATTATTAATGCCAAGAAATTCTATCCGTCGGTTTACGACAAGCCACACGACTTGTCAACAGTTTTTAATTATAAGATTAGCCGACGCTGGCGTTTCTCCGGAAATTTTGTCTTGGCATCGGGACGCCCGGTAACACTGCCCGAACAGAAATACACCTACGATGGACAACAAGTTGTTTACTATTCAGACCGGAATAAATACCGCATGCCACCTTATCATCGTATGGATGTGAGCATTACTTTAGACGAGAACCTTCGCAAAAAAAGAATGTGGAAAGGCAGTTGGACATTCTCGGTATATAACCTTTATGGAAGAAAGAACGCCTATTCCATTTTCTACCGGAAAGAAGCCTCTATACAACAGGTCAATAAAACAACCAACGCAATTTATAAGCTTTCAGTAATTGGAGTTCCGGTTCCCTCAATCACTTATAATTTCAAATTCTGATGAAGCACGTAAAAAAATATTACCTGAAAACCACCGCCGGGAAATTGGTCGCTTTTTTTCTGGGCATGTTGCTGTTTGCTTCGTGCGAAGAATACTATACGCCTGAATTAGACAGTTCGGAAAGTATGCTTGTGGTGGAATCGATGTTCACCAACGACGCTTCAAAAAATTTTGTAAAACTTACAAAAACAAAAGATTTCTATAGCACCAATCCTGACGAGATGATCACCAACGCCAACGTTGAGCTAATTGAATCAGGTTCAAGCGCAACACCTGCCAAGCAGCAGTCAAATGGCTATTTCACATTTTCGAAAGTCGCGGTTCCTGACAAAACATACACACTCCGAATTTATTATGGAGATCAAACCTATGAATCAGATCCGGTTACCATGCCGCCGCTTCCTAGCATTGACTCGCTTTATACCGTACACAGGATAGACAAAACCTACAGTACAGATGCGTATGGCGTACCCTTCACGGTTGAAAACCCAGTTCGGGATATTAAAGTTGACGTTTCACTTTCGCCACAGCTCAAATACTTCAGATTTACCTGGCGAACTGTTTTAGAGTGGGTATATATTCCTCCAATGAATCCTTTTAAAGTTGCCCCACCTTATTATGGATGGAAATCAAGATACGATAACGGCAATTTCAATATTGCCGGACAAGGCGACTATACCGGAACCTCCAACATTAAAAACCATACCGTTCTCTCGCTTGCCTATGATACACAACAATATCTGGACTCGGCCAAACAAGATTTCTATGGATGGATAGTGATGGTAGATCAATACGGAATTACGAAAGATTCGTACGACTTTTATGAGGCGCTCGACAAACAGTTCACTGCCGAAGGCAATCTTTTCGATCCGGTTCTGGCTCAGATTCCGACAAATGTGTCGTGCAAAACCGACAAGACAAAAAAAGTCGTAGGTTTTTTCAACGTAAACTCCTATCGTCAGTACAGGTATTTTATAAGAACCGGTTCGGCGTACAGCCAAACTGCTGTGCAGAAAAAGATAAACCGATACCCGGATATTTCAGATAGTGGATATTTAGTTGGTGTGTACCCCTCTTTTTGGGAAAGTTATCAAAACTGATGATTTACAGAATGAAACGAAAACTAACCATATTACTGTTTCTAATTTCTAATTGCGTTTACTTAAACGCGCAACAGAATTTGCCAACGTCGGTTTTTTCTGATCGCGACGTTTACGTTGCCGGAGAAACAATGCTCGTAAAAGCATTTACTTCCACGAGCGGACAGTCAAAGGTAAACTATGTCGATTTGCTGAATCTTCAAGGGAAAAGAGTTTCAGGAGCAATACTTGAGATTAACAACAATCAGGCTGACGGCTTTTTACAGTTGCCCGACTCGCTTAGCACAGGAACTTACGTTTTGAGATCGTATTCGAAAAATACAGGCGATCAATTAAAAGCTGTAAAAGAAGTATGGATCGCCAACCGCTTCGTTGGGCTTGAAAAAACTAAACAAATTCCGCGATTAGCACAAATCAATGCGACCG
>Ga0209098_1002498_pt1 | contig 16161 bp, 27 predicted proteins | sample AD_JPNHW1_MetaG_FD_184429 | JGI IMG/M metagenome (GOLD analysis project Ga0209098, IMG submission 184429) | Active sludge microbial communities of municipal wastewater-treating anaerobic digesters from Japan - AD_JPNHW1_MetaG (SPAdes) (version 2) | ecosystem: Engineered > Bioreactor > Anaerobic... | reverse complement strand
GCGCCGAAACGGCGGTTAATTCGAGCAACAGGACCGGTATAACGAGCCATGGAAAAGGAACGGTCGGAGGTGAAAGGTGGTGGTGGGCGGCGTGCGATCAGACGCGACGACGCTTGCGCGGGCGGCAGCCGTTGTGCGGGATCGGCGTGATGTCGATGATCGCGGTGACCTCGAGACCGACGGCCTGGAGCGCACGGACGGCAGAATCGCGACCGAGGCCGGGGCCTGCAATGCGAATCTGAATATCCTTGAGACCGTGGGCCATGGCGCCGCGAGCGGCTTCCTGGGCGACGATCTGCGCGGCGTAGGCAGTGGACTTGCGGGAACCGCGGAAGTTGCACTTGCCGGCGCTGGCGGCCGAGATGACGTTGCCCTTCAGGTCCGTGATCGAGACGATCGTGTTGTTGAAGGAGGCGGTCACGAAGGCGATGCCTGTGGTGATGTTCTTGGCACCCTTGGCCTTGCGCACCTTGATCGCGGTGACCTCATCCTTGAGGAGATCGGCGGCGGTGGCGGGCTTCGGGGCTTCGGCCGGAGCGGCCTCAGCAGCGGGAGCGGCGGCCTTGTCGGCAGCGGCGGCGGGGGCCTTGACGGCCTTGGTCTCTTCAGCGGCGGCGGCCTCGACGGGCTTGGCCTCCTTCTTCGGAGCCTTCTTGGGAGCGGATTTCTCTTCAGCCATGGCGGTGCGGGTTACTCAGCGGCTTTCTTGACACCAACGGTCTTGCGCGGGCCCTTGCGGGTGCGTGCGTTGGTCTTGGTGCGCTGGCCGCGCACGGGCAGGCTGCGGCGGTGACGCGTGCCTCGGTAGCAGTTGATCGCCTGGAGGCGGCGGATGTTGGAGGTGATCTCACGACGGAGATCGCCTTCCACCACCCACTTGTTCTCGGCGATGAAGGACATGATCTTGTTGAGCTGCTCTTCCGAGAGGTCGGAAGCACGCAGGTTGGGATCGATGCCGATGTGCGCAACGATCTGATCGGCCCGATCGGGACCGATACCGTAGATGTAACGCAAGGCGTACGGGACTTTTTTCTTGGCGGGGATTTCCACCCCAAGGAGACGAGGCATAGTGTTGGTTGGAAGAGTTGCTGGGAAAGTGAGTGTCGAGTCAGGCGGCGGGCGGGATCGTGAGGATCTCGGGGCCGGTCTCGGTGGTGAGCACGGTGTGTTCGAAGTGGGCGGAGGGCTTGCCGTCGGCGGTGACGGTGGTCCAACCATCGTCAAGGGTCTCGATGCGATGGGTCCCCATGTTGACCATGGGCTCGATCGCCAGCGTCATGCCGGGGCGGATCTTCTCGCCGGTACCCTTGCGTCCGAAGTTGGGAATCTGCGGTTCCTCGTGCATCGAGCGGCCGACGCCGTGGCCGACCATGTCGCGCACGACGCTGAAACCGTTGCTCTCCACGTAGGTCTGGATCGCATGGGAGATCTCGCCGATGCGATTGCCTACCCTAGCCTGCTCGATGCCGTGGTGAAGCGCGGCTTCGGTGACCTGGAGCAAGCGGGAGACTTCGGACGGGATCGGATCGATACGGGCGGTGTAGGCGTTGTCGCCCATCCAGCCACAGTATTCGACGACTACATCCATCGAGACGATGTCTCCCGGACGCAGGATGCGCTTAATCGAGCCGATGCCGTGGACAACCTCCTCGTTGACCGAGATGCAGGTGTACGCCGGATAGGCACGATGGCTTCGCGAAGGGCGATAATTGTAGCAGGCGCTGCGAGCGCCGTAGCCTTCGATGATCTTCTTTGCTTCCTGGTCGAGATCGTAGGTGCTGATGCCCGGTGCGGCGAGTGCACGCATCTTGGCGAGCACTGCGGCAGCCACACGACAGGCTTCACGCATTCCGGCGACCCCATCCTTGTTCTTGATAGGAATCATGATCGGAAAAGAGACTGGACGTCGCCCTCGTTCATTTCGAGGAGAAGTCCACGCTGACGGTAGTACGATGCGACAGGCGTCTCGGCGCAGGACGTGCGAGCAAGACACAGGCAGGCATCGAGCGATTCCCCGCGTGCCTCAAGCCACTCGTCAAAGACGAGCGCCTGAAGATTGGTGCGAGGAAAGCCGTCGAGGCGGAATCCGCTATCCACACGTCGCGCGAAATACCAGCGGCGCAGCACGGCAAGGACGGTCTCGTCTGCCGGCGCACCACCCGATTTCGCTGCGCGGCGGAGGGCGGCGCCTAGCGGCGTCTGCCTCTGCGATTCGGCAGCAAGCAAAGCTTCGGTTGAAACGTGCTCAGAAATCAAAGAACGGTTCCTTTCGAGGGGCGAACCTGAGCATTCGGCCCCCGTCTGGAGAATCAAAAGTTTGGATTTTGGCGATCCAAGCAGGGAAAAGAGATCGGAAATGGCAACCATCCCCCGCGAAGTAAAGCCTTATGATTGGGTAAAGTGACGGATCACTGCCGCAATCAAGCCGATGCCAAGCAAACTGCCGCAGGCGATAAGTAGTGGCTGGATGTTCCTGGCTTCGGCTCCGTCGTTAAACCCGGGCATTGTCGTGCTGCGCGCACGAATCCGTCCCTTCTTCAGGAATCCATCATAGTGGCGCTGGAGAAGGTAGGTCTCGAGCTGACGCATGGTGTCGAGCATGACGCCAACCGTGATCAGCATGCCGGTGCCGCCGAAGAAATAGGCGACGCGCTGCGGGAGGGTGATCTTCTGGTAAAGGAAGTCGGGCATGATCGCGATGAACGTCAGGGCGATGGCGCCGAAGAGCGTCAGTCGGGTCATCACGAAGTCGAGGAACTTGGCTGTGGGCTCGCCGGGGCGAACACCAGGGATGTAGCCGCCGTACTTCTTGAGATCATCGGCGATCTGGATCGGCTTGAACATGACCGAAACCCAGAAGTAGCTGAAGAAAAGGATCAGCAGCGCATTGGCAGAGTAGTAAAGCCAGTTGCCGCGGTTGAGCGCCGAAGCGAAGTCCATCAGGAAGGGCAGATTGAACTTCGCACCGGCAAACTGCATGATCATCGGGGGGAAGGTGATGAGCGCGCTGGCGAAGATCACGGGCATAACACCGGAGTAGTTGATCTTCAGCGGCAGGAACGAGCTCTGGCCACCATACACACGCTGTCCGACGATACGTTTCGCGTACTGGACCGGCACTTTGCGCTGGGCCTGGGTGAGGGCGACCATGAAGGCCGTCACACCGAAGAACAAGGCAACCATGATGACGGCATGGAAGATGCCGAAGTCCTGGGCGCCAGTCCCGATGGGAGCAAAGAACAGCTGCCACGTCTGCGTGGCCGCGCCGGGGATATCGGCCAAGATGCCGATGGTGATCAAAATCGAGATGCCGTTGCCGATGCCTCGCTGGGTGATCTGCTCGCCCAACCACATCATCAACAAGGTGCCGGAAGTGAGGAAGATCGTAGAAGTGACGATAAACCAGCCGGCGGGGGCAATTACGATGGTTCCATAGCGGTTCACATCGTAACCGGGGAAGAGGCGGCCCGGATTCTCAAGGGCGCCCAACAGAAGAAGACCCTGGATCACGCAGATCAGCACCGTCATGTAACGGGTGTACTGCTGGATCTTCTGGCGGCCGACATCACCCTCCTGCTGGAGGCGGGCGAGTTGCGGAACGACGGCGACCATCAACTGCATGATGATCGAGGCGCTGACATTGGGCATGATGCCCATGGCGCAGATCGCACCCTTGAGGAGTGCACCGCCGGTGAACATGTTGTACAACCCGATGATCGCCCCGGCGCCAGAGGCCGACTGGTCGGCAAAGAACTGCTGCAGCGGCTGCGGGTCGAGGCCCGGCAGCGGGATATGGGCACCCACGCGCGCCACGAAGATGAGCGCCATCGTGGTGAGAATCCGTTGCCGGAGCTCCGGAATCTTCAGGCAGTTCGCAAAAGCGGAAAACACGGGAAGGGGTTGTTCGATTAGAAAAATGGTCGGCGCGCCCGCAGGCGCGCCGAAGAGTGAATCAAGCGACGAGCGCCTGACCGCCCGCCTTTTCGATCTTCTCCTTGGCGGAACCGGAGAATTTCGCGGCGGTAACCTTAAAGGCGCGAGCGAGTTCGCCCGTGCCCAAGACCTTCACAGGGAGGCTAACGTCGCGAATGAGTCCGGCCTGAGCCAAGACTTCGGCGCTGACCTCGGCCACCGAGGCGTCGAGGCGGGCGAGATCGCCCACGTTGACGACCGAAAAGACGGCCTTGAAGTTCTTGTTGTTGAAACCGCGGTGCGGGAGCTTGCGGTAGAGAGGCATCTGGCCGCCTTCAAAGCCGGGGCGGATGCTGCCGCCCGAGCGAGCGGTCTGGCCCTTGCCACCCTTGCCGGAAGTCTTGCCGTGTCCCCCACCCTCACCACAACCGACGCGCTTGCGACGGTGGACGGCTCCGGGGGTGTTCTTGAGTTCGTGAAGCTTCATGATCGCTGGATGTTTGCGCCGAGGCTATCAGGCCTGGCGGACTTTCTGGAACTGCTCAGCGGAGCGCAGCTTGCGCAGACCGAGCAGGGTGGCATGGACGACCGCGATATGGTTCTTCGAACCCATCGACTTGGAGAGGACGTTGTGGACACCGGCCGCCTCGAGGACCGCGCGAACACCGCCGCCGGCAATGACGCCGGTACCGGTGGTGGCCGGACGGAGGAGAACCTTGCCGCCGTCATACTCGCCGAAGACCTCGTGGGGAATGGTGGTTCCCTTGAGGACGACGGTGACCATGTTCTTGCGGGCGTTCTCAGTGCCTTTGCGGATCGCATCGGGCACTTCGTTGGCTTTGCCGTAACCGATACCGACCGAGCCCTTGCCATCGCCTACAACGGCGAGGGCGGAGAAGCTGAAGCGACGACCGCCCTTGACGACCTTCGAGCAGCGGTTGATGAAGACGACCTTTTCGATCAGTCCGGATTCGGGAGCTTCAGGAGCGCCACGACCGCGATCAGAGGAGAAACGAGAGTTTTGCATGGTCTCGGATTAGAACTTCAGGCCGGCCTCGCGGACAGCTTCGGCAAATGTCTTGACCTTGCCGTGGAAACGGCGGCCGTTGCGGTCGAAGACGAAGGTGTTGAGCCCGGCAGCGGTGGCTTTGGCGGCAAAAGTGCCGGCCAAGGTCTTGGCGCTGCTGTCGTTGGCGGCGAGCTTCTGCGTACGCAGATCGGGGGTGAGAGTCGAGACGGCGACAAGGGTGGCCCCCTTCACGTCGTCGATGGCCTGGGCATAGATGTGCTTGCCGCTGAAGTGGACGCAGAGGCGCGGACGCTCGGCAGTGCCGGTAACCTTCTTGCGGATGCGCCACTTGCGCTTCTGGAGCAGCTGGGCTTTGCGAATGGTATTCATCGCTGGATTCCTTTTGGTTGGTGGCGCGATTAGGCGACCGTCTTGCCTTCCTTGCGGCGAACATGCTCGCCGACGATGCGCACGCCCTTGCCCTTGTAGGGTTCCGGCGGGTAGAAGGCGCGGATCTCCGTGGCGACCTTGCCGACGAGCTGCTTGTCGCAGCCCTCGATCTTGACCTTGGTCTGGTCAGTCACGGTGACCTTGATCCCCTCGGGGATGTCATACTTGATCGGGTGGGAGTAGCCGAGGGCGAGGTCGACGACCTTGCCGACGACAGCGGCCTTGAAGCCGACGCCCTGGATCTCGAGCTCCTTGGTGTAGCCATTGACCACACCGAGGACCATGCCGTTGATGATGGAGCGGGCTGTGCCGTGCATCGCGTTAGCGAAGCGTGTCTCCTCGAGAGGAGTAACGACGACGTGTCCATCCTTGGCCTCGATCTTGACGATCGGGTTGAAGGAGTGTTGGACCTTGCCCTTGGGGCCCTCGACCAAGACGGTGCCAGCATTGATGGCAACCTTGACCTTGGCGGGGATGGTAACGGGGAGTTTTCCGATACGACTCATGGTGTGTTCTCTCCTTTACCAGATGCTGCAGAGGAGTTCGCCGCCGAGCTTCTGGCGACGGGCGTCCTGATCCTTCATCAGACCCTTGGAGGTCGAGACGATCGAGATGCCGAGGCCGTTGAGCACGCGCGGAATATCGCGATAGCCGTAGTAGAGGCGGCGGCCGGGTGTGCTGAGGCGGCGGAGATTGGTGATGACGGGGGCGTTGTCGACGTACTTGAGCTTCACGACGACGGTCTTGTGACCGGCCTCGTCCTGGCCCTCGGTAACGTCGGAGACGTAGCCTTCTTCCTTCAGGATGCGAGCCATCGCAGCCTTCAGGATACTATGCGGCACAACGCACTCGGCCAAACCGGCCTTGTTCGCGTTGCGGACCCGCGTGAGAAAATCACTGATTGGATCGGTCATGTGTGTTTGTTGATGGGGGCCGGCCGATATCCTACTGCCGGCCCGGAATTCAAATTACCAGGAGCTCTTGGTGACGCCCGGAATCTTGCCGTTGAGCGCGAGCTCGCGGAAGGTGATACGGGAGCAGCGGTAGCGGCGGATATAGCCACGCGGACGGCCGCTGAGCGCGCAACGGTTGCGGACGCGGATGGCGGCCGAGTTGCGGGGGAGCTTGGACATCGCCTTCTGGGCCGCGAAGAACTCCTCGTCGGTGGTCTTCGGGTTGGCGAGGATGGCCTTCAGCTCGGCACGCTTCGCCGCGTACTTTTCGACGAGGGCGATGCGGCGGTTATTCTTCTCGATGGCGGAAGTTTTCGGCATGGCGGAATCAGGCGGCGGTGGAAGTCTTGGCAGCGGCGGCAGCAGCGGCCTCGGTGCGGCGGAAGGGGAACCCGACAAGCTTCAGCAGCTCGCGGCCTTCGTCGTCGCTCTCGGCACTGGTGACGATGGAGATATCGAGACCCATCATGCGCTTGGTGTTCTCGAGGGAGATCTCGGGGAAGATGGAGTAGTCGGCGATGCCGATGCTGTAGTTGCCGTTGCCATCAAGCTTGGTGGGGACGCCACGGAAGTCGCGGATGGCCGGGAGGGCGACGATGAGCAGGCGCTCAAGGAAGTGCCACATGTTGTCGCCACGAAGTGTGACTGTGGACCCGACGATCTGGCCTTCGCGAAGCTTGAAGTTGGCGATCGCCTTGCGGGACTTCGTGAGGACGGCCTTCTGGCCGGCGATCGCGGTGATGTCGCGCTGGGCATCGGCAATGACGGTCTTGTCGGCACCGGCATCGATACCGGTGTTGAGGACGACCTTCAGGATGCGCGGCACCTGGTGCGGATTGGCGTAGCCGCGGCTCTGCTTGAGGGCAGGAACGACGACCTCGGTATATTGCTTCTTAAGTTGCGGAGTTTTCTTCATTGGTGTGCGCCGGATTTCCGACCCGGCAGCGTGGTAAGTTGGTCAGAGTGACAACTCAGGACTGCGCCTTGCCAGCCTTTTTTGCGGCGGGTTTCTCGGCGGCAGTCACCACCTTGAGATTGGAGACGTGGATGGAACCTTCGCGCTCGACGATCGCGCCCTGGGGGTTGGCCTGGGACTTGCGCTCGTGGCGTTTGATCATGGCAACGCCTTCGACGACGGCGCGCTGCTTGGCGGCGCGAATCTCGAGGACCTTGCCCTGCTTGCCCTTATGGGAACCGGCGATGACGCTGACAGTGTCGCCACGCTTGACGTGGAACTTCTGCTTGGCGACTTCGCCGCGTTTGGTGTGGAATTTCTGCTTCATCAGAGGACCTCCGGAGCGAGGGAGACGATCTTCATGAAGTTCTTCGCACGCAGCTCGCGAGCGACGGGCCCGAAGATGCGGGTACCCTTGGGATTGCCGTCGGCGTCGATGATGACGACCGCGTTGCTGTCGAACCGAAGATAGCTGCCATCGGCACGGCGCAGGGGCGCTTTGGTGCGGACGATTACGGCTTTGCAGACCTCGCCCTTCTTCACGGTGGCGTCGGTGGTGCTCTCCTTGATGTTGACAGTGATGATGTCACCGACGGAGGCAGTGTCGGTGTTCTGGCCCATGCGGCTGATCATCGAGGCCCGGCGGGCTCCCGTGTTATCAGCCACATCTACGTATGAACGCATCTGGATCATGGCGCGTTACTCCTTTGCAGGTTCGAGGTTGGCCTCAAGGGCGTTGTTGTTGGCGGCGTGGACAACCTTGACCACGCGCCAGCGCTTGAGGCGGCTGAGCGGGCGGGTTTCCATGATCTCGACCAGATCGCCGATCTTGGTCTCGTTCTTCTCGTCGTGGACGTGCACGACGGTCTTGCGATTGATGACCTTCAGGTAGCGGGGATGCGGGATCTTGAAGGGGATGGTGACCTTGACGGACTTGTCTCCCATCCGGCTGGTGACAGTGCCGAGAAGGGTTTTCCGGTCGGTGCGTTTGGCGGCTTCCATAGTCTAGGGCGCTCCGTGATTAACGGGCGGCCGCGGGAGCCGCGGCGGCCTGCTTCTTTTGGGTGAGGATGGTCTCCAGCCGGGCGATGTCTTTGCGATACGCCTTGAACGTATGCGGCTTGTCGATCTGGCCGGTGTGCTTGCGCAGGTTGCTCTGGAGGAGGGTTTCGCGTGTCTCGCGAAGCTTGGTTTCGATCTCCGCAATGGAGAGCTCGCGAATGTCCTTGGGTTTCATAGCGGCGTTCGGTTGGTGGCTGCGGTGGTTGGCACTCAGGCCGCAACGCCCTCGCGGGCGATGAAGCGGCACTTGCAGGGCAGCTTGGTGTCGGCCAAGCGCATCGCCTCACGGGCGATGGTGACGGTGACACCCGAGATTTCGAACAGAATGGCGCCGGGCTTGATCAGCGCGACGTAGAACTCGACAGCGCCTTTGCCTCGGCCCATTCGGGACTCGGCAGGGTGCTGGGTGACGGGCATGTGCGGGAACACACGGATCCAGACCTTGCCCTTGCGCTTGAGGTGGCGGTTGATCGCGACGCGGGCGGCCTCGAGCTGGCGGCCGTCGAGACGGACGCGCGTCATGGCTTGGATGGCGAACTCGCCAAAGGCGATCGTGTTGCCGCGCTTGGCCTTGCCGGCGTTGCTACCCTTTTGGGCGCGACGGAATTTGGTGCGTGCAGGTTGAAGGGCCATGGTGGGATCAGTTGTTGTTGTCGGTGTCCTTCTTGCAGATCCAGCACTTCACGCCGATCTTGCCGTAAACGGTGTGGGCCTCGGCGAAACCGTAGTCGATGTTCTCGCGGAGGGTATGGAGCGGCACGCGGCCGACGCGCTGGAGCTCGCGGCGGGCGATTTCCGAGCCGCCGAGGCGGCCGGAAGCTTGGATCTTGATGCCGTCGGCGCCGATGCTCATGGCAATCTGCATGGCCTTCTTCATGGCGCGACGATAGGAGATGCGGCGTTCGAGCTGGAGGCAGATGTTCTCGGCCACGAGCTGGGCCTCGATCTCAGGCTTCTTGACCTCCTGGATGTCGAGGAGGATCTCCTTGCCGGTGAGCTTGGCGAGGTCTTCCTTGATCTTCTCGACCTCCTGGCCCTTGCGGCCGATGACGATGCCGGGGCGGGCGGTGAAGATCTTGACACGCACGCGGTTGGCGGCGCGTTCGATGAAGATGCGCGGCACAGAGGCAAGCTTGAGCTTGGCCATGAGCTGCTCACGGATCTTCTGGTCCTCAGCGAGGAGGAGGCCGAACTCCTTCTTGCGCGCGAACCAGCGCGACTGCCAGTTGCGGCGGACGGCCAGGCGGAAACCGATCGGATTGGTCTTTTGTCCCATGGCGTTTACTTGGTTGCGGCGGCTTCGGAGAGGACGATGCGGATGTGCGACATCTTCTTGCGGCGGGGCATCGCGGAACCGCGAGCACCGGCTTTGAAGCGCTTGAGCACAGGACCGTTCTCGATCACGGCGGAGGCCACGACGAGGTTGTCGGAGGAGAGGTTGTTGTTGTTCTCCGCGTTGGCGATGGCCGACTTCAACGTCTTGGCGATGAGGCGGGCAGACTTGCGCGGGATGAGGGTGAGCAGTTCGACGGCCTGGGGGGCTGCGAGTCCCTGGATTTCGCGAGCGACCTCGCGCATCTTCTTCGGGGACATCCGGGCGAACCGGGTAAGAGCTTGGACTTCCATGGTGGTGGTGTTTTGCGGTTGGCCGCCGGGCCCGCGGTGGCGGGCGTTGGCGGCCGTGTCCAGTTACATCAGACGGCCTTGGCGGTGTGGGCGCCGTGCGCCTTGAAGAAGCGCGTCGGGGCGAATTCGCCGAGTTTATGGCCGACCATGTTCTCAGTCACGAAAACCGGGACGAAGGCCTTGCCGTTATGGACGTTGAAGGTGGTGCCGACAAAGTCGGGCGTGATGGTCGAGCGACGCGACCACGTCTGAATGGGCTTCTTGTTGTTGGCTTTCTTCGCCTTCTCGAAACGCTCCGAGAGGTGCGGATCGACGAAGAAACCTTTCTTGATTGAACGAGCCATGGCGTGAAATCGTTAGGGTTACGCGGCGGGTTGGTTATTTCTTGCCGCGCGGCTTACGGCCGTTCTTGCGGGTGATGATAAGCACGTTGCTCGTCTTCGAGCGCTTGCGGGTCGGGAAGCCCTTGGCGAGCTGGCCCCACGGGGAGACGAGGTGCTGGCGACCGCCACCACCCTTGGACTTGCCCTGGCCGCCACCGTTGGGGTGATCGACCGGGTTCATCGCCACACCGCGAACGCGGGGACGACGACCGAGCCAGCGATTGCGGCCGGCCTTGGCGAGGGACTGGTTCATGTGGTCGCCATTGCCGACATCACCGACGGTGGCGCGGCAGCGCTTGTTGACCATGCGGATTTCGCCGCTGGGCATGCGGAGGATGGCGTTATCGCCTTCGATGGAAACCAGCTGGGCGGCATTGCCGGCAGAGCGGGCGATCACGGCGCCCTGTCCCGGAAGGAGCTCAACGCAGTTGAGGAAGGTCGCAGCCGGGATGATCGAGAGCGGATAAGCGCAGCCGGGGAGGAACTCCTCGGGAGTCTTGTCGCTGGAAACGACCTTGGCGCCGACCTTCAGGCCCTTGGGGGCGATGATGTAGCGCTTCTCGCCGTCAACATACGCCAAGAGAGCGAGGTTGGCCGAACGGTTGGGATCGTACTCGAGGGCCTGGACAACAGCCGGAATGTCGATCTTGTCGCGGCGGAAATCGACGATGCGATAGCGGCGACGATGACCACCGCCGCGACGGCGCGAGGTGATACGGCCGTAGCAGTTGCGACCGCCGGACTTGCGGGTCGACTCGGTGAGGCGCGCTTCGGGCTTCTTCTTCGAGAGCTCCGGATCCACATTCAGGATCAGGTAGCGCTGCGTCGGGGTGATAGGACGGAATTGCTTGAGAGGCATGGTGGTGTCTCCGGGTCGGCTCAGGCGAGCTCGATCTTATCGCCCTTCTTGAGGGTGACGATGGCCTTCTTGTAGTCGGAGCGGGTGGTCGGACGGCCGTTGCGCGCACGCTTCGGCTTGCCCTTCACATTGATGATGTTCACGCGTTTGACGCCGACCTTGAAGGTGGCCTCGATGGCGGAACGGACATGCTGCTTCGTCGCATCGGAAAACACCTCAAAGGTGTACTGGCCGAACTCGGAAGACTGCTTGTTGGACTTCTCCGTGAGACGGATGGTCTTGAGGACTTCGTAGGCGGGCTTCATCAGTTGCCTCCCTTCATGCGGGCGATGACGTTCTCGATGGCCTTCGCGGAGAGGATAACCTTCCGGTACTGGGTCAGGTCGAGGGTGTTGAGCTGGGTGGCGTCCTGGAGGGAGACGCGCTCGATGTTGCTGGCGGCGCGGCGGACTTCGGTGCCGAAGGGCGCGTCGACGAAGAGGATCTTGCCCTCGGGGGCGATGCGACCGACCAAAGTGTTGATCGCCTTGGTCTTGGCGGCAGCGGCCTCGAAGCGCTCGATCACCTCGATCTCGCCGGCGACGGCGCGATCGAAGAAGGCGCGGCGCAAGGCGAGATTCTTCACCTTGGCGTTGATCTTCTGGGAGTAGTCCTGAGGGCGGGGGCCGAAAACGACACCACCACCGGACCAGAGCGGAGAACGGGTGGAACCAGCGCGAGCGCGGCCGGTGCCCTTCTGCTTGAAGGGCTTCTTGCCGCCGCCAGAAACCTCGCCGCGAGTCTTGGTGCTGCGGGTGCCTTGGCGGGCGTTGGCGCGGTGCGCGACGGCGACCTGCTTGACTGCCTGCAGGCCCTTGTCGCCTTCAAAGGTCTCGATGCCGTCGAAATCCTTCTCGACGAACTGCGAGCCATCAGCGGTGTAAACTTTGAGCTTCATGTCGTGGGCGCTCCTTAGGCTTTAACCGCCTTGATGGCGGAGCGGATGATGACGTCGGATCCATTGGAGCCGGGAATCGCGCCGCGAACGAGCAGCAGATTCTTGTCGGCGAGGACCTTGACGACCTTGAGGTTTTGGACGGTGCGGTTCACGGCGCCCATGTGGCCAGGCATTTTCTGGTTTTTCCAGACGCGGCCAGGAGTCTGGCGCATGCCGATGGCACCGACGCGGCGGTGGAACATCGAACCGTGGGAGGCCGGACCACCGGCCATCTTCCAGCGGAACTGGACGCCCTGGAAGCCCTTGCCCTTGGTCTCGCCGATCACGTCGACGAGTTGACCTTCCTTGAAGATTTCGACGGTGACGACGTCACCGGCCTTGGCCTCGGGAGCGGACGGAAGACGAACTTCCGAGAGGCGACGCACAGCGGCGACGCCGGCCTTCTTCGCATGGCCGACTTCGGCCTTGCTGAGGCGCTGCTCCTTCTGGGGGCCGAAACCGAGCTGGACGGCATTGTAGCCATCGGTTTCGACCGTCTTTACCTGCACAACCGGGCAGGGACCGGCTTCGACGACGGTGACGGGAACGAGGGCGTTTTCGCCATCGTACACCTGCGTCATCCCGACTTTTTTGCCGAGGATTGTTTGGATCATGTTACTAAGCGGTAGGTGGAGGTTATCCGTTTACGGGACCTACATTAGGACGCGGCGCCCGCTAGGGCGGGCCGTCGCCTAAGGCTGGTGGGTCACACCGTCATACGTTGATAGTGATATCGACGCCGGACGGGAGATTGAGTTTCTTGAGCTCGTCGACCGTTTGGGCCGTGGGCTCGATGATGTCGAGGAGGCGCTTGTGAGTGCGGATCTCGAACTGTTCCATGGACTTCTTGTCCACGTGAGGAGAGCGATTGACCGAGAGCTTCTCGATGCGAGTGGGCAGCGGGATCGGGCCGGACACGCGGGCGCCGGAGCGCTTGGCCGTCTCGACGATCTCGGAGGCCGACTGGTCGATGATGCGATAGTCGAAGCCCTGAAGCTTGATGCGAATGCGTTGACCTTTCATGGGTGCGTCGGGATTACGTGCGCGCAGGGGCGCGGGTGGACGATTCGACGATGCGGGTGAGAACCTGCGCCGGAACCTGGTCGAAGTGGGCCGGCTCCATCGAATAGGAAGCACGACCCTTGGAAAGAGAGCGGATGTCGGTGGCGTAACCGAACATGGTTTCGAGCGGGACAAGCGCCGTGATGATGCAGGCGCCCTCGCGAGTCTCCATGCCCTGGATCTGGCCGCGGCGACGGTTAATGTCGCCCATGATGTCGCCCTGGTACTCCTCGGGGACGGTGACCTCGACCTTCATGATCGGTTCGAGCAGGATCGGGGCGGCAGTCTTCATCGCTTCCTTGAAAGCGAAGATACCGGCCATCTTAAACGCGATTTCCGACGAGTCGACGGCGTGGAACGAGCCATCGCAGACGCGAGCAAGGATGTCGACCACAGGGTATCCGGCGATGGTACCGTTCTTGGTGCCCTCGTAGATGCCTTCGATCGCAGGCTTGATGAACTCCTTCGGAATCACACCACCGACGATCTCGTTGAGCACCTCATTGCCCTTACCCTTTTCATTGGGCTCGAGCTTGATGCAGACGTGACCGTACTGGCCCTTGCCACCGGTCTGGCGGATGAACTTGCCCTCGCCTTCAGCAGACTTGGTGATCGTCTCACGATAGGCGATCTGGGGCTTGCCGGCCTCGGCCTCGACCTTGAACTCGCGCAGCATGCGGTCGCGGATGATTTCGAGGTGAAGCTCGCCCATGCCGGCGATGATGGTCTGGCCAGTCTCGGCATCGGTCGAGACGCGGAAAGTCGGATCTTCAGCCGCAAGACGTGCAAGGGCGTTGCCCATCTTCTCCTGGTCGGCCTTGGTCTTCGGCTCGATGGACATCGAGATGACGGTCTCGGGGAAGGTCGGCGGCTCGAGACGGATATCGATATCCTCGTCGCAGAGGGTGTCACCCGTGATGACATCCTTGATGCCAACAACGGCGCAGATGTCACCGGCGTACGCGGTCTCGATTTCCTCCTTGTCCATGGCGCGCATGAGCAGCAGGCGCGAAACGCGTTCGCTGCGGCGGGTGCGCGGGTTGTACATGGACTGGCCCTTCTTCAACTGTCCCTGGTATACGCGGCAGAAGACAAGGCGGCCGACAAAGGGATCGCTCCAGAGCTTGAATGCGATGGCGACCGTCTTCTCACGGTCGTCGGACTTGGCAACAACGGGCTCGCCGTCGCTGTTCTGGGCCTTGCACTCCGGAATATCGATCGGGGCCGGCAGATAGTTGACGACGCAATCGAGCAGGCGCTGCACGCCCTTCTTCTTGAAGGCGGAACCGGGGATCACACCGGTGAGCTTCATGGCGATGGTCGCCTTGCGGATACCAACCATCAGCTCGGCGGCACTGATCTCTTCGCCGGCGAGGTACTTCTCGGCAATCGAATCGTCGCTGTCGGCCACAGCCTCAATCAGGGCGTCGCGATAACTCTTCGCATCGTCCTTCATGTTGGCCGGGATCTCGACGATCTTCGGGTTCATGCCCAGCGGATCGGCGGGATTATCCTCGAACATGTAGGCGACCTGATTAACGAGGTCGACAAGTCCGGCAAAATTCTCCTCGGCGCCGATCGGCAGATACAGCGGATGGGCGTTGGCCTTCAACTTCGCGCGCATCTCCTCGACGCAAGCGAGGAAGTTGGCGCCGGTACGGTCCATCTTGTTGACGAACGCCAGACGCGGCACGTGGTACTTGTTGGCTTGGCGCCAGACCGTCTCGGACTGGGGCTGCACGCGACCGACCGCGCAGAAAACGGAAACCGCACCGTCGAGCACGCGCAGTGAGCGCTCCACCTCGGCCGTGAAGTCCACGTGTCCGGGGGTGTCGATGATGTTGATGCGGGTCTTGATGCCCTTGAAAGTACCGACCGTGGCCACCCATGCGCACGAGATCGCGGCTGACGTGATGGTGATGCCACGCTCGCGCTCCTGCTCCATCCAGTCGGTAACGGTGGTGCCCTCGTGCACCTCGCCCATCTTGTGGACGGAGCCGCTATAGAAGAGGATGCGCTCGGTGCAAGTGGTCTTGCCAGCGTCGATGTGAGCGGCAATGCCGATGTTACGCGTCCACTCCATAGGAGCGGGACGAGTGGCGGCGTTGGCCGTGGACAGCTTGGATTTCTCCGTGACGATCGTGATGGACATGTCGGTCGGGTGCGAGGGGCTCACCAACGCAGGTGGGCAAAGGCGCGATTGGCCTGCGCCATCTTATGGACGTCGTCCTTCTTCTTCACCACCGTGCCGGTGTTGTTGTAGGCATCGACAATTTCGGCGGCGAGAGCGTCGCGCATCGTGGTTCCCTTACGGGCGTAGGCGGCGTCAACCACCCAGCGGATGCCGAGCGACTCCTGGCGATCAAAGGCGATCTCGACCGGCACCTGATAGGTGGCGCCACCGACACGGCGGCTCTTCACCTCGATGCGCGGGCGGGCGTTCTCGAGGGCACCGGTAAGGATCTCGACCGGGTTGCCCTTCTCGAGCTTCTCGGAGGCTTTTTCGAAGGCACCGTAAACGATGCGCTGTGCAGTACTCTTCTTGCCGCACTCCATGATCGCGTTGATCAGGTGCGCAACGAGGATGCTCTGATAGCGGATGTCCGGCTGAACCGGGCGCTTGGTCGCTCTACGACGGCGTGACATGGCGTAATTAGGCTTTCTTTGCTTCCTTGGGACGTTTCACGCCGTATTTGGAACGGCTACGGCGACGCTTCTCGACACCGACGGCGTCGAGGGTACCGCGAACGATGTGGTAACGGACACCGGGCAAATCCTTCACACGGCCGCCGCGCACGAGCACAATCGAGTGCTCCTGCAGGGTGTGGCCCTCGTCCGGGATGTACGAGATGACTTCGGTACCGTTCGTGAGGCGAACCTTGGCGACCTTACGGATGGCGGAGTTCGGTTTCTT
>Ga0209098_1002497_pt1 | contig 16162 bp, 14 predicted proteins | sample AD_JPNHW1_MetaG_FD_184429 | JGI IMG/M metagenome (GOLD analysis project Ga0209098, IMG submission 184429) | Active sludge microbial communities of municipal wastewater-treating anaerobic digesters from Japan - AD_JPNHW1_MetaG (SPAdes) (version 2) | ecosystem: Engineered > Bioreactor > Anaerobic... | reverse complement strand
TAGAGGGTGTCGCCGATCGGGAAACCGGAGACGAAGACGGCGTTGAAGACGTCGTTGACGCTGGCGATCACGTGGCTCTGCGGCACGAGGGTGGGGCTGACGGCGACGCTGATGCGCGCGCCGGCGGCCTTGGCCTTCTTGCCTTTTGCGGCTTTCGCGGGCGCGGCGAGACGGACGGAGCCGAGGAGCTTGATGGTGTAGCCGAGCTGCTGGGCGAAACGGATGTCGAGCGGCGTGAGCGGGCGGATGCCCTCGACGTGGATGTCGTGGTGGTCGACCCAGAAACCGTGCGCGAGGGAGGCGAGGATGCCGGTCTTGTGGGCGGCGTCGTGGCCGTCGACGTCGAGCGTCGGGTTGGCCTCGGCGTAGCCGAGCTTCTGGGCGTCGGCGAGGACGTCGTCGAAGGCGGCGCCTTCGCGCGTCATGCGGGTGAGGATATAATTGCAGGTGCCGTTGACGATGCCGTAGATGCGCTCGAAGCGGTCGCCTACGAGGGCCTCGCGGAGCGTCTTGATGATCGGGATGCCGCCGGCGACGCTGGCCTCGTAGTAGAGGTTGGTGCCGGCCTTCTTGGCGGCGGCGAAGAGCTCGGGGCCGTGGGCGGAGAGGAGTGCCTTGTTGGCGGTGACGACGACCTTGCCCGCTTGGAGGGCGGCGAGGACCATGGTCTTGGCGATGCCGGTGCCGCCGACGAGTTCGGTGACGATCTGGATCTCGGGATCGTCGACGACATCCTTCCAGTTGAGGGTCATCAGGGCGCGGTCGATCGGGTAGGGGCGGCGTTCGTCGTAGGCCATGACGGCGACCTTCTTGACGACGAGGCGGACTCCGGTTCGGGCGGCCATGAGCTCCGAATTCTCGCGGAGGGCGTTGAAGACGCCGCTGCCGACCGTGCCGCCGCCGATCATACCGATGTTGACCTGTTTCATAGAGGGAGAGTTCGTGGAGCAAAAACGGCCCGCGGCGGCGGCACAATGCTTTGTTTGTGCGGAAAGTCCGGGGCGTGCTTGAGGCCGGGGGCGGGTGCGCCGTTGGGGCGCGGGCGGGGCGGAATGTAACATATTGTGTTACATTCGCGGAGTACCTGGAGGGCAGTGGGCTGCCCGTGCGGGAGGAGATGGCGGGCGGAGAACGGGCTCCGTGGCGTCGGTCAGGAGCCGAGGCCGAACTCGAGCTGGTTCTCCTTGCCGAGCGCCCAGGCGTCGATGCCGCGGGCGCGGAGCGTTTGCGCGAACTCGGCGGCGAAGCCGTGGACGGTGAGCACGCGGCGGGGTTGCACGCGGTCGACGAATTCGAGCAGCTCGGGGAAATCGGCGTGGTCGGAGAGCGGGAAGGCGGCGTCGACGCCCATCTGGTACTTCGTGGAGGAGTCGAGCGCCCAGCCGGTGGCCATGGCGGTGCGGCGCGGGGCGAGGCGGCCGAGCCAGGCCTTCGAGGATTGCGGCGGGGCGATGACGACGTGGCCGGGCGCGGCGAGGGCGTCGAACTCGCGGTAGGCGGGGAAGGTGAGTCCGAGTTTCTCGCACACCTGGGTGAGGCGGAGAATCTCGGGGTGGAGCATGATCGGCAGCTCTGCACCGGCGAGGCTGGCGAGGAGCTCCTGGGCCTTGCCGAGGCTGTAGCCGAAGAGGACGGGGATGGCGTGGGCGGCGAGGGTTTCGCGGCAGAAACGGACGATGCCGGCGATCACCTCCTCGGGCGGCGGTAGCTTGTACTTCGGGAGACCGAAGGTCGTCTCCATGATCAGGACATCGGCGCGCGGGGTGGAGCAGACTTCGGCGGCGCGTCCGGCGCGGAGCTTGAAATCACCGGAGTAGAGGAGGCGGCCGTGTTCGGACTCGGCGAGGAACTGGGCGGAGCCGAGGATGTGGCCGGCGGGCAGGAGGGTGACGCGACATCCCGGGGCGAGCTCGTGCGGGCGGTCGAAGGGCAGGGCGATCAGCTCGCGGCGCGCGGGCTGGCGGGCGTACATGAGGCGAGCGGTGCTCTCGGTGCAGAGCGTGAGACGGTGGCGCGCCATGTGGTCGAAGTGGGCGTGGGAGACGAAGGAGCGCGCGGCGGGACGTGGGGCGTCGAGCCACCAGTCGATCTGGGGCAGATGGAGCCCTTGGCGGAGTTGGACATCCCACGGCATCGGGGCAGCAAGCGGGCGGCGTGGGGCGCGGTCAAATGGGGAACCCGAGATTGCGGGACCGCGTTTGGGCTGTAGCGCCGAGGATACTGAGCCGGCTCGAGACGGGACTGCTACTTTGCGGGCTTGAAACCGGCGGCGAGAAGCGTCTCGAAGTGGGGGAGCTCGGGTTCGCGGGCGACGATGGAGACCTCGACCTGAGTGAACCCGGACTTCTTCAGGAAGCCGTGGAGGGCGCTCTCCTTGAAGCCGAGCCAACTGTCGGCGTAGAGCTCGCGGGCCTTCTCGAAGTCGTGGGCCTTGAGGTCGAGAACGATGACCTGGCCGCCGGGCTTGAGGATGCGGAAGGCCTCGTCGACGGCGCGTTGGGGGTGGGCGGCGTGGTGGAGTGCCTGGCTGAGGATGGCGAGGTCGACACTGGCTTCGCCGAGCGGGACGGTCTCGATGTCGCCGAGGACGTAGCGGAGGTTCTCGAGGCCGTTCTTCTTCGCAAGCTCGGTGCCCACTTCAACCATACGCGGGGAGTTGTCGATGCACCAGACCTGGGTTGCACGGCGGGCGAGGAGCTGGGAGAGCAGGCCTTCGCCGGCGCCGAGATCGGCGACGACGATGCCGGGGACGAGGCGGAGCGCGAGGTGGCCGATGGCCTCCCAGGAGCGGCCCGGGCAGTAGTTTTTGCCGAGGCGGCCGGCGACGAGATTGAAGTACTCCTCGGACTGGCGACGGCGGCGGGCGAGGACGCGTTCGAGGTTGGCGCGGTCGTCGGCGGATTCGGGCTGGTCGGCGATGGCCTCGGCGGCGGCGCGCAGGAGCGAGAGCTGGCCGGCGTCGAGTCCGGGGCGGAGGGAGTAGTAGGCGCGTTTGCCGTCGCGGCGGTCGACGACGAAGCCGGCCTGGCGCAGGAGCGAGAGCTGGGAGGAGACGCGCGACTGGGCCATGTCCAGTGTTTCCTGGATCTCGGCGACGGAGAGCTCCTCGCGCAGGAGGATGGCGAGCAGGCGCAGGCGGGTGGGATCGGCGATAATCTTGAGGGTGTCCCAGGGGGATTTCATCGCGGGGCGACTCTGGCATGGGAGGCGGCGGGAATGCACGAACGAATCGGCGGAGGCGCGACTCTGAAGTTTTTTGTTTATTTGGGTGGGAATGCGGCCGCTCCTTTCCCTGCCGCAACTCATGCGGTACAATGATTCCGCCGCGGTAGTATCATCATTGCGGCATCCCAAACCCTGAACACCCTGCACGAATGAAACCCACTTTCATTGCACTAGCATTGTCCGCCGGGATCCTGACGATCGCCGGCTGCTCTTCGCCCGAGCCGGCCAAGCCGAGCAAGCCGGCCAAGCCGATCCCTGCGGCCGCAGCCGCTCCGGCGCCCCAGCCGCCGCCGGCACCAGTCGAAGCGCCGGAGGTTCCATCCGCGCCGGTCGTTGTCGCTCCCGAGGTGACGGAGGTCGTCGCCCAGCTGACCGAGCCTGAGGACGGCAGCAAGCAGCACCAGTTGGTCGAGGCCACAGGGTTTCCGCAGGCGATGGCTTCGCTGCAGCCCGGCGCCGTGGCGCCCGATGTGGACAAGCCGGTGAACTACGGATCCCAGCCGCCGACGCGTGGGCTGACAGGCGACGGCGCCACAGCGGAGTTGGTCGAGCGCGACTGGGTCGGACTGGTGCTGGTCCCGGTGAACGCGGATTTCGCGAAGGCATTCACCTCGCTCGTGCGGCTGACCTCCATCGAGGCGCATCCGTTGACGGACGGCCGTGTGCGGACATGGATGCGCGTGCGCAACGTGGTCGATTATCCGGTACAGGTGGGGGTGGCCTGCCGTTTCCAGCTCAAGGATCAGAGTGAGGCGACGCCGGCGCGTTACTACAGCCTGAGTATCCCGGTGGGCGAGTACCGGGATGTGTTCTTCGTGTCACCGAAGGGGTCGCTGACCAGCTACACCGTGCTGGTGAAGAAGGGTAGCTGAGACTGCACGCAGCCCATCGAATCTGCGACGGCCGCTTCTCAATGGAAGCGGCCGTTTGTGTTTCGTGCCTCCCCGGCTTGCGAGGGCGTGGACGAGAGGTCGCCGCTCGCCGTTCCGCGTGCGAGAAACCGGGCGCTTCGCGCCCGGGGTGGATCAGAACGAGGCGAGCAGTTTGCGCAGATCGACGTGATCCAGAACCATGCGCTTGATGATCGGAATCTTGTCGGCGTCCTGCGGCTGGGTCTTGATCGTCATGCTGTTGATTTTCGAGGCGACGGCGTAGGCCTCGTCGGCGACGGCCACGACTGGGATGGGGGTCTTGGCGAGCAGCTCGATCAGACGCGGGTGCGGGAGGGTGTTGCCGGTGAGGACGATGCCGGAGACGACGCGGCCGCCGGAGAGGCCGGCGGTGGAGATGGTCGCGAAGAGAAGATCGTCGCGGTCGCCGGGGGTGACGAGGAGGACGCCGGGCTTGAGGACATCGACGACGCCCTTGGCGGTCATGGCGCCGATGACGACTTCCTCGATGCGTTCGTAGGCGCCGCCGGCGCGGCCGTTGAGCCAACGGCCGCCGATCTCCTCGACGATCTGGGAGAGGTTGGGCGATGTGAGGGGTTTCTGGATCGGCAGGACTCCGAGCAGGGGGACTCCGAGGCGGGCGAGGCCGCGGCCGGCGTAGTCGGCGATGTAGCCGAGCTTGTCGGGCTCGACCTTGTTGACGATGGCGCCGATGACCTCGACGCCTTCGCGGTCGAAGAGGGCCTTGTTCATGGCGATCTCGTCGACGGGGCGGCCGATGCCGCCGGAGGAGACGAGGATGACCTTGGCGTCGAGCAGGTGGGCGACGCGGGCGTTGGAGAGGTCGAAGACGGAACCGACCCCGGCGTGGCCGGTTCCCTCGATGATGGTGAAGTCCTTCTCCCAGGAGACGCGGTCAAAGGCGCGGCAGATCCGGTCGATGATGACGGGGAGGCTCCCGGCGGGGTCGGTGAGATAGCGGCGGGTGAACTTCCCGTCGATGGTGACGGGGCTCATGCTCTCGATGGGGACCTTGACGTGGTAGATGGTGTCGAGGAGGACGGAGTCCTCGTCGATCTGGCGGCCTTCGACCTCGACGAAGCGCTGGCCGACGGGCTTGATGAAACCGACGCGAGGATACAGCGTTTGGAGCGCGGCGAAGAGGCCGAGGCAGGTGGTTGTCTTCCCCTCGTTCATCCGGGTGCCGGCGACGAAGATGCGCTTGGTCGTGGTGTTAGTCGGCTTGGCGAGGAGACCTTCGGGCGCTTCCTGGAAACTCTCGGGCATTTCGTTTGTGGGCATGAGGGGGAGCGGAGAACGCGGATTGCAGAATGTGGAGTGAGCAGGCTGCGGAATGGAAACGGCGTACAGGCGGATTGGGACCGGTGGATCGCGGGCTTGTGAGCGGGACGATCGCGGGAATCCGCAGTCCGAGATCCGTGATCGGGTCAGTCGGTGCCGTAGAGGAGATTGTGGCTGATGGCCTGGACGCCGACGATCGCGGCGGCACCGAGGACATCGTGGGCGCTGGAACCGCGGCTGATCTCGGCGGCGGGGCGCGCGAGGCCGGTGATGATCTGGCCGAAGGTGTTGGCGCCGGCGAGAACCTGGACGAGCTTGAAGCCGATGTTGCCCGAGTTGAGGTCGGGAAAAATCAGGACGTTGGCGCGACCGCCGACACCGCCGGCGATGCCCTTGGCCTCGGCGGTGCGACGGTCGAGGGCGGCGTCGAGCTGCATCTCGCCATCGACCTCGATCGGGAACTTCTGCTCGGGGATCTTGGCGCGCGCCAGTTCGGTGGCCTGGCGCATCTTTAGCACCGAGGGATGAGTGGAGCTGCCGTGGCTGGAGTAGCTCAGGAAGGCGACGCGCGGGATGTCGTTGGTGAGGTGGTGGGCGATGCGCGCCGCGGTGATCCCGATGTCGGCCAGCTGCTCGGCGGTGGGGTCGGGGATGACGCCGCAGTCGCCGAGGAATAGGGACCCGTCGAAGCCGACCTTGTTCTCGTCGAAGTCGAGGACCATGACGGAGGAGGCTGTATTCACGCCTTCCTGTTTCGGGATGATCTGGAAGAGCGGTCGCAGGGCGCTGGAGGCGGAGACGGTGGCGCCGCCGATGAGCGCGTCGGCCTGGGCGGTGGCGAGCATCATCGTGGCGAAGTAGCTGGCGTCGGTCATTGCGGCTCGGGCTTCGTCGGGCTGGATTGACAGGCCGCGGTTGCGACGAAGGTCGAGATAGCGGGTTGCGAAATCGTCGAGATCGCTGGAGCGGGCGGGCTCGATGAGCCGCATGCCCTGCAGGGAGATGTCGAGGCGGAGGGCGGCATCCTTGATGACGGAGCGTTCGCCGAGGAGGATGGGGGCGCCCATGCGGCGTGTGACGATCTGCCGCGCGGCTTGGAGGACGCGCGGATCGGCGCCCTCCGGAAACACGAAGCGTTTCGGGTGGCGCTGAAGTTTTTCGGTGAGCCGTGGGATGAGCGGCATGGGCGTGAGTGCAGCGGAGGATGGCGAGGAGTCGGGCGCGGTCAATGTCCGCGGCGCGGGCGGGAAGCGGGGTGGATGGGAGGCGATGAACCGCGGTCCGGTGGCGAACTGCGGATGGCCGGGGGCCGGACTTCATGGGACGCCGGGATCGCGGCGGGGCGCAGGCGCCCTGCGATTGGCGGATCGGATAATTACTTGCGCGAGACTGGCATGGGCGGAGTTACTGGTCGGGCATGTCCAAGGAAGTCAGTCTCCAACGCATCGGCATGGTCGCCGGGTCGACGCTGCTCTCGCGCGTGCTCGGTCTGGTGCGCGACTCGCTGACGGCCGCGGTGTTCGGCACGACGATCTGGAACTCCGCCTTCCAGTTCGCGTTCATGCTGCCGAACCTGTTCCGACGGTTGCTGGCGGAGGGACAATTGATGGCGGCGTTCGTGCCGACGCTGGCGGAGGAGAACGAGGAGAACGGCCGCGCCGGAGTCTACGCCCTGCTCAACAAGGTGGCGACCTGGCTGTTCCTCGTTTCGGGCGGACTGACGCTGTTGGCGGTGGTCGGTCTCGCGCTGGCGGGCCTCTGGCCCGAACTGGCGGCCCGGTATGCGCTGGGCCTGAAGCTCGCGCAGCTCCTTTTCCCCTACCTCGTGTTCGTTTGCCTCGCGGCGGCGTTCAGCGCGGTGCTGCAACTGTTCGGTCACTTCTCGATCCCGGCTCTTACGGCGGTGTGGCTCAACGTGACCATCATCGCGGCCCTCGGCGGTGGTGGATGGCTTCTCGCGGATACACCGGCCGGCAAGATGGGCTGGCTGTGCGGCGGTGTGTTGCTCGGCGGTCTACTCCAGTTGCTCATCCCGTGGTGGGTGCTGCGCCGCGAGGGTTGGCGCCCCCGATGGGACACTCGCCCGAGCGCGCGGCTCCATGAGATGCTGCGGCTGATGGCGCCGGGCATCCTCGGCACGGCGATCTACCAGATCAATTTTCTCGTCTCCCGCTCGCTGGCGTTCTCGCTCAACGAGTCGGCGGTCTCGGTGCTGACGCTGGCCAACCGCATCATGGAGGTGCCGCAGGGGATCTTCACGGTCTCGGTGGCGACGGTCGTGTTCCCGCTCATCGCCACTTTCGCGGCGCGAGGCGAGATGGAGAATCTCGCGGGCGCCTACTGGAAGGGGATGCGGCTGATTTGCATCATCACGGTGCCGGCCGCGGTGGGGTTTCTGCTGTTGAGCGAGCCGATCGTGCGGTTGCTCTTTCAGTACGGGGCCTTCAACGCCGAGGACACCCGGCAGACCGCGCCGGTGCTTGCGATCATGGCGCTCGGACTGCCGCTCTACTCCTGGGTCACGCAGTCGATCCGCGGCTGCTATTCGCTGAAGGACACGGTGACGCCGGTGAAGATCGCTGCGGTCTGTTTCGTGGTGAACCTCGCCGCGAGCATCCTGCTGATGCGCTGGTGGGCGACCGAGGGGCTGGCATGGGCCGGCAATGTCGCCATCGTCCTGCAGGCGGTGCTGCTCCAGCGGGCGCTGGTCCGCAAGGTGCCCAATCTCCACGCACGCGTGTTGCTGCCGAGCCTCGGGAAGATCGCGCTGGCGACGGTGGTGATGGCGCTGGCGATCGTGGCCGCCCGCTGGGGCATCGCCCTGGCGGGGCTGCCCGTGCGGGCGAGGGACCTGGTCGCGGTCGTCGCGGTGATCCCTGCGGCAGTGGCCGTGTACGCCGCTTGTCTGTGGGCGTTGCGGATCGAGGAACGCGAGGAACTCGCTGGACTGGCGACGAAGATGCTTGGGCGCCTCGGGCTGCCGGTCGGCCGGTCCGCGCGGTGAGCGGCGTGTCGGTTTCCGACGGATGCGGGCGCCCGGAACCGCGTTCTCCGCCCCCCGAAAAAAATGTGCCCCCGAGGGCGCTAAGCGCTCGCTCGGGGGCAGGCGGGTGGATGGGAGATCTGGAGGCTGGTTAGGCTTTCTGGATTTTGCCAGCTTTAATTGCCTTAACCGCAACGAGAATGCGCTTGGTCGAGCCGTTGGGGAGGCGGACCTTAACCTTCTGAAGGTTCGGCCGGAACAGGCGCGAGGTCTTGGCGGTGACGTGAGTACCGATGCCGCCGCTCTTCTTCGACTGTCCCTTGCGGTGAATGATGCTCCCCTTGGAGGGACGCTTGCCTGTGATCGAGCAGATACGAGCCATAGTGAAAGTGATTAAAGGGACCGGAGCATCAGGCGGGGCAGGGGCATGGCAAGAGCTTTTTTGGAGAAGGTGGCTGCTTGGCCTCCGCGGGCGGGTGTCGAAGGGGATTCGGCGGGCTGAGCGGTCTCCGCGTGAAAGGTTGTTGTGCACGGCGGTTGCCCTGGGCTGGTCCCAGTCTGGCATTTTCGCCTGCGTTCCAGGTGGCGGTGTAATGGATTAACGCGGCAGAACCGTAGAATTGGGTTGGCTCCACATCTCCGGTGGCCATGCCTTCATGCCAATCATGTCCGATTCCGACATCTCAACAGGCGTTGCTTCCCCTGGTATTAGCCCTGCAGATGAGACGGTCCTTCGAGAAGCGCTGAAGCGCTGTTCGCCGGCCACGCTCGAAGCTGCGTTGACCTATCGGCGTACCGGCGATGTCGCGGCGATGCCTGCGGTGGTGCTCGGCATCATCGAGCGCTTTGTCGACCCGGAGCACCGTGCGAAGCTGAAGACCGGCGAGACCGATCTGCGCGTGGTCGAGGATCTCGGTGTCGACTCCCTCACGATGATGGAGGTCGTCATGCTGGTCGAGGAGAGCCTCAAGGTCTCCATCAAGAACGAGGAGCTGCGCGATCTGCGCACCATCGCCGACATCAACACCTTCATCGAGGCGCGAGTGAGCGGCAAACCCGCTCCGGCGCCTGCCAAGCACTATCCATCCGAGGCGGTGCTGGAGGCGATGCCGATGCAGCCGCCGTTCCTGTTTGTGCAGGAGGCCAACGTCAGTGCAACGGTGGCCAACGGTCGCTACCAGGTCGCCGGTACCGAGTTTTTCCTACAGGGCCATTTCAAGAACAACCCCGTCCTGCCCGCCTCGATCATGCTCGAGGCGCTCGGCCAGCTGGCGGTGCTGTTTCTTCTGCGCAGCGGTGCACCGGAACTCGAGCGGGAGGTCGATCCCGCCACGGTCTTTTTCACCAGCTGCGAGGGCGTCCGTTGCCAGCGGGTGGTGAAGCCGGGCGACACGCTTGCGCTCACGGTCCGCCCGAAGCGCATCAAGGCCCCGCTGGCCACCTTCGAGGGCACCGTGAAGGTCGGAGGCGAGAAGGCCGCGTTTGCCGAGGAGATCACGCTCACGTTCGGCTACGCTGCGCCGGCTCCCGTAGCAGCGCCGGCTGCCACGGCCTGAGTCGCATCGCTTGCCGCCGAGCCGGAGCCCGGGCTCGCCGTGTCCGACTTTCCTGTTGCCACCCCTGCGCCCGGCTTGGACGCTCTTTCCTCCATTTGCCGGGGATGGTAGAAGTACGAGCCGGCCAATGTCCCTCTGTCGCAATGCGGAAAGTCTACATCACCGGTCTCGGATTCATCAGCAGCATCGGCAACGACAAGTCGGCCGTCGAAGCCAGCTTGCGCGAGCTGCGGCATGGATTCGAACTCTACGCGCCGTTCCAGCTTCCCAGAGTCCCTGTGAAGGTGATGGGCACGATCAAGGAGTTCGATGTTGGTTCGCTCGAATTCGAGGATTGGACCTATCCGGCGCGCTATTCGATCCGCCGCGAGCTGCTGCGCAGTATGGCGCCACACGGGCTCTACGCGCATTGCGCGATGCTTCAGGCCATCGAGGACGCCCGCCTAGCCGAGCCCGATCTGCAGAGCGATGCCACGGGCCTCTACTGCGCCTCGGCCGGCTCGCCGATGCTGCTCACCCACTACTTGCGGCGCATCAACGAGCTGGGCGTGAACCGTGTGTCGCCGGTCTCCGTCGTATCCGCGATCGCCGGAACGTTGAACTTCAACCTCGTCGCCGCCTTCAAGATCCACGGCCACTCCTGCGGCTTTACCTCGGCCTGCGCCTCCTCGGGCCACGCGCTCGGCTTCGCCTACGACGATATCGCCACCGGCCGGCAGGACCGGATGATTGTCGTCGGCGCGGAGGATGGAAACAGCGACGCGATCCTACCTTTCGCCACGATGCGCGCTCTTTCCACCGCGACCGATCCTGCGCTGGCTTCGCGCCCCTTCGATGCGGACCGCGACGGCTTTGTCGGCACGGGCGGCGCGGCGGTCGTCGTCCTTGAGAGCGAGGAGGAGGTTGCCCGCCGCGGGGCGACGCCGTACGCCGAGCTCGCAGGCTGGGGACAGGCTTCCGACGGCTACAACGTCGCGATCTCGCACCCCGAGGGCCTCGGTCTCGCCAACGCCATGCGGCGCGCGATGCGCTCGGCCGGCGTGGAGGCTTCACAGGTCGACTACGTCAACGCCCACGCCACTTCCACGCCCATCGGCGACGCCTCCGAGGTGAAGGCGCTGCGCAATGTCTTCGGTGCCGACATCGGCCGCGTGCCCGTGAGCAGCACCAAGGCGCTCACCGGTCACGGACTTTCCATGTCGACCGCGCTGGAGACTGGGTTCTGCGCGCTCGCCTTGCGCGGCGGCTTCACCCCCGGCTGCGGCGGGTTGCGCACGGTCGATCCCAAGTTCGCCGACCTCAATCTTCCGAGGCAGACACTTCCGACCGCTCCGCGCGTGGTGCTCAACAACGCCAGCGGGTTCGGTGGCGCCAACGTCTGCCTCGCCCTCCGCGCCGTGTAGGCCGCGCCTGGCTGTCGCTACGCGTTTTCCCCCTGCTCATGTCGCGATCCCCACTCGCCTCCCGCTATCGCACGGCGCTGGTCACCGGTGCTGGCGCCGGCCTCGGCCGGGCGTTCGCCGAGATGCTGCGGGCCGAGGGTGTCGAGGTGTGGGGCACGTCGAGGCGCCCCGAGTCGCTCCCTGTGTCGCCGAAATTCCACGCCGTCGGGTTCGATCTCGCCGGCGGCGATGCGGCGGCCGAGGCGCTGGTGGCGCAGGTCGAATGCGAAAGCGGTGGCATCGACCTGCTTGTGCACAATGCAGGCTACGGGGTTTTCGGGGGGCTGCTTGATCAGCCCCTTGCTGTCTGGCGCGCGCAGCTCGACGAGATGCTCGGCTCCTCGCTCGCGCTCGACCGAACGGTGTTCGCCGCGATGGCGTCGCGCCGCCGCGGGTGCATCGTCAACGTCACCTCGATGGCGGTGGAGTTCCCGATCCCCTTGCTCACAGGGTACAACATTGCCAAGGCCGGGCTTGCCGCCCTCACGGAAAGCTTGATGTCCGAGGCGCGCGCAGCCGGAATTGCTGTCATCGATTTTCGTCCCGGCGATTACCGCACGGGCTTCAACCAGACGATGTTCGCCGCTCCGCAAGGTTCGCAGTCCGCCGCCGCTCGGCGTGTCGCAGCTCGCCTCGATGCCACGCTTGCCGCCGCGCCGCTGCCCGCGCGCGCTGCGCAAGACCTGCGCTGTGCGCTGGGCCGTGGGCGGAGTGGGGTGGTGCGCTCGGGATCATTTTTCCAAACAGTGCTCGCGCCCCTCGGTGCGCGCCTGGCCCCGCTGGCATTGCGCCGCGCCGCGATGGCCCGCTATTTCGGCGCCTACTGACGTGAGCCAAGTCCGCATCCTCATCCTCACATCCAGCACCGGCGGCGGGCACGATGCCCGTGCGCAGGCGTTTGCCGAATGGGCATTCGAGCTCTACAAGCACAGGGTCGACGTGCGCATCGAGCAGCTTCTCGAAAAGTCGTCGTTCGTCGGTCGCTGGGGCGTCCAGTTCTACAACTGGATCCAGAGGAAGGCGCCGTGGCTGCACCACCCCTACTACATGTTTGTCGAGGGGCTGAGCATCATCAACCGCGACAGCATCAGCTTCGGCAAGAAGTACTACCGCGCCCTGCTTCGCGAGTACCGGCCGCACTTGGTCTTTAGCGTCCACGACTGTCTCAACCGCGGCTACTTCGAGGTCGCGCGCCAGGAGCTCGGCGCGGAGAACGTCCGCTGCGCCACCTACTGCGGCGAGTTCTCGGGCGGCTACGGCTACAGCCGCAACTGGGTCGACAAGACCGTCGATCTCTATTTCTCCCGCACGCCCACGGCCCGCGACTACGCGATCAAGCTCGGCCTGCCCCCGGAGCACGCCCGCGTACGCGGTCATCTCATGCGGCCGCGTTCGCACCACGACATCTTCGATGCCGCGAAACGCCGGCGTTTCCTCGTCGAGCGCCTCAAGCTGCGCGACGACCGTTTCACCGTCCTGCTCGGCACCGGCGGCAATGGCGCCAACCAGCACATGGAGCTGCTGCCGGTCCTCGCCGAGTTTGCCGACCGCGTGCAGGCCATCGTCGTCTGCGGCCACAACGCCCGCACCTATTCCGAGGCGATCCACTGGCGCGCGCAACACCCGGAGTTCTCCTGCTTCATCGACGGCTACACCGACGAGATGCATCGCCTGCTCCAGGTCAGCGACGCCTTTCTCACGCGCGGCGGCACGACCTCCTGCGCCAAGGCGCTGAACTTCCGCTGCCCGATCATCTTCAACGGCTACGGCAGCATCATGCCGCAGGAGAGCCTCACGGTGAAGTTCTTCGAGCGCGGCGCCGGAAGCCCGATCATCGACTCCTCTTCCTCCTTCCGCACTGTCATTGAGAACTGGATCCGCGTGCCCGGCTGCTACGACGAGGCGCTGGCGCGCTTCAAGGCGCTGCGCTACGAGGAGGATCCGACCACGCTCATCCACGAACTCGTCGGCCTCGGTTTCGACGCTGCCAAGCTTGAGCGGCCGTTCCCCGTCTGACCCGCCATGAGCGCACCGGCGACAGCCCGTTCGCAAGAAGGCCCGTCCGCCCCCGAGTTGGTGCTGTTCTTCACCCGTTTCCCGTACCCGACGGAGACCTTCCTCCAACGCGAGGTGACGGCCCTGCGCTCGCTCGGCGTGCGGCTGCGCCTGGTATCGCTTTGGGGCGGCGCGACGGAGTTTGACGGCCTGCCCGTCGAGCGCTTCAACCGCTGGAGCCTCTTTGCCTCGATATGGCGGCTGCCGCTGGAAACGTGGCGCACACGCGGCGGCCTCTTCGCCGACATGATGCGTGCGATGGTTTCGAAGCCGCCGCACGGCTGGCTGAACTTCTGGGAGAACCTGCTCGGCCTCGGCTATGGCGTGGTCGAGGCGTCCCGCTACCGTCGCGATCGCCCACGGCATCTCCATGCCGTGTGGGCCTCGTCGCCCGCGGCTGCCGCCTGGACGCTGTGGCGGCTGACGGGCGTGCCCTACAGCATGGCGGCGCACGCCTACGATCTGTATGAACACGGCGGCGACTGGCTGCTGCGCGAGAAGCTCGGCCCCGCCCGCTTCGTGCGCACCTCGACTGAGATGGCAGGAGCGACGTTGCGCGAACGCGGCACGCCGCCAGAGAAGCTTGTCGTCATCCGCCGCGGGCTCGACGTGCTGCCGCCCTTCAAGCCGCTGCGGGCCTCGCGTACGCCGCTGCGCATCGCCTGTGTCGCGCGGCTGGTCGAGAAGAAGGGGCTGGAACGCCAGCTCGAGCTCTACGCCGCCGCGCGTGATGCCGGTCTCGCATTGCAGGTCCGCATCTATGGCGGCGGCCCGTTGCACCCGCGGCTCGCCGCGGCGATCCACGAGCTGAAACTGCACGGCACGGTCGAGCTGATGGGGCACCGGCCGCTAAAGGAAATCTTCGCCGCCCTCGAGTGGGCCGACGCCCTCGTGCACACCGGCATCGTGGCGCGCAGCGGCGACCGCGACGGCCTTCCCAATGTGATCCCCGAGGCGATGGCCGCCGGGGCGATGGTGATCACCTCGCCCGTCGCCGGCACGACCGAAGCGATCGCGCACGAGCGCACCGGACTGGTCGCGTCCGTCGAGGACGCCGCCGCCTGGCTCGCCGCATGGCGCCGGCTCGGTACCGACGATGCGCTCTGCGAACGGCTCCGCTCCGCAGCGCGCGCCTGGGTGCAGGACAACTTCGACGTGCACCGCAATGCCGGGAGCCTGCTTGCCCGTATCCGCCAGGAATCGTGATCTACTTCGACACCACCAAGGCCGCCCGCTCCGGGCACCACTCCGGACTCCTCCGTGTGAGCCTGAGCCTGCGCAGCGAGCTTGCGACGCTTCTTGGCGATCGTCTGGTTTCCGTGCGCTGGGATGGTGTCGCGCGCCGCTGGGCACGCACCGACGGCACGCCGGTCTCCCCGGCCGAGACCGACTGGGTGTTCACGCCGGAGCTGTTCAGCGAGGCCGAGCGGCCCGGATTCACCGCGTGGCTCGCGAAGCCCGGATGCCGTACGGCGGCTATCTTCCACGACGCGATCCCGTTGAAGTTCCCGCAGACGACCTGGCCGCAGAGCGTAGCCCGGCATCCCGGTTACATGAAGCTGCTCGCGAGCTTTGACTGCGTGCTGGCGAACTCGGCCGCGAGCCGCGCCGAGCTCGAGGGGTACTGGGCCTGGGGGCAGATGCCGCGCCGCGCCAAGGTGCTGGCGTTGCTGCTCGGCGCCGACGGCTCGGGGCGACCGCGCGTGCGCAACCGGGAGCGTCCCGCCGGAGCGCCGGCTCTGCTTATGGTCGGCATCCTTGAGCCCCGGAAAAACCAGCTCCTGCTGCTCGATGCGGTCGAGCGGCTCTGGGCCGAGGGGCTCGATTTCACGGTGCACCTGATAGGTCGCGTGAATCCGCATTTCGGAGGTCCGGTGGAGACGCGCGTGCACGCCGTCGCGCTGCGCTGCCCCGGACTGCGCTACCATGGCTCGTTGCCCGATTCGGATGTGGCCGCGCTCGCCGAGCAGTGCATCGCAGCGGTGTTCCCCTCGCAGGCCGAGGGCAACGGCCTGCCGGTGATCGAGGCGCTCTGGAGCGGTCTGCCGTGCGTGTGCAGCGACATCCCCGCGCTGCGCGAGCATGCCGACGGTGGCGGCTGCATGACGCTTCCATGTGGCGACGTGACGGCGTGGACCGACGGCCTGCGCCGTGTGCTGACCGGCGACCGCTTGGTCGGCGAACTCACCCGCGCGGCGCTCAACCGCGAGCTGCCGACGTGGCGTCAGTCCGCCGAGGCGGTGTTGGCGGCGCTGGGCTGAGCGGTCTCGCGGGAAGGGCCCCTTCGCCCCGCGTCAGTCCGAGAGCAGTCCGGGAAGCTCGGCGAGCGACTTCAGCCGCAGGGCACGAGGGTCGAGCTCGGTCGGTTGGCCGTGGTCGAGCCAGGCTGCGTGCCAGCCGGCGGCGAGTGCGCCGGAGATGTCGTGTTCGATGCTGTCGCCCACATGGAGCAGTTCGTGCGGTGCCGCATCGAGGATGGATGCCGCTCTGTCGAAGATCTCCGGCGACGGTTTCTCGATGCCGAGCTCGGAGGAGATGAGCACGGCGTCGAGCCAGCCGCTCCAGCCCAGACCGTCGATTACTGGTCAATGCGGATTAAAGCGCCGCATCAGTGCAGACTATTTCTCCCCATGGTTTGAGTGGGGAAGGAGGTGTGGAGGAAGGGGCCAGCGCCACACTTTGTGAGGCGCGGAGAAGGCCCCTTCCTCC
>Ga0209098_1002496_pt1 | contig 16166 bp, 12 predicted proteins | sample AD_JPNHW1_MetaG_FD_184429 | JGI IMG/M metagenome (GOLD analysis project Ga0209098, IMG submission 184429) | Active sludge microbial communities of municipal wastewater-treating anaerobic digesters from Japan - AD_JPNHW1_MetaG (SPAdes) (version 2) | ecosystem: Engineered > Bioreactor > Anaerobic... | reverse complement strand
CCTCGTGGATGAGCTCAAGGCCCTCGGTGTCGCCGACGTCGACCTCGACGAGCACTGCTACCTCATCGCCCGCGTGCCCGCAAGCCCCGGCATGGAGAAAGCCCCGAGCATCGGCCTCATGGCCCACCTCGACACGTCGAGCGACGTGAGCGGCAAGGACGTGAAGGCCCGCGTCGTGAAGAACTACGACGGCAAGCCCGTGAAGCTCTCCGAGGGCTGGACCCTCGATCCCGCCGAGTACGCCGACCTCGCCGACCATGTGGGCGACGACATCGTCGTGACGGACGGCACCACCCTCCTCGGCGCCGACGACAAGGCCGGCATCGCCGAGATCATGACGGCCCTCAACGTCCTCAGGAAGGACGCCTCGATCAAGCACGGTCCCCTCGAGATCATCTTCACCCCCGACGAGGAGACCGGAAAGGGCATGGACCGCTTCCCCGTGAAGGCCCTGAAGTCCAGGGCCTGCTATACCTTCGACGGCGGCAAGGGAGGCGAGGTCGAGGCCGAGTGCTTCACCGCCTACGAGGTCAAGGCCGAGTTCACGGGCAAGGTCATCCACATCGGCTCCGCCCGCGGCAAGCTCGCCAACGCCGTGGCCATGGCCGCCTCATTCGTGACCATGCTCCCCAGGAGCGAGGCACCCGAGTCCACCGACGGCTGGTATGGCTACTACTGCCCCCTCGAGATGCAGGGCAGCCTCGAGAAGGCCTCCGTCGACGTCTTCCTCCGCGACTTCAGCCAGGCCGGCATGGAAGCGCGCATCGAGGCGGTCAAGGCCATCGCCAAGGCCGTCGAGGCGCAGTTCCCCCTCGGCTCCGTCAACCTCCAGATCAACAAGCAGTACGTCAACATGCGCGAGAAGCTCGACCAGACCCCCGAAGTCCTCGAGCGCGCCATGGAGGCCGGAAGGCGTGCAGGCGTCGAGACCGTCGTCCGCCCCATCCGTGGCGGCACCGACGGCGCCCGCCTCACCGAGATGGGCATCCCTACGCCCAACTTCTACACGGGCGGCTACAACTACCACAGCCGCTTCGAGTGGGCCTCGGTTGCCGAGATGTCCGCAACCGTCGATACCGTCATCGAGCTCGTGAAACTCTGGGCTTCGTGAAAACGCTTCGCGTTTTCACGCGCAGAAGGGCCTCGCGGCCCTTCTGCGTTATATGGACAATAGGCCTTTCCGTATTCAGCCCTGTCATTCATAGGGGCGAAGCGCAGAGCCTGACGCCGTAATGCCAGATGACAGGATATTCATATTTATAATAAATAGGTATTTACCCATCCTTCCGGCTATTCCTCTGCGCCTCTGTGTCCAGCGCTTCGCTAGACTTCGTTCTGTGGTTCAGTCTCCCTTTCAAGATGGCTTCTCTAGTCGCGCTACGCCAGGTCTGGTCAGGGCAGCTCTATGCGGGCGGGATCGCCGGCGTTCTCGCGGAGGAACCAGTCCTCGGCCTCGAAGTCGGCCTCGGTGATCCTGTCGATGGGCACCTTGAAGTAGCGGCCTGAGGCCTCGACGGCGACCGTTCCATCGGGGAGGAGGATCTCGCCCGAGCCCTCGAAAATTCGGCCCGCATCCTTCGTGACGCGGCCGACTGCCCTGATTTCCACGTCGAGGGGCACGGGCTTGCGGTACTTGAGCGAGAGCTCCACCGTGACGCCCCAGACCTGGTCATCCTTGCCTATGGCTATCGCCCGCCCTATCGTCTCGTCGAGGAGGGCCGCGATGATGCCGCCGTGCATCCTCCCGGGATAGCTTTGGTGAAGCTCCCCGGCCCGGACGAGGCAGACGAGCTCGCCCTTTTCCGTTTCATAGAAGGCGGCCTTGAGCCCGAAATCGTTCTCGAGGCCGCAGACGAAGCAGTGTCTCGAGTTGTTCTGCTTTTTCGTGACGCGGTGTTGCATGACACCCTCCATGGATATCGTCACGATACCATGGAGGGCTCACGCTGATCGATAGCCCCGCGAGGCGCTGCGTCAGTCCTCGACGAGTTCCTTGAGGTGGGCGAAGGCTTCGAGGCACTCGGGATTCTTGAGGGCGTCCTTGTTGGTCACGGGCTCGCCGTCGATCGTGCGCTTCACCGCGAGCTCTACCTTCTTCATGTTGAGGGTATAGGGGATGTCCGGCACGGCGATGATCTTCGCGGGCACATGGCGCGGCGAGGCGTTGTCGCGGATGGCCTTCCTGATCTTGGCCTTTAGCTCCTCGGAGAGGGGCTTGCCGTCAGCGAGCTTCACGAAGAGGACGACGCGCACGTCGTTGTGCCAATCCTGGCCCACGACGATGCTGTCGGCGATGTCGCCTATCGTCTCGACCTGGCGGTAGATCTCGGCCGTGCCGATGCGGACTCCGCCCGGGTTGAGGGTCGCGTCCGAGCGGCCGTAGATCACCGCGCCTCCGTGGTCGTTGATCATCACGAAGTCGCTGTGCCGCCAGACTCCGGGGTAGACATCGAAGTAGGCGGCCTTGTACTTGCTGCCGTCGGGATCGTTCCAGAAATAGATGGGCATCGAAGGCTCGGGAGCAAGGACGACGAGCTCGCCCTTCTGCCCGATGACGGGTTTTCCCTTGTCGTCGAAGGCTGCCACCTTCATGCCAAGGCCCCTGCACTGGAGCTCCCCAGAGTAGACCGGCCCCATGGGGTTGCCGACGAAGAAGCAGCCGTTGATGTCCGAGCCGCCCGAGATCGATGAGAGCTGGACGTCCTTCTTGATGGAACGATAGACGAACTCGAAGCTCTCCTCGGAGAGGGGCGAGCCCGTCGAGAGGACGGTCCTGAGCCTCGACAGGTCGTTCCGCTTCGCGGGCTCGTAGCCGGCGGCCTGCAGGGCAGAGAGATAGCCTGCGCTCGTTCCGAAGATGGAGACCCCCTCCTCCTCCGCGATACGCCAGAGGATGCCCGGATCCGGATGGAAGGGGTTGCCGTCGAAGAGCACGAGCTTGGCGCCCGTGGCGAGGGAGCTTACAAGCCAGTTCCACATCATCCAGCCGCAGGTCGTGAAATAGAAGATCGTGTCCTGCCGGGAGAGGTCGGAATGGAGGACGAGCTCCTTCTGCTGGTTGAGGAGGATGCCGCCCGCTCCCTGGACCATGCACTTCGGGAGGCCCGTCGTCCCCGAGGTGAACATGATGAAGAGGGGATGGTCGAAGGGAAGTTGCTCGAACTCGATCTCGAGGCCCTTCTCGTGCGCCATGAAATCGCCGTAGAGCACGGCGTCGCGGAGGCCGGAGACATCGGGCGAGGCCTGCGTATAGGGCACGATCACGGTCCGCTCGAGCGAGGGGAGGGATTCGATGATCGAGGCGATACGCGGCATCGAATCGAAGACCTTGGCCTTGAAGAAATAGCCGTCGGCCGCGAAGAGGACCTTGGGCTTGATCTGCCCGAGACGGTCAAGGACGCCCTTGATGCCAAAGTCGGGCGAGCAGGAGGACCAGACCGCGCCGATGCTCGTCGCCGCGAGCATGGCCGTGACGGTCTCGGGCATGTTGGGCATGAAGCCCGCCACACGGTCTCCGGCCTTGACGCCCATCGCGCGCATGCTCTTCGCAAGGCGGGCCACCTCGTCGTAGAGCTCGGCATAGCTCATCCTGCGGGCAGGCCTGTCCTCTGCCCTGAAGACGAGGGCGGTGGACTTGTCACGGTAGCGGAGGAGGTTCTCCGCGAAGTTGAGCCGCGCGCCGGGGAACCATTTCGCGCCCGGCATCTTCACCGGCTCCTCGAGGACCCTGTCATAGCCCTTCGAGGCCTTCACGTCGATGAAATCCCAGAAATCCTCCCAGAAATGGTCAATGTGGTCGACGGACCACTGGTAGAGGCCAGGATAATCCCTGATCGCGAGCTCCTGCCTCTTGTTGACGAAATTCATGAACCGGTACATGGCGCTGCCGCGTACCCGCTCTTCCTGAGGACTCCACAATAGCCTGCCCATATTCCCTACCCCCTCTTGAGGTGATTTGGTTTCCGTATGAGGCGGCTGTCGTGCCATCCCGGAAGCTCCCTCCCCTGCCTTGCGTCCACGGCGTGGACCAAGGGGTGAGGACATGGCCTTTCGGGCTAGAGGTGGAGGCCGCCTGTCTGACTTCGAGCATCGAGTGTCGTTTCAGCGCGCCTTGGAGGGGACTTGCGGGACCTGCCGGCTCGCGCCTGGGCGCCATTCTCTCGATCGGCGCCCGTCGGGGGGCTTGGTTCCGCGTTCCGCGGGAAGGTGTTGACCGGGGTTGTGAACGAAGGGCTGCCGCGCGAAAGCCGCTGCCCTTCCTTCGCAAACACGGCGCTCTTGCCGTCGGTTGCGTTCTTCTATGCCATTACAAATGCCTCGAACGAACGAACATGGGGCCATTGTAATGAAAAAGGCCGCCTTGAGTCCATCCGGTGGACTCGAGGCGGCCCTCGTCATGCGGCGCCGGCCATCAGGGCCGGCGCGAAGCGTGACGGGCGCTTTACATCTCGACGCACATCGCCATGCCCATGCCGCCGCCCACGCAGAGGGTGGCAAGACCCTTCTTCGCGTTGCGGCGCTTCATCTCGTAGAGGAGGGTCGTGAGGATGCGCGCGCCCGAGGCGCCGATGGGGTGACCGATGGCGATGGCGCCGCCGTTCACGTTGACGATGTCCATGTTGAATTCGAGCTCCTTGGCCACGGAGCAGGCCTGGGCGGCGAAGGCCTCGTTCGCCTCGATGAGGTCGAGGTCCTCGAGCTTCCAGCCGGCGCGCTTCAGGGCGAGGCGGACCGCCTCGACAGGGCCGATGCCCATGATGGAGGGATCGCAGCCGTGCCAGCCGTAGGACGCGATGCGCGCCATCGGCTTGAGGTTCTTCGCCTTGACCGCGTCGGCGCCGGCCACGACGATGGCGGCCGCGCCGTCGTTGATGCCCGAGGCGTTGCCGGCCGTCACCGTGCCGCCGTCCGGCTTGAAGGCCGGCTTGAGCTTCGCGAGGGACTCGACCGTGACGCCGTCGCGGGGGAACTCGTCACGGTCGAAGATGATGGGATCGCCCTTCTTCTGCGGGATCTTCACGGCCACGATCTCGTCCTTGAACCGGCCCGCGTTGATGGCCGCGATGGCCTTGTTCTGCGAGGCAGCGGCGAGGGCGTCCTGGTCGGCACGGGTGATGCCGTACTTGGCGGCCAGGTTCTCGGCGGTCATGCCCATGTGGTAGCCATTGAAGATCTCCCAGAGGCCATCGTAGACCATCTCGTCCACGAGGCTGCCGTCGCCCATGCGATAGCCGGAACGGGCCTGCTTGAGGAGGTAGGGGGCGTTCGTCATGGACTCGGTGCCGCCGGCCACGATGATGTTGGCGTCGCCTGCCTTGATCTCCTGGGCCGCGTTGGCCACGGAGCGGAGGCCCGAGCCGCATACCATGTTGATCGTCATGGCGGTCTTCTCGACGGGGAGGCCCGCCTTGATGGCGACCTGGCGGGCCACGTTCTGGCCAAGGCCGGCCTGGAGGACGCAGCCCAGGAGGACCTCGTCCACGTCTGCGCCCGCGATGCCCGCGCGGGCAAGGGCCTCGGTCACGGCGATCCTGCCGAGTTCGGCAGCCGAGAGGCCGGAGAGGGAACCGTTGAAGCTGCCGACGGCCGTCCTGGCCGCGCTCGCGATATAGACGTCGTTCATTTCATTCTCCCTTTGTTGCGGAGGCGGCCGCGGCGGCGCGCGCCGGAGGCTCTCCGCGTTTCATGCTCAGAGATCTTCGCACTTGTGGCAGGTGGACATCACGACGACGTCGGCGTCCGTATGCTCCTGGATCCATTCCGGGGTATAGGGGTCGAAATACTCGATGAGGTAGAACTTGTCACCCATCACTTCGAAGTAGCCCACGTCCGTGACGACGAGGTTGACCTCGCGCGCGGCGGTGAGGGGCAGCTTGCAGCGCCTCTTGAGCTTGGAGGCGCCGGACTTCTCGAGATGGGTGGTCGCGGCGATGACGACGCGCGAGCCCGCTACGAGGTCCATGGCGCCGCCCATGCCGGGGACGAGCTTGCCGGGGATCTTGTAGTTGGCGAGGTTGCCTTCCTGGTCGACTTCGAGGACTCCGAGGACCGTGTAGTCGACGTGTCCGCCACGGATGATGCCGAAGCTCGTTGCGGAGTCGAAGAAGCAGCCGCCGGGCACGATGCTGACGGGCTGGGCGCCCGCATTCGTGAGGTCCTTGTCCTCCTTGCCCTTCTCAGGAGCGGGACCGAGGCCCATCATGCCGTTCTCGGACTGCAGGATGACGGTGATATCGCCGGGAATGTAGTTGGCTACGAGGGTGGGAAGGCCGATGCCGAGGTTGACCACGTCGCCGTCCTTGAAGATGCGCGCGATGCGCTTGGCGATTATCTCCTTGTTCTCGACGTACTCGATCATTTGCTGCCTCCCTGGGTTTCAGCCTGCACGAGGTAATCCACGAAGATGCAGGGCGTATGCACCTGGTCGGGGTCGATTTCGCCTATCTCGACGATCTCCTCCACCTCGGCGATGACGATCTTGCAGGCGGTGGCCATGAGGGGATTGAAGTTGCGCGCCGTCTTGGAGTACTGGAGGTTGCCGGCCTTGTCGGCGCGTTTGGCCTTGAGGAGGGCCACATCGCCGGGCAGGGCGGTCTCGAGGATGTAGGCCTTGTCCTTGATGATCTGGATCTGCTTGCCGACCTCGACCTCGGTGCCGACGCCCGTGGGCGTGAAGAAGCCGCCAAGGCCGGCTCCGGCGGACCGCACGCGTTCGGCGAGGGTGCCCTGGGGCACGAGCTCGACGACGGTCTCTCCCGCGTTCATCTGGCGCTGGGTCTCGGGATTCGTGCCGATGTGCGACACGATCATCCGCGAGAACTGCTTCGCGGCGACAAGGGGCGCGACGCCCGTTGTGCGATTCGTCTTGGGGTCGAAAACGGCCGTGTCGTTGCACACGAGCGTAAGGTCCTTCGTCCCCTGGGCGGCGAGCGCGGCGATGATCCCCTCAGGGGACCCGCAACCGAGGAAGCCTCCCACGTGGACCGTCATGCCGTCCTTCACCAGCTTCGCGGCCTCCGCGGCGGTGATGATGGGTTTTTTGTTCACGAAAGTCTCCTCCACTGAATGTGGTTGTGAAAACGCGTTGCGGGCTTCAAGTCCGCCTTTCCGGGCCGCATTATAGCATCGTTCCGGAAAAGCCGCTAATTATTTCTTTCCGCGAACCGCGCCGCCGGGGCCGAGGCCCCGGCGTCCCGTTGCCGTTGTATCCCTGCTATTCCTTCTTGCGCTCCACAATCTTTTTGGCTACGAAAGTCGCCACGTCCTCGGCGTAGGAGCCCTTGCCGAAACCGGCGTCGAAGCCGAGCTCCACCGCGAGCTTGTTCGAGATGCGCGGGCCGCCGGCCACGCAGATGAATCTCTTGCGCTCTCCCTTGGCCTCGAGGAGCTCGATGAAGTTGGAGAGGTTCTGGATGTGGATATCCTTCTGCGTGACGACCTGCGAGATGAGGATGGCGTCCGCGTTGACCTTCTCCGCGTACTCGATGAGCTTCTCGTTCGGGATCTGGGCGCCGAGGTTGTAGGCCTCGAGCATCGGGTAGCGCTCCAGGCCAAAGTGGTGGTTGTAGCCCTTCATGTTCATGATGGCGTCGATGCCCACGGTGTGCGCGTCGAAGCCGGTGCAGGCGCCGACGATGGACACCTTGCGGCCGATCTTCTCCTTGATGAAGGCACAGACCTCGTCCATGTTCATGGACTCCTCGCCCGTCGCCTCGTCTGCGGTCGCGGCGTCGTAGTCGACGCCGATCTCGGTCTTCGCATAGGCGACGTAGAAGGAGAAGTCATCCGAAACCGACGCCGAGCTCACGATGTCGCAGTCCTTGAAGCCCCAGGAGAGGACGAGAAGGCGGGCCGCCTCGCGTCCCTTGGCGCCGTCGGGCACGGGGAGCGTGAAGGAAAGCTGGACCTTGCCGTCGTCCAGGGTGTCGCCATAGGGCCTTACGATCTTTGCCATGTCGTCCTCCTTCTCACTTCGCCGCGCCGGTCTTGTATTCGCGGCCGCGCGCGGACAGGCCGAGGCCCGACTTGAGCGCGTCCTCGACGGGGTTGTAGTACTCGGGTCCCTTCTTGACGAGACCCTCGAGGCCCTTGCCGCCGTCCTTGGGGCGCTTCACCTCGGCGAACATGCCGGTGGCTATGGCATCGAGGAGGCCCTTGTCGGAGATCTCGCGGAGGAAGGAGACGGTCTCGCCGAGGACCTGCTTCGCGCGCCCGACGATGATGCCGTCCTTCTTGTACTCGACCTCGTCGTAGAAGGATTCCATGTTGTTCATCACGTACTTCGCGTTCTCGACCGCGATGAAGCGGTCCTGCATGAAGGGCGTGTGGATGGCCTCGGTGAGCATGCCGAGGAGGTGGATGCCCTGGTTCGTCGCCTTGGACACGAAGTTGAACATCGTGTCCATCGCGAGGCCCTTGAAGATGTCGCCCGACATGAACTTCGTGGGCGGCATGTACTTGAGGGGGTGCTCGGGGAAGATCTCGCGAGCCATCTCTGCCTGGGCGAGCTCGAGGAGGAAGCCGTTCTTTATCTCGGGATCCATCTCGAAGGCGTGGCCGAGGCCCATGAGCCTCGCCGGGAGGCCGGCCGCGTAACCGAACTGCTCGTTGAGGAACTGGCTCGCGAGGACCGTATGGGCCTTCTCGACCGCATCGCTCGTGGTGAGGTAGTTGTCCTCGCCGGTGTTGATCGTGATGCCCGCGTAGGCGTTGATCATGCGGCTGAACTTCTGGTCCACGAAGGTGCGGTACATGTTGATGTCGCGGAACAGGATGCCGTACATCGAGTCGTTGAGCATCATGTCGAGGCGCTCGAGGGCGCCCATCGCGGCGATCTCCGGCATGCAGAGGCCTGAGCAGTAGTTCGTGAGCCAGATGTAGCGCTTCTCGCGCTCGCCGACCTCGTCGAGGGCCGCGCGCATGATGCGGAAATTTTCCTGCGTGGCGTAGGTGCCGCCGAAGCCCTCGGTGGTGGGGCCGTAGGGTACGTAGTCGAGGAGGCTCTGGGCCGTCGTGCGGATGACGGCGATGACGTCAGCGCCGCGCAACGCGGCAGCCTGGGCCTGCTTCACGTCCTCGTAGATGTTGCCCGTGGCCACGATGAGGTACATAAGGGGCTTGTTGTTGCGGTCCTTCCATTCCTCCATCTTTCCGGCGCGGGTCTCGCGGTTCGACTTGACGCGGCCGAGGCCGGCGTTCACGAGTTCCGTCGCCTTGCGCCGGATCGCCTCGCGGTCGCCGAGCCCCTGGTCCGCGATGCGGTAGCCCTCGGCGATGCGCTTGTTGAGGTCCTGGACGCTGCCGCCCGTCTTCAACAGGGCGTTGACGTACCAGACGAGGGGCTCCCCCTCGAGCCTCGCGCCTTCGGCCGCCTTGAGCTGGTCGACGACGAGGTTGGGGACGGGAACGCCGTCCGCGTCGGCGCCGTCGGCGCCCGCGATGCGCAGGGTGGCGCGCTCGACCGTGACGGTCGTATGCCCGTCGATGAAGTCGAGGATCGGCGCCACGATACCCTGGGCGAGGGACCGCGCTTCCGCGATGTCCTTTGCCGATAGTCCAAGCTTGTCTTTCATGGCTGTTTCATCTCCTCACGAATGCCTGTCGTATATCTCTTCTGCCCGCGCCACGATGCCCCGGTCGAGCCCGAGGAGCGAGGCGATCGCCACGGCGTCGCTCCCTCCCGGCCCGGGGCCCGTATCGTCCACGAGTCCGTATTCCATCATGCCATTGATGCGCCTGATCCTGTCCCGCAAGGGTTCGCCCTCGTCGTCGCATATCGTGCATCGCGCGGCCTCGCGGTCGAGGCCCCTCACCCTGAGGTACCGGACGCCGGGCAGGCGCTCCACGCCCCTGAAGTGCGTCGAGAAGACGCTGCGCAGGCCCTTCCTTTCCACGAGGGCGGCGATGACCGCCGTGAGTATGGCCTCGGCCTCGTGGGAGCTCGTCGTCCTTCCGAATTCGTCGAGGACCATGAAGGCGCCTTCGCGCGATTCCTCCCAGGCCTCGACGAAGGAGCGGATCTCGAAACCGAAACCCGAAAGTCCCTCGCCCTCGGGACGATCCTTGAGCGTTGTGCGCTTTAGTTCGCCCACGTAGTGGATGAGCGGGGCGACGGGTGCCTCGAAGGAAGCCGCCGGCACGAAGAAGCCCGCCTGCGCGAGGACCTGCATGAAGACGAGGGTCTCGAGGGCAACGGTCTTGCCGCCCATGTTCGAGCCAAAGACGACCGCGGCCCTTTCGTGGAGCTCCAGATCGAGGGGCGCATAACGCAGCCCCATGGACTCGCATTCCCAGGCGCAGGGCAGATAGCGGCCCTGCGCGAGCGAAAGGGGAACGTCGCCGGGGCCGGAGAGCTTCGGCCGCACGAGGCCGAACGAGAGGGCGAGTTCTGCCCGCGCCCGCGCGAGGTCGAAGGCGGTCACCGCCGCGACATATCGCCCCAGGGCAGGGAGCTCCTCGATGACGAGCTCCGAGAGCCGCGCAAGGACGGCTTCTTCAACGCCGTGTTCGGCCTCGACGAGGGCGTCGCGGCGTGCCGCCAGGGCGATTTCCTCCTCGCCGGGCTGGAGCCGCACGAGGCAGGACGAGTCGTCGTAGGGTTCGATGGCGAAAGCCGTCCGGTCCAAGCCCAGATCGCATAACGCGGCATTAGGCACCACGAGGAACTCGCGTCCTTCGAAATCGAGTCCATGGCGCTCGGAGGCGTGAGCGGCGGCCGCGGCCTTGCATGCCGCGAGCTCCTTGTCGACCTCGGCCATGCCCGTCCGGAGCTCCTTGAGCCGGGGGTCATAGGCATCCGAGATGTAGAAGGTCTCCGCGTCGGGTCCGCCGAGGTCGAGGGCGGCGGCGAGGGCCGCGGACTCGAAGGAAAGGCCGAAACGGGAACGGCAGCCCTCCCGCGCGAGGCCGATGAGGGCGCGGTAGTTCGCGAGGAATTTCTTGACCTGGAAGAGCTCCACGAGGTCCCAGGACTGGCCCTTCTCGGGCCGTTTCAGCGAGAGCCGCGGCAGGCGGCGCAGGTGGTAGCTGATCCGGTCGAGGCTCGCAGGATCACCCGCGAGATCGCGAAAAAGCGCGAGGGCGGCTTCTGTCCCCTCGTAGAGGGCCTCGATGGCTCCGCGGTCGGCGAGGACCCGCCGCGCATCTTTCTCGTCCTTGCCATAGGGAGAGAGGGGCGAGAAACGCGCCCAGAATTCCTCGACGCGCGAGAAATCCCAGGCGGCCTGGGTGGCGGCCCCATGTCGCTTCATGCGGCAGCCCCGCCGGCTTCGCAGGCATAGGGGTTGAACGACACCTGGGCCATGACCGCCTCGTCCGCCACCGCCCTCCTGAAGGCTTCCTCTCCGAGGTCGCGCAACACGACGACGAAGCCGCCGAAGTCGACCTTGTTCCTGACCGCGAGGGTCTTGCCGCGCCGGAAGGCCGCAAGATCCTGGCCATCGAGGAAGATCTTCGTGAAGTCCTCGACGACGACCGTGGCGGCCTCGCGTGGCACACGCTCCGCGCTCTCGCGGGTGAGGGGGCCATCGAGGAAGTGGATGGGCTCAGGGAAGCCCGCTGCACGAGGCCCAAGTCCGGCACTGGCTACGGTTCCGGCCTCGGCGCTGGCGCCCGCGAAAGGCGCCCCAAGGGGCGGCAGGCCGAGGAGGGCCGAGACGAGGCGCAGCCTGCGTGCCTGCTTCTCGAGGTCGGCGGGCGAAACCCGGATGGAAAACACGAAACGGGCGCCGCCGAAGGCGGCGACCTGCGTTATGCGATTTATAGCCCCGTCCACGAGGACGGTGCGGGCCCAGCCCTCGTCCCTGATGCGCGAGACCGCCCAGGCCGCAAGCTCGTTGCGCTCGGGACCCACGAGGGTCACGGCGCCCGGGCGATGCGCCCGCGCGATGGCCAGGCGGCCGAGGGCGGTCGAGCCCGGGAGGACGTCGAGGACCTCGGGCAGGCAGCGCGAGGCCCTTAGGTAGGGCTCGGCCGTGACGAAGACCTCGCCCGCCCTGGCCTCGATGCGCGGCTTTCTGAGGCCGGAAAGGCTGTCCCTCGCCTCGCCGTCGAAGCCGATGCCGAGGAAAGCCGGCTTTTCGCCGGCCTCCCTCGCCAGGGCGAGGCAGGCGTTGAGGAGAGTCGTCTTTCCGCAGTCCTTCCCGGGCCCCGTGATGAAGGTCACGCGGCCCAGGAAGTCCCGTGCATCGAGGCGCATGCTGCCCGAACCACCGGCGCGTTATGCGCCTTCGCCTGTCTTCCTGATGCGGGCGCCGCGCACGAGTCCCTTCGGCTTGATCTTGCCGTCCTGGGAGAGGAGGCGGGCGCCGCGGGTGAGGCCGGCCGGCTCGATGGTCTTCTCCTCGCCGGAGAGGAGTCGCGCCACGCCGCAGGTCGCGTTGAGCTGGGGCTCGTCGTAGCAGATGCGGCACTTGCCGCAATCCTCGACATAGCACTTCGGCTCGTCATAGGTCGTGATGACGCCCTCGTAATTGCGCAGGACGACCCGTTTCTCGTTCTGCGTGATGATGTAGTTCGGCATGGCGGGCGTCTTTCCGCCGCCGCCGGGCGCGTCGATGACGAAGGTCGGGATCGCGAGGCCGGAAGTGTGTCCCCGGAGGTTCTCCATGATCTCGATGCCCTTGGACACCGTGGTGCGGAAGTGCGAGATGCCCTTGGAGAGGTCGCACTGGTAGATGTAGTAGGGGCGCACGCGGATCGTGAGGAGCTTCTGGAGGAGCTTCTTCATGAGGACCGGGCAGTCGTTCACGTCGCGGAGGAGGACGGACTGGTTGCCGATGGGGATGCCCGCGTCCGCGAGCTTGCGGCAGGCCTCGCGGGCCTCGGCCGTGATCTCCTTCGGGTGGTTGAAGTGCGTGTTGACGTAGAGGGGCTGGTATTTCTTGAGCATGTTCACGAGGTCGTCGGTGATGCGCATGGGCATGACGACCGGCGTGCGCGTGCCGATGCGGATTATCTCGAGGTGGGGAATCTCGCGGAGGCGCTTGATGATGCTCTCGAGCTTCGCATCCGAGAGGGTGAGGGGATCGCCGCCCGAGATGATGACATCGCGGATGACAGGCGTCTTCCGGATGTACTCGATGGCCTTCTCGATGTTCTCGTCGTTCATTGCGGCGTCGTCCTCGCCCACGAGGCGGCGGCGCGTGCAGTGGCGGCAGTTCATCGAGCAGATGTGCGTCACGAGGAGGAGGGCGCGGTCAGGATAGCGGTGCGTGAGGCCCGGCGTCGGGGAATCCACGTCCTCGTGGAGGGGGTCGTCCCAATCGCAGTCGTCGTCGTGGGCCTCGGGGAGGCGGGGCACCGCCTGGAGGCGGACGGGGCAACCCGGGTTCTCGGGGTCGATGAGGGAGGCATAGTAGGGCGTGATGGCCATGCGGAAGCGCTTCAGGACCTCCGTGATGTCCGCCTTGTCCTTGTCGGTGAGGGGAATGACCTTGGCGAGGGTCTCCACGTCCTTGATGTCATTCTTCATCTGCCAGTGCCAGTCGTTCCACTGCTCCGGCGTGACATCCTTGTAAAGCGGAATGCGCTTATAGTCGAAACTCGGGTACTCGTGCATAAAAACGCTCCTAATCATTCACCACGGAGATCACGGAGACTCGATCATCGGGTTACGCCCAAGCGAGTCGTCAATACGAACAGTGTGGCGATCGGCAGGAAACGGGGGTCTCCATCAACCGCCTGCTCTTCTCTTCCCCAGTGATCTTCGTCTTTCCTCCGTGCTCTCCGTGATGAATCGTATAATGTATGCGGCCTAGCCGCGTAGCTTGAGATACTGCCTGACCTCGTCGGGGGTGGCGGGCTTGAGGCCTGCTTCGTGGGCAATGCGCGCGGCACGCTCGACGAGCTCCGCGTTGGACTTGGCGAGGACGCCCTTCGAGTAGAAGACGTTGTCCTCGAAGCCGACGCGGATCTGGCCGCCGCAGGCGATGGCTCCGTACTGGGCGGGCAGCGACGAGCGGCCGATGCCCATGACGGTGAAGTCAGCGCCCTCGGGGAGGGCGTGGCAGAAGGCGGAAAGGTTCTCCACGCTGTAGGGCACGGCGCCCGGCACGTTGAGGACGAAGCCGTAGTGGAAGGGCGCCTCGAGGAGGCCTTCCTTCACGAGGATGCGGCTCGCGTAGACGTGGCCGAGGTCGAAGCACTCGAGGGTCGCGCGGACCTTGTACTTGCGGAACTCGGCCGCGAAGGCGCGCATCGTGGGCAGGGTGTTCACGATGAACTCGTCGCCGAAGTTGACCGTGCCGCAGTCGAGGCTGGCCATCTCGGGCTGGATGAGGGAGATGGGGCGGAGGCGCTCCTCGGGGGTGTCGCCCACCGCGCCGCCCGTCGTGATCTCCACGATGATGTCGGTCTTCCTGCGCACCGACTCGATCACTTCCTTGAAGCGCTCGGGGCTGGCCGTGGGCGAGCCGTCGTCGTTCCGCACGTGGAGGTGAAGGATGGCGGCGCCGGCGTTGCGCGCCTCCACCGCTGCCCTCGTCACCTCCTCCACCGTCACGGGGAGGGCGGGGTTCTGGGCCTTGGTCGTCTCCGCGCCCGTGCAGGCGCAGGTGATGATTATCTTGCCATCAATCATGTTCACTCCTTCATAGGGAAATAGTCCCAGAGACGCAGGGACGCAGGGCGAATCGGCGGTTTCTCTTCTCCCATTCCTGCCTGGCCAGGACGCCCGAGTCCTGGTCCTTCTCGCGCGAACCGATGTCTCGGACCGTCTGGAGGCAGCCGGGCAGCGGCGGGATGACGGGGAGGGCCATCTCGGCGCAGGGCACGAGCTCCGTTACGCGCTTCTCGAGGACGTTCTGGACGGGTTGTACGAAATTGCAGGGTCGCCTGATGCCCATGACGCCGCCGGGGGAGAGGCGCTTGGCCTCCGCGAACATGGCCATGGACCTGTCGGACTTGAGCGTGGGGAATTCATTGGCCACCGGGTTATGAGTCCTCTCACTCTACGGGGAGGAAGGAGGTCTCGTCCCCCGCCCGGACCTATGGCCGGGTCTCCCCAGGAACCGACTCGCCGCGAGCGCTTCCCCTTGACGGATGGGCGCTCGCGACGGCGCCGCGCCGGGGACGGGGAGTCCCCGGGCGATGGGACGGAACCGATGCGGCCCGCCCCATCCCGTACTTCACGCAAGAGCCGACCTGCGCACCGGCCGCCTTCATGCGGCGGCCTTGAGCGCCGGGCGAACGGACTGCCCCCGCCAGCGTCGATGGCGCGCATCGCGTGCCATCGACGACGACTTGCCGTCCTCCCTCGTCAGCCCACGAAGGCCTTACTTGACGTAGAGCTCCTCGAAGATCTTGCGGAGCTTGGCGTTCTCGTAGAGCTCGTGGAGGGTGATCTCGGCATGGTCCTTGGTGTAGCCGTTGCCGATGATCATCGTCACGTCCTTGCCGATGCCCTCGGCGCCGAGGGCCGCCCGGGTGAAGCTCGTGGCCATGGAGAAGAAGTAGACGATGCCGTCATCGCGGACGGGGAGGATGGAGGACATCTCCGTGCCCTGGATGTTGACGCAATTGATGCAGAGGTCGATCTCCTTGCCCTTGTTGGCGCGGAGGGTGGCCTCGAGGACGTCGAGGGGCTTGGTGGCGTCGGCCACGACGATGTCGGTGCAGAGCTTGAGCTCCTCGAGGACCTTGCGGCTCTTCTCGTGGTGGATGCAGGCGATGACGCGGCCGGTGGGGCCGACGCGCTTCATGGCCTCGTAGCAGCAGAGGAGGCCGGACTTGCCGCCGGCGCCGAGGACGAGGACGGACTGGCCGGGCCTGACGAGCTTGGCGGTCTGGGCGGGAGCGCCGGCCACGTCGAGGGCCGCGAGGGCGAGGCCCTCGTCCATGTCGGTGGGGAGCTTGGCGTAGATGCCGGACTCGAAGAGGATGGCCTGGGCCTCGACCTCGACCCTGTCGATCTCGGGGTGGACCTTGAGGATCTTCTTGATGTTGAGGGGGGTGAGGGAGAGGGAGACGAGGCTGGCGATCTTGTCGCCGACCTTGAGGTCGCGGTCCTTGAGGGCCGAGCCGATCTTGGCGACCTTGCCGATGAGCATGCCGCCCGAGCCGGTGACGGGGTTCTGCTGCTTGCCGCGGGTGCCGACGATCTCGAGGATCTTGGCCTTGATCTTCTCGATGTCGCCCTTGGCCTCGTCCTCGATCTGGGTGAAGGAGGC
>Ga0209098_1002493_pt1 | contig 16172 bp, 15 predicted proteins | sample AD_JPNHW1_MetaG_FD_184429 | JGI IMG/M metagenome (GOLD analysis project Ga0209098, IMG submission 184429) | Active sludge microbial communities of municipal wastewater-treating anaerobic digesters from Japan - AD_JPNHW1_MetaG (SPAdes) (version 2) | ecosystem: Engineered > Bioreactor > Anaerobic... | reverse complement strand
ACTGGTTAAGCACAAACCGCTGTCGCAAAGAAGCCGTAATCCGCTTCGGAAGCACGAAGATGAAACTTTACTCTCTTAACCATTATGTTTTTCGGATTAGCTAACGTTATAAATATACAGATGAAAACGATGGGTGCATTTTTAGGCGGTCTGGCCAGTGCAGGCGGAAAAATGAAATCGACCGGGACCATCGAACAGGGAACCGGATTGTGGTACGCCCCGAATACCGAAGCCGACAACTCCAGCGGGTTTACCGGACTTCCCGGTGGTTATCGCATTAATTACGGAACCTTTTACTCCATCGGGAATGTAGGCATGTTCTGGACTTCAACCGATACCGCTTCTGTCAACGCCTGGAATTATATCCTCGACGCCAACAACGGGTCGCTCAAGCGCAATTTCAACTTACTTCAGAACGGGTTTTCCGTGAGATGCTGCAAAAATTGAAGGAATCAACGGCCCCCTCTGACACATTAAGAGACTGTTTAAAATTTACAATTGAACATGATTTACTAAATTTAAACAGACGCTGATATCCAACACAAAAAACATGAAAAAAAAATCTTTAACACATGAAAATTATCCACTGGCTTCCACGCGTTTTATGCATCCTGGCAATACTGTTTGTCAGCCTGTTTGCACTCGATTCGTTTGACCCGAAACTTACTGCCTCGCGGCAATGGCAGGAGTTTTTCATACACCTGATCCCATCATTTATCCTGATCATAATTCTGATTATTGCCTGGAAATGGGAATTGGTCGGAGGAACGATACTGACCATCCTGGGATTGGGATTCACGCCCTATATCTTCAGCGGGAACTACCACCATAACCATTCCGTTTGGATAAGCCTGGCAATCATTGCCAGCATTACCCTGCCTTTTGTGATAACGGGAGGGCTCTTTATCCTGAGTCACTATTTAAAGCTGAAAAGAAAGCTTAAAACTCCACCATGTAACCCACCGATATCGTAACCGGCCAGGGATCGTTCTTCAGGTCGATCTGCGGATCATTTTTAATCCGGCTGACCATATCGAAAAATTCCGGTGAACGAAAAGGCACATTCAGGTCGATGTTGATCCCGTTCTTCTTGATCTTTCCGAAACGCAGCTCCAGACCCGCGCCGACAGTGAGACCGTAAAACATTTCATCATAGCCGTTCTTTCCCTTGACTTGTGTAGCGCCGTTCACGCCATACATAACCTTCAGATAGGGTCGGGTTCCGTGTTTGCCGTCGGCCGGGATAATACGCCCTAAAATTCCCACATTCCAACCGATCCCGATGATTTCCCATCCGACAGCCCCAAACACAGCCATATACTTTATGGGATAAAAGGAGGCCTTTACCCCGATCAAACCGCCATAATCAAGACCGAGCCCGGCGCCTCCGTCACCCCATCGGCGATACGGATGTGAAGCTGACTTTTTTACCGGTTTGCCCACAGAAGTTGAATCTTTGGCAATCAGTATGGATTTATCCTGTCCCAATACACTATTCAAAGAGAAAACCGTCAACCACAAGAAAATAAACGCAATTTTCATATTGAAAACATTTTGGATCTGTGATTTTCCTGCTAAATTAACGAAAATCATGGCTGATGTGGATTCTTATATCAGTAAAAGTTTCATGAATCCCCCCTCCATAAATTATTGGACCAGGTTTAACTTTTAATCGCGATCCTGTTTTCAACTATTCGTATCTGGCTCTTTCCATTTTCTTCCACACCTTGAAGTCCGATTTACTTGGCCTGGTATGTCACCTTACCGTCCATCATGGTCTGCATCACTTTGGTAGCGTGTATCTGGTCAACGGGAATTTTAAACAGGTCCTTTTCCAGAAATACAAGATCAGCCTTCTTTCCAACTGCTATCGACCCAATCTGATCTTCCATACGTAACTGATAAGCGCCGTTATAAGTGTAGCACTGGATCGCCTGTGCCAGGGTAACCTTCTGGCGGGCGACAAACACCCTGTCATCAGGATAACCGGGGCGTTTGCGGGTAACAGCTGCTTCGAGGTTAATCAACGGAGGAGAATCAACTATCTCAATCCCGGGTGCATCATTTCCATAGGTGACGATTGCACCCGAGCGTACCAGGTCTCCGTAAGGGAAAATCTCTTCTTCAACCCGTTTTTCACCCAGAAGCCGGTTGAATGAATCGATGTAGGTGCCATTGTAATCGGTTCCCCACATCGGTGAACAATTTGCGATAATACCCATCTTCTTGTACCTCGGAATATCCGATGGATGAAGGGTTGAGTTATGCGCAATGGTGTGCCTGCGGCCTCCCGGACCCAGTTTTTTCTGTACCTCCTCATAAGCATCCAGCACGGTACGTGCAGATCCGTCGGCATCCACATGAATGTGCATGTCGAAACCTGCCTTCTGTACTGCCAGGGTTTGGGCTATAATGGTCGACTTTGAGATCGTCATCCGGCCATAGTCGTCCGGTTTGTCGGCAAAAGGTTCCAACAACAAAGCGCCCCGGGAGAGTACTGTTCCATCCGCCCACATCTTACAAATGTCGACCTTAAGGTGTTCCGACTTCAGTGTTTTGTTCCACATGATCAGGTTATCGACGATCATTTTTGGATCGTCGGAGTCTTCGCGTGTCCAGAAACAGCCTGTGATGCGAAGGGGAAGTTTCCCGGCCTTATCTTTCTCGAGTAAATCTTCATATACCCACAGACCATCCTCACTTCGGGTGCCAACAATTATTCCTGCGTTAAAGAGCGATGTCACTCCCCACGAAGGTGCCGGCCAGAGTGTTTTGGCCTGGGAATCAGCGATTGTTTTGGGGCTGAATAACCCTAATGGCACGGTAACCCGCATCACTGAGCTGGCTTCGACTCCATAGCCCGTTGGCACGCCATCGGCATCCCGGTAAAAGTACTGTGACCCGGGATCCGGATCCGGCGTGTCAGCACTGATCCCGGCGGCGGTCATGGCAGCCGTATTGAACCAGACATCGTGCGAATCGAACGAGATAAGGTACATGGGGCGATTACCTGTGATATCATCCAGCCAATGACGGGTGGGTTTCATGTCGAATGGATTCCAACCAAAACCTCTTAAAATATCATTCCCCGGATTTTTAACCACATACTCACGAATCCGGTTTAAGATCTCGTCTTTGGTTTTCACACCCGTAACATCCAAACCCACCTTGACCACACCGGCGAGTTCGGGATGGGCGTGCGCATCCACGAAACCCGGCATCAGTATGCCACCATCGAGGTTGACGACTTTCGTGTTCGCACCTTGCCATGCCCCTACATCTTTGACCGGACCAACAAAGACAATTTGATTTCCACGCACCGCAATCGCTTCAGCCGTTGGATTGGCCGGATCAACCGTGTAGATATGGCCCCCCTTGTAAATCCAATCGGCCTTCCCATCAATCAGTAATGGGTCTTTTGCAAACAGCAAATGAGGTGATAGTGCACAGGCCCCGGCACCCACCGCCAGATTTTGTAAAAACTGTCTCCGTTTCATACTTTTCGATTTTAAGGTACCTGATAATTCATTAGAGAATCTTCTGTTTAAACAGGGCTTTGACTGTTTTCCTGATAAAATTATAGATCAGGGCATCATTTCCATCGGCGAGACTGCCAGTCAGGTCCAGCGACCAGGAGGGTTCCGTTGAATTTCTGTCCGTATATAATCCTGCTTTGACATTTACGGTTTTTTCTACTGTAGACCCACCGCCCAGAGGAATGCTGCTCCCAAGAAAGACACTGAAAAACCCTATCTGTACGGGAATACCTACATTTGCTGTAACCTGAGGGGTATTGATAACAGATGATTCGATATTGATCAAAGTAAAGACAAGCAGCGCATCGACCCCAAGGCTATCAGCCTTTGCAACTATCCTCGCGGTATTTGCAATATCATCTGCAGTTATTGTATTATAGGAGGGTGTAGCTGAATATCCTTTATCAGATAGTGCGGAAACCACGGCATTTTCAAAATTCTTTTTGATATCGGCTTGTTGTTTATGACAAATTGATCTATTGTTTTATAGGTTGGATAAATTCCTGCTGAGATTATTTCAGAGGATTCAGTTGTTATAATTGCAAATAATTTAGAAGGATCAATATTACAAGTGGGTACCTGTGTCACAACTAATTTAGTTGTACAAGAATGCAAAATGAAACAACATTGAAATAGTATCAGAAAAACGATAATTGTTTCTTTTTTCATGCTCAGTCTCTTTTTTAAATTCTGACTAATGTCAGTTAAATAATTGATATTCAATACACATTATTTTTTCATTTTTGCTCTCTTTTTTACCCTCCATTCAAAATTCATTAGCTTTCGAAATCAATAGACTTGAGAGAAATCGTACCATAAAAGAAACGATTCCGATCCGGTCTATCCGGGGAATTGCCGCTAACGTTCGGCTAAACGCAGCAAAGGCAGCGCCTGTGTTAAGCAACAATACGCAAGTTTTGTTGCGGGTAGCGGTTCGTTGGTTGCAGTACGTTATTCTAAATCTAAAATAATTTTAAGGTTATCTTTTACTTTTTCAATAGAATCCTTTGAGAGTACCCCAATTATATTTCTTAATCTTGAATTATCAATTGCTCTTAATTGATCAATCATGATGTCACAATTTTCATTGACCCCAGCAACTCCTTTTTTAAGGTGAACTCTCAACAGTTCTGATTCATTTTGGACCTTAGAAGTAATTGGACAAATGAGGGTAGAAGGATGAAATTTATTTAAGAGATCCGTTTGAACCACAAGCACCGGCCGTATTTTACCGGTTTCAGTTCCTATTTTTGGGTTAAGATCTGCAACCCAGATTTCAAATTGTTTAACTTTCATAATCGAGGGTTTCAAATTCATGAAGAACTATAAAGGATTCATCCTTAATAAGTTTAGATTCTTTTTCCAGTTTTGTTGCAAGTAATTTTCTCTTCTGGATTCTATTGTAATATTCCAGAGCTTCATTGATATACCGGTTTCTGGATTTTTTCACATGCTGTAGAACCTGTTCAGTATCGCTGAACACAGTTTCATCTAATTTTAAAGAAAGTGTTTTCATGGTATCTATATTTTATACCACAAAAGTATATACTTTATTGGAATTTCCCAAATGTTTCACAAAATATTGCAACCAACGTTCCCGGGTTAGGTGTGGTTGGTTTGTGGTGGGCCTTGTGCGTTGGCAAATCAATCACGATTAGTCCGGGTTATAGGCAATTCTTCTGTCCGCTGTTGTTACCTGAGTTTACACTCATTCATCATTGTCAATTCTTTAATTGTTTGCTTTGTTGGTGAACGAGGTTTGTTTTCTTCGGACTTGAATTGGAGGTCTGCAACCCCAATAACCCAAATATCAAAGTCTGCGACAAAACCATACATAGAGTTTTTTATCTCGTAATCAAGTTGAATGTCAATTTTGTCAATCTTTTCAATTAAATGTGAGGTCTGCTTATGTCTAATTGGAAGATACCATTGCAAAACAGGTTTATTGTCCCAACTCGCATAGTTCATTACAAGAACTTCTGCATTTTCAAAATCCTTTTTTGTCGGTTTGGTTGGTTGGTTTATTCGTGTTGTAGCAATTAGATTATGCCCGTATTCGCTGTCCTTAATTGCTTCTAAAACAACTGCACCACCATAGTTTCCGTTTTCAAGTTTAAAAGTCAAACAGTCTCCTTTTTCAAAAACTGGTTGGCGAATTATTTTCTTTTTTCTCGACTTTGCTTTTGGTCTTTCTGTTTGTAAGTCAGTAAGAAATTTGTCAAGAACTACTTTACGCTTTTTAATGTCCTTTTCGTCAGCATCAAGTTTTCGCCATACTGCAAGGTCTGCACCTGTTTCAATGACCTTTTTTACTCGGTCGAAAATGTCTTTGTTAAGTTGTTTACATTCCCATTGTGCTTTTGCTAACGCAAACCAAAAGTTATTACAGTCGTCTAAATCGTTAATGGTTTCTTGATTGTCAGCAATTAACTTCTCAGAAATTTCTGCAACGTCAAGTCCGCTATTATACAGGTCGAAAAACTCACCGTAAATGTCAGCGTAAGTGTCGTTAGATGATATTGCAGTTTTCCAAGCTCCCATTTTATCTGTGTCACATTTGTTTTATAGAGTTCTAACTAGTTGATCCTTATCAATTCACTTTTTTGTTATCCCCTGGTGGATTGAATATTTACCGCGGGAAATAAATTCATTCGGGAATATGCCCGAATAAGATAAAATAAAAGTTCCTGTCGTTTTAATCTCATCCATTTCATCATATTGTATGCGGCGGCGGCCATTAATGTGTTGATTTGGTCTCCGGCCGCGCCTTTCAGATAATTCCTCAGCATCCTGTGGTCATGTTTCAGGTGTGAAATCAGTCCTTCAATCCCGGCTCTTGACCGACATCGGGCTTCTCGTTGCTTTTTCATATAATAGCTTTCTTTTTGCCGGGCGTTTGGCATTACGATCTCTGTTTCTCCGATTTTATCTCGCCCTTTGAAACCCCTGTCAACAATTGCTTTCCTGGTTTTTCCCTTCGTAAGTTCTTTGACCTGGTCTAACTGGGGTTTCAGCGTATGCCCATCATATGCATTCCCTTCAATAGCCATCGCACCAACAATAATTCCGCTCTTGCGTGTATAAGCAAACGAACTCTTGTTACCGAACTCATACGGTTTATGGTCTTTCCCTTTTGCTATGCAGAGTACTTCAGGCTCATGGATACTGTACACTTTGTTTTTGTCTTCCCGCTTTTGTGTAAGTACCCGATATAGAACATCGAACTTTTCAAAGTCCTTCTGTTGCATGGGATTCATCTGGCTAACAAGGTCGCTGTAAATCTTAATGGCAATTCTGTGCAGCTTCTTCTGTGACCGCATCAGTCGTTTAAAATTCTTTGGTTTTCTTGCAAACCGCAATTGGTAGCGGAGTTTCTTAATCTCTCTCGTGTAGGTTCTCTTTAACTTGATTCCATTGGCATTTGCAATTCTTTTACAATGTTGTATTGCTTTCTCGTAGAGCTTGCGATCTGTGGGAAAGGTGATGTTTTTCTCCTGAACGGTGGTATCAACCCTTACTTCCTTCACCTCCTTGCGGATCATCTCTTCCCCAAACAGATCAATGCTTTGCTTAAATATAAGCTCCATCCCCTCTTCCCCGATCCGGTGCCTGAAATGTACAAAATCACTCGGATCGAACGGATAACGGTATTGAAAATAGATCTCACCGCAAAAGTGTTGCCAATATGGATTTTCGAGATACCGCTCCATGACTGTTTCATCGCCCAGGTTATACATCTGCTTCAGGAGTAAAAGGCCAACGATGGTCCTGATTGGAATTGAAGGCCTGCCAACTGTTCCGTATAGCGGAGAAAATTCTTTTTCCAGATGATCCCAGTTAATCTTCTTTGCCAACAAACAGAGTTTGTGCTCAGGATTAAGAAAACTGGCAAGCACTGTTTTAAACATTTCCAGCTGCGGCTGCTTCTCGATTTTTTTCATCATAATTTGCAGGGTTTTGATTAAAATTAATCATTTTCCTGCATATTTTACTCATTTTACACTCATAACTTATTAACAATCTGATTGTTAATAATTATTAAGGATCAACTAACTAACGTCAAGCAAGTTGTTGATATTCAGTGTACATTTTTTATCCTTTTTTTACTCCTTTCTCACCTTCTATCCGACATTCGTTAGCCTTAGAAGTCAATAGACTGGAGAGAAATCGTACCTTTTAAAGAACCGATTACGATCCGGTCTATCTGGGGAATTGCTGCTAACGGTCGAGTGTATGTGCCGTAAGGGATTGCGTGGCAGTTTCCTGTCCACCGACACGAAAGTTTGAGCGGGATACAATGCTTGAATACCCACTGAAACCCTTATGGCATATACACTTTGTTGGCGTTTCGTTGTTCATTTATCCAGTTATTTTTCTTTGAATTTTGCTGCAATGTCTTTCTGTCCGTGCGTTGGCTTTGCAAGCTCTTTGACAAAGCTTTGGTTGGAGCGTTGGCTCGTGGGGCTTTGGCAATGTGCTTGCAAATCGAGTTGGCTAAAAGTCTCTTTCAATTTGTCTTGATGTTATTATTTTTGCTATTAATCTGTCTTGTTGTAATTGCTCAATTTTAGTGCTTCTTATTTCTTCGATTACTTTGTCAACATCTTCTTGCTGCTGAACAAAAATGTAGGTTATATCAGAGTATTCAAAGGGCAAAACATATTTTAATAAATCAGTATCAATATTCTTATTTTCAAAATCAAGTCTTGTTTTTCTGATTTCTTCTTCGTCAAATCCTGTAAAGTCAATGAATTTAGGACTAGAAGGAATATAACGCCATTCTCTTTCATCGTAAAACCTGTCTCTCAACATATTACCGCTTGCTGATTTATGCTTACGTTCATCAATTTTAAAATAGGGCAACAAACTGTGAGGGTCATTGAAAATATCTGTCTTTTTCATTGATTTCAGATACCTTTTCAACGTATCAGAATTTTCGTGAATGTAGATTACCGGCGAAAATGTATTTTTCTTTGCATATTCTTTTGTAATTCCTATTCCAAATTTTCCGTAATTGCTCAAATGCTTCTTAATCATACCAAGCGGAATATCACAAAAGCATTTCATCGGAATACCTACTTTATATTTGATTTCAGGAATATCTTCATAAACATACCTTGCCTGAAATGACTTCTTTTTAAGAATTGCTAAAAGCCACTCTCTTCTCTTTATGAAATGAAAAAGACTGTCGCTGCTGATATTTTGACTTACTTTTGCCATAGTTTTATACTGTTATCACTTTTGTACTTTCTTCTCCAAATTGTGAAATCATTCTTACAGCTATTTTCTGGTCTTTCTTTGTAATCTCAATAGGATGTGAAATATGACCATACAGCCTGTTAAAAGCTTCTTCGTCAATTTCAATACGTAATGTTTTTTCTGCTTTCTTTTTCGTATCTTGTTTAGCAGCTTCACTCAATCCCTTTTTCCATTTATCAAATTCACTGCTGTCGCCACCGCAAAAGAAAACCTGTTTTACAATAAAGTTGCTGCCATCGTAATCATCGTCAACCATCCAGTAGGCAATATCATTGACATTGCGGGGTTTCACTTCGTCTTTTATAGGGTCGTAAATATCAAGACCCTGTATTTCGACAGAAACTGTATTTCCTTTTTTATGGACTGCTATGTCAGGTTCACCAATGGTAACAAAACTTGCCGCTGCTTTTGCAGGTTTCTTTTTTAAACCATCTTGCAATAAATCATCGTGTATGCGTGCTTTGGTAACTTCAAAATTACCAACACTCATGGTTTGAACGCTTCCCTGAATATCACTTTCAAAGCTAAATCCTAGAATTACAAGCCAAGTAGCATCGCCACGGCTTTGACATTCTTTTACAGCTTCGCTAACCGATTTTTTGCTTACAGTGCCGAATTTTGGCCCAATATGAAAATAAGCTTTTGCTTCACCTTTGGCAGTCTGGTAAAACCCTTCAGCATGTAAATAACTATGACTTAAAAGTTCAATTCTTGTAAAAACTACATGTTCATCCTTTCTTCCATTTTTTACCCCTGCACTGATTAAATGCTGTTTAATTACTTCTTCAAATGCACCTTCTTCTTCGTTTACACGAATTTCATCATCTAATTCATCAGGGCTTACCGGTTCAAAATTTTGTAAAGTTTCAACGGTAAATGGACCACTTACACGAAGTTTTTTGTTGTCTTTTTTAGGATTGTCAAATAAAGTAACATCTTCAGATGGCTCTGAACCTGTAATACTTTCAAGTGTTAAATGTGGTGCCTTGTCATAAATGAAACCTTGTCTTATATCACTTCCTTCTTCATCATATAATTTGAAATATGGAAATGTTGCTGACATTAATCTAAGTTTAGCTATATTCAGTGCAATTCTGCTTGTATCAATTGTAATCCACCTTCTTCCATACATTTCTGCAACAAATGCTGTCGTACCGCTTCCGCAAGTGGGGTCAACAACTAAATCACCTGGGTCAGTTGTCATTTGAATACAACGTTGTATTGGCGTGGTTGATGTTTGAACAACATATTCTTTGGATGATGCTGGTGCTGTTTCATGCCATAATGAATGCATGGGAGAGACTGGATAATCAGACAACTTCAAAATATAATTAATTGTTCGACCTTCATTGTAAGCCATTATTCTTTTAGCTGCAACTAGTTTCTTAAAACCATCCAAATCGAATTTCCAAGACCTATTTGTTGCAGGCTTATAAGTTTTGCCCTCAAATTCTACATCAAAAACACGGTCTTTACTAAAACCTATTGGATATAATGCAGTAAGACGAACTGGGTCGGCATCTTTTGGCAAAAGTTTATGGTTGTGAATTTGGTCTGTTGTCATTTTATGGATTGAACCATCTGGTAGTTGGTACATATTCCAATGGGTGTCACCTTCAACGCTCGTTTTTTGGTAAAGTTTACGATATTTTACTTTTTCCTTATCCTTTGCATACCAAACAATAAAATCATTTACTGAACCTAAAAGTTTTGTATCAATTGTCATATTCTTGGTTCTATATGCTATTTGGCTAACAAAATTATCACTACCAAAAACTTCATCCATTAATGACCTTACTAAATGGACATTTTGAGATGATATTTGAACAAAACAAGAGCCTGTTTCATGAAGTAATTCCAAAGCAATTAATAATCTATCTCGCAAATAACTTAAATATGAATGAATACCATATTCCCATGTATCACGAAAAGCTTTTATAACTTCGGGTTCACCAGACAAATCATCATCGCTACTTTCTTTAACATTCGTATTGGTAATTTTCACCTGCCAATTTGAACTGTAATTTATACCATAAGGTGGGTCAAAATACATCATTTGAACCTGACCTGCCATTCCTTCGCGTTCCAGCAAACTTGCCATAACCAAATGGCTGTCGCCTTGTATCAGGCGGTTTGTCCAGCCGTCCTGATGGTGATAATATTCGCCTACTTTTTCGAGTTCGTCTTTTTCTAATGCATTCCCAAAAAGTTCATTAATACTGAACAAATCTAACTGGTCGCTTTTTGTTTCTGTTAGCTTGTAAAGGTTTTTAATAAGTGTTTCGGGTGCAATATGCTCATGGCGGTACAAACTCCTTATATCAACCCGTAATAAATCATCACGGTCGTCATTTCCGTATTTATTAAGCCAAAACAACTCGGGGTCTTGTCCACGATGTACAACGGGGTTTTTGGGTATTTCCAATATTTTTTTACCGGATTGTACTTTAGAGTTTGCTTCTTCGTAACCGGCTTCTTCCTTACTTGGTATATGAACCCGTGTATCTTTGCTGTGCTTTATGCTGTCTATTTTCTTTGCCATATCTTAAATACTCGAAATTTTTTCAATTAGTTGATTCTTTATATTGCGAATGTCATTAGCAATTTCAATGAAATGCCATTCAGGATATTCGTATTTATCTTTGAGTGCATTTACAGCTGGAATCCAACGATTTTCAACAAACCATTTTTTTTCGGCTTTATCCTTACTAAAACCGCTTATCTCAATCATCAGATTTTTAATAGTACCGTCCTTGCCTTTGCATTGCACAATAAAGTCTGTGAAATAATTTTTGTCTTTACCTTCTTTCACATAAGGGATTGCAAAACCCAAAAATTGATTTTTGACATAACTAATTACTTGGGGCAATTCTTCAAGGGTTTTAGCTGCAATACCTTCCCAGTCGCTATCCATAACCACATAGTTTACGTGGCTCTTTTGGGTTGCATACACTTCTTTGGTTGTATTTCCGTTTACATATTTTGTACTGCTGAATTTATTGTAATAATTAAAAACAGGACGAACATGCTCAGTAGTGTTGATATGCGGATTGATACCTCTTGCAATATGGTCAACCATTTTTTTGGGTTCTTCAAAAAACAGAAGCCTTTTATATCGTTGGTCTTGAATGTTTAATAATATTACTTTTTTATTATACCATTCATCAACAATAGTTTTCAATTTATTAAAGCGTTGGAAATTAGGATTTCCTTCGTCATCCGAAAAATGATATTTAATAAGCTCTTTGGTTAACCAAAAAACAACTTCATTGTCTCTTTTTTCGAGAACAGATTGTATTTTAATTTGTATTTCTTCTTTTGAAAAGGCACTGGCTAATTGAGTTTCAATTGGAGTAATATCTCCTCTGATTTCGTAATTTTCAATATTGCTGAAATCGTATTTTATTTCGCCATCATAGTTTTCGATTCGATAACCAACAACATTTGGAAATTCAATTTCCATTTTTTCTTGCCTTTCTGGTAATGCAGCTATATGAGTTAAATCAACTGGTTGTGGGGGTGGTTCTGTTTTACCACCTTTGAACATTTTAAAAGGAACTCCAATGATGTGAGCATATTCAGGTGGGAATTTATAAACAACTATTTTTCTTTTATCCTCTGTTGGATTTCCATCTTTGTCATACCCTTGTAAAAAATAATTCATTCTTCGCAAAGCACGACCTGCAACCTGTTCGCAAAGTAGTTGAGAACCAAACGCACGTAAACCCATAATATGAGTAACTGTATTAGCGTCCCAACCTTCAGTAAGCATTGAAACAGAAACAACGCAACGAATATGAGAACCCAATTTATTTTGTTTGCCAACAGTGTTTACTACTTCACGTAAAATTTCACCATCTGAAATGTTTTCTGCACTTCCTTGTCCATGTAGGCGTGCATAATCTTTTTTAAATTCTTCTATTTCGGAAGCAAATATTTTCTTGAAATCTTCATTTATCTGGTCGCTATTGTCTAATGCATCACTGTCAATTAATAGAGTGGGCGGTCTTTTTAGTGGTTTCTTTGTAACATGGTCATAATTGCTGAATAATTCTTTTGCTCCAGAAACAGTTACTAATTTTTCATTTTCATCCAAATATTCATATCCAGCAATGTATTTGTAAACTTCTTTAGAAACTGATGTGTTATTGCAGACTAAAATAAAAACCGGTGGAGAAGAAAAAAGATTTGCCTTTTGTTCCTGATTCTTTCTTACTCCGTTGTAATATTCAACATAGTGACCGTAGAATTGGTCGAGAGCTGCTTTCACTAATGCTGGTAATCTTGGCGGCTGTTCTTTAATTTTTTGACCTTCTTTAGCAGCTTCTGATTTTTGTTTTCGTTGACCTTTTCTTGGCAATTCATCCTTTACGTGCTCGTATAAATTTCTCAGAACAGGCATTGTTAATTCTTGCGTATTATCACTTTCGGGTAAAAATGGAATTTTTACTAAACCTGATTCAATTGCTTCAATCAAGCCAAAATCAGATACGACCCAAGGAAAAAGACTGTAAGGAGTATATCCCGAACCAGTTAAATAATAAGGGGTTGCCGAAAGGTCATAAATATTTTGAAGTTTAAAACGCTTTGAGATTTCTTTTAATCCTGTAAACCAAACTGCGGCTCTTTGGTTCTCGTCTGCTTCTTCATTGTCTGAGGTTTTTCCTTTTGATTTAGGCAAATAGCAATGGTGTGCTTCATCATTCATTACAAGCAAACGAGTACCTGACTTGAATTTGCTTAATGTTCGTTTTATAACTTGAGAAAAATCTTCAAGGTTTCCAGTATCAATTTTATTTCCTTCTAAATCTACTTTACCATCAAATGGACTTCTTTTATTTCCTTTTAAGGTTTTTGGTTCAAAAGTGTGATAATTTGTAATAACTAATCTTGCATTTAAATTGTCCAATCGATGCTCCATGTTTTGAGGAACAAGAGCCCTTACATGATAGTAATCTTGAATTTCTGCTGGATTTTTTGTTTTTGTGTCAACAAATAAAACTCCTAATCGGTCTTTGATTGTAACTCCAGGTGCAACTATTAAGAAGTAGTCAACAAAACGAGTATCGTTTCTATATTCTTGTCTGTTGAAATAATGATATAAAATGAAACAAGCCATTACAACAGTTTTACCTGAACCTGTTGCCATTTTATAAGCAATTCTCGGCAATTGGTCTGCTGAGTCTTCACTTACAGTTTGTTGCCCTTCTCTTATTTTATTTAATATGTTTTGCCCTGCATTTGATTTTTCAGCGACTTCATTTAACCAGATTGCAGTTTCAACAGCTTCTCTTTGTGCAAAGAATAATTGTTTTGTTGCGTGTCTGTCAGGATTTAGAAACCAAAAAAGTAACAGTTCTTTTGTTACTCTAGTAGTATTTGGATATTTTTCTTCTCTCCATTTACCAACTTCTTTGCGACAAAGATTAATAATGTGAGTGCCATATTCAGCAGCAAAATCATTTACTTCAAAAATTGAACCTTGTGGTCCCTGTCTTGTGGGTATAACTTGTATATCAGGTGAGAATATTCTTCTTCCTTCTCTTATATCATTATAATTCAATGAGCCATCTGCATCTGTCGCATAATGCAGTTTAGGTTCATCATATGGGCTGTTTAATATTGGATTCTCTGAACTCATTTTAAGTTTTATATTTTAATGCAAAGTACTTATTTTTCTCGGTGCGTTGGCAAAAAATGGCTCTTTTGATTTTGCCGAAGGGTTGGTTTTGTGTGTCGGGGCAAAAGCAAATGTGCCATTTGTGCGGTGGGTATTCATTTCTTTTTTGTCTTTATGCAGCAAAATTTCTTTAATCATTCTGTCGTCTGTTTTGTCTTTTTACAATGAACGCCAACTTACTTATAGCACCATATTCTTTTCTCCTATCTAAATTCGCCGTCGGATGTAAGGCGAATGATCTGTTGCTCCTATACGCTGCGGTAAATGTAAATAGGCGAATAATAGATAGCTGAAAATGGATCTTATAAATTTAGGTTATAGCAAATATAGGTAATAACATTGAACATAATAAAGTATTTCGAATATATTTCTTTCAGGACAGAACAGTATAGTCATTTCAGTTCAACATGAGAATAGTGTATAACTATTCCGGTTAAACCATGTATAGCTGTATGGTTTTTCAGTATAAAACCCTTTTAACTGTATAGTTTTTTCAGTATAGGACAAAGGAGGGATCACCGTACCATACAGGTCGTAGTCTTAGACCAGACTTAGACAAGTCTTAGGCCGGTCTCAGATAAAAAAAGGTTTTTTAGGGGAATCATGAACCCGCCGAATCGCACTTCGCATTTCACATGTCTGACTTCGTACGTTGTATTTCACCTTTCATGTTCATGATATGCAAATGTACGAAATATTTCCGGCTTTTTAACCTCCCTGATTCTGTTTCTGAAAAAAAATTACTACTTCCGGATCCCAGCCGGTCGTAGTCATAAAATGCCCTGAATCATAAATCTTCCCTTTCCTGCCCTTACGGGTCAGAAGACTTATAAAACAGTCCATCAACCTGCAACAGGTCGATTTCTGAAATAAAAAGACTGAATTTTGCACAAAAAAACGTGACGGGAAATCGTTAACACAAAACAGAAACTAATTAAAACTAAAATCATGAAGACTATTTTTTGCACAGCTTTTCTTCTCGTGGCTGCCGTCGCCACCCTTGTCGCCCAGAAAATTGAATTTTCATCCTATCTGGCTCCCGTCGGAGGAGTCCATAGCTCAACGCCCTCGGTAACCGACAAGAATGGAAATATATTTGTCGCCGGAGGGACCAGGGAGGGCCTCAGGGTAACCAACGATGCTTTTCAAAAAAAATACCAGGGACATACGGATAAGGATGTGACCGGAGGCGATGCTTTTTTAATGAAATTATCTCCAACGGGAGAATTGATTTACTCAACCTATATCGGTGGTTCGGGGTCGGAGAACTATTGTTTAAAATTGGCTATTGATGATTTTGGCAACGTATATGTTGGCTTTACAACAGATTCGCAGGATTTGCCGGTTTCAAAGAACGCTTGTCAAAAATCAATCAAAGGTGACAACGATCATTACATAATAAAATTCAGTAATGATTGCAGGTATATTGCTTCCACTTACCTCGGCGGTTCAGGCAGTGATCACTGGACAACACTCGCAGTCCATAATAATTCTTTGTATTTATTTGGAAAAACCATGTCGAACGATTTCCCCGTAACAGAACGCGCCATCCAAAAAAAGTATGATAACTCCGCACCGCCCGACACCAGCCAGTCGTGGATGGCCGGTGATATAACCATTACAGCTTTATCTCTTAATCTGGATAAAACTTTATTCTCTACTTATCTGGGCGGAAAATCTTTGGACTATATCAGATT
>Ga0209098_1002488_pt1 | contig 16207 bp, 10 predicted proteins | sample AD_JPNHW1_MetaG_FD_184429 | JGI IMG/M metagenome (GOLD analysis project Ga0209098, IMG submission 184429) | Active sludge microbial communities of municipal wastewater-treating anaerobic digesters from Japan - AD_JPNHW1_MetaG (SPAdes) (version 2) | ecosystem: Engineered > Bioreactor > Anaerobic... | reverse complement strand
ACTATCCCCTGACGCTCAACGCCCTCGTGGCGGCGTGCAACCAGAAGAACAACCGCGATCCGGTCCTGCAGCTCTCCGCGGAGGACGTGGAGCGGGGCTTGGCGTCGCTGCAATACGAGCGGAAGCTCGTCGGCACCTACGCCGGCGCCGGGGCGCGCGTCGTGAAGTACGTCCACCGGCTGCTCGAGACGCTCGGCGTGGACACGCCCGAGCTGGCGCTGCTGTGCGAACTGCTGCTGCGCGGTCCGCAGACGCCCGGCGAGCTGCGCGGCCGCGCCGCGCGGATGCATCCGTTCGCGTCGCCGGCCGACGTGCGCGCGACGCTGGACGCCTTGGCCGCGCGCCGGCCCGAGCCCTACGTCGTGGAATTGCCGCGCGCCGCCGGCTGCAAGGAAAACCGGTTTGCCCATGCCTTCGGCGATCTGCCGCCCGCGCCCGCCGCCGCGCCCCCGCCGGCCGCCGTCGCACCGACCCGGGCGCCGGAAAGCGCCGACCGCATCCGGGAACTCGAACGGCGTTTGGCCGAACTCGAAGCCCAGCTCGCCGCCCTCCGCCGCGCCTGATTTTCCGTTGATTTCCCGCCCGCGCCTTCCCATGCGGTTCGGCGCCGCTCGGCCCTTCGCGCGGCGAAAACGCCGCGCTTGACGAGACGGCAAATAGCGGTTCGTCGGCATTCGTTTCCGGCCGACTTTTTGAAAGACTCAAGCGGCGCCCAACCGCATGGAAACGGGCTGGGGGCTGCGCCGTCGGGGCGACGGAAGGGCGATGGAATTGGCGTGCGCGCATCAGGGGCGTTGCAATCCGCGGTGGGCTGGCTATGCTGGACGCGAGAATGGAGAGCCAGCCGTGGAACCGGGATTTCGCCGAGGACCTTCGAAAAAGCCGCTGACGGACGACGAGCGCCGCCGGGTGCTGGCGGAGCTGCGGCGCGAGACGGCGCAGCGGGCGGCGGGGTATCGCGAGCGCGCGCTGAAGCTGTTTCCCCACGTGTGCGCGAGCTGCGGGCGGGAATTCCAAGGCGCGCGGCTGAAGGAGCTGACGGTCCACCACAAAGACCACAACCACGACAACAATCCGCCCGACGGCAGCAACTGGGAACTGCTCTGTCTCTATTGCCACGACCACGAACACGAGAAGAACGGCATGGCGGGCTTCGGCGGCGGCGGCACGGAAGCCCCGCCGCCCACCACGCTGTTCAATCCCTTCGGCCAACTCGACGGAAAGCTTCAGCTGCCACCCGAGTGATTTTTCATTGCAGGGCGCAACAATTATGTTGCGCGCGAGATTGCACGCTACAAGTATGTTTCGTGCGGTGGTTTCTGTTTCAAAATCGTTTTTGCCTTATGAAATTTATATCTATATACATATCAATCAGATAGGACTATTAAGGCGCTTCAATATCCGCGATTGGCACAGGCATTGCTCTCTCGGTGGGGAACCGTTGCGCGAACATGCGGACGGCCAAACGAAGGAGAGGATGCGATGAAAGCAATGGGACGATGGAGGCTGGCGGTGTTGGCGCTTCTACTGTGGGGCGGTGGAACGGCTTGGGCGCAGGAAACGGTCGTGGAAGGAACGGCGGAGGGTGCGGCGTCCGCGGTGGCGGAAGCCGTCGCCGTCGCGCCGGCGATCGATTCGGGCGACACGGCGTGGGTGCTGATCAGCAGCGCGCTGGTGTTGCTGATGACGATTCCGGGCCTGGCGCTGTTCTACGGCGGTTTGGTGCGCAAGAAGAACGTGCTGTCGATCCTGATGCAGTGTTTCATGATCGCCTGCTTGATCAGCGTCCAATGGGTGCTGTGGGGCTACAGTCTTTCGTTCGGGCCCGACGTCAAGGGGTTGATCGGCAGCCTGGATTGGGCGGGCCTGAAGGGCGTCGGTTTGGCGCCCAATCCGGACTACGCGGGCACGATTCCGCACCAGGCGTTCATGATTTTCCAAATGATGTTTGCGATCATCACGCCGGCCTTGATCATCGGCGCCTTCGCGGAACGCATGAAATTCCTGCCATTCGTGGCGTTCACGCTGCTGTGGGCGACGTTCGTGTACGATCCGTTGTGCCACATGGTGTGGGGCGTGGGCGGTCTTCTGCGGAAGATGGGCGCGCTGGACTTCGCCGGCGGCACGGTGGTGCACATCAACGCCGGCGTCGCGGCGCTGGTGGCGGCGCTGGTGCTGGGCAAGCGGTTGGGCTATCCCGGCAAGATGTCGCCGCCGCACAACCTGCCGTTCTCCGTCATGGGCGCCAGCCTGCTGTGGGTGGGGTGGTTCGGCTTCAACGCCGGCAGCGCGCTGGGCGCCAACGGACTGGCGACCAGCGCATTCGTGACGACCCACGTGGCGACCGCGGCGGCGGGGCTGACTTGGGCGGCCATGGACTTGATCTTCAACAAGCGCCCGACGATGCTGGGCCTCATTTCCGGCGCGGTGGCCGGTTTGGTGGCGATCACGCCGGGATCGGGCTTCGTCGCGCCGCTGGGCGCATTGGGCATCGGCGTCGGCGCGGGCGCGATCTGCTATCTCTCGGTCGCCTTTCTGAAGGCCAAGCTGGGCTACGACGACGCGCTGGACGCCTTCGGCGTGCATGGCGTCGGCGGATTCTGGGGCGCGCTGGCCACGGGCCTGTGGGCGACCAAGTCCGTGAATCCGGCCGGCGCCGACGGCTGGTTCTACGGCAACCCGGCGCTGTTTTGGATCCAGCTCAAGGCGGCGCTGATCACCGTGGTCTTCTCGCTGGTGGCGTCGTACGTCCTGCTGAAGCTGGTGGGCTTGTTCGCGAACCTGCGCACGAACGAGCGGGAAGAGCGCATCGGGCTCGACCTGACGGACCACCGCGAAGCCGCCTACACCATGCTCGATTGACAAGGAAAGGAACGTGTCCATGAAATACATTGTCGCCATTCTACAACCCGACCGGCTGGACGACGTGCTCCAGCTGCTGACGGAAAAAGAAATCCACCTGGTCACGGTGACGAACGTCCTGGGCCGGGGCCGGCAGCGGGGCATCAGCGAGGTGTACCGCAGCCACAAGGAAGCCGGCAGCCTGCTGAAGAAAGTGAAGCTCGAGATCGCGGTGAACGATCCCTTCGTCCAACCGACGGTGGACGCGATCATCAAGGGCGCGCGCACCGGCAACATCGGCGACGGCAAGATCTTCGTTCTCGACCTGCCCGAGTGCATCCGCATTCGGACCGGCGAGACCGGAAAGGAGGCGATCGGATAGGATTGCTCGACCCGCATCGTCGGCACCGGCCCGAGTTCTGACCTGCAGACTTGGGCCGGCGCCGTTCCCTCCGGCGAAAGCGCCGAACGGCCCCCGGCAAGTGGCCTTCGGACGCCTTTTTCCATCTGCCGAAAACGTCGCAAATTTTTCAAAATGAAACATTATTGTAGCTCATATTGATGCATGCCTCACGATTGTTCTAATCCGTAGATATTTTCATCTAATTGCCCATCAAAAGATTATGTTGATATTAGGCGCGCCTTGCGCCAAATTTGGCATGCTCTTTGCTTGATCAGGGGATAGAGCGCCACGATGCGGCGGTCGAAAAGACGAAAAGGAATTGCGATGAAAGCCACCGGATTGTACGACCCGCGGTTCGAACACGACGCGTGCGGCGTGGGGTTCGTGCTGAACCTCAATGGCCGGGCGGAACACCGGATCGTCGAAAAGGGCGTCGAGGTGCTGATGAACCTGCTGCACCGCGGGGCGACGGGGGCGGATCCGGATACGGGCGACGGCGCGGGGCTGCTGATCCAGATTCCCGACGGCTTTTTCCGGGAAGAAGCCCGGCGGCTGGGCTTCGCGCTGCCGGAGGCGGGACAATATGGCGTGGGATTTCTGTTCTTGCCACCGGGCGGCAAGGAGTTGGCGGACACGAAGGCGGGGGTGCAGCGGATCCTGCTCGAAGAAGGCCTGTGCGCGCTGGGCTGGCGCGAGGTGCCGACGGATGCGCAGGCGGTGGGGCCGACGGCGCGGGCCTCGATGCCGTCGTTCTGGCAGGTGTTCGCCGCGGAGCCGAAGGGCAAGCTGGCGGGCGATGCCCTCGAGCGCAAGTTGCTGGTCGTCCGCAAGCGCGCCGAGCACGAGCTGGGGCGCAAGGCGGCGGACCATTCCCCCAACGCCTACGCGGCGAGCTTTTCGTGCCGCACGCTGGTCTACAAGGGCATGATGATCGCCCCGCAGGTGCCGAAGTTCTATCCGGACCTGACGGACGCGCGCATGGTCAGCGCGGTGGCGGTGGTGCACCAGCGCTATTCGACGAACACGTTTCCTTCCTGGCCCTTGGCCCAGCCGTTCCGCATGCTGGCGCACAACGGCGAAATCAACACCCTGCGCGGCAACCGCAACGCGATGGCCGCGCGCGAGCCCAAGCTGAAATCCGAGGCGTTCGGGCGCGACGTCGAGAAGTTGCTGCCGATCCTCGAGGATTTCGGCAGCGACAGCGCGAACCTCGACAACGTGCTCGAGCTGCTGACGCTGGGCGGACGGGAAATCCACCACGCGATGCTGATGCTGATTCCGCAGGCCTGGGGTTCGAAATACCCGATGGGACCGGACCTGCGCGGGTTCTTCGAGTACCACGCGGGACTGATGGAACCGTGGGATGGACCGGCGGCGGTGGCGTTCACCGACGGGCGGCTGGTGGGCGCGTCGCTGGACCGCAACGGCCTGCGCCCCGTGCGCTACGCGGTGACCCAGGACGGCTTCATGGTGCTGGCTTCCGAAGCCGGCGTGCTGGACGTCCCCGCCGACCAGGTGGCCGAAAAAGGCTCGCTGCGGCCGGGCACGATGCTGCTGGCGGACCTCGCGACGGGGCGCCTGATGAAGGACGCCGAGATCAAGATGCATCTGGCGCGGCGGCGGCCGTACCGCCGCTGGGTCGAGGAAAACCACATCGCCATCCACGGCTTCTACGGGGCGGTGGACGCGGGCGACGACGCGGACGGCCCGCTGGCGACGAAGCACCGCCTGTTCGGCTACACCCGCGAGGACGTCCGCACGATTCTGGACGCCATGGCCGTCAAGGGCGCCGAGCCCGTCGGCTCGATGGGCAGCGACCAGCCGCTGGCGGTGCTCTCCGAGAAACCGCAGCTCTTCTACTGGTATTTCAAGCAGCTCTTCGCGCAGATCACCAACCCGCCGATCGATTCGATCCGCGAGGAGCTGGTGATGTCGCTGATGACGTTCCTCGGTCACAGCCCGGACATCCTGAGCGAGAGTCCGGCGCACGCGCAGCTGGTGAAGCTGCAGCATCCGATCCTGTCGAACGCCGACCTGGCGCGGATCCAGAACCTGAACCGCGCGGGGTTCCAATCGGCGACGGTGAAAATGGATTTCGACGCGACGGCGGCCGCGCCGGGCGCGGCGCTGGAGCGCGGGCTGGCCGAGCTGTGCGACCGGGTGCTGGCGCTGGTGCGGGCGGACGTGAACCTGATCGTGCTGAGCGACCGCGACCTGCCGGAAGGCCGCGCGCCGATTCCGGCGCTGCTGGCGACGGCGGCGGTGAACCAGGCCTTGCGCGAAACAGGTTTCCGGACCGGCACGGGGCTGCTGATCGAGACGGGCGAAGCGCGCGAAACGATGCACATGGCGCTGCTGCTGGGCTTCGGCGCGGCGGCGATCAATCCCTACCTGGCCTTCGCGACGGTGGCCGAGCTGGTGCGGACGGACGCGCTGAGCGTGCGGACGAATGCGCCGCGGGCGCTGCAAAACTACATCAAGGCGCTGAACAAGGGTCTGATGAAGATCATGTCCAAGATGGGCATTTCGACGTTGCGCAGCTACCGCAACGGGCAGGTGTTCGAGGCGGTGGGCCTGGCGCAATCCGTGCTGGACCGCTACTTCACCGGGACGGTTTCGCGGGTGGGGGGCATCGGGCTCGATGAAATCGCGCGGGAAGCCCTGGCGCGAGTGGCGGACGCGCAGCGCGCGCCGACGGCGGCGCCGCTGCCGGCGGGCGGGCAGTACGCGTGGCGGGCGGACGGCGAGCGGCACCTGTGGACGGCGCAGAGCATCAGCGCGCTGCAGCAGAGCACGCGCACGGGCGACTGGGAGCTGTACAAGAAGTACGCGGCGCAGATCAACGACCAGGCCGAGAAGCAGAGCACGTTGCGCGGGCTGTTCGCGATCCGGCCGGCGGGCCCAGCGGTGCCGCTGGACGACGTCGAGCCGGAAGAAGCGATCATGCGCCGTTTCATGACGGGCGCGATGAGCTTCGGCTCGCTGGGCCAGGAAGTGCACGAGACGCTGGCGATCGCGATGAACCGCATCGGCGGCCGCAGCAACAGCGGCGAAGGCGGCGAAGATCCGGCGCGCTACGTCGTCGGGCCCGACGGCGCCAACCGCTGCAGCGCGATCAAGCAGATCGCCAGCGGGCGTTTCGGCGTCACGGCCGAATACCTCAACCACGCGCAGGAGCTGCAGATCAAGATCGCGCAGGGCGCGAAGCCCGGCGAAGGCGGCCAGCTGCCGGGCCACAAGGTGACGGCGGACATCGCGCGCGTGCGGCATTCGACGCCGGGCGTGACGCTGATTTCGCCGCCGCCGCACCACGACATCTATTCCATCGAAGACATCGCGCAGCTCATCTACGACCTGCGCTGCGCGAACGACCGGGCGGAAATCAGCGTGAAGCTGGTCTCCGAGATCGGCGTGGGCACGGTGGCGGCGGGCGTGGCGAAGGCGCGGGCGGACCGCGTCTTGATCAGCGGCTACGACGGCGGCACGGGCGCCTCGCCGCTCTCGAGCATCAAGCACGCCGGCGCGCCGTGGGAGCTGGGCCTGGCCGAAACGCAGCAGACGCTGGTGCTGAACCGGCTGCGCGACCGTATCCGGGTGCAGACCGACGGCCAGATCAAGACCGGGCGCGACGTCGTGATCGGCGCGCTGCTGGGCGCGGAGGAATTCGGCTTCGCGACGGCGCCGCTGGTGGTTTGCGGCTGCATGATGATGCGCAAGTGCCATACGAACGGTTGCCCGTTCGGCGTGGCGACGCAGGATCCCGAGCTGCGCAAGCGGTTTGCGGGCAAGCCGGAATACGTGATCCAGTTCTTCCGGTTCATCGCGCGCGAAACGCGCGAGCTCATGGCGCAGCTGGGCTTCCGGAAATTCGAGGACATGGTCGGGCGGTCCGATTTGCTGGACACCAACAAAGCGGTCACCTTCTGGAAGGCCCAGGGACTGGATTTCAGCGCGGTTTTCCACCGGGTGGACGCGCAGCCGGAAGAATGCCGGTTCACGGCGCCGCAGCCGTCGCCGATCGGCGGCGCGCTGGACTACGAGCTGCTGCCGCAACTGGAAGACGCGCTGGCCGGGAAGAAGCCGGCGGAGCTGAAACGGAACATCCGCAACGTGGATCGCGCGGTCGGCACGCTGATTTCGAGCCGCATCGCGCGGCAACATGGCCACGCGGGCCTGCCCGACGGGCAGATCACGCTGGAATTCGAAGGCTCGGCGGGGCAGAGCTTCGGCGCGTTCGCGGCGAAAGGGCTGACGCTGACGCTGCGGGGCGAAGCCAACGACTACCTGGGCAAGGGGCTCAGCGGCGGGCGCATCGTGGTGACGCCGGCGCCGGGCGCGGACTTCGATCCGGCGCAGAACACGATCGCGGGCAACGTGCTGCTGTACGGCGCGACCTGCGGCGAAGTCTATCTCAACGGCCGCGCGGGCGAGCGCTTCGCGGTGCGCAACAGCGGCGCTTGGGCGGTGGTCGAAGGCGTGGGCGACCACGGCTGCGAATACATGACCGGCGGGCGCGTGGCCATCCTCGGGCCCACGGGCGTGAACTTCGCGGCCGGCATGAGCGGCGGCATCGCCTACGTCCTGGACGAGACGGGCCTGTTCGACGCCAAGTGCAACCTCGAAATGGTGGACCTGGAAATGCTCGGGCCGGACGACGAGCGCGAGTTGAAGGGCATGATCGAGCGCCATGCGCAGTGGACCGGCAGCCCGCGGGCGAAAACGATCCTGGCCGATTGGGCGCGGTGGAAGGACTCGTTCATCAAGGTGCTGCCGATGGAATACCGGCTGGTGCTCGGCCAGATGAGCCGCGACGACGCGAAGACGCAGCGCGAAGAAAAGGCGAAGGAGTAGGCGCATGAATCCCCTCCCACATTATCGTTCGTTTTTCGATCTTCCGCGCGTCGATCCCGGCTACCGGCCGGTGAAGGAACGCGTCCGGGACTGGAACGAGGTCGAGCAGCACCTGGCGCCGGACGAGCTGGCGCGGCAGGCCGCGCGCTGCATGGATTGCGGCATTCCGTTCTGCTTCGGCGCGGGCTGCCCGCTGAAGAACCCGATCCCCGACATGAACGCGGCGGTGCTCGAAAACCGCTGGGAGGACGCGCTGCAGCTGGTGCTGACGACGTGCCCGTATCCGGAGATCACGGGGCGGATCTGTCCGGCGCTGTGCGAGGGTTCGTGCTGCAACGCGAAGGATGGCGACGCGGTGACGATCCGCCAGATCGAGCGGGAGATCGCCGACCGCGCGTTCGCCGAAGGGCGGATGCTGCCGCGGCCCGTGCTGCCGCGCAACGGGCTGAAGGTGGCGGTGGTGGGCAGCGGGCCGACGGGCCTGGCCGCGGCGTCCGACTTGAACCTGTGGGGCTTCGACGTGACGGTGTACGAAAGCGCGAAGCACGCGGGCGGGCTGCTGCGCTACGGCATTCCGGACTTCAAGCTCGAGAAGTGGATGGTGGAGCGGCGTGTCGACCTGTTCCGGCAGGAAGGCGTGCGCTTCGAGTGCGGCGTGCAGGTGGGGGCGGACGTGTCCATGGACTACCTGCGGCGGAAATTCGACGGCGTGCTGCTGGCGTGCGGCGCGCGCGAGCCGCGCAACCTGAAGGTGCCGGGGCGCGAGCTGAAGGGCATCCATTTCGCGCTCGATTTCCTGACGCGCCAGAACCAGGTGCTCGGCGGGGAATTGGCCGATGTGGGCGGCGAGTGGTCGGCGAAGGGGCGCGACGTCGTCGTGATCGGCGGCGGCGACACGGGCAGCGACTGCGTGGGCACCTCGGTGCGCCACGGCGCAAAGAGCGTCACGCAGATCGAGATTTTGCCGAAGCCGCCGGCGACGCGCGCGGGCAACAATCCGTGGCCGGACTGGCCGCGCATTTTGCGTTCGTCCAGCAGCCACCACGAAGGCTGCGAGCGGATTTTCGCGACCAACACGCTGGCGTTCGAGGGCGACGAAGCGGGCCGGGTCTACGGCATCCGCTGCGTGCAGGTCGAGTGGAAGGGCCGCCAGCCGGTGGCGAAGCCGGGCACGGAATTTTTCCAGAAGGCGGATCTCGTGTTGCTGGCGATGGGCTTCACGGGTCCGGAAAAAGGCGCGCCTTCCGCGGACGGATTGAAAAACGTCTGGACCGCCGGCGACATGGCCACCGGCCCCTCGCTGGTGGTGTGGGCTGCCGCCCGCGGCCACGAAGCCGCGCGGCAAATCGCGGCCGCCCTGCGCGCGCCGGTCAAAGCCTGAGATCCGGACAAAATGCGACGGCCCTTTTACGTAGTACGTAAAAAACTTTTCCACGCTACGTAAAACCGGTTTCGGCGCGCTTCATTATCGAAGCGAAAGCCGAAGCTTCTTCCAATAACGTCGATGTTCCGTCGGCAGAAGCCGGAAACGTCGCGGCAGAAAAATCATTTCATTTCAATCCGGCGCATGGAGATGCGCCGGATACGGGCGACTCGCCCCGATTCTTGGCATGGGGCTTGCTTTGTTCTTTTTCAAATCGAAAGCACGCCGCGCATGAGCGGGGCCAAACAAAAAAGGAGACGAAGCGATGAAGAAGAGCCTGGGACTTGGGTTGATTGGGTTGCTGGCCATGGCCACCGCGGCCGCGGCGGAAATCGAAACGGGCGTGGCGGTGGACGTGCCGGTGGTGTCGGCGTACGTGTGGCGCGGGCAGGTGCTGAACGACGAAGCGGTGGCGCAGCCGGGGTTGACCGGCACGATCGGCGGATTTTCGGCGAACGCCTGGTCGAGCATGGATCTGACGGACAACCAGGACAGTTCCGGCGAGTTCGACGAAATGGACTGGACGGTTTCGTATTCGCGGACGGTGGGCAAGTTCGAGTTGGGCGCGGGCGTCGTGCAGTACACGTTCCCGAATTCGACGCTCGAAACCGAGGCGGCCGACGGAACGACAATCGTGGAAGACTATCCGGGCACGGTGGAAGTGTTCGCGTCCGTGGGCGTGGACGTGCCGCTCGCGCCGGCCTTGGCCGTGTACTGCGACGTGGACGAGATCGAAGGCCTCTACGCGGTGGCGTCGGTCGGCCACTCCTTCGAGCTGATGGACAAGGTCGGCCTGGACCTGAAGGCCGCGCTGGGCTTCGGCGACGCGGACTACAACGCGGGCTATTTCGGGCTGGACGACGCGGCGCTGAACGACCTGACGCTGAGCGCCGCGCTGCCGATCGCAGTGACGGAAAACGCGAGCCTGACGCCGTCGATCGGCTACATGCGGCTGCCGGATTCCGACCTGGAAGACGCGGCGGAAGCGACGTACGGCGAGAAGGACAGCGTCTACGGCGGCGCGACCTTGAGCCTGGCGTTCTGATCCGCGCGGAATTTCGCGACGCCCGCTCCGCGGCGCTTCGGCGCCGCGGAGTTTCGGCGCGTCGCGAAGGCGGTCAGGCGCCGCTGGCCTGTCGCCGCCGGATCGCCGCGCCGATGAAATCGCGGAAGAGGGGATGGGGCTGCAGCGGCTGCGATTTCAGTTCGGGGTGGAACTGGACGGCGACGAACCACGGATGCGTCGGCACTTCGATCATTTCGACGAGCTGGCCGTCGGGCGACAGGCCGGAAAGCACGAGGCCGTGGGCCTCCAGTTGCTCGCGGTAACGGTTGTTGACCTCGTAGCGGTGGCGATGCCGTTCGGAAATCCGTTCCGCGCCGTAGGCCTTGAACGCCGTCGTGTCCTTCTTGAGCGCGCAGGGCCAGGCGCCGAGGCGCATGCTGCCGCCGAGATCGACGACTTTTTCCTGCTCCTCCATCAGGCAGACGACGGGATGGGGCGTGCCGGGTTCGATTTCCGTCGAATGGGCGCCGGCGAGGCCGCAGACGTGGCGGGCGTATTCGATGACCGCGCACTGCAGGCCGAGGCAGATGCCAAAGAACGGGATGCCGTTTTCGCGCGCGTGGCGGATGGCGGCGATCTTGCCTTCGGTGCCGCGCTTGCCGAACCCGCCCGGCACGAGGATGCCGTCCACCTGCCGGATTTCTTCGGGAATCCGGCCGGCTTCGAAATCCTCCGCGGAAATCTGCACGATCTCGACGGCGCGCCGGTGCGCGGCGCCGCCGTGGCGCAGGGCTTCGTGCAGGGACTTGTAGGCGTCCGGCAGCTCGGAATACTTGCCGACCACGCCGATCTTCACCGCGCCTTCGGGATGCACGACGGATTCGACCATCGCGCGCCACGGCGCGAGCTTGGCGCCGGGCCGCGCCAGCCGGAAGTGCACCAGGATGATCTCGTCCAGCCCCTGCTCGGCGAGCACGAGCGGCACTTCGTAGATGGAGTGGCGGACGTCGATCTCCTCGATGACGGCGTGGACGGGCACGTTGCAGAACAGCGACAGCTTGCGGCGGAGATCCTCGCCGATGGGCCGTTCGGAACGGCAGACGAGGGCGTCGGGCACGATGCCGATTTCGCGCAGCTTGGCGACGGACTGCTGGCTGGGCTTCGTCTTGAGCTCGCCGGCGGCGCGGATGAAGGGCAGGTAGGTCATGTGGACGTACATCACGTTGTCGCGGCCTTCCTCCAGGCCGATCTGGCGGATGGCTTCGAGGAACGTCAGGCCTTCGATGTCGCCGACGGTGCCGCCGATTTCCGTCAGGACGACGTCGACGTCCGGCTCGGCGAGCGCGCGGATGCGCGCCTTGATCTCGTCGGTGATGTGCGGAATCATCTGGATGGTGTGGCCGAGGTAGTCGCCGTGGCGTTCCTTCTGGAGCACGTCCCAATAGATGCGGCCGGAGGAGACGGAGGAGGCGCGGGAGGTGGGCTGGCCGGTGAAGCGCTCGTAGTGGCCGAGGTCGAGATCGGTTTCGGCGCCGTCGTCGGTGACGTAGACCTCGCCGTGCTGGTAGGGGCTCATCGTGCCGGGATCGACGTTCAGGTAGGGATCCATCTTCAGCATGCGGATGCGCAGGCCGCGGGCGATGAGGAGGCGTCCGATGGAGGCGGCGGTGATGCCCTTGCCCAGCGAGGAAACCACGCCGCCGGTCACGAAAATATATTTTGCCATATCAATCCTTTGCGAGTGGCAGGTCCGGTTCGCTTACACTTCCACCAGGTCCCGGGTCGGGAACAGGGGGTCGCTGGTGACGTTGATCCCCAGCCGTTTCAACCCGGCTTCATCCCCGGGCGTCGGGATGTGCGTGGAATGCAGCTCGGTTCCCGAGAGCTCCTTCAGGCATTCCATGGCCGCCTGGGAGGAGGGGTTCGTCGTGGCGCTGATGCTCAGGGCCACCAGGGTTTCATCCAGGTTCATGCTTTCGGTCTTGCGCCCCAGAATGTCCCGCTTGAGGGTTCCGATGGATTGCGTCACGGAAGGCGGCAGGAGGTGGATCTTGTCCGGGATGCCCGCCAGATGCTTGATGGCGTTCAGGATGACGCTGGAGGCGGCATGCATGAGGGGGGAGTTCTTGCCCGTGATGAGGGTGCCATCGTGCAGTTCGAGCGCCGCGCCGCAGTATATCCCCAGGTTGCCCTTGCCGCTGGCCGCCCCGGCGCTGGCCGCCTGCCGGGCCGGCTGGACCACCCGCCGGTCTTCCGGACGCACGCCCAGCTCCTGCATCAACCGTTCCGTGCATTGGACGGCCGACTCGTCGGACGAACCCATGGCATACTCGCAGGAGTAGCGGAAAAAGCGGCGGATGACTTCCTGCTTGGCGGCTTCCCGGACCACGGCGTCATCGCAGATCCCGAACCCGGCGCGGTTGACGCCCATGTCGGTCGGGGACCGATAGGTGGTTCCGCCGCCGATCCGTTCCAGGATGCTCTTCACGACCGGGAAGACCTCGATGTCCCGGTTGTAGTTCACCGCCGCCTTTCCGTACGCCTCGAGGTGGAAGGGATCGATGAGGTTCACGTCGTGGAGATCGGCCGTGGCGGCTTCATAGGCCGCGTTCACGGGGTGCTTCAGCGGGAGGTTCCAGATGGGGAACGTCTCGAACTTGGAGTACCCGGCTTTGCGGCCCTTCCGGTGTTCGTGATAGAGCATGGTGAGGCAGGTGGCCAGCTTGCCGCTGCCGGGGCCGGGGCCGGTGACCACCACCAGGGGCCGGGTGGTTTCAATGGCCGGATTGGCGCCGTATCCGGCGTCGCTGACGATCAAGTCGACGTTGGAAGGATAGCCCTTGGTGGCCCGGTGGAGATAGACGCGCAGGCCGCGCCGCTCGAGCTTGTTCTTGAACTGCTCGGCGGCGGGTTGGTTGTCGTACCGGGTGATCACCACGGCGGTGACGTTCACGTCCCAGTCGTGGAGGTCGTCGATGAGCTTCATGGCGTCGGTGTCGTAGGAGATGCCGAAGTCTGCCCGCATCTTCTTGCGCTCGATGTCGCCGGCGTAGATGCAGAGGATCACCTCGGCCTTGTCCTTGAGTTGGTGGAGGAGCCGCATCTTCACGTTGGGGTCGTAGCCGGGAAGCACCCGGGCGGCATGGTAGTCGAAGAGCAACTTGCCGCCGAACTCCAGGAACAGCTTGTCGCATTGGTTGACCCGCTCGAGAATGCAGGCGGTTTGTTCGCGGAGATACAGGTTGTTGTCGAATCCGATCGCTGTGCTCATGTCCAATCCTTCCGATGTGCGGAGCGGGATATCCCATCCCCTCCCTGGCGGCGAAACCCGGCGCCTTCCGGACAATCCTCGGAAAGGGAGACCCGTGGCTGACCCGCCTGAATGGGAGGCCAGAATAGCCCGTGGATCCGCGGTCGGCAAGACATATCGGCGCCGCGCGGCGGGCACAAAAAAAGCGCCGCGCGGAGGCGCGGCGCCGCGGGACCAACGGCGGCTACTTCCGTGCGGTCCGGAACTTGCCTTTGACGTTCTTCACGTAGAACCCGCCCTTGGACTCGGCGGCGAGCAGGTCGTCGTACAGCTCTTGCGGCACGTCCTGGTAGAGATAGACGTCGGAGCTGTTTTTCATCTGGATGGCGAGCACCTTGGCCTGGGCATCGTAGCCGACTTTGTCGAGGAAGGTCGAGGAAACGGATTTCATCTCGATGTCCGCGGCAACGGCGACGGCGGCGAACAGAACCAAGCAAGCGAGAACCAGCGCAAGTTTCTTCATGGTCGATCTCCTCTTGAATTGCCCGAAGTTTATCACGTGCCCGGCGGCGGTTCAAGAGGCGCGGGCGCGGCGCGGAAGAGGGCGGGATCGCCGAGCGGCTTGAGGGCGGCGAGAGTCAGGACCTGGCCGCGCTCGAGGTGGCGCAAGCCCTTGCGGCCGGCGACGTCGAAATCGCGATGCAGGAGCTGGAGGCGGCGAACCAGACCGTCGGAACAGCAAGCGGGGCAAAGGGTTTGGCCCTTCGCGTGCGTCGGCGAACCGACGACGCGGGCGCGCAGCGGCGCCGTCCCGGCGGGGGGCGTCGGGGACAGAACAAGAAACGAATAGGCGAGATGGCGCAGGTCGCGGTGCAGCGCCGAATTGAGGATCTGGAGGGATTGCGGAAGTATCCAGGTGCGGACGTCGTGGCAAGGTTCGCCGAGCGGACACGCTTGCTCGTGCGGGCATGGCGCGAGGACATGCAGGCCGAAATCGAGGAGGGCGGCAGTGCGCAGGTCGCGCATGAAATCGCCCTCGGCGCGGACGAGCGGTTCGCAGACGATCAGGCGGCCGCCGGGCGCGAGGCTGCGGGCGGCGCGACCGAGCAGCGCGCGGCGGCCGTCGAGCGGAAGTTCGTTGAGGACGTAGTGCAGCAGGACGACGTCGTGTTTGTCCGCATCGGGTGCGAATTCGGCGAGCGGCGCGCACTGCGTGCGGAGCGTGGCGTCGGGCCAGCGGGCGTGGCGCAGCTCGGTGAACAGGTCGTGCAGGCAGCGCAGCGCGGCGCGCGAATGGTCCCAGGCCGTCAGCGCGACGGGCCGCCGGCCGAGCTGGTCGAGCAGCGCCCAGGCGGCGGCGCCGGTGCCGGCGCCGAGATCGAGGACGCGCAGCGGCCGCGCGGTTTCGGGAAAGGGCGGCAACTCGGCGAGGATCGCGGCGAGGCGGGCATGGGTCTGCGGCGCGAAGTAGAGCGAGTAGGCGGCGCAGGCGCGCGTGTCGCGCAGGTAGGGCGCCACGTCCGCGTCGGTCGGACGCGCGATGGTGAAGCGGTCGGCGAGGCGCCGGACGTCCGGCAGCAGGCGGTGGAGGGCGTCGCGCAGGGCGGTACCGTGCGTTTCGGCTTGGGCGACGCGGATCCAATGGGCTTCGAGCTCGGGGGGATAGCTGGGGCTGGTCATGCTAGGCTTTCGGGTGTGGGAGGAAGTGCTGGTAGCCGCCGGGGCGGAACGGCGCGGAAACGCCGGTGGGCAGGACGAGGGTGCGCCGTTTCGGATCGGCGAGGATTTTGCCGATGCAGGTGGCCGGCAGCCGCGGGAATTTCCGTTGCCAGGCGGACGCGAAGCGCGCGCGGTTTCGGGGGGCGACGGTGAACAGCAGCTCGAAATCCTCGCCGTCGCAGAGGGCGTGGTGCAGCGGGTGCGGGGTGGCGCGCGCGGCGCGGGAGAGGGGGATGGCGGCGGCTTCGAGGCGCACGCCGCGGCGCGAGGCGTCGAGCAGGCGCGGCAGATCGGCGGCGAGGCCGTCGGACAGGTCCATCATGGCCGTGGCGAATTTGTTTTCCGCGAGAAAGCGGCCGGCTTCGAGGCGCGGTTCGAAGAGCAGGTGGTGGCGGCTGCCGGGCAGATAGGCGCCACCCAAGGCGCCGGTGACGAAGACGAGGTCGCCGGCGCGCGCACCGGAACGCAGGACGGCCGTGCCGCGCGGGACGCGGCCGACGCCGGCGACGTGCAGTTCGAGCACGTCGCCTTCGGCCGTGTCGCCGCCGAGGATGGCGAGGTCCCATTTCCGCGCCGCCGCGATCATGCCCGCGAAAAGGCCGCGGATGCGGGCGAGCGGGGTGGCGGCCGGCGCGACGAGATCGACGAGGATCCACAGCGGCGTGCCGCCCATCGCGGCGACGTCGGAGACGGCGCGGGCGATGGCCTTGCGGC
>Ga0209098_1002480_pt1 | contig 16247 bp, 10 predicted proteins | sample AD_JPNHW1_MetaG_FD_184429 | JGI IMG/M metagenome (GOLD analysis project Ga0209098, IMG submission 184429) | Active sludge microbial communities of municipal wastewater-treating anaerobic digesters from Japan - AD_JPNHW1_MetaG (SPAdes) (version 2) | ecosystem: Engineered > Bioreactor > Anaerobic... | reverse complement strand
CTATCTTATCAAATTCGCGCCGGTTAAATCAGCCTGGAATCTCGATGTTCTCTATGACTGGGGACGCATCGACGAAGTTCGCTATCGCATCGGCAACCTGCAGGCGCTGCATCTGAAGAACCCGGTCGAAGCTCTGGCAATTTTTGAGCAGCTTGGCACCATTTACCCTGATAGTTACTGGGCAATGCAGGGGCTCAAAGACAGCATACGTATTTTTAACGAAGACCTGTCAGACCCCGAAAAGGCCAATAAGCTGATGTTTGAGTTTATCAGCCGCTACCCCGACAGCAAAGAAGCCGCAGACTACCGTCTGGTGCTTTTCAAGGTTCTGCTCGCCAAAGACGAGCAGGTGCCGGCTCTCCAGGTTCTTCGCGATTATCTCGATCATGCCATGCCTTCCGAAAAAGATTATTTTTCACTGAAGCAGCAGTGGCGAGATCTTGCCTATAAAATTCGTGAAGACAGCCTGCGCAAGGTTCTCAAAACCACCGGCGCCCGTGATCGCCTCACCGTCTATCAGAATCTCGTCGATGTCGTCTGCCTTGCATCAACCTCGGCGCCCCTCGAAAGTCTTGTCGAAGAAATCAAAACCCTTCAACTTGACGAGACCACCCGCTGGTCGCTGGTTTATGACGCCGGAACCCGCATGTATCAGAATTTCCCCGGCAAGGCGGTCGAACTGTTTACCGGTCTGGCAGCCAACGCAACCGGCACCCCGCAACTTGCCTGTCTCATGACCCTCGGCAATATTGCCTGGCGAGTTGATAAAGATGTTGAAGCAGCAGTCAGATGGTATCAACGTGCCGAAAAACTTATGCCCCTCACTGACGCCCGCGCCGAGATACCGGCCTATCGACTCGGCCGGCTTTACCTCGTGCAGGGTCACGGGCTTAAAGGCCTCGAAAAACTTCGCCTCTTTACTGCCCGTTTCCCCCACAGCAGATATCTGGCCAGAGCCTACATGGCGATGGGCGATGCCTGCGTTGCCCTTTACAGCCCCGAAAAGGCAGTTCGCTATTATAAGCGCGTCAGCCGCCTCTCGCCGAACCTTGCCGAAGAAGTCGCCCGAAAAATTGCTGACCTCGAAGGGCAGATGACTTCGCAACAGTGGCTTAAGAAGCGGGCCGCCGAACTCAAAGAACGCTATGGCGCCGAGGTTGACCCCGAAGAAGCCGCTTCGCCAGTTGAAAACTCACTCGCCGAAGCCGCCAGCGCCGTTAAAAACGCCGACCGGCTCGAAGAAGAAGACCTCGCCGAATTGCCAGTTGATGCACTTTATGGCCTGTTTATTAGAGAGAACGCCAAAAAAGCACCGGCCGGCGAGCGCCTTCTGATGTTTCTTCACGAAATCCTCATGCGCCCCAAAGTTGCCGCTGACCTTCGCCAGAGAGCCACCGGCTTTTTTCGCTTCCGCAACGCCGAACAGTTTGTCGAAAAAACCGCCGCACTGCTGCAGAGGCACAATTACGCCGACTGGCAGTCTGAACTGTTGTTCCGCATGGCTCAAACCCAGGATCACTACCTCATGGAACGCGCCGATGCCAATAAATCTTATTTTGAATACCTCTCATTCTACCCGGCTGGCAAGCGGGTCGAGACCATAAGGTGTCGCATACCCGCTGTTTATGCCCTTGCTGATGATAAAAAGAATGCCTACCGCTTTTATGAAAAATTGATTTCTGATGGCGATCTGCCTGACGAAATCAGAGTAGATGCCTCAATGCAGATGGCAAAACTGCAAGTCGTAGATGGCAAAAAGAGCGAGGCAATCAAGACCCTCGAAGCTTCACTCGCATTCAAATCCCTTAAACACCCCGAGATTTGCCTGCGCCTCGAAAAACTTTCTGAAGATTTTACCTATGTTAAACGGGCGCTTGAGGCCGAAGGCGACGAAGCTTTCAGGCTGAAGGCCTTGACCCGCCTGGTTAAAAAAGCCGAGGAAGACCGTGATTACACAGGCGCAGCGGCTCTGCTACGTGATTTCGCCGATACTTTCGCCCTGCCCGAATCGACACTCTATATCGAAAAGAAGGTTGAAGAACTCGGCAAACGCGGCGCAATCGAAGAAATCGAGAACCTCATCGACCAGTTCCCCGAAGAACCCGAAACCGCCGGGCGCATGTTTAAACTTGCAAAAATGGTCGAAGGCGCCGAAAACACCAGATACCGCTCTGAAGACCTGTTTTATGAAATCACTCTGGTTTACCCCGGTTCAGAGTTCTACCGCGAAAGCCGTATCCGGGCCGAAAACACCCGCGCCATCAACGCTCTCTCTGAACTCGGCGACATGCTTAAAAAGGGAGTTGAGGGCAGCGAGGGCGAAGAAGTGCTTCTCGAACGCGCCCGACTCCTCAAAGAAAACCTCAAAGACCTCGCCGGAGCCAGCGAAAATTACGAGAGCTTTATCAAACTTTTCCCGAATTCCCCACGTCTCGATGAGGTTTATCTCAACCTGGGCGAAATCGTTCTTGCCGAAACCGGCGACAGCGACAAAGCCTTCAGTTACTGGGAAGCCGGCCTCGCCGCCAGTCGTGATCCGTTCCTGCGCGAAAACATGACTGACCGCATCAACAAATTGAAAAAGTTCCGCCAGAGTGTTCTGTTTTCGCAGAGCGAAATCGAGCACGAAAAAGGTATGCGAGAAGTTTTCCGACTCTGGAAAATCGAAAAAAACCGCATTCAGGCACTTGGCTTGCTCGAAAACGCCATTCTGAAACTCGAAAATCGACCCGATGTCGCCAAAATGCGCTACTACGCCGCGAGAATCTTTGAAGAATCCGGAAACTATGCCAGGGCAGCCGCCGAATACGAAAAAGCCCTGCGCAGCCTTTATCACCCGGGTTGCCGCAAAGACATGGTGCTTTATCGCCTCGCCAGGCTAAGTGCAGCCCAGAAGAACGATTTAGACGCGGCAAAATGGTACACCGCCCTGGTCAGCCGCTATCCACGCAGCATGCTCAGCCGCTCCGGGTTCTACTGGCTGAGCAAATACGTTCTCAAAAAAAACAATTTCAGCCTCGCCCACCACTATCTTGAAGCCCTGATCAGTTTCCGATCTCTGCACCCGCTTCACCGCGAAGCAGTTATCAAACAGCAACGCGACATCGAAGCCCGCCTCAACGTCGATGAACTCGAAAAACTGAAAGCCTATTCCAGCACAGGCGGCACTGATCTGCCCTATTTCATTGGCAAAGTTCTCGAGAACAGCCTGCGCGATTACGACCGCGCCATCACCCAGTATGAAAATTTTCTCGCCACTAACCCGCCAGTGCGCCGTAGCCGAGAGATTCTCAAAAAGATTGCCGACCTTTACGAAAAGAAGGGCGATTACGTCAAAACCGTCAGCTACCTCGATCTGCTGCTTAATACATACGAGCCAGACGTCAGAAACTTCGATTTGATCATCAGAATCGGTTCGCTCGTCGAAGACAAACTTGCCAAGCCCGAATTGACTCAGCTGTTCTTCAGTTCAATCGCCGCTGAATACAAACGGGTTCCAAAAGTGCGTGCCTTTGCCGAAGCAAAGCTGCGCCGCCTTGAAGAAAAGAAACGCGCTAAAGTCGTCAAAACTGGCGGCCGCAAAGTCGTTAAACGCGTCTACTCAGAAGACGACGACCTCGTGGTCGAAGAAATGCAGGCGATCGTTGCCCGACAGGTCGAAGACCTGCAGGATTTCAAACAGGCCGAACGCCAGCTCGAAGACCTCTGGAACGAAAACTCAGGTTCGCTCGCCACCCTTGATATCATGAAAACCCTTTATGAACTCAACAACAAACAACTCAGCGACCCGCAAAAGGCCGCTACCTACATGCAACGCTGGCTCGACGAAAACCCCAACGACCCACTGGTCAAGCAATACACCCTCAAACTCTACGAACATTACATGGAAGTCTTGCGTGACGGGCAAAAAGCCCTGCGCCTGCTCGAAGATTATGTGCGCGAACACCCGATCTCAATCGAAACTCTCGATATCGAGCTTAAACTCGCCCTTGCCAATGAGCTGCTGATACGTAATTTTGATGAGGCCCGCCGTGGTTACCAGCGTATTATCGATACCCAGCAGAATGATCCGGTGGTTCACGAAGCCTACTTCCGAATTGGCTATGTTTATCGCGAAGGCTACGCCAATTACGACGAAGCCGTTAAAAACTGGCAGACTTTGATCGATAAGTTCTATAACAATGAATTCGCCGACCAGGCGCAGTTTGCCATTGCCTATACCTACGAGGCCTACCGCCGCGACTACACCAGCGCCCGGCAAAATTACGAAAAGATTCTGCAGTTATACCCCAATTCAACTTTGCAGACCCAGGCGCGTGATGCACTGCTGCGCATCGAGGGAAAATAGCTTCTGAAAGGGACTTTGCATGATAGATAAGAGTGTGATGATCGGTATGCTGGAAACTTATGACAGTTTCCAGACTGATGTTGCGGTTTCGGTGCTGCGCAGCCTTGAAGACAGCAATTCAAAGGTTGAACGCAAGGTCATTGATTTCATTAAAGGGAAAATGTTCCCGGTTTCGGTCGAGCGTATCAGTGAATACATCGCCAAGATGCCCTCTGAAAGCATCCGGGACCAGGTTGTAGAAAATCTTCGCACTTTTCACGCAACCATGATGGAAATGATGACATTCGTCGCCAACGAAAGCACTCGTCAGACTGTTTATGCGCCCCTGATCCGCATGATAGATCGCGAAAACCATCCCTACCGCCCTATGGCGTTGGCAACGCTTTGCTGTTTTGATTTCCCAGAGGCCGTGAACCGCCTGGCCAACAGCGTTGATAACTTCGCTCCCGAAATGCGCTGGGTGACCCTCGTTCTTCTTAAAAAACGCTGGGATGACAAATTCATCCCGGTCTTTCTCAAGGCGACCCAGGATCCAGACCCTGAAATCGTCAGAGTTGCCTTGTTGGCGCTTAAACGCGCCAACGTTTCGGCGGCCCTCGATCCAATTCTTCGCCTGCTCCGCAGTTCATCAGAAATCATTGTGCTTACTGCCGTGAATGCCCTGGTCGAAATGGGCGTCGCTTCAGCACTGCCTGAATTGCGGCAGCTTTTTGAAGAATCAGCTAGCACCAGAGTCCGTGCCACGATTGTGTCGGCACTTGGTGACCTCGGCGGTGATGAACACATGGAATTTCTGCACGACTGCCTCGTAGCGGCTGACTCCCGGGTGCGGGCCAATGCCATAATGGCCTTGAAGAAAAGATTCGAAAGCTCCGGAGCCTTGCCACATGAAACCCTCGAAAGAATCGTCGAGTTAAAAAACGATGCCGATCATCGCGTGCAGGCTGACAGTATTCAGACCCTCTGGGCCATGGGCTACACCGATAATGTCGCCGAAGTCGAAAAAATGCTCGCTTCTCCGAATGAATTCAGCCGTTCTGCAGCCGCTTACCTCTGTGGCAAACTCAAACTGAAACTGTTGACCAGAAGCCTTGAAACCCTCACTGCCGACACCTCCTGGATGGTCAGGAAAATGGCGGCCATCTCGCTGCTCGCCTTTGGCGAAAGCGGCAAGGCATTGCTGCGAAACCTTATGGACTTCGGCAATTCAGATCAACAGATCGTTGCCGCCTTTGCCTTCGGGTTGGCAGACGATTCACAGGCCATCGAAAAGCTGATCGCCCAGAGTCGCTCCGGCACCGAAATGGCCGAAATGGCTACCTCGCTGCTTCTCGGTTTGTCCAGATCGCCCGCCTGAAGATTACCACCGAATAAAAAAAGCCCGGTTAAACACCGGGCTTTTTATTGCGCTTTTGCTATATACCGTCAGGCTGAATCATTCACCAAGATCGCGATATTCGTTAAAATTGAACCTGCTGACCGGCGGAAAATACTTGGCCTTGCCATCGCTGGGCAACTCTTTGCCACCGGCCTTGACCCAGACGCTGTACCACAGATCAACTACATTGTTAACAGCTCTTGAATAGCAGCTCGAAATGACATTCTTAACTTCGGGGTAACGAGTGCCACGGTTATAAGCCTGTTCAAGAGCGTCATAATGCTGGTTAGCCCACAGAGCTTCATAGATCATGCGGGCGCTGATGCGCTTGATGCTCTGGCAACCATCGAAATTGACACCATAATTCAATACAAACCGGTCGGCATCGCGTTCTGTGGCAGAATGGTAACTTTTTTCTTCGATGGTGTCGTCAAGGCTGGTGCCAGTGTGCAACGGCTGCAACAGGTCGCTCGCGTAGTGGGCGACCCAGCCGAGGCGCTGCAAAATCTCGGCCCGGGGCGCCTTTTTGACGATCAGGTCGGCGGTTTCTTTAACCAGGGTTTCGATGTGAAATGGCCCTTTGCCCATCGCTCCACCCTGAATATGAAACACATGGTTGTGGAAATCTTTCAGAACCCTGTCTGGTTCTACGCTATATTCCATGAGTGGGGCCAAAGAGGGCTTGCTCGGAGCAGGCTTTTTAACTTCACCAAGAAAATCACGAAATGCCTGCGGCATAATATGATAGGCATCGGAAACTATTTTTTTGTGAACCTTGCTGCCCCAGGCAAAAGCACTTGCCGAACCGGCAATAACCAGGGCCAGGGCAATAATCACTACTCGATTGGCTTTTTTCATTTACTGGTTTCCTTAAATGGCTTATAAGGCAATTATAAGAAAAATCGGTACATGCCGCCAGAGATAAATTAAAAATTTTATCTGGCGAATTCAGCCAGTCTTTTGCCAACCTGCCAGGGCAAATGCTTACTTAACTAACTCTAGATGCAAGTTTCGGCAGGTCAGGCTGATGGTTCCTCGGGTGGGGTGGGCGGGTCGAGGCGCGTTGCTTCCTGATTAAAATCAATCGGAGCCGGGGTGCCCTGTTCTGGCTCGCGCCGCCGTTTCTTCAGTTTGCGGACCGGCCGTCTTTCGTTTTCCTGGTAGGTGAGGCGGCCGCTGCTTTCCTGGCCTGAATTATTCTTGGCAAACTCGGCAAAATCAACAACCAGGCGTTTTTCAACCTGATTTGATATATCACTGATCCGTTCCTGCAAAACGTTGTAGCGATCCATGACGAACTTGCGCTGGTGCTTGTTTTCTTCTTTGAGAACGGCAATCTCTTCGTGCAGGTCGAGCAGTACAATCAGAATCGGCAGAATGATCAAGGCCACTACCATATAGGTGTCGGCACGCTGACGCATCAGCATCGACAGAATCATTGCTATCCAGAGGCCCCAGAGCCATTTGTTAATTCTCATTTACTACTGCCTTTTTCCGAGATTATTCGGTCGATAATGGCACAAACCTCTTCTCTGCTTTTGCCGCTGAGCAGAAAAGTCTTTTGTCGCCCGCTCTGGCCCTTTGTTTGAACCACCGATCGCTTCGGCAGCCCGAAAATCTTGGCAAGTGCTTCGACTAAAGCGGCATTGGCCTCTCCATCGACCGGAGGGGCCTTAACCTTTATTCTACATCGTTCCTGTTGTATGTCAACGATTTCTGTTCGTGACGATCTCGGAACCGCCTGAACCATGATCAGTGCGCCTTGCGGCGAATCCTTAACACATGTTTCAGCACCCATGCCGTCAGGCGGCCTTGGCCATCGGTTCCATGACCCTTGCCAGAACGGGTGATTCTTCATTGACCATCGCCAGGTAAGATTCGAGAACGGTGCGCAGCTCAACTTTCAGCATGCGTTTCTGCTTTTTGAGTTCCCGTATTTCCTTGGCAATCATTTCTGATTCGCTGCGGGCCTCATCAAGAATACGTTCTGCCTGAAGTTCTGCTTCTTTGACGATCAGTTCAGCTTCCTTCTCGGCATTGTCTTTCATGTCGCCAGAGGTTTTCTGTGCCGAAATAAGCGTCTGTTTCAGCGTTTTTTCAAGCTCAAGATAGTCTTCCATCTGCCCGGTGAGACGCTGTGCCTGGTCTTTTAGCGACTTGTTTTCGGCGTAGACTGTTTCATACTCGCGGCCGACTTTCTTCAGAAAGCCGTAGACTTCGTTTTCATCCAGGCCGCCGATGTTCTTCCGCGAGAATTCTCTCTGATAGATGTCTAATGGCGTGATTCGCATAAGTTGCCTCCTGTTGGCCCTTAAATTTTTTCCATGAGCACGATACGGTTGGTATTCGTACCCAGTTTGTTATTTTCTACTTTGAAGCAGTTTGCGAGCTTGGTGAACTGCTGACTCTGCACGTAAACTTCCCTGACCTTGAACTGGTGCATATTGTACTGACGCTGGCAGGTCAGGTTCACGAGAATTTCATCGAGATTGAGAATTACGCCCTGATAGCGCACTTCGCCGACTTCCATCGCCACCAGACCACCCCTGGCAAGCACACGATGAAGTTCAGAAAGAGTTGCCGAGATAAAATCGGTCCATTTCTGCAGATCTGGCGTCTGCACGATCTTGTCTTCAACGCTCTCGCGCGGAATGTCGCAGAACCAGGTTTCGATCCAGGTGTCCTGAACGTAATCAACCTGATTCAGGAACGGCGGCGAGGTGACCACAAGATTGACGCTTTCGCTTTCCCAGCCTTTGAGATCGCGTGAATCGCCGGTGGTCAGCCTATGGAAACGGGCCAGCCGCTGCAGATCTTTCAGTCCGCCGCTTTTCAGAGTCGTCTTTGCCTTTTTCAGTATGCGCGACTTGATTTCACGATAGTCCGGCTCGACACCGCGGGTCTGGTTGATCTTCGCCTGGTTTACTTTCGGAATCGAAATCTGCGGGAAGGAATAGGCCGAAAAGAAGCCATTTGAATGGCCATGCAGTCTTGAAAGCGCGGTCATTTCAATAAAACGGTCGACGTTGTCGCGGTGCGTGCGCAGGTAATTGCGCAGATTGATTATTTCGCGATAGGTGTCGGCGTGATAGAACATCGACATATCGTCTTCGCGGCTGAGGTCGATCGGAGTGCTGAGATCGATTTTGTCGAGCCGGTCACTGATTTCTTCAATGCTCACCGGATTGATTTTCGGAAAGGCGAGTCTTTCTGAAAGCGGGTTAACGTCGTTGCTCAGACCCTTACGGTTCATGAGCGCTGCCTGCAGAACAGTTGTGCCGCGGCCACCGAACGGGTCGCCGATTGTGTCACCGGGTTTTGTGTATTTATTAATAAAGAATTCAGGCAGCTCAGGCTTGAATGAGGCCCTGTATGAGTTTGCATAGTGCAGCGAATGCATCTGGCGCTGCTTTGCGGTCCAGAATTCATTGCAATGCTTTGGCACCGGACCCTGCGGGGTCATCAGGTAATCGGCTTCGTTCGAAATGTTTTGCAGTAGGGCTAGGGCGCTCATGTTGCCTCCGGTTCGATTTTCTTTATTACAGGAAAACTATCGGCGCCCGGCGGCCAAACTTTAACCCGAAAAAAATAAAAATCCCTCGACAAGGTTGTCGGGGGATTCTTTTCTGAATATTTGTCTCAGTTTATCTTGAAACTGGTTATTCCCTCGATTTTCGAGAACTCGGCGATCATTTTATCCATATCCTGCTCAAGCAGAATTTTTGAGATGCTTTCTATCTCGATGAGATTGTTTTGCATATCCTTGGAAAAGCTTACAGATTTAATAGAGATGCCGAATCTGGTAAGCAGGTCTTTTATTTCCCTGATAAACCATGGCCGGTCATGCCCCTTTATATAGACAATTCTGGTGCTGCTGCCCTGCAGAAATCTTTTCTCAAAGATATCGAGCCCGACAAGAACAAAGAGAACGAGACCGGTCGCGGCAATGCCGAGTGGCAGGTCGCCGGCGCCGATTGCCAGACCAATTATGGCAGTTGTCCAGAGGCTTGCAGCGGTAGTCAGGCCCTTGACGCCCGAGCCGTAACGAAAAATGGCGCCGGCACCGAGAAAGCCGATTCCAGAGATTACCTGCGCGGCAATTCTTTCCGGGTCGCCATTGGTAGCCACTGTATGAAATTTGATGGCCAGATTTATCGACAGAACCATGGCAATCGTCGACCCGATCGCCAGAATAACGTGAGTTCGCAAACCTGCTGGTTGGCTGTGCATCTCGCGCTCAAGACCTACCAGTCCGCCAAGAAAAGCTGAACAGACCAGACGAAAAACAATTTCTGATTCACTGAGCATTTGAATTCTCCGGGCAAAATTGTAATTCGGTGAGCATACACCTTAATCTTAATTTTGAAAAGACCGGACAGTGTCTGGAGTCAGCGGCTTGCAACTAAATAGGTTGAAAAAATATGCAATCATTCAGATAATGGAGCTGAAATTTTCAATCGAGGAAACTATGGCAACCGAATTTTTTCAGGAACTGAAAGAAGCATTCAATAAAGATCAACCCTTTGTGTTGTGCACTGTGATCGAGACCACCGGCAGCAGCCCCGGCACCGTTGGGCAGAAAATGATCGTTTATCGCGACGGTTCGACCGTCGGAACCGTTGGCGGTGGCGTCAACGAGGAACGGGTACGCACTGCCGCCGTCGATTTATTCAAAAACGGCACTTCGCGCATTCTCAGCTTCAATCTGGCAAATCCCCTTGAAGGCAGCGAACCGGTCTGTGGCGGTGAAGCGCGTGTTTTTATCGAGCTGCAGGCGCATGAGCCGCGTATGGTCATCTTTGGCGCCGGTCATATCGGCCGAACTCTGGCGCGTATGGCTTCACTGGCTCGCTTCCAGGTGACTCTGGTCGACGAGAGACCGGAGTATGCCGACTCGAAAAAGTTTCCGGTCAGCGTCGAAGTGGTCTGTCTGCCTTATGTCGAAGCTGCTGAAAAAGCGATGATTGATAAGCGCTGCCACGTTGTTGTTGCCACCCCGGGTCATGTTAAAGACAGGGAAGTGCTCGAAAGGGTTTTGCGCTACGATGCGGCCTATGTGGGCCTGATCTGCTCGGCAAAAAAAATGGTCGAAATGAAGCAGGCCTTCAAAACTACCGGTTACGATGTCAGGCGGGTTGACGATCTTTTCGCGCCGATCGGTATAAACCTCGGAAGCACGACGCCAGAAGAAATCGCCGTCGAAATTCTTGCTCAGATAGTGGCTTTTCGCAACGGCAAAATCATCAGATTTTCACGCGACAGCTGATCTTGCACTAAAGTTGAATCTATAGTTCGTCTGTCGTTCCCGCAAAATTTAAAGTTTGATTCTCTGAAAATAAATTTTAAAATCTTGTTGACACTTTGAAACGAATTTGATAAGATGAACTTCCTGCCACGGCAGGGCAGGCGAATAAAGTAGCCTGAAGCTCATTGAGAATAAGATCGAAAGACTTTTAATAATGACGCCAAGTGGGTTCTGTCGCAAGACAGAGTCCTTTGATACTGCCTTAAGGGCAGTGTTCAAAAATGTTGAATCTTGAAATATAGATCAACTTTTCAAATAATGAGAATAGCTGATCTCGCAAGAGATTGGTTGTTTAATATTTTTATGGAGAGTTTGATCCTGGCTCAGGACTAACGCTGGCGGCGTGCCTAACACATGCAAGTCGAACGAGTTGTTTATAGTAGCAATATTGTGAACAGCAAGTGGCGAACGGGTGAGTAACACGTAGATAATCTGCCTTTCAGACGGGGATAACTCAGGGAAACTTGTGCTAATACCCGATGAGACTACGGAGGGGGACCTCTGCAGCCAAACACGGGCGCAAGCTCGTGCTGAAAGATGAGTCTGCGTCCTATCAGCTAGTTGGTGGGGTAATGGCCTACCAAGGCGAAGACGGGTAGCCGGCCTGAGAGGGTGAACGGCCACACTGGGACTGAGACACGGCCCAGACTCCTACGGGAGGCAGCAGTGAGGAATTTTCCGCAATGGGCGCAAGCCTGACGGAGCGACGCCGCGTGAGGGATGACGGCCTTCGGGTTGTAAACCTCTTTTATTAAGGAAAAAGGTTTTCGTGCTAATACCACGGAAATTTGATGGTACTTATTGAATAAGCCCCGGCTAACTACGTGCCAGCAGCCGCGGTAATACGTAGGGGGCGAGCGTTGTCCGGAGTTACTGGGCGTAAAGAGCGTGTAGGCGGTTGGAAAAGTCAGGTGTGAAATTCTTCGGCTCAACCGGGGGACTGCGCCTGAAACTTTCCGACTGGAGTTCGGGAGGGGCAACTGGAATTCCTGGTGTAACGGTGAAATGTGTAGATATCAGGAGGAACACCCGTGGCGAAGGCGGGTTGCTGGACCGAAACTGACGCTGAGACGCGAAAGCGTGGGTAGCAAACAGGATTAGATACCCTGGTAGTCCACGCTGTAAACGATGAGTGCTAGGTGTAGGGGGTATCGACTCCTTCTGTGCCGCAGCTAACGCATTAAGCACTCCGCCTGGGGAGTACGGTCGCAAGATTAAAACTCAAAGGAATTGACGGGGGCCCGCACAAGCGGTGGAGTATGTGGTTTAATTCGATGATACGCGAGAAACCTTACCTGGTCTTGACATGTAGAGAACCCTTAAGAGATTAGGGGGTGCCTGCTTGCAGGAGCTCTAACACAGGTGGTGCATGGTTGTCGTCAGCTCGTGTCGTGAGATGTTGGGTTAAGTCCCGCAACGAGCGCAACCCTTGTTGCTAGTTACCAGCACGTAATGGTGGGAACTCTAGCGAGACTGCCGGTGACAAACCGGAGGAAGGTGGGGATGACGTCAAATCATCACGCCCCTTACGACCAGGGCCACACACGTACTACAATGCCCGGTACAACGAGCTGCCAAGCCGCGAGGCTGCGCTAATCTCTTAAAACCGGGCCAAGTTCAGATCGGAGGCTGCAATTCGCCTCCGTGAAGCTGGAATCGCTAGTAAACGCAAATCATCATGTTGCGTTGAATACGTTCTCGGGCCTTGTACACACCGCCCGTCACACCATGGAAGCCAGTAACACCCGAAGCCGGTGAGCTAACTTAACGGAGGCAGCTGTCGAAGGTGGGATTGGTGACTGGGGTGAAGTCGTAACAAGGTAGCCGTAGGAGAACCTGCGGCTGGATCACCTCCTTTCTATGGAGATCATGCTATTGGCATAGGTCCGATGCAAATCGGCAGCGCAATAACGGATTTTCGTCGAACTTGGTTGATTTAAAAAAAGTCTTTCGATCTTTATTCATAAATTAGAAACAGGGTCAGATTCAAAAGAGTCTGACCCTGTTTTGCTTTAGCCAAATTTTATTTCCTTGATTGCTATTTGATTTGTCAGGGCATTTATTGTATTCTCTAACGGATTTTCGAATCCCATTCTGATTTTTGCAAATTAACATCGAAATTTAGATTAAAACGGCATTTTAAACCATGAATTATAATAACGCCCATATTGCCGGAAACGGTCTCGCAGGTCTTGCAACCGCCTTTTACCTGGTCAATGACTCCCAGATCGAACCCCGCAACATTACCGTTTACGGCAGTTCGGCTCACGACGGCGGCAGTCTCGATGCCTTCGATATCTCAGCCCAAAACCATTATTTCATGCGCGGCTTTCGTATGCTCGAAAGCAAGGTTTATTCAGCCTTTTTTTCATTTATTTCAAAAATTCCCCTGCATGAAAAGACCGATAAATCTCTCTTCGATGATTTTATTGAGTTTAACCGTGAAGTTAAAACCTTCTCGCAATCGAGACTGATTGAGGCCGGTCAGGCTATCGACGCCCGCCGGTTCAAACTTCGGTTTTCTGACCGGGTTAAAATACTGCTGTTGCTTGCCAAATCAGAATCTGCCATCGAAAAACTTACTATAAGCGACTTCTTTTCCCCTGCTTTTTTTTCAAGCAACTTCTGGATAGAATTCGCCACAACCTTTTCTTTTCAGCCATGGCACTCTCTCGAAGAGTTCAAACGCTATATTCTGCGCTTTTTGCAGTGCTCACCGGTTCTTGATAGCCAGACCTGCATCAGAAGCACCCGCTACAATCAATATGACTCGGTGGTCAAACCAACCAAAAATTTCCTGCAGAGCCGGGGCGTCAATTTTGTTTATAATTCCCAGATTACCGGTGCGGGGTTTCGTGAAGAGCATGGCAAGCTTTCAATCACAAACCTTGAAATGGTGACCGACGATCAAAAAGCCATTTTGCCGGTCAACGATAATGACCTCGTGTTTTTAACCCTTGGCTCCATGACCGCTTTTTTTTCGGCCGGCTCAATGAACACACCGCCACCGCTGCCCACCCAGGTTGATTCCTGCGCCTGGAACCTCTGGAAAAACATAGCGGCCGTCAGCGATACGTTCGGAAATCCCGAACTGTTTATGGCAGATACCCGCGCCAGCCGCTGGGTTTCGTTTACCATGACCTTTTCGAACCCCATATTCTTCAGTCTGCTCGAAAAAATCACCAGAACCACCGCAGGCCGCGAAGGCCCCATAACCATAAAAGACTCTAACTGGCTCATTTCCTTTGCCCTGCCGAACCAGCCTCACTTTGTTGACCAGCCCGGGCATTTGCAGATTTTATGGGGCTATGGCATGCATTCTGATGCACCTGGCAATTTTATTAAAAAAACGCTGCCCGAATGCACCGGCGCAGAAATCCTTTATGAACTCGTCCATCACCTGCACTTCGAACACCACCTCGAAGAAATTTTGCAGAGCGCTACCTGCATTCCATGCATGCTGCCCCTCATTACCAGCCAGTTCCTGCCGCGCCAGAAAAATGATCGGCCCGCGGTGGTGCCAGACTGCGCCAAAAATTTTGCTTTCATCGGCCAATACTGCGAGATCCCTGATGACATCGTTTTCACTCTCGAATATTCGGTAAGGTCAGCTCAAATCGCAGTGTTTACCTATTTGAATAAACTCGAAAAGGTTGCTCCAATCTACAAAGGCTGGCGGCGCCTTTCGCATCTGTTCGACGCTTTCAGAACGGTATTCAGATGAGGTTTAATGATATCACTCTCGAAGCCCTTGAATACGTTCTGCCAACCGAAACCGTTACTTCAGGCCAGATCGAGAGTGAGCTGTCCGAAACCATGCAGCGACTGAACCTCCCCCGAGGCCTTCTCGAATCGCTTACGGGCATCAGCGAACGCCGTGTTTGGCCTTTATCTATGAAACCGAGCGAAGCCGCTACCGCCGCCGCAACCAAAGCCATTGATGTTTCCGGAATCAGCCCCGATGAAATTGGCTGCCTCATCAATACCTCGGTTTGTCGAGACTTCCTTGAACCTTCGGTCGCCTGTATTGTCCATGGCAACCTCAAATTGTCGCGGCATTGTCTTAATTTTGACGTCAGCAACGCCTGTATTGGCTTCTTTAATGCCATTGAGCTGCTTTCAATGATGATAGAAAGCGGAAAGATTAAATACGGTCTCGTAGTAAACGGCGAAACATCAGGTGAATTGCTTGCCAGTACCGTTAAACGACTCAAAAACAATTCAACCACCATCGAAGAGTATCGCAGCAATTTCGCCAGCCTCACCCTCGGAAGCGCCGGAGTAGCCGCAATCATCGGCCCCGGCAAATACAGCAATACCAATCACCGCCTGAATGGCATGGTGAACATGGCTGATACCCGCTTCAACAATCTTTGTATCGGGCAGCACGATCAGATGAAATCAGACGCAACTGCCCTCATGAAACATGGCGTGAACCTCGCGCACGCCACCTGGAAACTCGCCGAACAGGAACTGGAAAACTGGAGCGATGCCGCAATAGATGTTTATATTCCGCACCAGGTGAGCCTAAAAAACATCGAAATGCTTAACAACGTATTAAAAATCACCCCGGCCAGACAGCAGCTCATTTTTATGAAATTCGGAAACATGGGCCCCGCTTCAATACCAGTTACCCTCAAAATGGCCGAAGAAAATGGCAAACTGCCCCTGGGCAGTCACATCGCTATGCTCGGTATCGGCAGCGGTTTAAACTGTTCGATGCTGAGCTTAACCTGGTAAAGTTATTCCACTCAACTTCCGCCCTGAATACGGTGTAGAACCCCCACCGCCCTGCATTGAAAAATATTAATAATTTAAAATAAAAAAAGTATTGACACTAAAGTAAAAGAATGTTAAGATGAATTTCCTGCCACGGCAGGGGTGACTAAAAATCATCAAAGCTCATTGAAAATAATATCCGATGAACACATCCAATTAAAGGTCTTTTTGATTAGGTTGTGTGATATTTTAAGGACATGGTGTGGGTGCCTGCTTCGTAGGGACCGGTTTCAAACCGGCCCGTACTAATTGGCCCTTCTTGGTCTGCCTTTACCGGCATGCCAATGCATGGTTTTAAAATTTTACACCGCACAGTTAGAAAGTATAAGAATGATCGAGTGTTGTAGGAGTAAGTTGTAAAGGGCGCACGGTGGATGCCTAGGTGCCAGGAACCGATGAAGGACGTGGCCAGCTGCGAAAAGCTGTGGGGAGCTGCA
>Ga0209098_1002478_pt1 | contig 16253 bp, 14 predicted proteins | sample AD_JPNHW1_MetaG_FD_184429 | JGI IMG/M metagenome (GOLD analysis project Ga0209098, IMG submission 184429) | Active sludge microbial communities of municipal wastewater-treating anaerobic digesters from Japan - AD_JPNHW1_MetaG (SPAdes) (version 2) | ecosystem: Engineered > Bioreactor > Anaerobic... | reverse complement strand
AAGATATCCGAAGAATATAAGAAAGCTGCCGATAAAGGGGCTGAGATATGGAAAAACAGGAACGACGACGAATTAAAAGACCTGCAGGATAAGGTCCAGGCTTACCAGCAATTCGGGATGCAAATCGGGCAAACCCTTGCCAAGGCAATGGATGATGGAGTCCTTACAGCCAAGGAAGCGGCTAAAGCCCTTATCTCTGTTGCACTCGATGCTCTCGCCAAGATGGCAATTGTTCAGATCGGCAATGCCACTGTTCAGAGCTTTGGTCAGTACGGAGCTGCTGCAGGTGCAGCCAGAACTATCATCCTTACTGCTCTGATTGAGGCAGCTGTCGAGTCGGCAAAGGCAGCGCTGAATAATATGTGGACAGGCGGCTTTACAGGTCCCGGGGGCAAATATGAACCCAGGGGTATAGTTCATGCAGGCGAATGGGTAGCCAATGCCGACATGGTAGCATCACCGGTAACAGGACCAATAATCCGTGCGCTCGAACATTACCGCTCAGGTGCCGTGAAAGGTTATGCCGACGGTGGTTATGAAAGCCAGGGATCCGCCAGTTACGGATCGAGGAAGAATGCTTTTGTTTTTCAGACCGATCGGGATCAGAAAGAAGTGCTCGGCAAGATAAGGATCTTGCTCGACAAACTCGACCGTGAAGGAGTAAAAACATATTTCACGTATCTCGATGCCGACCGCATAAAGCGCGGAATGGATAAGCTCGATAATATACGCCGGTCGGTTTCGATGCGCGAATAACGATGTCCTTTTTTAGGGAATGATGAAACGATAATTTCGGATAATTTAAAAATAAAAGCCATGAGTAAAGTTCTCGACAAAAACTATTACCCGGTACCCTTCGAGGGTGGAAGCTCCCTGATCAGTTCGGTAGCCAGCGGAGAGGATACGATCGAAACCCATGAGTTCTACGATAAGAATGGCAAGGTGGTCTTCTACTGGAAGATAAAGAAGGATTCCGACGGCAATATTATAGACTTCAGGCTGAAGGTCCCGGGAACTCCTGCAGATCCTGCCAGTGCTTATAAATCTTATGATACGCTTTCATAACTGAACTATGCGCGAACGTGATTCGATAAATATTGGAGGGCCAAGGCTTAGACCAGATCCATCTCTAAAAAATTCATTTCGAAAAGGAGGGGTGAAGCTAGATGGTAGTCCTTCAAATCTTGTATTATCGGTTGATAGTGATACTGAGATTTCGGGGATATTTGATAGAGGAGCAACAAATCAGGACGGTTTTTATGCATATTACTCAACCTCTGAAACGTCTGGTTTTGTTAAGGCTACAAATGCCGAGGCAGTGATGCCCGGGACGGATAATACTTTTAAAATAACCGGACTAACCCCATTAACAAGTTACTACGTCAAAGTTGTTGCATATAAAGGAACTAAAGAAAGTGATCCTGTAACTGCGAGTGCTGTAAAAACATATAAATATCTCTACGTACGACCGGCAGGTGGTAGCTATGGACTTGAGGATGGTTCAAGTTATACCAATGCCTACAAAGGATTTACAGATATCTCATGGGCAGCAGTTGTCCCTCATACAGTACTGTGGATTTGTGGAACACATAAAGAAGTATTACAACCCGGGAGTAGTGGAACATCAAATGAACATATAATATTTAGTGGAAATTACACAGGTGATCAAGGTGTTATCGACGGTGAAAATACAAGGACGAATCTTGTGATAAATAACGGCAAAACGTACTTAGAATTTAGAAATTTAACTATAACAAAAGCGGCTGGAACTTGTTCAAATATGACAGGAGGTACAAATTGGTTCACAAATTGTACCATTTCAACCAGTAGTGATCAATGTGTAGAGTCAAATACAAGTGCGAACGTAACGTATGATGGTTGTACTATTTCAGGAGCAACCGATGAAGCTGTTTCAGGGCATTCAAATACGGTTATAACGATAAAGAATTCTACTGTAACGAATTCTTTAGCAGTTTCAGAAGTAGGTTCAGCCTCAATAACAATAGAGGATTCAATAATAAATGGTTATATATCATTGGGTTGTGCTTGTACAATAAGAAGATCAAAAATATATGGAAAATTAGTAGGACCAAATTACAATGTATCTTATTGCTTATTTGATTTCAGGTGGGCTACAGTACTGGCTGAAAATTTAACAGGGAATCCGACAGGCGGTACATTTGATAACTGTACGTTTGTTGGTGTTGGAAATGGTCAGATATTGGCATTTGGGGGTTATACATTAGTTTATAGGAACTGTATAATGTATGATCTTTACCGAACTTACATATATACAAATGGTACAATTAACTCAAATAAATCTAATTGGTATTCAATTACAACCTTAGCCTTATCAAGCAATACAGATCCTATTACGGGAGATACAAAATTTACGAATTTTGCAGCTGCTGATTTTACATTGGCTGCTGATTCACCATGTAGGGATGTAGGAATATCATTAGGCTATACGAGGGATTTAGCGGGGAATGTTGTTCCTGCTACGAATATTGATTTAGGGTGTTATCAGAACTAATGCAACTCATTATAAAATATATAGGCTACCTGATGAGCATCCTCGGATTCGCAATGGCTGTCTGGGGACTATCTGCTAAGGCAACTGCAAAGACCATGAGGATGGATAAGATCGAATCATCAATCTATACCCAGGCTGAACAGCAGCGGTTTGCCGATTCATTATTGGTCGTCTTCAAAGAGATAAGAGGCGACATAGGTTCCATACAGCAATCACAGCAGGCGGTTATCAGTTCTTACAATTCACTCCGGGCAAGCTATTCTCTTCACCTAAAGAATGATAAAGCGCTCACAAAAGATGATTTCATCATGCTCATGAACGGGATACAATTCGAGCTCAAATATGATACTGCCCATCGAAGGTCAAATATAATAATCAAAAAACTGCAATGACATGATTAAAAACGAGAGAAGAAAATCTCCCGGCAAAAGTAAAAAAACCACTGCCATAATCGACGAAGCAAAGATCCTGGGGGAGATAATGAGCGTACCCATGACCGAGCGATCGCGGAAGGAGATGACACTCAATATAGCCGATCACCAGTTTCTCTGCAGGCTTATGACCGTTCGCGACGATGCCAACCGCGAAGAGCTGCGCAAATACCTGAAAGAGATCTACCTGGCAGACAACAAGCAGCTCTGTGCAAATGTTTCGAAGGTCATTGCAAAGGAAGTTGCCGAGACGATAGCTCCTATATGGCAGAAACTTGAGGACCTGGCAACCGGTCAAAAGGAAATTGCCGACACTCTCATTGCTATGAATAAGCGGATGAAGGTAATCGAGGACCAGGTATTCATTACCGACGATAACCGAATAAGAGCCCTGGAGAGATATGCCAGCTGGGGCTGGACTTTCGTTCGCGGGGCAATATATGTAATAACGGCAGTTGTCCTGAGTATAATGGCTTATTTCCAGCTTCATGGTAAAATGAAATAATGATGGTCATTCTCGATAATGGACACGGATTTAATACTGCAGGCAAATGCAGTCCTGTATGGGCAGATCAGAGCCAACTGTTTGAATGGGAATTCAACCGTGATGTTGTACGACGGATCTATAACAAGCTCGAGGCAGCAGGAATTTCCTGCACTATCCTGGTACGCGAAGCCCGCGATATTTCTCTCAAGACCAGGATCGAACGAGCCAACGCGATATATAAAGCATATCCAAGGTCCTTCCTGGTAAGCATCCATGGCAATGCTGGCGGCGGCTCAGGATGGGAGGTTTATACTTCCCCCGGGGAGACTGAGAGCGATAAGATAGCAACACATATTTATCAGCTGGCAAAGATCTATTTACCCGACTACCGGCTCCGGCATGATGATTCGGACGGGGATCCCGACAAAGAAAATGACTTCGCAATCTTGACGAAAACCCTTTGTCCAGCTGTGCTTACTGAGAACCTGTTTTATGACAATGAAAAGGAATGCCGCTTCATGATGTCCGATTTCGGAAGGGAAGCAATCGCAAAGCTTCATCTGCACGGTATTAAAAGTTATCTCAATACACGAAAATGAAAATTCCGGAGATTAAAATAAACATTGTTGCCGTTATCCTTTTCATAAGGAAATACCTGCTCCGGCATAGAATGCCCCAATCCCAATTTTTCGGGTTAAAGCGCGACATCCCCGATGACAGGGATATATTATATAAGGTGCGGATACCCGGGCTTGCTCCCGAAAGTACCGAAATGAAAAATCTAAAGACTTTGAGTTATATATATGACCAGGGGAACCTCGGATCCTGTACTGCCAATGCAGGAATGTATGCATTCAGGAAAGCACTGCAGGAAAATGGTCAGCCCGATTTTGACGGATCGCGCCTATTTCTTTATTATAATTCCAGGTCTGACGATAGTAAAAGCGAAGATTCCGGAGCCAGTATAAGGGATATGATAAAAGCCCTTGCAAAATACGGTATCTGTCCTGAACAATCATGGCCTTATATAGTAAATAAGTTCGCTGAAAAGCCGTCGGAGATTGCCTACCTCGAGGGACTGAATCACCAGGCATTAAAATATGAAAGGCTTCCTCAGACAAAGGAGGCAATTATGGACAGTATTTTCAGGAGGCAGCCGGTCGTTTACGGAAAAATCCTCTACGAATCATTTATGAGTGAGCAGGTTGCAAAGACCGGAATTGTACCGGTTCCGAAAAAGTGCTGGGAGAAGCAAATTGGAGGTCATGCCGAAGCAGCTTTTGACTACGATAAGGAAGGAGTATGGGAGCCGAATAGCTGGAGCTCGAGTTGGGGATTTAACGGCGCGAACAAGATACCATGGAAATATATTCTTGATCCGGATCTCGCATTCGATTTCTGGTCAATAAGCATAGTTGAATAATAACATAAAAGCAAAAACATGAAAAAGATTTTTACATTTCTCGCACTAATGGCAATTACTGCAGTCGCAGTTTTTGCTGCGCAACCCGACACTATACCCGCAAACATTATCACCGGTGGCGATTCCCTGCTCGATATATTGAAAAACAACTGGGCAGTACTGGCAATAATTGCTTATTCATGCCTTGAGTTCTGGCTCGGTCAGACAGGCAAGATCAAAGAAGGATCCTTCCTGGCTCTCGTATTTAATTTCATAGGCAAGTTCATCCGAAAGCAGTTGCCTGTAGTCAAAGGGAAATTTATGTCCGAGCAACAATTTAGAGCAGTCCGTGGATTGAAAATGATAGTTCTCATTGTAGGTCTTTCATTCTTCTCGCTGGCAGCTTCAGCTCAGGGATCCTGGGATGGATTCTTTAAACCGAAATCCGGAACAGCCTATACACTAAAGGCAGAAGGCGATCAATCGGCGCAGTGGTTTTTCCGACCGGCGGCAAATATGACAGCCCTCCAGTTTGCCTATAATAAAGATCTTAAAACCTTCGAGGCTTCGACTTTCAGCAGTGCGGGTATCGGTCTTGGCTACCAGCATTATGTAGAGCGTAACGGGATCCTGATCAACAATTATGGTTTTAATGCCCTGATTGTACTCGACGCATCGCAGGGATCGGCGGGTACAGGAGCGGCATTGACAGTAAATGCACTTCAGTTTGTAAACATAGGTATCGGATATAGTATCTCGCATAAGACATTATTCATACCTATTGGAGCGGTCTGGAATTTCTGATATTAACTTTTCTTAAGATATGGATCTCCCTGCAGCTGTTGCGCTGGTAAATACCATTCCCGAGCTGGTCCTTGCCGGTAATCCTATTACACTTAAGTTTCAGGCTTCGGATAACCTTGTCGAAACCGAAGGAGTACCGGCATCCATTACTCTTACCTGGACTGCAGCTGCTATAGCGGGAGAATACTTCGATCTTCTCCTGGCAGGCGAAACTGTCAGGTTTACCTGCGCAGCTGCACCCGATAATTCCGGCGAACAATTCCACGACAATAGCGGATCGCTCGCCCTCGCTGCCTGGGTCGCTGTTGTGGCTGCAGATCTTCGCACCAATTATCTTATAGCCCGGTACTATACAATTACAGCATCCGGGACGACAATGATAATCACAGCCAATGAGGCTGGCGACGATTATTCCCAGGAATTTACTGCAGGAACCGGTATCGACGTTACCGCTGTTGAAACGAGCAAGACAGGAGTCACGGAATCTCTCCGGGCATTTTATGCGATAGCTGTACTGCTTTATTGTGATGATGAATTTATAACTGAGATCCTTCTTAATACCGACGACGAAGGTTATGCCGAAGCTGATGTGAGCAAACTGCTTGAGGCATATCTGACAAGTACCTTCACTTTCCCCGAAAGCGGATCAAACCTTATCAATCCGCATATAGGCAATATAAAGGAATGGTATTTCAAGTACGGAGAACGATGGGGCGATGGCGAATATACAGCCATGGTACAGAGCTCAACTTACTATGTCATGACCGGCGGCATAAGCTGGATGCTCCTTGCAAAATATAATGCTGCCTCTGAATCATTCTGGTCGCAGCTGCAGGAAAGTAAGAAATTTCTCAGCTGGGCTCCGCTTACCAGGACAATTGTCCCCGAAGAGATACTCAAGCTTTATTTTCTCAATCATTCGGCAGCGACAACACTTACCGTCAGGGCTGAGCTTTTTACAGCTTCCGGAAGCACTGTCACAACCGTTGCAACCATCAACGGGGCAACCGACATGGGTATTTATGAATTCATCCTCTCGCCCGCAGTTATCCCTTATTCCGGTTTGACAACCGAAACACTTCTGAAATTCGATGTTTGGATCGAAGACGAGGATAGTGAAGTTATATCGGAGGTTCGCACATACCAGTTCGATTATACTCACTATGAGCATACCAGGTATTTCATGTTCAAAAATTCATTTGGCGTTTTTGAGGTACTGCGCACAACAGGACTGATGACCACCGTCGATGATTATTCAAGGCAGTCCGCAAGCGCTCAGGTGGAATATGATTACGAAACCGATGAACGTGAGGAGAAATCAATACAAAATATTGAACAGCAGAAATTCAAGGTTGCAGCTGGCTGGCTCTCGAAGTTTGCCGATGCTACCCAGTACCGTAACTGGCTCCGCGATTTCAGCCTGAGCAAAGAGGTTTACCTTGTCGATGGCGAAGTTCTGAAACCTATAGAACTCACTGACACCAGCCTCGACCATAGCAAGGATCGGGATACATTGGCGACCTTCTCATTCGAGTTTATCAATGCTTTCACCGACGAATACTATTCTGAATCAGAAGAGGAGGAAGAGGCATCAGATCTTATTCCGGAAGTCAATGCAGGATTATATGGACTGCTTTACAATCATCATGCACTTGTAGATGCCAGAAATATAGCTGCTGCAGGATGGCATGTATCAACTACTGTAGACTGGTCAGATCTTATTGAAGCTCTTGGCGGTACAGTTGCGTCTGGTTATTATGCAAATACTCCTAATGAAGTTGGAGGTAAATTAAAGCAGACCGGCATCCAGTTCTGGCAAACACCCAATACAGGCGCAACAAACGAGAGCAGGTTCCATGCCAGGGCTCCTGGATACAGGGTGGGCGCTACCGGCAACTTTGTCGCATTCCAGCAGATGGCAACTTTCTGGGGGCTTGATACGGCATTACAGGCATGTCAATATTATATGATGTATAATACCGGGGAGCTTTCGTCGCAGATGCTGGCAGGCAACGATTTCCGGTGTGGATTTTCAGTGAGGCTGGTTAAAGATTCGACGTCTTTATTACCCGGACAGACAGGAATTTATACCGGAAACGACGGGAAGCAATACGTTAGTATTTGCATCGGAACAAAAGAATGGCTCCTTTATAATCTTTCAGAGACTAAGTTCCGGAACGGCGATTCGATAGCAGAAGTTACAGGCAATGCAGAATGGGCGGCTCTGAACACTCCGGCTCTCTGCGCTCCTAACAATTACTGGGGTTATGTCTCTGACTTATCTGCAGCCCAGGAAGCATTTTCCGAAGATTTCAGCAACGACTTTAAAATATATGAAAACTAAGCATATAAAGCAATGGCAGCATACAGCACATTAAATGAATTGAAAGCGGCGATCACTGCCGCAATCTACGAAAACAGCCTGGGGCTTATCACGGCAACCGTGCTCGAAGATCTCCTCCAGGATCTTGTCGATACCCTCGATGCCCTCGGAGGCAGCTCGGGATCTTTCGGGCAATATACAATATGGACCTCCGGGGCTTATAGTTTCCGGCAGGGGATCCGTAGCGGCGAGTTTGTACTCGACCAGACAATAACAGCAACCGGTTTCGCTGGTACCGAGAATATCGACTGGGCATGCATCAAATCAGAAGTCTTACCTTCATAAATAATGACATGAAAAAACTATTATTATTTCTCATCTTTTTTTGCGTAGTATCAATCTCTTTTTCACAGAGCAAGTTTAAAAGAGGCATCCAGGTTGGAAGACTTTCAGGCGCAACTAATATTGATTCGATAACATCAGCCGGCACTTATCTGAAAGTATATCATGGCGCCACGCGAATAACCGAAGGCGATGTGATGCATGATACTATAAATAACCTTCTTGGTCGTGCAGAAGATGCTGAAGCCTGGTTCACCAGTAAAATGGCTGATTTTCAGGGTGGCGGTTCCGGGGTGGGGATGTACCAGTTAAAGGGGATCGTTGGTACAACGTCAGGTTTCCCGGGGAATGGTGACAGCCTTGTAATCAATACAGGATTTATTTCACATTCTCATATTCAGGTATTCAGAGAGGGATCTCTACAGTGGCAAAATGGCACTAATGCAGGTCAACCCGATGGATTTAAGTTTACCCAGGCAACAGGGACAATAACTTTTAAGCCAGTGCTTTCCAGCGGGGAGCAGATAATAATTCAGGCATATGATCCTATTATATGGCATGAGCTTGTTGCAGAGGGTGGATCGGGAGGCGGCGGCGGCAGCGGTTCTTCATCGCTCCTGACGGATCTTGTTCTAAATTTTGATTTGAACGAGACATCAGGAACAACAGTTATTGATGGCACCGGGACTCAAAATGGATCAACGACTGCTACCGTAAACCAGGCAGGGAAACTTGGTGTCGCAGAACTTTTTAATGATGCTAACGATGTAATAGAAGTCCCGTATAATGCAAGTCAGGCGACAGGGGGAGATGATTTAACTATTTCGGTATGGGTTTATTTTACCAGTCTGCCTTCAGCGCTTAGTCATGAATCATACCTGGCAAGATATGGAGTCACCACATCACCCTGGGAAGCAGCATATATAACTATCGGTACCGATAATCACCCGTATTTCCATGTTAAAAATACTTCCAATGAAGATTACCAGGTTGGCGGGACCACGACATTTACAACCGGTAACTGGTATCATATTACAGGAGTATGCCAGGCAGGATCTGCCATGAAATTATACGTTGGCAGTACCGATGTAAGTACCGGGGCTGAGACCTTTACAGGAACTATATTGACAAGCAATTCGCTCATATATTTCGGTAATGCATATCAGGGCAGCGGCAGTGAATTCCGGGGATATCTTGACCAGTGTTTAATTTGGAACAGAGATCTATCCGCAGGAGAAGTAAGTACCCTTGACAATGGGGGTGCTGGAAGAGCATATCCGTTCAATTAATAACATTATAAAACAATGAAAAAACTAATCATATTTTTATTTCTTTTTCCTGCTCTGGCTTTTAGTCAGCAGTATAATGTCAGACAGACAGTAAGCGGAAACTCTGTTGTCTTTTCAAGAGGGGCAACACCGCTTGATCCGACAAAAACGAAGTCTTATAACGTCTTGGATTACGGTGCTGATGCTACAGGTGTGGCAGACGCTACAACAGCGATACAGGCAGCTTGTGATGCTGCTTATACTAATTCAGGCAAGGTAGTCGGTGCAGGAACGTTTCTTATTTCTGATTCGATAGTTATCCGTTCTCATGCTGACTTTACAGGAGCAACATTTAATATTGATAATGAAAATACCTCCGCTGTCTGCTTTAATGATGCTTCGGCTAACCTTCAGGAAAAGACAGTAATTTTCCCGAGAGTAATTCAAACCCATGCCCATACTAACGGTACATGGACGGGTAAGCATACAGGCGTAAGAATAATCAATGCGACTGCTTGTCAGTTTTATATTCCCTATGTAAGATACTTTAAAACAGGTATCTTATTAACTACCTACGGAACGAACGGAACAGCTTATAATCAGTTTTTTATTGGTGTTGTTGTAGGTTGTCAGATAGATTTAAAACTCTCCCCCCGCACGAAATATGGATGGGTTAATGAGAACACTTTCAATGGAGGCTGGTTAGCTTGTTACACAGCAGACGGGACGGGGGTTGCAGGGACAAGAGCCATTCTTATTGACACAACAAGCATTAATCAAATCAATAATAACTTATTTCTTAAAATGTCTTTAGAGGGCAATCTATGGCAGTATAACGTTGATTGTGCAGGGACATATAATATCTTTCTTCAATGCAGGTGGGAGAGTTCAACGCCTAAAGTAAAATACACTCAAATTTCTGCTGCTAATTATGCCTATCGTAATATGGTTATTGGTGGTTTTAGTTCAAGCGATATTGAATACACCGAAGGAGCAGATTGTGTTTACAATAATTATATCCAAGATAACAGAATGTTTATGGAGGGTTCTACTCCTTATTTGGGATCAAATATTATTAGTGATAATTCTCCTGTTTTTAGTGCGGTTAATAGTTCCTTTAATAAGGGTGATGCTTACAGTACCTTATACGGTTTTGCAGCAGGATATAATTACACACGGTTTAAGGCTGCTGCCGATGCTTATCCGAGATTGCAGGTAGCAAATGGAACAGGAGTGATGTCATGGGGCAGTGGTGCTGCTGCCATTGATGCAGATATTCACAGGGAAGGAGTGGGAGTGCTTCATATAACGGATGCTTTACATTTAACGCCAACGGCAAATCCTCCGGGGACAGCAACAGAAGGAACAATTTATATGGACACCGATCATCATTTGTATGTACATAATGGGTCAACTTGGATTCAATTGGACAACTGATGAAAAAACTACTTTTTGCTTTAGGTTTATTGATGCTGACACTTCAGGTATGGTCTGCAACCTATTATGTCTCAACGTCCGGTAGCAATTCAAATAATGGCACAACCACCGGTACTCCATGGCAGACCCTTTCAAAGGTGAATTCTTATTCTGTCTCTCCGGGTTTCGTTGCCGGCGACATAATAAGGTTCCGTTGCGGCGAGGTATTCAGGGGATATCTGACTATTTCTAATTCCGGATCTTCAGGCAGCCCAATAACATTAACAAGTTATGGCGCCGGGGAAAAACCGGTTATCGCAGGAGCTGCCGATGTATCTTCATCAGCTTCGTGGAGTAACACCTCAGGGAGCATTTGGAGAACAACTGTGAGTCCGCCATCGCCCCTTACTGATGCAGGTAATATTATTTTTAACAATGATGCAAATTGCGGCAGAAAACGCACTACTCTTGCCACATGCACCGTTCAGGGTGATTGGTTTTATGACACCACTGATGACCGGGTATATATGTACTCAGCGTCAAACCCGGGAACCTACTACACACACATTGAACTTGGCGGGATCTACTCGGAAAACGTTTTAACTATCGGATACAGAAGTTATATAACCGTTGATGGGTTAAGCGTAAAATATTCCGCTAATAACGGGATCATGATACGCGAAGCATCGAATGTTATTGTACAGAATTGCGAGGTTGCCTGGATAGGTGGTATGTATTACGGCGAAGATGGCAATGGTTACAGGATGGGTAATGGCATACAGATCTGGAATAATAATAACAATATAACCGTCAGATATAATTATGTTCACGACATCTACGATGCGGGGATATCACCCCAGGGAAGCGGAGCCTATACTCAATCGAACATAAGTATTTATTATAATGTGTTTGAAGGCTGCTATTATACTTATGAGGTTTTCACAAGTGGCGACCGCACGCTTACAAATGTCAATTTTTACAATAATACCTGCCTCTGGGCTGGTACTGTCTGGTCAGTTAACCAGCGTCCTGATGCTTCAAACGCCAGGCATGTCCGTACCTGGGGTGAAGATGGTACCCTGACAAATAACAACATCAAGAACAATATTTTTTATGAGGCTACCCAGACGGCTTATGCTCACTACTATTCATGCCCGTTCACACTCGATCATAACCTTTATTATGTAGATTATCTTGGTTATATCAATACTACAACTTATACCTCGCTGGCATCCTGGAGAGCAGCTACAGGCGATGACTATAATTCACTCTCGGCAGATCCGCTGCTTAATGTCGATTACACCCTGCGGGCGGGCAGCCCGGCAATCAATGCCGGGGAAGATCTGTCGCTTACCAGGGATTATAACGGCGATCCTATAGTCGGCAATCCCGACATTGGAGCTTTTGAGTATCAGGTTGCCACAACAAATTATGCCAACCTGGTCATTGAGGGGCATAGTTTTGTCGCTGACGATACCTGGCTTGATTATTACCTTCCTCTCGAAACTGATGTGAGCAGCTTCTATAACAGCGCTCAGAGCAATAGTCATATTGCAGATAATGCTTATCCGTATATTGAGGGTAGGGCATCAACGGTCGATGGTCATCTTGTTACCGAGACAGCGACGCTGAAAAATATTATGGTGCTTTGGATAGGCTGTAATGATATGACAAATACAGTTGGCGATGCCACAGCTACTTATAATCTCCTGAAATCTTATGTGCAGGACCGGCTCGATATGGGATGGAAAGTTTTTGCATACACGATAACGCCCACGAACGCGTACGGGCGAGGGGCTGGATTTGAGGCAAAGAGGATTATCTTTAACAACCTTATGATGACAGATCTCGCCCTGATGACAAATGTTTACGTTCTTAACACCGACGATGTGGCAGCCTTTGATGATCCCTCGAATACCACTTATTTTACGGATGGTTTACATTTAACACAGCTGGGAAGCCAGCTGGCAAGCTCTTTATTCGGGGATGCAATTGCTGATTACTGGACCGGGGAACCGGTAATTCCGCCGGTCACTCCCTCAGGAAGCAACGTCCCGTTAAAGACCGGGAACAAGTTGCTGAAAACAGGATCTGTTATTTTAAAACTGCCCTGATTGAAATTTTTTGTTAATGATATAAAGGTACCCGTATCTGAATCGCTGCAGATAAAATTTTTCAATCCTCTCTTTAACGATACAGGGAGCTATTCCTATCCCTTCACCTTCCCCGCGCGCGATCCGCTTGTGCAGAAAGCATTCGGATATCCCTCGATAGCGGGAGCGGAGGGAGATATTAATCCACTGGGAAGGATAAAGGATAGTCACTTCGATCTTTTCGGAAAATGGAATGTCACTGAAGCCAACCAGGATTATATCGAAGCTTCTTTTTCTGTCGATAACGGGAGCTTTTACAGCGCTGTCAAAAACAAATCGCTCAAGGATCTCGAATATAACGGGATTAATTATCCAGGAGGAATCGGGGCAACCGATGAAGAGGTCTGTGCTTATGTAACTTCGCTCCAAAACAATGTATATCCTGAGTCTGATTATACCTGCTACTGCGCTTATATGCCCAGTGCAAGGGAAGATACGGAAGGCGATTATTCATTCGTTAATCCTATTGCTCCAAATAATACCGGAGCAGCTCCTTTCCTTCGGATTGATTCCGTTTACATGTTTGCCGGTGCGGTTGTTGATTATATATTTTCTGAGCATGGCTACCAGGTTGTCACTAACCCATTCAAATCTGGCAGTCTTTCCAGGTTGACAATATTTAATACCCGGACCAACAACGTATTTCGCGAGTTCATGGCGGGTTTCAGATATTCCGCCGTGCTTCCCGATATCCCCATTACAGATTTTTTGAAAGCGCTTACCAACAGGTTCAACCTGGGATTTTTCATAAATGAGCAGTCTAAATCTGTCTCCATTCTCACTTTTGATGAGATCATAACAAGATCTCCCAGGAAGATAAATTTTGCACCCAAGACCGTTAAGCTTGATAAAAACCGTTACACAGGCATATCTCTCGGTCTTGATGCTCCGGATACCTGGTCGGAAAGCAACATTGAATCGCTCGATGACCTGGCTCCTTACCCGATTGTGGAGGTAAATAAATTCCGTGATATCATCCCCGGGCCGGGAGTGAGCGGAAATATATATTACGTTAAGGGAGAGAATGCTTACTACAGAATAAAGTATGAAAATTCTGCCTATTCTGCGAGCAGGATCGGATCTGCAATCATACCTTATGAAACAGGCGAAGATCCGCAGGAGATAGAACAGCTCTCCGGGATCCCGGGCATGTACACACATACAATAGATTTTGAATTTGTTGTGGCGGGCGAAAATTATGATACGCCCGTCGATTATGTTCTTCCATATACTGATCTGGAAGGAGTTGATGATACGGGCGTAAGTCCCGATTTTCCGCTTATGTTCCTTTTTGCCTGGGGAAGGCAGCATAATTACATTGTTCCTGCCAATGGCGCACCAATGGGTCTTATGTATCCGATGGCATCGAATGGTGTATATGATGCCACCGGGGCTAAAATTACAGTCGCTAACCAGTCGCTCGCATGGGATGATACTTATGGACTCGTTCCGAATTTATGGAATAACAGGATTATATGGGAGCTTAACCTAAAAGAAACGCATACAGTCAATATTCCGATAGATGAATTCAACAAGCTTGCTGATTTCACCTCGCCTGTAAGGATAGGTAAAAGCAATTATCTCGTCAATAGCTTTTCAATTGAGATCTCAGGAGAGATCTGCAGGATTACAGATCTTAAGCTTTTCCGTTTATAGCGAAGGGTAATTATCCCTTATTGCTTCGGATACACCCGGTTTTTTATTCCTGAAATAAATGTCAGTTATCTGCAGGGAAGAATGCCCCAGGTGAATGCTTATATCCTTCGACGGTATATTTGCCAGGTCAGCCTCAATTGCACCGGTATGCTTCCAGGAATAAAGCTGATATTCCTTCGGCATCTTAAGGCGATCGCGGATCTTGTTGAACTTGTAGTTGAGTTTATTTTTCCCTATTACCAAGGATCCCGGACGTCCGTCGCGACCGAAAACATAATATTCCCGGTCCTGGTCCTGAAGGCAGTACTGATCCCGCAGCTGCTGAAGGAACTGATAGGGGATGGTTACAACTCTTTCATGCCAGTTCTTCGCGCGCTCGCGCGTAACATAAATAGTTCCGGCTACCAGGTCAATATCCTTTATCTTCATTTCCCGCATCTCATGCCCCGGGCGCAGACCACAGTAAAACTCAAACTGTACGGCAAGCCACAACTCCGGATCTTTAATTAGCTCTGTCTTGAACTTTTCGATATCAGCTCTCATTATCGGTCTTGCAGTATGATCATTTATCCTATTGCAAGCAGGCATCTGCCCGACAGGATTTTCAAAAAGGAGCTTCCGGTTTTTAAGGTGATCAAAAAATTTTCTTATGAGTTCCCAGTATTTCCGGAGCGATTTGGCGGAGAGTTTTCTGTCGGTGATCAGGAACTGGAAAAAGCTGTTTATAGCTTTATTATCAATTGAGGATATATCATTTTTTGAGATATTTTCTCGCTCAAGCCATAAGGCAAAGATCCGGAGTTTGCTTTTATAGGTACAATAGGTGGAGTATCTTACACCTGGCTTAACATATTCCAGGTATTCGGATATAAAGGACCTTACCAGGTTGTTTTTATTTCTTCGGGTACCATAGATCTCGGCAACAGTTTTATATTCTATCTGATCATCATATATGGCTTTGGTGCTGTCGCCAAAGGGCGACCATCCAGCCTGAAGCCTCCTGGTATAAAGATCAATAAGTTTCTCAGCGTATTTGTAACGGTCGTGCGACGACAGTTCTTTAAATCCGTCGTAATGACGGAAGCGTTCCATTTTCCCCGTTTTAGGGTTCCGGCAAGAATAATATACAAACCATTGCCTGGAGATTTTACCTCCGCAATCGTTCAATTTCGGCATGATTATCAATTTTTGTCTCATAATTTTCTCTTTTGGACTTCCACCTCCACCAGAGATATGGGCTATGAGACTCTCCTATCGAATTTGTCTGTGCAGACAAAACAGAAGGATTCCTTCAGCCGAAAACTGACCTTATCTGATTAATTCAAAGGTCTTTAACTTTAGTTGGGTGGAAGATGGGATTTAGCCCTCCTTGTTTCCTGTTGATCTGTAGTGAAATATAATTTGTCTGTTTTGTCTATTTGTCGATTTAATTCTTGTA